>Ga0160444_100367_pt1 | contig 25461 bp, 24 predicted proteins | sample HID1972K_E1MG_FD_108232 | JGI IMG/M metagenome (GOLD analysis project Ga0160444, IMG submission 108232) | Enriched pill bug-associated microbial communities from UW Madison campus, WI, USA - HID1972K_E1 MG | ecosystem: Host-associated > Arthropoda: Insects > Digestive system > Unclassified ... | reverse complement strand
GGGAAACCGAGTCTTGCTGGCGGGCGCTGCTTTCGATGATCAGAACGCGGGACATGGTGTGTAGCCTCCATCCGAGAATGTTGTAGGTCGATGGAGTGAAGGTTAAACAGTGCCGCCTCGATGAAAAAGCGCAAATAATTGCTGCAAAGCATCGAATAATTCGTTTAGATGCTGAACCATGCTCCTGTAGGAGTGAGCCTGCTCGCGATAGCGGCGTGTCAGCCAACATTAATTCATCTGATAGACCGCTATCGCGAGCAGGCTCGCTCCCACAGTAAATACGCTGTTATTTCGGCGTGCAGGTCAGTTTGATGCGCAGCTTGATGATCTCGCGGGTGAACTTGGCCGTGGCGTTTTTATGTTTGCCGGCCGGTACATCGATCGTGCGCGTGCGTGGTGCTTCCGGGCCATTGCTGAACACCGCTTTGCACGTTGCATCGACATCACCGTAGTTGGCCACCCGAATCGAGCCGATGTCGTTATCGGTGTCGAAGGTTTCGTAATCGATTTTCATGCCATTGAGATCTTTCTGCACATCGATCGGGTACGCAAAAGCAGTCAGCGGCAGCAACGCCAGCACCACACAACAGAATTTTTTCATTCGGCAGTCTCCATGAAGGACGGCCAGCTTAGGACAAGAGGAGCTATTGATGAAAGCGCCCCGCGTGACCCTGGATCAATGGCGAACATTGCAGGCCGTGGTCGACCACGGCGGATTCGCCCAGGCCGCCGAGGCCTTGCACCGTTCGCAATCGTCGGTGAGTTACACCGTCGCCCGCATGCAGGACCAACTCGGCGTGCCGCTGCTGCGGATCGACGGGCGTAAAGCCGTGCTCACCGAAGCCGGCGGCGTATTGCTGCGCCGCTCGCGGCAACTGGTGAAACAGGCCAGCCAACTGGAAGACCTTGCCCATCACATGGAGCAAGGCTGGGAGGCCGAGGTGCGGCTGGTAGTCGATGCGGCGTATCCGAGCGCGCGGATCGTGCGCGCGTTGACCGCGTTCATGCCGCAGAGTCGTGGTTGCCGGGTTCGCTTGCGTGAAGAGGTATTGTCCGGCGTGGAGGAAGTGTTGCTCGAAGGCGTGGCCGATCTGGCGATCACCGGCCTGAGCATTCCCGGCCACCTCGGGGCGGAATTGAGCGACGTCGAGTTCATCGCCGTCGCCCACCCCGATCACCCGCTGCACCGGCTCAATCGCGAACTGAGCTTTCAGGATCTGGAAACCCAGATGCAAGTGGTCATCCGCGACTCCGGCCGCCAGCAGCCCCGCGACGTTGGCTGGCTCGGCGCCGAACAGCGCTGGACCGTGGGCAGTCTCGCCACTGCCGCAACCTTTGTCAGCAGCGGTCTGGGCTTTGCCTGGCTGCCCCGGCACATGATTGAACGAGAACTGAAAGATGGCTCGCTCAAGCTGCTACCGTTGGACAGGGGCGGCACTCGCAATTCCAGCTTCTACCTGTATTCGAACAAGGACAAACCCTTGGGTCCGGCCACGCAAATCCTCATCGAACTGCTACGCACCTTCGATACGTTACCTCTGGATGCGCCGTACGCCGCCCCCGAACAAGCCTGACACGGAGTTCACCGATGGCCTATTTCGAGCACGATGGTTGCAACCTGCACTACGAGGAATATGGCCACGGTACGCCGTTGCTGCTGGTTCACGGGCTCGGTTCAAGCACGCTGGACTGGGAAATGCAGATCCCGGCACTGGCCGCGCACTATCGGGTGATCGTCCCGGATATTCGCGGCCACGGTCGCTCGGACAAGCCACACGAGCGCTACAGCATCGCTGGATTCAGCGCTGACATGCTTGCACTCATCGAGCATTTGAACCTTGGCCCGGTGCACTACGTCGGGCTGTCGATGGGCGGCATGATCGGCTTCCAGTTCGGCGTCGATCAGCCGCAACGGCTCAAGAGCCTGACCATCGTCAACAGCGCACCGGAGGTCAAATTACGCAGCCGCGACGATTTTTGGCAGTGGTTCAAACGCTGGAGCCTGATGCGCGTGCTCAGCCTCGCGACCATTGGCAAAGCCCTTGGCGGCAAACTTTTCCCGAAACCCGAACAAGCCGGTCTGCGGCAGAAAATGGCCGAACGCTGGGCAAAAAACGACAAACGTGCTTATCTCGCCAGCTTCGATGCGATTGTTGGCTGGGGCGTTCAGGAACGACTTTCCCGGGTGACCTGTCCAACGCTCGTCATCAGCGCCGACCGTGATTACACACCGGTGGCATTGAAAGAAACCTATGTAAAACTGCTGCCGAATGCGCGGCTGGTGGTGATCGCCGATTCGCGCCACGCCACCCCGCTCGATCAACCCGAACGCTTCAATCAAACGCTGCTGGAGTTCCTCGCCGCAGCCGAAATTCAATCTCAGGATCACTGACCCATGCTGAAAAAACTCGCCCTCGCCGCTGGCACCGTGCTGTTTGCCGCCAACCTGATGGCTGCCACGCCGGTCAAAGCACCGCACGTGCTGCTGGACACAACCAACGGTCAGATCGAAATCGAACTGGATCCGGTCAAGGCACCGATCAGCACCAAGAATTTTCTGGATTACGTCAACAGCGGTTTCTACACCAACACCATTTTCCACCGCGTGATCCCGGGCTTCATGGCTCAGGGCGGCGGTTTCACCCAGCAGATGCAGCAAAAAGAAACCAAGGCGCCGATCAAGAACGAAGCCAGCAATGGCCTGCACAACGTGCGCGGCACCTTGTCGATGGCGCGCACTTCCAACCCTGACTCGGCCACCAGCCAGTTCTTCATCAACGTGGCTGACAACGCGTTCCTCGATCCGGGCCGTGACGCCGGTTACGCGGTGTTCGCCAAAGTGGTCAAGGGCATGGACGTGGTCGACATCATCGTCAACTCGCAAACCACCACCAAAAGCGGCATGCAAAACGTGCCTGTAGACCCTGTGATCATCAAGTCGGCCAAAGTCATCGACTAAGCTGTACAGGGCGTATCGAGCGGCGCGGTTCAACACCGCGCCGCTCACACTGATAAAAGGAGAGCCCGGATTCCGGGCGGTTATCTGATGCTCTATCGCCGTTTCGAACAACTGATCGACGTGTTCCGCGATGCCCCCACGGCATCCCCGCCGGATCGCGTACTGCCCTTCTACACCTATTACCTCAAGCAGGTCTGGCCGAGTTTTGCCGCCCTGCTCACCGTCGGATTGTTCGGCGCCTTGATCGAAGTGGCGTTGTTCAGCTACCTCAGTCGCATCATTGACCTCGCCCAAGGCGCACCGAACCCGAACTTTTTTCACGAGCATGGCCTGGAGTTGGCCTGGATGGCCGTGGTCGCGCTGATCTTGCGCCCGGTCTTTGTCGGCCTGCACGATCTGCTGGTGCACCAGACCCTGAGTCCGAGCATGACCAGCATGATCCGCTGGCAAAACCACAGCTACGTGCTCAAGCAAAGCCTGAATTTTTTCCAGAACGACTTCGCCGGTCGTATCGCCCAACGCATCATGCAGACGGGCAACTCGCTACGCGACTCTGCGGTGCAAGCGGTGGATGCGTTGTGGCATGTGCTGATCTACGCGATCAGCTCGCTGGTGCTGTTCGCCGAGGCCGACTGGCGCCTGATGATCCCATTGCTGACGTGGATCGCCGCGTACATTGGCGCGCTCTGTTACTTCGTGCCACGGGTCAAGGAACGCTCCGTGGTGTCCTCCGATGCACGCTCCAAACTGATGGGGCGGATCGTCGATGGCTACACCAACATCGCCACCCTGAAGCTGTTCGCCCATACCAATTACGAGCAGCAATACGCCCGCGAAGCAATCGAAGAACAGACCGAAAAAGCCCAACTGGCGGGCCGCGTTGTGACCAGCATGGACATCGCCATTACCACCATGAACGGCCTGCTGATCGTCGGCACCACGGGCCTGGCCTTGTGGCTGTGGACGCAATCACTGATCACCGTCGGGGCGATTGCCCTGGCAACCGGCCTGGTGATACGCATCGTCAATATGTCCGGCTGGATCATGTGGGTGGTCACCGGCATTTTCGAAAACATCGGCATGGTCCAGGACGGTTTGCAGACCATCTCGCAACCGGTCAGCGTCACCGATCGCGAACAGGCCAAACCGCTGGATGTAGCCCAGGGCGAAGTGCGTTTCGAGCACGTGGATTTTCACTACGGCAAGAAGAAAGGCATCATCGGCGATCTCAACCTGAACATCAGACCGGGCGAAAAAATCGGCTTGATCGGGCCGTCGGGGGCCGGTAAGTCGACCTTGGTCAACCTGCTGCTGCGTTTGTATGACGTCGAGGGCGGGCGGATTCTGATCGATGGCCAGAACATCGCCGAAGTCGGTCAGGAAAGCCTGCGCGCACGCATCGGCATGATCACGCAGGACACTTCGCTGTTGCACCGTTCGATCCGCGACAACTTGCTGTACGGCAAACCGGAGGCGACCGACGCAGAGCTGTGGGACGCGGTGCACAAAGCCCGCGCCGATGAATTCATACCGCTACTGTCGGACGCCGAGGGCCGTACCGGCTTCGACGCTCACGTGGGCGAGCGCGGGGTGAAACTGTCCGGTGGTCAGCGTCAGCGCATTGCGATTGCGCGGGTGCTGCTCAAAGACGCACCGATCCTGATTATGGACGAAGCGACCTCGGCGCTGGATTCGGAGGTCGAAGCGGCGATTCAGGAAAGTCTGGAAACCCTGATGCAAGGCAAAACCGTGATTGCGATTGCGCATCGGCTCTCGACCATTGCCCGGATGGACCGACTGGTGGTGCTGGAGAACGGCAAGATCGCCGAGAGCGGCACCCACGCTGAATTGCTGGCTCATCGCGGTCTGTATGCACGGCTTTGGGCGCACCAGACTGGAGGGTTTGTCGGCATCGACTGACCGCTCCAAGATCGTTCCCACGCTCTGCGTGGGAATGCAGCCCTTGACGCTCCGCGTCACTGGACGCGGAGCGTCCCTTGAAGCATTCCCACGCAGAGCGTGGGAACGATCACCGCCAGAGTCCGCCAACCACGGGCGCTGGCGGTTTTTTTTGGCCGCTGGAAATCCGTAAAAACCCTGCTGTACTCAGCCAAGGTTCCAGAACGGGGCCTGTCGTAAGTCTGCAAGGATGCACAACTCGATGCAGTCTCGATAGCACGCCTATCAAGGACTCTCTCATGTCTCTGTTCAAACGTTCAGTCACTGAGTTGTTGGGTACGTTCTGGTTGGTATTGGGTGGTTGCGGCAGCGCGGTGATTGCCGCGTCCTCGCCGTTGGGAATCGGGGTGCTGGGGGTTGCCCTGGCGTTTGGTCTGACGGTGTTGACCATGGCATTCGCCATCGGCCACATCAGTGGCTGTCACCTCAACCCGGCCGTGTCGGTCGGACTGTTCGTCGGCGGTCGCTTTCCGGCCAAAGAGTTACCTGCTTACATCATTGCTCAAGTGCTCGGCGCGATCCTCGCGGCAGCGCTGATCGCTCACATCGCCAGTGGCAAGGAAGGTTTTGATATTGCCGCCGGCCTCGCGTCCAACGGTTATGGCGAGCACTCGCCGGGCAAATATTCGATGGCGGCGGGGTTTGTCACTGAGTTGGTGATGACCGCGATGTTCGTGATCATCATCCTCGGCGCCACCGACAAACGTGCACCGCCTGGGCTGGCGCCTATCGCCATCGGATTGGGCTTGACGCTGATCCACCTGATCTCGATTCCCGTCACCAATACCTCGGTAAACCCGGCGCGCAGCACCGGACCGGCACTGATGGTTGGCAGCTGGGCCATTGCGCAACTGTGGATGTTCTGGGTAGCACCGTTGATAGGCGCAGTGGCAGGCGGTGGAATTTATCGATGGCTGGCTGACGAAAAAAACTAAACTTCACGCAACTAAAAGGCCGTATTAGTTAAACTAAAAATACGGCCTTCAATTACATTCACACACTATATAAAATATTCTGAAACAGCGAAAACGCTGACAGACGCCTCTAAGCGTATTACCTTTGACCCCGCAAACAAAAGCAACTTTCTTCACCACCAACACACAAATCTCTCAAGGATTGAGGCATGAACACTTTAATCAACAGCATCATCGCTATTGCCTTGACTACTGGTCTGATGCAAAACAATGCTGTAGCCGATGATACCGGCACTAACGTTTATCGCTGCCAGCAATACAGCGAGGATTTCAAGGGCTACATCTGGAAGCTTAAAGGCTTTTATAGCGACGCGCCTACAGCCGAAGCGTTCATGGAGACCGAGTCCGCCAAGGCTCTGGACCTGAAAAAATGCAAGGTCTGGGTATTTGAAGATAATAGCAGCCACTGGGAGTGGTAAGTAAATGAAATATTACAAAAGTCTAATCGCCGCCGTACTGATCATTGCAACTTATTCAGGTTTTGCTTCTGCCATGCTGTCGCCAACGGTCAATAGCGACTCACCTCTGGAATTCAACATGGGTGAAGCGCTGTCTGAAGTTCGCCCGGAACTAAATTGTTCCGCCAACGCTAACACGGGAAAAGTCCAATGTGATCGACCGGAGTTCATATATACCTGTCAGGTCGCCAAAAAACCAAATCTGATGATTTATTATTATTCTTCGATTGCCACTCTTGAGGATTTTAACAACGTGTCCTCGCAGAAAGGGTTAAGCAATTGTGTAGCAGGTGCAAGCTGGTAACCGAGTGTATTTTTAGTTGAACCAACAAGGCCCGAGCAAACTGTCGGGCCTTGTTGTCAGCGGCTTTTTGCAGTACCGCGTGCGATGCCAAAGCTCAAACCTGCTTGTAAGGCAGCGCTGCAACAGCCTCCTGCGCATACGCAAGCACACCCGCACGCTCCTGGTGCAGGAAGTCTTTGACCGCAGCTTTCAATCCCGGATGACGCAGGTAGTGCCACGAATGCGTGATCACCGGTTCAAACCCCCGAATCAGTTTGTGCTCGCCCTGAGCTCCCGCATCGAAACGCTGAAAACCATGGGCAATCGCGTAGTCCATGCCCTGATAGAAACAGGTTTCAAAGTGCAGGCTATCGAACTCGGCCAGGCAGCCCCAATAGCGGCCGTAGAAACTGTCGCCGCCGACCAGACTGAACGCCATCGCCACCGGCCGTGAGCCATGTCTGGCCAGCACCACGCGGATCGACTCCGGCATGCGTTCGGCGAGCAAGCTGAAAAATTCCCGGGTCAGATAGGGCGCTTGCCGGCGCACTGCATAGGTGTTGGCGTAGCAAGCATAGACAAAATCCCACCGAGCCTCATCCAGTTCTTGCCCCTCCAGCCATTCAAACTCGAAGCCCTGCCCTGCCACTTGCTCGCGTTCCTTACGCATCTGTTTGCGCTTGCGCGAACTGAGTACGTCGAGGAAATCCTGAAAGTCGCGATAGCCGCGATTTTGCCAATGGTACTGACAGCCGATGCGTTGCAACCAGCCCGGTTGCTCGGCCATCGCGGCGTCGGTGAAAAGGTCGGTGAAATTGATGTGCGCGCTGGATAGCCCTTCGATTTCCAGATACCCCGGCAGGCTCTTGAGCAGTTCGAAACCATCCTCGACGCTAGCCGCCAACAACCGTGGACCGCTGACCGGGCTGAAGGGTACGGCAGTCAGAAGTTTAGGGTAGTAATCAATACCGGCGCGAGCGCAGGCATCGGCCCAGCCGTGATCGAACACGTACTCGCCATAGGAGTGCCACTTGCGATAGCTGGGTAAGGCGGCGATCAGTCGATCCGCTTCGATGTGCAGCAAATGCTCCGCTTGCCAACCGGTGTGTGGGCCGATGCTGCCGCTGTCTTCCAGCGCACTGAGAAACGCATGACGCAAGAACGGCTGGTTCTCCGGTACCAGTGCATCCCAACTGGCCGGGGCGATTTCTGACAGATTTTGCAGGCGTTGCAACGGCATCGACGGGCTCTCCATAACAGGACTTCAGCGCTGGACGAGTATCGCCGATTGCGCCGCAATACACACCCGCATTGGGGCGACAGCGCTCTAGATCAGTAGTTCACGAGCATTTTGTATCGTCATCATCCTGCCATCACTGTGCCACTGCTCTGTCATAAACCATCGCGATACTGGCGCCTGTTTTTAGAGCGCCGGGTTCTACCCGGACACTGTTTTCCGACGTTCACCGCGTCGGTTGTGCCCAGGATGGTTCAGCCATCCTCTCTCATCTTCGGAGATTGCTATGCGTCTTGCTTCCACGAAAACTGCGGCGGCCCTGTGCGGTGGCTTGTTGCTGGCCATGAGCGTTCCGGCCAGTGCTGCAGTCGACGCCAAACTGCTCGACATGCTCAAGGCTAACGGTTCGATTTCCCAGGCGCAGTACGTAGAACTGCAAACTGAACTGGCCAAGGATCAGAAGGCTCAGCAAATCGCGCAGCAGGCGCAGCAAGAGACCAACGAACAAGTCGCCGCCGTTGCGAAGAAAACCAACGAACAAAGCGTTTTCGACCAGAAACTGGCCTGGGCCGCGAAGACCCAGTTCAAGGGCGACGTACGTATTCGTCAGGAAACCATCAAGATCGACGGCGAGCCGAACAACGGCGGCCGCGACAAGGATCGTCAGCGTATCCGTGCCCGTCTGGGTGCCTACACCGAGATCAACCCGCAGGTCGACACCGGCATTCGTATCGCCACCGGCGGCGGCGACGATGCCCGTTCGACCAACCAGGATCAGGTCAACTACTTCGACAAGAAGCAGATCTGGCTCGACCTGGGCTATATCGACTACCACCCCGATCAGATCAAGAACCTGCACATCATCGGCGGCAAGATGCTCCAGCCGTGGGTCAGCATGGGCGACGTGATCTGGGACAGCGACATCAACCCGGAAGGTCTGGCCGTTACCTACAAGTATCCACTGGGCAGCAGCGCCGAACTGTTCGGCAGCCTGGGTAACTACAACCTCAAGGACAACGTCGACGGCGATGGCGTGCAATTCCGTCACGACCTGCGTCTGACCGCCGGCCAGTTGGGTAGCCGCTTCAACATCACCGACAACCTCAAAGTGACTTTGGGCGGCAGCGTCTACGCCTACCAGAACGACGAAGACAGCCGCTGCACCGGGACTTCCACACCGTGCGCCCTGGCGGTCAACGGCAACTCGGCTGACAACGAGTTCCGTCTGTATGAAGGCTTCAGCCAGGTCGACATCGGCGGTCTGCCAATGCCACTGTCATTCTACGGTCAGTACGTGAAGAACAACGATGCCGTGACTGATCAGGACACTGCATGGCTGTTGGGTGCCAAGTCGAAAGTCTTCGGCCTGAACCTCGATTACAACTACCGTGACGTGCAGCGCAACGCCGTGGTCGGTGCCTTCACCGACTCCGACTTCGCCAACGGTACCACCGGTTCCCGGGGCCACAAGTTCAAGGTCGGTTACGACATCGACAAGAACTTCGCCATTGGCGCCACGTACTTCCTGACCAAGGCCGACTTTGCCAGCCGTACCCAGCGTGATGCTGACGCCAACACCCTGCAGCTGGATGCGGAAGCCAAGTTCTAAAAACGCTTCACCCTACAGCCCGGTGCGGGCGGAACGATCCCCATCATCCGTTCGCTTCATCCGCGCCGAGCTATTCCCTTTACAGGAGCTGCCGGAGGCTGCGATCTTTTGATCTTAAAAAAACAAGATCAAAAGATCGCAGCCTCGTTTCACTCGTCAGCTCCTACGAAAAGCGGTCTTTGCGACGTTGCTCGGCCAGGCGCTCTGCCAAGGTATCCACACCCTCTTGCGGCTTCTCCGGCATCGCCTTCAACGTGGCCTGCATCAATTTCATCTGCCGAATGAAGCGCCGGCAATTAGGGCAGAACATCAGGTGATGCCGCACCATCAGTTTTTCGCGAAAGCTCAACTGGCCATCGAGATAATCGCTGGAGCGCGCCACTTGTTCCTTACAGGTCAGCATTCGCCGGTCTCCTCAAAATGCTCCACCGTGGCGAAGACTTTCAGCCGCGCACGATGCAGCAGCACACGGACATTGGAGAGAGAGATCTCCAGAAGATTACAGATCTCCTCCAGCTCCAGGCCCTGACGCTCACGCAACAGCAACACACTGCTTTGCAGCTCCGACAGACTGAGCAAGGTGTGCTCCAGACAGTCACGCAATTCACCTTCGGTGAGCAAGGCTTCCGGGGTGTCCTGATGCCAGGCGAACGGGGCGATCAGCCAATGGCCGTCACCGGGTGAAAAGCGGTCATCATCGATGCTGCCGTGGGGCGACGGCAGGTCATCCATCAACACTTCACGACGATTTTGCTTGTAGCGGCTTTTCGCCGAGTTGGCGGTGATGGTCAGCAGCCAGGTCTTGAGACTGGAGCGGCCTTCGAAGCTGCCAATATGGCGCACCACGGAGAGCCAGGCGTCCTGCACCACTTCCTCGACATGACGCTGACCGACGATGGCATAGGCCACGGCGCGCATGGCGCTCTGGTAGGTGCTGACCAATTCCTTGAAAGCCTTTTGCTCACCGGCCAGCAGGCGTTCGAGCAGTTGAGTGTCGTCCATTGCGGCCATGCATTACCTCTCTGAAAGCAAAAGATCGCAGCCTGCGGCAGCTCCTGCAAGGGTCAGTGCAGGAGTTGCCGCAGGCTGCGATCTTTCAAGGCGCAATCAACGTTTGCGCAGGATCACGCTGCCAATGGAATAACCGGCGCCGAACGAACTCAGCACTGCCAGCGAACCGGCAGCCAGGTCGTCCTGATATTTGTGAAACGCAATCACCGAACCGGCGGAGCTGGTGTTGGCGTAGGTGTCGAGAATCACCGGGGCTTCTTCTTCGGTGGCTTCGCGGCCCAGCAGTTTGCGCACGATCAGGTGATTCATGCTCAGGTTGGCCTGGTGCAGCCAGAAGCGCTTCACATCGCCAACATTCAGCTGGTTCTCTTGCAGATGCTCGCCGATCAGTTCGGCAACCATCGGGCAGACATCCTTGAACACTTTGCGGCCTTCTTGCACGAACAGCTTGTCGCGGGCACCGACGCCCTCTTCAGCTGCGCGGTTGAGGAAACCGAAGTTGTTACGGATGTTGTTGGAGAACTTGGTCAGCAGCTTGGTGCTGACCACGTCGAACTGGTGCTCGGACGTCGCTGTGTCAGCACGTTCGATGATCACCGCAGTCGCGGCGTCGCCGAAGATGAAGTGGCTGTCGCGATCACGGAAGTTCAGGTGCCCGGTGCAGACTTCCGGGTTGACCATCAGGATTGCCCGCGCCTGACCCAGTTGCACACTGTTGGCCGCAGCCTGAATGCCGAAGGTCGCCGAGGAGCAGGCGACGTTCATGTCGAAGCCGAAGCCTTGAATGCCCAGGGCTTCCTGGACTTCGATAGCGATGGCCGGGTAGGCGCGTTGCAGATTGGAACAGGCAACGATCACGCCGTCGATGTCGGCTGCAGTTTTGCCGGCACGTTGCAGGGCCTGTTCGGCAGCGCCGATGGCCATCTGGCAAAGCACCGACCATTCGTCGTTGGAACGCTCCGGCAGGCGTGGGGCCATGCGTTGCGGGTCGAGGATGCCGTCCTTGTCCATGACAAAGCGGCTCTTGATGCCGGAGGCTTTTTCGATGAAGGCGGCGCTGGATTCGGTCAGGGCCTGTACTTCGCCGCTGGCGATGGCCTGGGCGTTGTCAGCGTTGAACTGGGCGACGTAGGTATTGAAAGACTGCACCAGCTCTTCGTTGGAGATGCTGTTGGCCGGGGTGTACAGGCCGGTGCCGCTGATGACGACGTTATGCATGGTCGTTTCTCTAATCTGTTCAGGCAGAAAGTGCTGGAACCGTCGTACCAACACACAAAGGGTCTATTCCCATCCGGGGGACGCAAACCTGGCATCGCTTTATTCCGTCTCGCACCACGGCCGAAGGCTCTGGGTCGCGAAACCGGCGTTTATGGTCGCGAAGTTTGCCATAAACGCAGGCTTTTGGCGCCTTTCTCAAGATCAACACGGATGATCGTCCCCTCGCTCCTGCGTGGGAATGCAGCCCGTGACGCTCCGCGTCACTGGACGCGGAGCGTCCCCAGAGGCATTCCCACGCAGAGCGTGGGAACGATCAGCGTTACGGTTCGACCTGAGTCCACTGCTTGTTCAGGCGTTTGTCGGAAATCGGCGTTTTCGTGCCCAACTGTTGGGCGAACAGCGACACCCGGTATTCCTCCAGCCACCAGCGGTACAACTCCAGCTGCGGATCGCGCTTGCCTTCCTGCGCATGCTTGGCGGCGCGAGCCTGGTATTGCGCCCAGAGGCCGGCGAGTTCGCCGCTCCAGACGCGATCCTTCTGCAGCTGCGCGGCAAGCTTCTCGAAACGCTGCTCGACCGCCTTCAAGTAACGCGGCAGTTCTTTGAGCCACTGCATCGGCGTTTCACGGACAAATCCCGGATACACCAGATGGCTGATCTGCTGCTTGATGTCATTCAGTGCCACCGCCTGAGCGAGGTCGATCTTGCCTTTGAAGCGTTTCTGCAAACCGTGCCACAGCTTGAGAATCTCCAGGGTCAGCCGCGCCACGCGCTCGGCGTGCTCGGTCCAACTGCCGCGCTTGCGCTCGGCCAGTGCCGCCAACCCGGCGCCGTCACGGGGCAGCGGATCTTCGCCTTCAAGAATGCAGCTATCGAGGCTGGCCAGCAGAATGTCCTCGACCAGCGCATCAACCCGGCCCAGCTCGCGATAGAGCAGGCCCAGTTCAGTCTGCCCCGGCAACTTGCTGCGCAGGAATTTCGCCGGTTCGGCCAGTTGCTGCATCAGCAGACGCTGCAAGGCGCGGCGATGCTGGAATTCGGCCTCGGCCGGGGTCGAAAAGCGCCCTTCCTTGACCGTGCCACCCTCTTCGACCAGCGCCGGATACACCGTCATCGACAGCCCGGCGATCTTCTGTTGGGTCTTCTCTGCCACCGGCGCGAAGACTTTCGCCTCCACCGGCTGCTGGCTCTTCGCACTCCGCGGCACGGCCAACGCGGCCTGACTGGCCTCGGCAAACCGTGCGGTCAGTTCGGCCAGATCGCGGCCTTCGCCAAGGAATTTGCCTTGGCCGTCGACGATTTCCAGGTTCATCCGCAGATGCCCTTCAACCCCTTGCTCGGCTTCTGCCCACGCTTCATCGCTGACCCGCGCGCCGGTCATGCGCAGCAATTCTCGGCCCAGTGCCTGCGGCAACGAACCCTCGGCAAAGGTCATGCGTTGCAACGCCGCTTTGATGAAGTCCGGCACCGGCACGAAGTTTTTGCGCAGCGCTTTCGGCAAGTTGCGCACGAGGGCGATGCACTTGGCTTCGATCAGCCCCGGCACCAGCCACTCCAGACGTTCCGGCGGCAGCATCGGCAACAGCGGCGCCGGCACCCGCAAGGTCACGCCGTCGCGCGGGTGATTGGGTTCGAAGTGATAGGTCAGCGCCAGTTCCAGATCGCCGATGTGCAGCGTGTCCGGGTAATCGCGCGCGGTGACTTCACTGGCCTCGCGGGCCAGCACGTCTTCTTCGCGCATGATCAACAGCTGCGGGTTCTTCTGGCTGTTGATGCGGTACCAACTGTCGAAAGTCGCGGTCTGGTGAATCTCCGCCGGCAAACGCGCATCGTAGAACGCGTACAGGGTTTCTTCGTCAGCAAGAATGTCGCGGCGACGGGCCTTGGCTTCCAGTTCGTCGAGCTGCTCCAGCAGTTGCTGGTTGGCGGTCAGGCATTTGGCCTTCGACTGAATCTCGCCACGCACCAGAGCTTCGCGGATAAACAGCTCACGGGAAACCACTGGATCGACCGGGCCGTAATGCACCGGACGGCGACCGACCACGATCAGCCCGAACAGAGTGATCTGCTCGTAGGCCACAACCTGGCCACGCTTCTTTTCCCAGTGCGGTTCGAAGTGGTTTTTCTTGATCAAGTGCCCGGCCAGCGGCTCGATCCAGTCGGCGTCGATCTTGGCGACCATGCGCGCGTAAAGCTTGGTGGTTTCCACCAGTTCGGCGGTCATCAGCCATTGCGGACGTTTCTTGCCGATGCCCGACGACGGATGAATCCAGAAGCGCCGCTGACGCGCGCCAAGGTAATCGCCGTCCTCGGTTTTCTGGCCGATCTGGCTGAGCAGACCGACCAGCACCGCTTTGTGCAGTTTCGGGTAATCGGCAGGCTCTTTGTTCAGGCTCAACTGCATGTCGCGGCAGATCAGGCTCAACTGGCGATGGGAATCGCGCCACTCGCGCAAACGCAGATAGTTGAGGAAGTTCTTGCGGCACCAGTTACGCAACGGGCTTGCCGTCAGCGCTTGGCGTTGTTCTTCAAAGCCACGCCACAGATTCACTAATCCAGCGAAGTCGGAATCAACGTCTTTCCATTGGGCATGAGCCTGATCGGCCGCTTGCTGACGTTCCGGCGGACGCTCGCGCGGATCCTGAATCGACATGGCACTGGCGACGATCAGCACTTCCTGCAAGCTGCCGAGCTTGGCTGCTTCAAGCAGCATGCGGCCCATACGCGGGTCGACCGGCAAGCGAGCAAGTTGGCGACCGAGCGGGGTCAACTGACTGTTGCGATCCACTGCCGAGAGTTCTTGCAGCAGATTGAAACCGTCACTGATCGCCTTGCCATCCGGCGGTTCAATAAACGGAAACGCAGTGATCTCGCCGAGGCGCAGATGCAGCATCTGCAAAATTACAGCGGCGAGGTTGGTGCGCAGAATCTCCGGATCGGTGAATTCCGGGCGGCCGAGGAAATCTTCTTCGCTGTACAAACGAATGCAGATACCCGGCTCGACCCGGCCACAACGACCTTTACGCTGATTGGCGCTGGCCTGGGAAATCGCTTCGATCGGCAGACGCTGGACCTTGGCGCGATAGCTGTAACGGCTGATGCGCGCGGTGCCGCTGTCGATCACATAACGGATGCCCGGCACGGTCAACGAAGTTTCGGCAACGTTGGTCGCGAGCACCACACGACGGCCCGGGTGCGACTGGAAAATCCGCTGCTGCTCGGCCGGCGACAGGCGCGCGTACAGCGGCAGGATTTCAGTGTGTTTGATTTGCGCCTTGCGCAGCATGTCGGCAGCGTCGCGAATCTCACGCTCGCCGGGCAGGAACACCAACACGTCACCGGGACTGCGGCGTTCGCTGCGTTCGTAGGCGGCGATTTCGTCGAGGGTCGCGAGGATCGCCTGATCGACGGTCAGGTCATCCTCGACGCGGTTGCCCTCTTCGTCCTGCTCCAGTGTCAGCGGGCGATACCAGGTGTCCACCGGGAAGGTGCGACCGGACACTTCAACAATCGGCGCATCATCAAAATGCCTGGAGAAGCGCTCCAGATCGATGGTCGCCGAAGTAATGATGACTTTCAGATCCGGACGACGCGGTAGCAGGGTTTTCAGGTAACCGAGCAGAAAGTCGATGTTGAGGCTGCGCTCGTGGGCTTCGTCGACGATGATCGTGTCGTAGCGTTCGAGGTAGCGATCGTTCTGGGTTTCCGCGAGCAGGATGCCATCGGTCATCAGTTTGATCAGGGTGTTGGAATCGCTCTGATCTTCGAAACGCACCTGATAGCCGACCAGCGAACCGAGCGGCGTGCCGAGTTCTTCGGCAACGCGGCTGGCGACGCTGCGGGCAGCGATTCGACGCGGCTGGGTATGGCCGATCAAGCCGTGCTGGCCGCGACCGATCTCCAGACAGATTTTCGGCAACTGGGTGGTTTTACCCGAACCGGTTTCGCCGGCGATGATCAAGACCTGGTGCTGTTCCAGGGCCTTCTTGATTTCGTCGCGCTTGGCGGCAATCGGCAAACTGTCGTCGTAACGAATCACCGGCAGGCTGGCCTTGCGGGCCAGCACCTGATCACAGGACGCCTGCATGCGCGTCACCCATTGGGCCAGTTTGGCCTCATCGGGTTTCTTGCGCAGCTCAAGCAACTGCCGCCGCAGCCGGTGACGGTCGGCGAGCATGGCGTGGTCGAGGTTTTTCAGCAGTTTGTCGATGGAGGGCGATTCGTCGGTCATCGGGTAGGCAATTCGGTCGTCTATTTATGCAGGGGGCGGATTGTCGCAGATTTGCCTCCGATTGGCCTGCTTCCCCTGTAGGAGCTGCCGAAGGCTGCGATCTTTTGATCTTGTTTTTTAAAAGCAAAACCAAAAGATCGCAGCCTTCGGCAGCTCCTACAGGGGGAGTTATTCGTTATCGAGGCCTTTGCGGCGATATGGGAAGACGTCGATGACTTTGCCGGCGCGAATCGCTTCCTGCAGGCTCTTCCAGTAATCGGCGTTATACAACTCGCCATGCAACTGATCGAACAACTTGCGCTGCCCCGAATCAGCAAACAGGAACGGCGGAAACTCCTCGGGGAACACGTCCAGCGGCCCGATCGAATACCACGGCTCAGAGGCCATCTCGTCCTCCGGTGTACGCGGCGCCGGAATGTGGCGGAAGTTGGCTTCGGTCAGAAAGCAGATCTCGTCATAGTCATAAAACACCACACGCCCATGCCGGGTGACGCCGAAGTTTTTCAGCAGCATGTCACCGGGAAAGATGTTCGCCGCCGCCAGTTGCTTGATCGCCAGGCCGTAATCCTCCAGCGCCTCACGCACCTGTGCATCGTTGGCGTTCTCCAGATACAGATTGAGCGGGGTCATCCGCCGTTCGGTCCAGCAGTGACGGATCAACACAGTGTCGCCCTCGACTGAAACCGTCGACGGCGCCACTTCCAACAATTCCTCCAGACACGCCGGATCGAACTTGCTCAGCGGAAAACGGAAGTCGGCGAACTCCTGGGTATCGGCCATGCGCCCTACCCGGTCGACGCTTTTCACCAAGCGGTATTTTTCGATCACCGTGGCGCGGTCGACGTTTTTCGACGGCGAGAAACGGTCCTTGATGATCTTGAACACGGTGTTGAAACCCGGCAGGGTGAACACGCTCATGACCATGCCGCGTACACCCGGGGCCATGATGAACTGGTCGTCGGTGTTGGCCAGATGATTGATCAGCGCGCGGTAGAACTCGGATTTGCCGTGCTTGTAGAAGCCGATTGAGGTGTACAGCTCAGCGATGTGCTTGCCCGGCAGGATGCGCCGCAGAAAACCGATAAATTCCGCCGGCACCGGCACGTCGACCATGAAATACGAACGGGTGAACGAGAAGATGATCGACACCTCGGCTTCGTCGGTGATCAGCGCATCGATCTGGATCCCGCGCCCTTCGCGGTGCAGCAGTGGAATCACCAGTGGCCATTGCTCGTCGCGGGTGTAAATGCGTCCGACCAGGTACGCGCCCTTGTTGCGGTACAGCACCGAGGAAAACAGCTCGACGCTGAGTTCCGGGTCTTTGCACACCCAGTCCGGCAGGTTCTCGCGCAGTTGTGCTTCGAGCCGGAGCAAATCGCCGGGCAGATCGGCGTAGTCCTCGCTGAAACGGTAGTCGGCAAAAATGCTCGCGAGCATCCCCGACAATTGCCCTTGCGGTTTGTACGTACGGGTTTGCGCGGCGCGGGCACGGCGCAGGCTCGGACGCGTGGTGTGGATGAACATGCAGCCGTCGCTGATCAGGTCGTGGCTGAACAGCCCGCAGAAAATCGAGTTGTACCAGGTCTCGGACAGTTCATCGTCGAAACGCAGGTCGATAACGCTGATGTAGGCGCTTTTCACCAGTGGCCAGCAGCTGACATTCATCAGCGTTTCATCGTCGAAGTATTCGCGCAGGCGGGCGATGGTTTCGCCGACCTTTTCTTCATAGAGGTTGATCCGCGCCGCCGACGCGGTTTGCGTCTCTTGCCAGCGCGCCTGCTCGAAACGCTCCCGGGCGCCGTCGGTAATCCGCCGGAAATGCTCGCGGTAATCGTCAAAGCCATCGAGGATCATGCGGGCGATGTCGGTGGCTGGCCATTGCTGCGGCATAGATGAGACCTCGGCGTGCGTTGGGAAATCTGTGCCTGAGCTTAGCCACGGATGCGTGCGCAGGTGAAGTGCAATTTCTGCCAAATGCCATGCCAGTTGTAACCGACCGGGGTTTTCCGTGCAGACGCGGCGGCTATGGAAAATTAAATGTCCGATTAGCGGTTGCCATCATCTGGGGCCTCGGCAACACTCTCGTCCCGATCAAGGAAGGAGCCCCGCCGTGAGCCCTGTCGATATTTTCCGCATGTTGTCGCTGGCAGCCATCTGGGGCGCGAGTTTTCTGTTCATGCGCGTGATTGCGCCGGTGATCGGCTCGGTCCCGACGGCGTTCTTTCGCGTGTCGATCGCCGCAGCCGGTCTGCTGGTCATTCTTGGGCTGATGCGCATCAGTTGGGATTTCAAAGGCAAACTGAAAACCGTGATGCTGCTGGGCGTGATCAATTCCGGGCTGCCGGCAACGCTCTATTCAGTCGCCGCGCAAGTGCTGCCCGCTGGGTATTCGGCAATATTCAATGCCACCACACCGTTGATGGGGGTGCTGATCGGCGCGTTGTTTTTCAGTGAGAAACTCACCATCGCCAAGTTCAGCGGCGTGTTTCTCGGTCTGTTCGGCGTCGGTGTGCTGACCCGTGCCGGTCCCGTGGCATTCGATCTGCAACTGCTGATGGGTGCCCTCGCCTGCCTGCTGGCGACCACTTGCTACGGCTTTGCCGGGTTCCTCGCACGGCGCTGGCTGGATCAGGCCGGCGGCCTCGACCCACGCCTGTCGGCACTGGGCAGCATGCTCGGGGCGACGTTGTTCCTGTTGCCGCTGTTCGCCTTCAGCATCATCACCGCGCCACCGCTCAGTTGGGGGGGCTGGAATGTCTGGCTGTCGCTGCTCGGTCTGGGCCTGGGGTGCACGGCGTTTGCGTACATCATTTACTTCCGCCTGCTCAGCTCGATCGGTCCGGTGAAGTCGATGACCGTGACCTTCATGATTCCGCCGTTCGGCGTGTTGTGGGGGGCGTTGCTGCTGGATGAGCCGTTGTCGATGGCGCATGTGTATGGCGGGGTGCTGATTGCGGCGGCGTTGTGGCTGGTGTTGAAGCCTGCTGCGCTAAAACCTGTTGAAGTGAATACCCGGTAGGAGCTGCCGCAGGCTGCGATCTTTTGATCCTGTCTTTAAAAACAAGATCAAAAGATCGCAGTCTGCGGCAGCTCCTACCGGGGTTCGCGTTATCGGGATTTACGGAATACGAATGCCAGGCCGATGACGATCAACAGCATGCCCAGCACACTCAACGCCGCCAGGCGATTGCCGAAAATCAGATAGTCCATCACCGCCGTCACCGCCGGCACCAGATAAAACAGACTGGTGACATTCACCAGATTGCCCCGCGCGATGAGCCGATACAGCAACAGCGTTGCCAGCACAGAGACCACCAGCCCCATCCACAACACCGGCACGATAAAACCTGTGCTGTGCTCAAAGTGGAATGGCTGAAACGGCACGAAAATCCCACATAACAACAGACCGGCCAAGTACTGCACCGGCAGCGTGCCGAGGGGATTGTCGGTGATGCACTTCTGCATGATCGAGCCCAGGGTCATGCTCGCCAGCGCCAGCAGACCAAACAGCATCCCCGCCCAGGACATCCCGGCCAGACCGATGCCTTGGTAAACCACCATGATCAGCCCGGCCAGCCCCAGCGCCAGACCGAACAGGCGGCTCGCCGAGCGCTGCCGCTCCATCAAGACAACGGTGAGAATCGGCTGCACGCCCATGATGGTCGCCATCACGCCCGGAGTGACTTTGGTGTTCAGCGCCAACAGATAGAAAATCTGATAGGCCCCCAACAACACCAAACCCGTGGCAATTGCGTACAGCATCGGCTTGCCACCCTTGGGCAGCTTCAATTTGAGCAGCGGCGCCAGCAGCACCAGCCCGCACAAGGCAATCGCGAAGCGAATCAGCAGAAAGGCAAACGGCGAAGCGTGGGCCAGCCCCCATTTGGAGAAGATCGCCCCGCTGCTCCACAGCAGAACGAACAGGCTCGTGGACGTCGCCGCGAGCGCGGATTTTTTCGACAGGACAAACATGAATACCACCTGTAGTCAGGCAAGAAGCCAACTCAGCCGAAGCTGAAATTCAGTAGTTTTTTCTGGCGGGCGCAGGGGGCAGCAGAAACTGCCGATCAGCCCGAAACGCCAACGCCCGGCGGTGATACGACTGCGCACACCGGCGTGCTACTGACAGGTGGGGGGTAATGACTGATCTGCCTGGGCTGCTGATTCCCGCACGGCACGACGCCAGCGTTGACCGCTGAATCGACTACCGCGTTGATGAGGGATGCAGGCATTGGCGCAGATCTTTTTTGAAGGGGTGGAGCGTGAGCGGTACGGCTCACGAGCGCCGACTATAACCAGCGTGGGACATGGTTTGCAATGAGTTGGGCAAAGCGCCGCTAGCGACAGATGGATGAGAGCTGAATAGGCTGTTGAGCAACGGCTACACCTATCGATGGGGAGACATGGAATGCTCGAAATCATATGCCAAGGGAACGGAGTTATCTGCGCTATCAGTTGTATCGGTCGCTGGCCAGGAAGCAGGCAAGCATCGCCACTGCTCTATTGCAGCTACCAGCGGGACAAGACTTGTCGAAAGTACGCTTTGAACCTATCGATGCCAAAGCACTAGGTGCGTTTGAGCTTTGGGATGATCCGCATTTTTGCTGGCGAGAGATTGCCGAATGGAAGTCACGAGAACCTTTGTCCCTGGATATCGCGATCTGGTTTGAAGAACAGCTGTGCGGGCTGTGTTTTGTCAACCCGAACAAAAGCCGCCAGCGAATTCGAATCGTACGATTGGAAGGGCGGTCCGGAGTGCCTCACCCGCTTAAAAAGCGTATTGCGCTTTTGTCGATGGTGGCCATCGATGAGTTTGCGCAAATAATCGGCAGTAAGTGCATTGAAGTCCAGGAACCGATACCAGGAGCAATTCCTGTTTATACAGAACTCGGCTTCAAATTTGATTTTGAAGGCCGCCTTGTCCTCGCAGTGGAGAGTAAAGTATCGTGAAAACTGTTCAAGTAAAGATCAACGAGGGCGGGAGCATGCGTAAATCTGTGAAAAAATCCCCCACTAAGAAAAGATCAATCAAAACTGACGAAAAGCTTATCTCCTCCGAGCTATCAGCCAATCAGCAGCGCTTTCTTCAGCTATTGATTACAGGCATCGAAGACGAACCCAACCTTCTCGCTGGACGGCGCTGATTCGCAAGCGATAAAAAACCGCTCACAAGGAGCGGTTTTTTATTGTCTGATCCAGCTTCAGCCGAACAACCAATACCCCAACAACGTCAACACCAGCACCGCCAGCACCGGACGCATCACGCGGTAGGCTTTCGGATGACGGCGTTTCCACTGTTTGACCACGCCACTGAACTTGTCGCTGAAGTTCTTGCTCCAGGCGTAGGCCTGGTTGATCCCGCCGACGCGTTCGTCATCAAGGTTCTGCGGTGCGGTGGCACGGCCGAGCCAGGCGCTGATCGCGCGGTTGATGCGGGTCATGAGGCGGTTGCTCAGCGGACGCTCGACGTCGCAGAACAGAATCACGCGGGTCTGGTCGGTTTCGTTCTTGACCCAGTGCACGTAGGTCTCGTCGAACATCACGTCTTCGCCATCACGCCAGGCGTACACCTGACCGTCGACGAAGATCCGGCAATCATCGGAGTTTGGCGTCGACAAACCGAGGTGATAGCGCAGTGAGCCGGCAAACGGATCGCGGTGCGGGTTCAGGTGACTGCCACCCGGCAGCAAGGCAAACATCGCGCCTTTGACATTGGGGATGGCACTGACCAGCGCCACGGTTTTCGGGCACAGGGTTTCGGCCGAGGGCAGCGGCTTGTCGTACCACTTGAGGTAGAAACGCTTCCAGCCCTTTTTGAAGAACGAGCCAAAACCGGCGTCGTTGTTCTTCTCGGCGGCGCGAATGTAGCCTTCGTCGAACAGATGCAATGCTTCGTCGCGAATGGTTTCCCAGTTATCGCGCAGCACATCCAGCTCCGGAAACTTGCTGCGATCCAGGTACGGCTTGGACGGCACGCCAGAAAACAGGTACATCAAGGCGTTGTACGGGGCAAACAACGCCGAGTGGTTGACGAACTGACGCAGTACCGGCAAACGCGCCTTGCCGCGCAAATGCACATAGAGCGTGCTGCCCAGAAACAGCAACAGCACAAACGCCTTGGCGGCAAACGAAACGGTCATCAACAACTCCTTGAATAAAGACAACGCTGCGCAATGCCCTTTACCCGGCATGGCAGCCGGCCATGATAAACACTACCGGCCTCGGGAAAAACCCGCTCAACCCAAGAATCAGTGTTAAGAATTGCGCAACAAAGCATTTATTAACATAACGATCCTGAACCCTGGCTGACCTGAATCAAATGGATCTACTGCTGAGTTTCCTGCTCGGTAAACAGATCACTGAACAGCATGCTCGATAGATAACGCTCACCGGAGTCCGGCAGAATCACCACAATGGTCTTGCCCTGCATCTCCGGGGTTTCCGCCAAACGCACCGCGACGGCCATCGCGGCGCCGCAGGAGATACCGCAGAGAATCCCTTCTTCCTGCATCAGACGCAGGGCCATGGCTTTGGATTCTTCGTCGGTGACCTGCTCAACCCGGTCCACCATCGACAGATCGAGGTTTTTGGGAACGAAACCGGCGCCAATACCCTGGATCTTGTGCGGACTTGGCTTGATCTCTTCACCGGCCAATGCCTGAGTAATCACAGGTGAAGACACCGGTTCCACGGCCACCGATAGAATAGGTTTGCCCTGGGTATTCTTGATATACCGCGAAACGCCGGTGATGGTTCCGCCGGTGCCGACACCCGCTACCAGCACATCGACCGCACCATCGGTATCGTTCCAGATTTCCGGGCCGGTAGTCTTTTCGTGAATGGCCGGGTTGGCCGGGTTATCGAACTGCGCCGGCATGAAGTATTTGTCGGCATCACTGGCGACGATCTCGGCCGCCTTCTCGATGGCGCCTTTCATGCCTTTCGCCGGTTCAGTCAATACCAGTTCTGCGCCCAACGCCTTGAGGACCTTACGCCGTTCAATGCTCATGGACGCTGGCATCGTCAGCATCAATTTGTAACCACGGGCGGCGGCGACGAACGCCAGACCGATACCGGTGTTGCCCGAGGTTGGCTCAACGATGGTCATGCCGGGCTTGAGTTTGCCGCTGCTTTCGGCATCCCAGATCATGTTTGCGCCGATCCGGCACTTGACCGAATACCCGGGGTTGCGCCCTTCGATCTTGGCCAGGATGGTCACGCCACGCGGCGCAATGCGGTTGATCTGCACCAGCGGCGTATTACCGATGGAATGGGCGTTGTCAGCGAAAATGCGGCTCATGGCTGGGTCCTTATGCAGCGTTGAATTCAGCCTTCAAAGGTATGCCTGTTGCCTGGCGCAGTCCAGTCGGGTCGAACGACTGCGCGGCGTAATAGTCAATCGCTTACATCGTCAGGGAATTGCCGTCATGAAGCGTCGCTACAGTTGGCCACTAGGGATTTTCGCCGTCGTCGTTGTGTTGCTGATAGCGCTGCACATCGCCCTGCCCTACATGGTGCGCGACTATCTGAACGGCAAACTGGCGGACATGGGTGACTATCGGGGCCAGATCACTGATGTCGACCTGGCCCTATGGCGCGGCGCCTACAAGATCAACGGTCTGAAAATCGTCAAGGTCGACGGCAAGGTGCCGGTGCCGTTCGTCAACGCGCCGCTGATCGATCTGGCGGTCAGCTGGCATTCGCTGTGGTATGACCATGCCGTGGTGGCACAGGTCCAGTTCTTCGAGCCCGAAGTCAATTTCGTCGATGGTGGCGCCAACAAACAGAACTCCCAAACCGGTCAAGGTACCGACTGGCGCGCGCAATTGGGCAAGTTGCTGCCGATTACCCTCGACGAAGTGCAGATCAATCAGGGCAAGATCAGCTTCCGCAATTTCAACTCAAAACCGCCGGTCAACATGAACGCCAGCAATGTCGACGCGAGCATCTACAACCTGACCAATGTGGTCGACCAACAGGGCAAACGCGACGCCCGCTTCGAAGGCAAAGCCCTGCTGCTCGGCCACGCACCGTTGGAAACCACCGCAACATTCGACCCTCTGAGCAATTTCGAAGACTTTGAATTCCGCCTGCGCGCCAAAGACATCGAACTCAAAAGCATGAACGACTTCGCCTCGGCCTATGGCAAATTCGATTTCAATGCCGGCCACGGTGACGTCGTAATCGAAGCCAAAGCCAAAAAAGCCCAGGTCAACGGCTACATCAAACCGCTGCTGCGCGACGTCGAAGTGTTCAACTGGCAACAGGACGTGGAAAACCAGAACAAAAGCATCTTCCGCTCAGTCTGGGAGGCACTGGTGGGCGGCACGGAAACCGTGCTGAAGAACCAGGCCAAAAACCAGTTCGCCACCAAGGTTGAGCTCAGTGGCAACGTACATCAGCAAAATATCAGCGCGTTCGAAGCGTTTTTGCAGATTTTGCGTAATGGTTTCGTACAGGCATTCAATGCGCGGTATGAGCGGCCGAAGCCTGATGCGGGTTAGGTTTTGCGGTTGACGATATAGCGACCCGACTCCTCTGCAGCCATAGTTGAGTTTTGTTGCAGTGAATCCCAGCCCAGGCAAGCCAGCGCCAGAGAACGAGGCACTGCCTCACGCCCATTGCTGTAGCGACTGATGCTGCGGGCGCTGACTCCCAGTGCCTCGGCAGCCTGATTAAGAGACAGCCCCGTTCGGGCGCGCCAATCAATAAAAATACGGGTGTTCTCATCGGTTGCGTTTTGAGCCAGCGCATCCATATAAAGCGTGTCTGAGCCAATCTGTATATCAGGTTCAAGCCATTCGACAGTCCAGCCGTCGTCGTCCATTGTCGCAGTGGCAAACACTTCGGGATCGAGCAAAGGTTGCAGACCTGGATAAGCGTGAATATCCCCGCCGAGCTCAAGTATCAGTTCCTGACCATCAATAAAGGTCAGTGCCAATCGAAAATCTGACAGTGCTTGCACAGCCGACAGACGAGGCCTTTTCATGGGTAACATCGTTTCCAATCCTCCAACAGTTGCACCTGATGAGCCGCAACCCACGCCAGCGCTTCCTTGATAATCAACGGCGGCGCCTTGCCCGTCATCACCTCAACGGTTTCAAGGCTCAGCATCACTTCCACGCCGCCACCGATAAGGTGAACATGGGGCGGCGGGTGATCCTTCTCGCGCAACTGAATGCGGTATTTGTCGCGAAATCGGTATTTAGTCGTCATGCCCGAGAGGCTATCGCCAAATCGGCGATACCTGAATACTGGCCATCGGCCGAGACTGAGTCAACATGTGACGCCCCATTCAGAGACTGAATAAGCCGTCTGCGTTCACAGTCGACCGGCCTGCGCGTTATAGTCAGGCATCCGATTATTTCGCCCCCGCCCTGCCCGTTCAGGTCGGCGTTACCGTTCGAGGGTTCGGAGATGAAGTTCGAAGGCACCCAGGCCTACGTCGCCCCCGATGCCCTGAAGCTGGCGGTCAACGCCGCCATCACCCTGGAGCGGCCGCTGCTGGTCAAGGGCGAGCCG
>Ga0160444_100366_pt1 | contig 25465 bp, 20 predicted proteins | sample HID1972K_E1MG_FD_108232 | JGI IMG/M metagenome (GOLD analysis project Ga0160444, IMG submission 108232) | Enriched pill bug-associated microbial communities from UW Madison campus, WI, USA - HID1972K_E1 MG | ecosystem: Host-associated > Arthropoda: Insects > Digestive system > Unclassified ... | reverse complement strand
CGCGGTCGTAGAGGAAGCCGTATTCCATCAGCGAGAACTGGCCGGCGACATGTGCCAGACGTTCCAGCTCGTGGACCTGCGCGCAGGCCCGGGTACGCACGTCCGGTGCGATGCCCGGCGCGCACAGCGCCCGCAGGGACGGCACACCGTCCTCGGCGGTCGGACTGCCGGTTGCGGCAGCCGATGCGGGCAGGCACGCACCCAGCGCCTGGCGGGCGCCCTCGCAGGCATCGATCAGACGCGCCGACCAGGACACTGGCGCGTCTTCCTGCGGATCGTGGGTATCGACCGGCGGCGACAACGCCGCGAGCGGCATGGCGAGCGCCGCCAGTGCATCGACCGTCGCCAGCGCATCGTGCAGCGTCTCCGGCGGCGTGGCGAGCGCGATTGCGAGACGCGACTCGAAGGCGTCGATCGCGACGTTCCAGGCCGGATCCGCGTTCTCCTGCACCTCGTGCAGTTCGCGCAGCACGCCGAACGTATGCGCCAGACCAGCGAAGGTCTGCGGCGCGAGCACCGGCGCGTCGATCAGGCCGAGCAGACCCTGGCGCAGGGTCAGCAGATGCCCGGCGAGATTGCCGCTGTCGACGGTGGAGATGTAACGCGGCGGCAAAGGCGCCAGCGTTTCGGTGTCGTACCAGTTGTAGAAGTGCCCGCGGTGCCGTTCCATGCGATCGAGCGTGGCGAACACGCGCTGCGTGCGCTGCACCACGGCGGCCGTCTGCAGGTAACCGAAATCCCACGCGCCCAGATTCGCCAGCAGCGACAGGCCGATGTTGGTCGGCGAGGTGCGGCGTGCGACGACCAGCGATGGATGCTCCTGGATGTTGTCCGGCGGCAGCCAGTGGTCTTCTTCGCGGATGTTGACCTCGAAGAATGCCCAGGTGCGCCGCGCCAGGCGGCCGAGGAAATCCAGCTGCAGCGTCGACAGTTGTGCGCTGCGCTGCGGCGGCGCGCGACCCAGCCACGCCATCAGCAGCGGCGAGACCGCCCACAGCGCCAGCAGCGGACCCGCGATCCACAGCGCTGCGGGATTCGTTCGCATCAGCAACAGCACGACCAGCACCGACAGCACGGGCGCGCCCCACATGGCGCGCAGTTCCGCGGCCATGCCGCTGCCGAGCGAACGCTCGACCTCGCTCGACGGATTCCACTGCAGCAGATGGCGGCGCGTTACCAGCGTGCGCCACAGGGTCAGCGCGATCGCCGACAGGCTGAACATCGCCTCGTACGGCAGGCACGCGAAATTGACCGACGCGCGCACCAGGCCGCGACCGGTCGCATCGCCGACCTGGAGCAGATGCGTGTCGAGACGCATGTCCGCAGGCTTCGAAAGCAGATCGCGCAAGGCCGGAATCAGCACCGGCGCGAAGAACACCGTCAGCAGCCAGAACGTCCACGCCAGCGGCGCGGCGAGCGTGGCCCAGCCGAACACCAGCAGCACCAGCGCGGCGGCGGGCACCAGACTGCGGCGCAGGTTGTCGAGCAGCTTCCCGCGCGACAGCCACGACAGCGGATTGCGCACGCTGCCGTCCTTCGCGGTCGGCACCCACGGCATCACCCATGGCAGCAGCTGCCAGTCGCCGCGGATCCAGCGGTGGCGACGCTTGACGTCGGCGGCGTAGCGCGCCGGATAGTCCTCGTACAGACGCACGTCGCTGACCAGGCCGGCGCGTGCGTGGCAGCCTTCGAGCAGGTCGTGGCTGAGAATGCGGTTGTCGGGGAAGCGGCCGTGCAGTGCCTGCTCGAACGCATCGACATCGTAGATGCCCTTGCCGACGAACGAACCTTCGCCGAACAGATCCTGGTACACGTCCGAGACCGTGCGCGTGTACGGATCGATGCCCGGCTCGCTGCCGTACATGCGCGCATAACGGCTGATGCGGCGACCACTGAAACTGCTGCCGACGCTCGGCTGCAGGATGCCGTAGCCGCGGGTCACGCGATTGCGCTTCGGATCGAACACCGCGCGATTGAGCGGATGCGCGAGCGTGCCGACAAAGGCACGCGCGGCGTCGCGCGGCAGCCGCGTGTCGGTATCGAGGGTGATCACGTAGCGCACGTTGGCCAGCACGCCCGTGCGACCGACGATCTGCTGGAACGCACCCGTACCGGCGCCGCGCAGGAAGCCGTTCAACGCGGCGAGCTTGCCACGCTTGCGCTCCTCGCCGATCCAGCGTCCCTCGCCCGCATTCCAGGTGCGCGGGCGATGGAACAGGAAGAAGCGGTCGCCGCCGGGCGGCGGACTGTCGGCGAGGTAGCGCTGGTTGAGGCCCGCGATCAGCGCGGCCGCATGTGCCAGCACGGCGGCATCGCCGGGCAGTGCCTGCTGGTCGGCATCGAGATCGTCGCTGAGCAGCGCGAAATGCAGATGCGGATCGCGATTGGCGAGGAAGCGCACCTCGAGCCCTTCGACCAGCGTATCGACGCTGGCGATGTCGCCGAACATGCACGGCACGACGACCAGCGTGCGTTCGCTCGCCGGCAGGCCGAGCGGGAAATCCAGTCGCGGCAGCGGCTTCGGCGCGACGATGATCGTGGCCAGCCAGTTGGTCAGCGCGATGCCGAGTTCGCTGAAGACCAGCAGACCCAGCAGCACCAGCACCCACGTCGGCGCCCAGGGCACCAGATGCGCGCCCGACTGTCCGACCAGGCCGGTCGTCGCCAGCGCAACGACCACCGCGATCATCGTCAGATAGACCGGCAGCGGCACGGTGCGCGGCGCCATGTGCGCCTTGCGGTGGCCATGCGCGAAGGCAAGCGTTGCCACGGTCTGGTCGATGCCGTCGTCGACAAGGTAATAGCCGACGTGCGCTTCGATGCTCTCTGCCGGATGCGCCTGGGCCAGTTGCACCGTGGTCTGCGCCACCTGCACTTCGCTGGCGCCGGACCGCTTGGCGATCGTTTCGACCGCGTGGCGGTAATGATCGCGGGTGGCGAAATCCATCAGACCGTAGGTCGCGCCCGGATCTTCGCGCAGCGCCGCGTCGACCAGACTCATGGTCTCGACGTATTCGCGCCAGTCCATGTTCGCGAGGAAGCGCAGGCTGCCGATGCTGTTGCCGATCGACACCTGGTCAGCCGCCTGCTGCTGGCTTTCGGCATGGACCAGCGCCTCGATCCGCAGGCCGCTGTCCGCCAGCCACTGCTCCACCCACGTCAACGGCATCGACAGCAGCGCGCCGCGTCCATGCAGGCCGCGTGTCAGTTCGGCCACGAATGCGCCCGTTGCCGGCGGCTGGCTGCGCGCCATGTCGGCGACCACCAGCACGACATCCTTCGGCGATTCGGCCGCGGTGGCGTTGAGACGCTCGGCCCATCGCCGCGCGCGGCGATGGTCGCGACCGTCGCGGATCACGCCCGCAGCCATGCGCCGCAGGTTCTCCAGTACCGCCAGGCGCAGCATGATCGGGATCGCCCACAGTTCGCCGAGCGTCAGCGGTGTGACCGACTGGTAGGCCGCGACAAAGCGGCTCAGTGTGACCGCATCCACCTGGCCGTCGCCATGCGCGACCGCTTCCATCGCCAGGTCGTAGACCCGCGGCAGCCCCGCCGACGCGCCATGCGACAGCGCCGGCAGCTCGCGGCTGTAGCCCTTGGGCAGATGGCGCCGTGCCAGACGCACCTGTTCTTCGATCAGGTGGTAGTTGTCGAGCAGCCATTCGCCGGCCGGGGTGATGCGGATATCGTCGCGCACCATCAACGACAGGAGCGTGCGCGCATCCTCGAGTAGCGCCGCGTTGTCGCTGAGGCGCGCCAGCAGCCGGTCCGGCACGCGGCCGGCGTGGATGCGATGGGTCAGCGCGAGCGCCTTGCCGTGCAGTTCCATCTGTTCGGCGCTGAAGAGCTGCGCGCGGAGCGGCGCCTCGGATGCGAGGTCGGCGGGAACAACCGGGTGCGACAACCGTCCGAACCGGCGGCGCAAGCGCAGCCAGCGGCGGGACATCCTCGAAGCAGCGTGCATGGAGGATCCTGTCAAGCCGACGGCCTGCTTGCGGCCACAATGCGCCTTCGCGCTGCGAACCGGTGTGACGATGCGGGCTTCGACCTGCGTCCGATCGCGCGGTATGCCAGCCCCTCTCTATCCACGGCCTGACGAGCGTCATGTCTGAGCTGACATGCAAGGCGCACCTCTCCCTCCGGGAGAGGACGACGCGCAAAGCGCGTCGGGTGAGGGTCGAGGCTCTACCTGGAGACAGACGACCGAAGCCGCACACACACAGGAGCCACCCGCCCAAACGCAGGCAATCGGTCTTCAGTAAGGGAAACGCAGGACACTGTTGCCACAACGGCCGTTCCTGCAGCGCCTCGGCGCGGGGACGTTCTCCACCCGCGCCGGACCTTCGTGACCACCCTGCTCTGCTGGATCAGGAGCTGAAGGTGGTGGGCGGTACAGGGTTCGAACCTGTGACCCCTACCATGTCAAGGTAGTGCTCTACCGCTGAGCTAACCGCCCGAAGGGTGCGAATCATACACCGGATTCGCGTGTTGTCGAATACCTGCGCGCAAATTTCTAGCGGACCAGGCTCGCGTCCTTGATCTGACGGATCTGGTCGCGAATGCGACCCGCCGCCTCGAACTCCAGATCGCGCGCGTGCTGGTACATCTGCTGCTCCAGCGCCTTGAGGCGCGAGGCCAGTTTTTCCGGTGACAGCGCGGCGTAATCCTCGGCCGGCTCGGCGACCTTGCGGCTCTTGCCGCGCCCTTTCTTCTCCAGCTCGGGCTCGGCGCGCGCGCCTTCCATGATGTCGACGATCGCGCGCGCCACCGACGTCGGGGTGATGCCGTGCTCGGTGTTGTACTCGACCTGCTTGGCCCGACGACGGCCGGTCTCGTCGAGCGCCATCTGCATCGAATTGGTGATGCGGTCGGCATAGAGAATCGCCTTGCCGCGGAGGTTTCGCGCCGCGCGGCCGATCGTCTGGATCAGCGAGCCGCCCGAGCGCAGGAAGCCTTCCTTGTCCGCATCGAGAATCGCCACCAGCGACACCTCGGGCATGTCGAGACCTTCGCGCAGCAGATTGATGCCCACCAGCACATCGAACTTGCCCAGCCGCAGGTCGCGGATGATCTCCACGCGCTCGACGGTGTCGATGTCCGAGTGCAGGTAGCGCACCTTGATGTCGTGCTCGCCGAGGTATTCGGTGAGGTTCTCGGCCATGCGCTTGGTCAACACCGTGATCAGCACACGGTCGCCCATCGCGACCCGCTCGCGGATCTCGCCCAGCACGTCGTCGACCTGGCTCGCGACCGGGCGGATCTCGACCTGCGGATCGATCAGGCCGGTCGGGCGCACGACCAGTTCGGTGATCTGGCCTTCCGACTTCTCCAGTTCGTACTTGCCGGGCGTCGCCGAGACGAAGATCGCGCGCGGCGCGCGCCCTTCCCACTCTTCGAACTTCAGCGGCCGGTTGTCCATCGCCGACGGCAGCCGGAAGCCGAAATTCACCAGGGTTTCCTTGCGCGAGCGGTCGCCCTTGTACATCGCGCCGATCTGTGGAACGGTCACGTGCGACTCGTCGACGACCAGCAGCGCGTCCGGCGGCAGATAGTCGAACAGGCACGGCGGCGCCTCGCCGGGCATGCGCCCGGTCAGGTGCCGCGAGTAGTTCTCCACACCGTTGCAGTAGCCGACCTCGGCCATCATCTCGAGGTCGAACTGGGTGCGCTGCTGCAGCCGCTGCGCCTCGACCAGCTTGTTCTCGGCGTAGAACTGTTCCAGACGCGGCGGCAGTTCGGCCTTGATCGCCTCGACCGCTTCGAGCGTCGTACGGCGCGTGGTGACGTAGTGCGACTTGGGATAGATCGTGTAGCGCGGCAGCGTGCGCTTGGTCTCACCGGTCAACGGGTCGAACTGGGTGATGCGCTCGATCTCATCGTCGAACAGCTCGATGCGCAACGCGTCCATCTCGGACTCCGCCGGATGGATGTCGATGGTCTCGCCGCGCACGCGATAGGTACCGCGGCGCAGTTCGGTGTCGTTGCGGCTGTACTGCATCTCGGTCAGGCGGCGGATCAGCTCGCGCTGGTCGATACGCTCGCCGCGGACCATGTGCAGCACCATCCGGAAGTACTCGTTCGGATCGCCCAGGCCGTAGATCGCCGACACCGAACACACCACAATCGCATCGCGCCGCTCGAGCAGCGCCTTCGTCGCCGACAACCGCATCTGCTCGATGTGCTCGTTCACCGAGCTGTCCTTCTCGATGTACGTATCCGACGACGGCACATAGGCCTCGGGCTGGTAGTAGTCGTAATAGCTGACGAAGTACTCGACCGCGTTGTGCGGGAAGAACGACTTGAACTCGCCGTAGAGCTGCGCCGCCAGCGTCTTGTTCGGCGCCATCACCAGCGTCGGCTTCTGCACCTGCTGGATCACGTTGGCGATCGTGTAGGTCTTGCCCGAACCGGTGACGCCCAGCAGCGTCTGGTGCGCCAGCCCGGCCTCGAAGCCTTCGACCAGCTTTTCGATCGCCTGCGGCTGATCGCCCGCCGGCTTGTAGGGCGAGACGAGTTGGAAGGCGGCGGGATGGATGACTTCGTTCATGGCGAGGGGCGATCCGGGGAGCACGGGACATGGGGGCGTGAGCGATCAGCGACAACGGAATACGGGTGCGACCGCAACTCGTGGTCAGGGGCCGGACATTCTCGCGACGCCATCGCCCACGATAGCAGCGGGCGGTTTCCGACCTCCACACGAGTGGCAGACCGCTGTTGTGGGTGTGCAGGCAAGCGGAATCTGGACGACCTGCAGGATCGCAGGGACCCGGCGCAGGATATGAGAACGGCTTACTGCAAACGGCATGACGGAGCCGCCGGCAGTCGTCCCGTATCGCACTCAGCGCCGCACCAGGACAAGGATGTCCACCCATGCGCCAGCAGCACTGCCCGCGATGCGTGTGCGAGCGGATCTCGATTGACACGAGGTCCGTCAACCACCGCACGCGCGGCGTGACCCTGATCGAGCTCGTGACGACACTCGCCATCATCGCGATTCTCGGCACCTTCGGCCTGACGACGTTTGCCGACACGCTTGCCCGCCAGCGCGTGCAAACCGCCCTGCACCTGATCAGCGTCGATCTCGCCATGGCGCGCAACACCGCAATCATGCGGCGGAACCAGGTCGTCGCATGCCCCGGTGACGCCCTGCTCGGCTGTCGTTCGGATGCGGACTGGAGCCAAGGCTGGATCGTGTTCACCGATTCCGACGGCAATCGCCAGCCCGACACCGATGCCGACCTCATCCGCGTCGCCAACGCGCCATCCGGCGCGCCCGCCAGCATCCGCTTGGCATCGACCCGAAGTTTCGTCCGCTACCAGCGCGACGGCCGAAGCGCGGGGACCAACCTGACGATCAACGTCTGCCACGAGGAGATCCTCGCCGGGCAGGTGGTGGTCAACAACTTGGGGCGGGTACGGAGCGCCAAGCCGAAGCGGGAAGTGGCGTGCCCGTTCTGAGGCGCGTTTCAGCCCAGAACGGACGTCGCCCGGGGCACATGCCTCATCGAAAACACGCCGCGATAGACGGTAGTCACCACGATTTCACAGAAGTCGCGAAACAGCGCTTGACCCATGCCGCCAACCGACTAGAATGTGCGTCCCCGCCCGAATAGCTCAGCTGGTTAGAGCACTTGACTGTTAATCAGGGGGTCGTTGGTTCGAGTCCAACTTCGGGCGCCAAATAGATCAAAGGCTTGCAGAAATGCAGGCCTTTTTTCTTTGCGGCCCCACGCGACGTGGGGCCACTATGGGGCCAACAGAACGATTGGCTTACGCTGCAAGCGCGATGTTCTGCGATGTGTTCGCAAAGGTTCGCGCCGCGGCCCACGCATCAAGATCAGCAAGGCTGTAGCGCACCATGCGCTCGCCCCACTTCAAGAACTTTGGACCGCCACCGACGCACCGCCACTTGGCGAGCGTGTTGTGCGAGACGGAGAGGTAGGCGGCAGCTTCGCGGGGAGTCATGTACTTCATGTGTGTTTCCTTCGGGCACGCCAAAGGCCCCCGGCAGGTCTGCTGCCGGAGGTCCGCTTGTGTGCTGTGGTGTGAGTGAGGGGTGGGTCGCCTTCGCGGCGAGGCCCCCACGGGGGTGACTGAGGACCGAACCTCAGTTAGATACGGTCACGAAAATTTGCGGCAAAAAATCTCGCGATGGGACCGCAGTTAGTGGCGCTCTTTGTCAGGCTGGGGTGTCAGTTCCTGACATCAGTAGGTGTCGTCGGCGTTCTCAGCGAACTCCTGAAGTCCCTTAGTGGCCTCCATCGCTGCATCGCGTTGCTCATGTTCGATGAGGGCAACCGCTCGGCAGAACCGGAGAACACCGTTGGTGCCGATGAGCGTCGCAAGACGCTTCGCCAGCTCCTCCGTCTTGTGCATCTCCCGAGCGTCCTCGCTGACATCGTTGTACTGGTCACGCCACGCATTGCCTTTCACGAAGCGCCATAGCGGCCAGCCTGTGCCGGGGTCGCACGCCTCTTGCTGGAAGTCCGCGCGGTTCACCGTCGGCAGGATGCGGAGCATGCTCCCGATGGTCTCGCGCGAGGTTCCGAAGGTCCGCCCAATCTGTCGTCGGGAAGTCCCCTCGGGCAGCTCTAGGCGTCCTTGGGCGGTGACCTGCGCAAGGTACTGCCAGGCACACTCGCGGCTCTGCTCAGCATGCATCGGCAGCTTCACGCCGTCGCAGTTGACGAGCTTTGACACCATCAGGGCTGATTCCCCTGTGGTCTTGAGGACGCATGCAGGGGCATCACGTTTTCCCGCTCGTCGATAGGCTTTCAGGCGGTGATGACCGTCGACCAGCACCAGCCGACCGTCCACATCCGCAAGCAGTAGGGGATCGAGGTCAGCGTCCTCCGCAAGGTCGGTCAATCTGGCGATGTGTGCCTCGGACGCGTTCTCCGCTTTCTCGCGATCTGCGTACGGAATGACAAAGTTGTTCCGGGGTTGGTACTGCGGTTCCACTTTGATGCGCCCGAGGGACACGCGGGTGGGGGGCAGTGAACGCCACTGCACCAGTGTTTCGATCAGCTCCTTCATCTGTAGACCTCAGCGCGGCGGCGACGGGTGGCTGTTTGAGAGGATCAGGCGATCCAAGATCATCCCGTTGCTATACCTGCGCCCCTCAGTTGCCTCCCAATAGCGTTGCCAGTCCTTCAAGCGGTCGAAGGCTTCAACTGAGTACGAGACGTGGCGGTACACGACCGCTGGCGCCTGCTTGGTCATTGGGGGTTGGGGATGGCGTTTACTTCTGTTCTTCATCTGTCACTCGTTTTCGTTGGACACAGCGCAGCCGCCGAGGCCTTCCGGCCCAGCACTCGCTGTTGGTTGTTGGAGGGAGGTGCTGCTCTACGGCAGTCCTCTCGATGTTGACCACTAAACCTGTTGCCGATGTTTCGGCACTGGATTCCGAGACTTCTCACGCAGTCCCGGCCGGGAAAATTGTTCCCCCAAGAACACCACCTAAATTCGCTTCGACACGGAGGTGCCTGCCTCGAGCAGGGACGACCACGGAGAAGTGCCGTCGCGCGGCAGGGTCGGAATTCCGTCGGCCTCTACGGCGCTCCTAGGTAGCCCAGCGTCGATCACCCCCGGCGTCACCTGAGGAAATCGCGGATACCAATTCCTTTACCGTCTGACAGGGCGGATACCCGCCAGCGCGGTCGGCCCAGTGATCCTCTTGAGACTGCGGCTTTTATTCGGGACGCCCCCAGCGCACACGACATCGCCGGGGCGGAACTCAATGAATTCCTGCTCGGCTTCGTGCTGGAGGTCGAGTAGCCGCGACCGTATCGCGTCGGGCAGCCGCTCGCGATGGCGCTCGGCTCCCCACGGCTTGGTCCGCTGAGCCGCGACCCACCTACCGATATGCCGCTTCGCCTGCTCAACACTCGCCGCGCGTGCCTGGTGGGTGTACCCGTTCCACCGTATGAGGATCGCCGCGTCTCGCTTGCGGACATAGATCGGCGTTTCGCCCGGAGGGCACCAGAGGCACCACAGCTTGGGGGTCTCCAGCCATTTGAAGTTGCTCGGCAGCATGACGGCAAAGATCGCCCGCCGCGGTATCTCCAACGGAGACAGCCGACTCAGGGCTTTCCGACACCCCGCCGTGATCCGCCCCGATGTCCTGCGGTCGCAAGCAGGCGCTCCCTCGGTGTCACTGAGGAAGGGCGTCCGGCCACTTCGGGTTGCCAGGATGGCGACTGATCGACCGCAGGACGCAAGCGCCGACGCCCTTTCCCGGTCTCTCCCCCGCACTAGGGGGACTTAGGATGCGCTGGCGCCTGAAGCCTTGGCGAGTGCATGGGCGGCTTCGTCACTTTTGCGCTCGCTGTAGCGGTCTGTCAGGTACGCGCTGCGGTCGCGGACCAGAATGGTGAACTTCACCAATTCCTCCATCACGTCGACAACTCGGTCGTAGTAGGCCGAGGGCTTCATGCGCCCGTCCTCGTCGAACTCTTGCCACGCCTTGGGGACTGAGGACTGATTCGGGATGGTGACCATCCGCATCCAGCGCCCCAGCACGCGCAGCGCGTTGACCACGTTGAAGGACTGCGACCCGCCGCATACCTGCATGACGGCCAGCGTCCGGCCCTGCGTCGGTCGCACCCCGCCGTCCTCCAGCGGCAGCCAGTCGATCTGATTCTTGAACACCCCTGTAGGAGAGCCGTGGCGCTCAGGGCTGACCCAAACCTGCCCCTCGGACCAAAGCGATAGCTCTCGCAGCTTCTGCACTTGTGGATGGGTCGGCGGCACCGACTCCACTATCGGCAACTCATGGGGATCGAACACCTTTGCGTCGGCGCCCATCGCGGTCAGCAGCCGCTGCGCCTCTAGTGCGAGCTTCCGGCTAAAGGACGTTGGTCTCAGCGAACCGTAAAGAATGAGGATGCGCGGGGGGTGCACGCTGCCCTCGCTGGGGTCGATGGCTGGGACCGCGAAGGACTCGGTAGAAAGGTTGGGTAGGGAGGTGGTCACGCATTGCTCTGCAATGATTGTTCGACTATTCTGGAATAATGGAACATTCGAACGCAACCCTTGCCCTCGCGGCTCTCGGCCACGAAACCCGCCTTGCCGTGTTCCGGCTGCTCGTTCGTGTAGGCCGTGGCGGTCGACTGGCCGGAGACATCGCGTCAGCCCTATCGCTGCCCGGCGCCACCCTGTCTTTCCACCTCAAGGCGCTGGTGGGGGCCGGCTTGGTCACCAGCGACCCCAATGGCCGAACGGTCTGCTATCGCGCCAACTTCGACGCGATGAACTCACTCGTTGGCTACCTCACCGAGAACTGCTGTGCCGACGACGGCACGACCTGCGCCACGCCTGACGCTTGCGTCCCCTGACGTACGCCTCCCCTCCCTTGAGACCAATCCCGATGACTCGACGCGTCCTGTTTCTTTGCACCGGCAACTCCGCACGGAGCGTGCTGGCCGAATCCACGCTGCGGGCTTGGGGCGTCGGTCGATACGAGAGCTACAGCGCCGGCAGTCAACCGGCCGGCACGGTCAACCCGTTCGCCATCGCTCAACTGGAACGCGAAGGGTTCCCCACCGACAACCTGCGCAGCAAGTCGTGGGATGAGTTCTCGTCTGAGCAGGCCGAACCGATGGACCTGCTGGTGACCGTGTGCGACAGCGCCGCGAACGAGACCTGCCCGGTCGTGCACGGGGACTTCGTGCGTGTGCATTGGGGTCTGTTCGACCCGGCCGCGGTCATTGGGAGCGATGAGGAAAAGCGTGCGGCGTTTGCGAGGGCTCACGCCATCATCCAGCAGCGCCTTCGGGTGTTCTTGGAGATTCGCGACGACACATGGCAGGACAAGTCGCGACTCAAGGCCTTGCTCGAACCTATCGCCAGCGTCGAATGAGCGCGTCCGCGCCGGGGCGGCTGTCGTTCCTCGACCGGTACCTGACTCTATGGATCTTCGCGGCGATGGCGCTCGGGGTCGTGCTCGGCACCGTCTTTGAAGGGTTGCCGGCAGCGCTAGACAGCCTGTCGTGGGGGACCACCAACGTCCCCATAGCGGTCGGGCTAATCCTAATGATGTACCCACCGCTGGCGAAGGTTCGCTATGCGGAGTTGCCGAACGTTTTTCGGGACAAGCGTGTCCTGGCGCTGTCGCTTGTACAGAACTGGATAGTCGGGCCGTGGCTCATGTTCGGCCTCGCTGTGCTGTTCCTGAGCGACTATCCGGAGTACATGACAGGTCTGATCCTCATTGGTCTGGCGCGTTGCATCGCGATGGTGTTGGTCTGGAATCAGCTCGCCCGTGGTGACGATCAATACGTCGCTGGGCTGGTGGCGTTCAACTCAATCTTCCAAATCGCATTCTTCAGCGCCTACGCATGGTTCTTCCTGACGTGGCTTCCTCCGATGCTTGGCCTACAGGGCAGTGTCATCGACATCAGCGTCTGGACCATCGCTGAGGCTGTGTTGATCTACCTCGGGGTGCCCTTCGCAGCGGGGTACCTCAGCCGTCGCTGGCTCGTCCGGTCACGCGGCGAGGCTTGGTATGAGTCGCGGTTCCTGCCGGCGATCAGCCCGATCACTTTGGGGGCGCTGCTGTTCACCATCGTTGCGATGTTCAGCCTGAAAGGTGGAGACGTGGTGCGGATTCCGGGGGACGTGGTGCGTATCGCGGCCCCCCTGACCATCTATTTCGTGATCCAGTTCGTCGTCAGCTTCTGGATGGGCAAGCTCATCGCCAAGGACTATCCGCGCACGACCGCCATCGCGTTCACGGCCGCGGGCAACAACTTTGAGTTGGCGATTGCCGTAGCAATTGCCGCCTTCGGTCTGGCTTCGCCCGTCGCGTTTGCGGCGGTCATCGGGCCTCTAGTAGAAGTTCCCGTGCTGATCCTGCTGGTGCACTTGGCGCTGCGGATGCGGTGGACCAGCTTCGCAAACGCGGACCGCGCGTCGAAAAAATAAACACCATGCCTCGGAGCCGCTGCAACTGACGCCTTCACGGTGGCTCATCAGCGTGCGGCTACGGCTTCCCTGACCTTTGCTTGCGGATGCGCGATATCCACAACGGCCGAAGTGACGAAAATGGCCTCGTGCTCGTCGCCGACTTTGTCGACCCCGATGTCGCCCCGAATTGCGGCGATAGTGCGGAGCGCCGCCTTGTTGATACTGTCGATCCGGGGAAGGTTGGCAAGCAACATCTCCGAGTGCAATGACTGCCAGTCGCTCCCTTCGTTCAAGGCAACTTCAATAGCGCGGCGTTCGCGCATCATGTCCATCACTATTGGTCCGATGGTGTTGGCGAACTCCCGCCCGCGGAGCACGACCCTGATGTCCGCAACCGCTGACGCACTTGTCATGGCTGCCAGCCCTTCTTGGAACTGAAGGATGGTCGGCCCGATCGGTTCGTCCAGAACACAGAGCTTCGCGCAAGCTAACCGCGCACGGTCCATTCCGCGGATACCGGCGAGAAGAGAATCCCGCTTGATCTCCAAAGTGCGCCCAGCGCGGGCCTCTTCAGCCTGCTGTCCGATCTGCCGCAGGCCAAGCAGCGCTGTGACCGTAACGGTCAGCACCACGCCGACCATGGTCGCGCCTGTTCCCACGAGGCTCGCGAGTAGCGCGAGGACAGCGCCACGGGTCTCTGGGTCAAGAGTGCTTAGCCAGTTCCAAAACGCCATATCTCCCCCTGAGATCAAGTATTCCGGCACGCGAGTACAGCAAGGATCAGGCGGTCTGCAACCTCCGGCAAAAAGACAGATAGGCCGAAGAACACGCACGCAAAGAAGAGCGTGTGGCTGAACTCAGATCCGCCAGTCTTCGCGCTCGATCAGGTCGGCGAGGTTGATGCACTCGACCGTCATCGCGCTGCACACGTCAGGTATGCGCATCCTCCCCCGGTCTTCCTGCGTCACCACAACTAGCTTTGGGCTTCCAGTGAGCGCTAAGGCAATCACGAAAGGGTCGCCGCCCGAGCGACCCTTGGTCGTATCGACCAGAGTCGGATAATCACTCATGAGTTCGACGACCTTGTCCTGAGTTGGTTCGTCAATCTCAACGAAGAGCGATTCCTTGTGGCTCTTGGCCCACGCGCAAACCTCATCATCCTTCTTCTTCAGCTCGTTATAGACCTCGATGGAGGCCTTCAGGCGGCCCTCGTCTATCAGGTCTTCGAGCAGTCGCCAGAAGGTGGGGAAATTCTTCGGTCGGTATGCCCGATTCCACGCGTGGATGAGCGAGCTTGAGTCGATGCTGTAAACGGGTGCCATCAAGCTACCCCCCGCATCATATGGTCGATCTTGATGATGTGCTTCGTCTTCAAGCCCAGGTAACCGGCCACCTCGCTCAGGCTCAAACGGTCTTGGTGGTACCGCTCCAAAACCATGCCAATGAAAGGACGCCCTAGGTTGGTCAGGGTTTCTTGAGGCATGTTCCGCTTCATTCCGTCAGACGACGATGCCTTCTGCCGCTCGCGGTACTGCACCCACTCGTCTTGGTATCGGGTGCGTGTGGTTTTGTAGAAGTCCGCGGTGGTCATCTTGAACGTGAGGAGTCGTCGCAGGACCGCCTCGCGGCTTGCTCCGAAAGACCTTCCAATCTCAGACAGCTCCTCGTCGCCCCAAGTCGGCTCTCCGCTCTGGTGAGAGACCACGACCCGGTGCTGCATCAACAGGCGCTTCGGAAGCAGGGCGGCGGCGGCAACGGCATTGCAGAAGACCTCGATCCTCTGCTCTTCGGGCGGACGGCGGCTGTCCCCGTCTATTTCGAGGTCAGACAGCCCGCTGGCGCGGACAAGGAGGTGCGCGAACTCGTGCAGGAGGCTGAATGTCCGACGCCGGGGCGGTGTGGCCTTACGCGCGACAACGACGACTGGAGCGACCGGCGCCCAAATCGCGAAGCCGGAAGCTTCGTCGGCGCTGAACTTGTCGCTCTGGAAGACGAGTACGCCCTTCGCCTCGATACGCTGTCTCCAGCCGTTGAGAGCCGAGCGGCCTTCTTGGTCCCTCCAAGAGCGCTGAAGATCGTCGGTTACTCCCAGCTCCTCACGCACCCTGTCACCGACCGTCTCGGGATTCTCGTCCATAGACGCGGCCATGGTGAATGGCTGGATTGGGTCTTCAAGGTCGGCTGCAAGCTCCAGCGCCAACTCGCGTCGCTGATGAGCACGCCTCTCCTCGACCACGATTGCAGGAGGGATGACCTGCATAGTCGTTCCGGGCATGCGCCTGAAGTCGCGCATCGGCAGGAACTTGGTCGGAGGCTCCGGCAGGTACATCACGGCCAAGGGGCGCTTGTATTGCTCGGCCAGCTTTCTGAGCTGGGGGATGGACGGAGCATCAAAGCCCGTCTCCCAATCACCGAGGGTATCTTCGGCAACGCCAATCGCGTCAGCAGCGGCGCCGACGGTCGTATACCCAGCAGACTCCCTCGCCCAAACAAGGACGCTGGGCTGCACCTTCGCCTTTAGTCGGCTACCCATGTATCCCTCTCGTTCGCCCCTGCGCGAGTGTACGCGGGCACGATGTTGTCATCATGCCCGGGGCTGCACTGAGCGTAAGCCCGGCTGGTCTCAGATGGTGAGGCGCCTCGCATCTGGTGCACTGTTCAGCCCGCCTTGCGGGCGGGCATCGGCACCACGTTGTCTCCCATGCCCGCAAGTGCTGCAGCGGCTTCCTCATCCTGACGCAGCCGCTCTTTGGTCTCGCGGATGCTCGCGTCCAGAAGGCTTCCGATTTGCCTGAGCGGGTTGTGTTCCGCGTGGGCATAACGATTAGTGGTCGAGGCCTGCGTGTGGCCTAGGGCCTTGCCGACAAGAGTGATGTTGGCCCCCTTTGAGAGCAGCTGCGTAGCGAAGCTGTGGCGGATGACATGCGGGGAGACCCTGTTGAGCCGCGGCATGTCGTCGTCGCGAAGGCCAGCGTCCTTCAAGATCGCGCTAATGCTCCGCTTGGGGCTGGCGACCGGCTCGTCAGGTTTACGTCCGGGGAACAGCCACGGCGAATTAGCGCCGGCTCGGTTCTGAGCGTGCATTTCTTTGAGCAGCTCGACCGCGGCAGCCATCAGCGGGATTGAATGTTGACGCTTTTGCTTGGTCTGGTGGCTGGGCTTGGTCCATACCTCGCCATCAAGGTCGAACTGCTCCCAGCGTGCCCGCATGGTTTCGCCCTTACGGGCGCCCGTGTACACCAGAAGGCGTAGCAGGTTAGCCGTGAGCCGGTGCGGGGAACGATCGCATGCCGCTAGCAGCTTCGCGGTCTCCATGTCGGTGAGGAACCGCTCGCGCTTGTTCTCGGGATTCCGCTTGACCGCGGAGCAAGGGTTATCTGTACGGATTCCTTGGGCGATGGCCTCACTAAAGAGAGCCGAAGCTGTCGCCAGGACACGGTTTGCAGTAGTCGTCCCGGCGCTCACTACTACACCTTCCTTGTTGACCTTCCGCGCGGAGCGTTCGGCAGCACGGAACATCTGCAGAACATCAGCAGGCGCCACCTTCGCGGCATCCTTCGACCCGAGCATGGGCAGGATGTTGGCCTTCAGATAGCGGTCGTATCCCTCCTGACTGGATACCGACAACTTCGGCAGAACCTCTTGGCGGTAGTGCTCGACAAGGCGGCGCACAGTCCACGCCTTTCGCGCTTCGGCCTTGGCGTTCGAGGGGTCTGCACCCATCGCGATCTGACCCAGCAGCTTCTTGGCGTGCGTCCGGGCCTCGGCAACCGTCAAGTTCCCATAGCTGCCGAGGACATGCCGCTTCTTCTCGCTGCCAATCCGGTAGCGGATCGCGAATTGCCGGGCGCCGCTGGGCAGCACGCGCAGCTGGAAGTTCTGAACCTCCGTGTCGTTGTACTCACCGGGGGGCAGCACTCCGTTTACCGCAGGCGGCTGGGTGCCGTCGCAGAACGACTTGGTCAACTTGATCTTGGGCAATGCGGACTCTCAGGTGGGACTGGAGAGCCGCGTGGGGCCACCGTGGGGCCGGCGTGGGGACAGCTCGGTATTTCTCCAGTAAACATAGTCTGGAGCATGGGGCCAGCAAAACGCAATGGGATCAGTCGCTTGGCGACATCAGATCAGACGGTCAACCTGCGTACCACTAGCGGGACCATGACTGTTAATCAGGGGGTCGTTGGTTCGAGTCCAACTTCGGGCGCCAGACAACGAAAAAGCCGCGGAGCGATCCGCGGCTTTTTTGTGCGTGGACTGCGTTACCGATCGTTGTCACCAGCAGGCGTTGACTCCGGACGGCCCACTGACAGCGCGTACGCCCTGCTGGTTCACCGAGAGCGTGCCGCAACCGGCATCCTTCGTTGCCTGGATAACCTGGGGAACAGCCTGCAGCGTATAGGCAGTCGCTGTCGTCGCTCCCACCAACGAGACCTGATAGAACGCCGAAACGTCTGCACATTGGGCCTGCGGCGGCGGAGTACCGTCCGCCGTCAGATAACTGAGTCGCGTCGTGTAATGCCGTTCCATGAACTGCGCCCGCTCCAGCAGGCAAGCAGCCGCCGTGGCGCGCCGGGTCTTGACGACGTGCCGGTCGTAGCTGGGATAGGCGATCGCAGCCAGAATGGCGATGATCGCCACGACGATCATCAACTCGATCAGGCTGAAGCCACGCATCCGTCTCCTGGACTCAGGCCGCACGTCACCGCCTCTGGCAACTGCTTCGAAATTCGAATCGATCATAGTCATCATCAGTTCCCGACCTGCTCGCGCCAGGACACTCGGCCCGTGTAGCGCGCGTCTTTCGTACCAACCGATCCCGTGCCACCGGTCGAACCGCCTGCGACCGCCAACTCACGAAGCAGATTTGGAAGCGTCGGCATGCCGACACCAAGATCGACCGAGCCGATCGGCAGCTTGGCGCCATCTGGCCCGATGACTTCATCGGCGAAATCACCGTCGCCGTCCACGTCAAAGAACGAACCCGACGACAGACTGGTCCCGGTGAATGCATCCAGTGCATTGATGTAACCGCGCCCGTCGGACTGGCAGGCGTCCGCCGTGGGAATGATGCTGGCGACCACCAGAACCCGATTGAGCACCTGCGCCTCGCTGACGATGCGCTCACCGATCGCGGACTGCGCTGGCGGCTCGAGCAGGTTGATGTACCAGCCCCGGGTCGCCGTCTTGTCGCCACCAGGCAACTCGACCTCGAGCGGCAGTGCTCCACTCGCCTGGAAGGCCCGCACAGCACGGCCACCCGATGTCCCCACCACAGTGGTCTCCCGCTTGACCAGCGCGGAGCGACTCGCCGATTCACCGCTGTCACGGATCGCGTACAGCGATTGCTCCTGCTTGTCCTCCATGTCACCGACCGTCATGAATCGCCCGGTTCCGAAGAACACCCAGGTGGAGAAGTTCGCAGGATGCATCGCAACCGTGAGGCGCCCGGTGATCGACTGTCGATTTCCCGCATCATCCGTTGCAACGAACAGGGGATCCCCGTCATTGGCAACCCCCCAACTGCTGGTGGACCCCGTCAGGTCGAACTTCCAGACATTACCGAGCATGTCGCCCGCGTAGACATGGTCAACCACACCGTCGCCGTTGGGATCCCAGCCCACCGGTGCGGACAGGCCATTGGGGGTGGCCTCCGACCCGCTTTCCGTACTGATCTCCTTGACCAGTTCACCCGTCACCAGGTCGTAGACCAGCAGCACAGCACGCTCGTTGGTGCTGTTGATGCCGTTGCCTGCGATCAACGCCGCAAAGGTGCCGCCCGTCCCGTTGGGCAACCTTGCGATGATGGGGGCGCCCTGGATGAGACCCATGTTCTCGCCAGGGGTTTCGTAGTTCTCCCAAAGCACCTTGGTATGGTCGAAACCGGATGGTGATGTCACGTCCAGCGCGAACACCCCCTTCCCGCCCTTCCCCAGCGTTGCCGCCAGCACATTGCGACCCGTCGTTTGCTGGGCAGAAGATACGACGACCGGACCATCGACAAAATAACGATGTGCGTAATCAGGGCGACTCAAGCTGCCCAGATCCGTCCAGTTGATCCCACTGGGAATGAAGGCGAACAGTTCCTCGCCATCCTCCGCGTCGAACGCATGCAACATGCCGTCGTTGGCGCCGACATAAAGTGTCTTCGCTCCATTCGCATCCACGTACGCGGGAGAAGATCCGACAATATCCCCGAGCAGGCGGGTACGATTTCGCAGATGCCCCCCCTCGCTCATCTCGAGCGTACGGCCACCTGCCAGATAAGCGGCATTATCGTCACCGGCCACCGGGAAATTGGAAGCACCGCCGATTCTGGTCAATGCTGTCAACTGTGTCGGCGTTGCACTGGCGGGAAACTCACCATTTGCAGTGAAGACACTGCGCCCGCTGGTCGGTATCACCGCAGTCCACGAAGGTGCGGCTGCCACCGAGCCGTCGGTGATCGCGCTCGCAGTCAGATTTCCCGCCCACAGGCCGGAAACATAACTTGCCTGGAATACCCGGGTATCAGTATCCAGCGAAGTGGAATTGGCCGCCACATTGGAGAATGAGCCGGTCCGCTCCGCGATGGTCGCCAGCGCCCCCCTCAAGCCATCCCTGAATTCCTCGGGACTGGCTGCGGCCACGAATGTTCCACGGGAATTGAGCGCTGCATGCAAAAGGTCGTCGATGCGTGTCGAATTCTCCGCAGACATCGGATTTGGCCAGCCCGTAAAACCCGCCGGCACGCTCTCCACGCTCGCGAAACCAGTCTGCCCCTTGAGACCGATCGACAGACCGAACGTCACCATGTGCTGCCAAAAAGCAGGATTTCGGGCCGTCGAAGAAGGCACGACATTCGGCAGATCGGGCCTGAGATCCGTCTTCCAGTAGTGCATGGCCACATCGGCCAGAGTGCCCTGGGAACCGCCCCAGTCGTCACTATAGGGCGCACCCGGCGCATAGGAATAGGACTGTCCACCGGGGCCTTCAATCGGTTCACCGGCGGCGTTGTCCGCATTCCCACGATTGGTGTGGTTATTGAAGGCGTTCCAGTAGCCGTCCGTTGTCAGGATTGCGAAGTTCTGGCGACATGCCAACTGGGAACCAGCAGCAAGCGGGCCATAGGGACCATTTTCGGCAGCGCTGCTGAAGTAATCACCGGCCTGGGTCAATGCCCCGTGTAGGGGGGTAGTGCCGGAGTTGGTCGTGTTATGCAGTCGGCTGTACCACTTCGTCCGATTGTCGACCAGTCCGACGCCCGATAGGACCTCGTCCCGGAACAGTCCATCGTTGTAGGCCACCGGAATGGGCACGCTCTGCGTCGGCCAGTTGGCATTCGTGTTGGCACCGTTTCGCCCCCAGATCGTGCGGAAGCCCACGCGGATGTCACCCTGAAGATCATTGAATGCGACGCTTGCCCCCGCCTTGGCGGCCTTCATTCTGGTCCGGTGATAGGAAAACCAGGTCGCGAAATTATTTCTCTCCGCCGCTTCCGTCCTTCCCGTCGGGGTGGTGTACTGGCACAGCTTCCAGCGCCATGTCGAACCGCCATTGGCCGACGAGCAATTGCGCCCCGTCACCCCCTCCGCATTGGTGCCACCCTGCCTGAGCTCCGAACGGACAATCCGGCCGTCGGTATGGATCTGATACCGGTAATAATTCGAGCCGTCAGACAGATACGCGGCCGTCCTGGTGGCCGTTTTGGGGACATAGAACGTCTGCAGCCCTCCGCACACAGAGGTGTTGGAACCATTCGCCATGTGGGAACTGCAACTCGATGCACTGGCAAGGTTGATCGTCGATCCACTCGCCCTGTCGAAATCCGCATAGGCGGCCCCATACGTGACACCTCCAGTCATCAACTCACCCGATGCGCCGACCCACGGCAGATAGGATTCGGCAGGATCGTAGTAAATCGTGTTCGTCGCCTTCGAATTGGACCGAATCGAAGGCGTTGTAGACGGGCTGACGCCGCTCACATCCTCGTTGTACATCGTCGTGAACGACATCGACCCCGAGTCATCCAGGATGAACAGGATATTCGGTGGAACCCGCGCGCCCGTCGTCAATGGATCGGTCGGCAGATCGATGCCTGCCGAGGCTGGAAATGCCACGAGCGTGACGAGGAACGACCAGAGTGCAGCTGTGGCCTGCTGCTGCAGGCGGCTCCGCCGCTTCACTGATTTTCTCTTGATATGCATGGCCGATATTCCGTTGTTCATGCCTACTGCACGATGTAGTTGGACTGCAGAATCACGTGCGCACGATTCGCGTCGACACTGCGTGCGGTGATCCGGTAGGAAGGACTGAGGCACTGCGCCGGCACCGGGACCATGCGATCACATCCTGGCCAGGTGGGTGCCTCTCCCATGTACTCGACGATGAACGAGGCAGAAGGTGCCTCGTCGCTGCCTACGTCGGTCGCCGTACGCCATCCATCGAACGCACTATTCAGCCAGCGGTCCTGGGCGGACGCCAAGGGCTGGGCGCACAGGCCGGCACTGCAACCTGACGACGGTCCCGGAGGCGCGCCGGACGCAATCTCCTCGCCTTCCCGTAAGGCCGCCTCGACGGCCTGGAAAGACAGGCTGCGGTCATACAGGTTCGACGCCATGCGTTCCTCGAGCAAGGTCCCGCGCAGCACCGCCAGCCCAAGCAGGGTCATGATCAACAGCAGGATCAACACCACGATCAGCGAGACACCGCGCTGACGATGGGCAGCCACAACAGCAACAGACATCATGACGTGCGGCTCCGCAGGTTCACGACATGGGAGACAGTGCGTGCGAGGGGGGCGCCATCGGTTGAACCAGCGGCGGTCTCGGATTCGATCGTGACGACCACGCGGACCGCCAGAACACTGCCCCAGGCCGCGGCGCTCAAGCTGGCATGGCCAGCGGGCACATAATCGCCGGCACCATCCAGCAGATATTCGAACGCGATCTGCTCGACCCCATCCACGACTTCCTGATTGGTCACCCCTGTACCCGCCGCATCCAACCGCCCCTGGTACAGGGAACGACCGCCGCGATCGTTGTTGCCTACATACCATTGCGAGGCATTGAGGCGCGCCAGCACGGCATTGGCGGGATATGTGTACGCTCCAACGCCTGCACAGCTCCCACCCACGGGGGGCGGCAGGCCAAGATTGCCGGTGCAGTTGCCCGGGCTGCCGACGGCTGCATGCCCGACAACGGCACCGGCCACGGAACTGACCTGGAACATCGAGGCTTGGCGGACATCGCAGACCACTGCGAGATTGCCGGCCTGCAGGCCATCGGCCGCACTTTTCAGCGTGAACGTACTGGCGACCGCATTGTGCGACTGGATCGAATGCATCACATCATCGGCAGACAACAACCTGATCGACTGTGTTCCCGGCACCCGTTGCCCATTGCCGGCACCCGAGGCGGGGCCCCCATCGGAAAATCCGATCAGGGTGTAACGCCAGGGGCTGACCAGTTCACCAGAGGCGGCATCTTCGTAGGAGTTCAGGTCCGTCCACCAATTGCTGCTGGATGCGTTCACGACGTTGACCAGGGGAATGTGGTTGCCGCACGGATTGCCGCCCGCTTCGCGGATGTCGCGCGCCATCAACTCGAACGCGAACCGGACGTTCTCCTGAATCCGCCCGAGCCCCTCGGTCGCGCTGTAGACCTGCCGGTTGGAAACGAAGATACCGACTGCCGCACCAAGCACCAGCAGGCCCAGCAACAAGGCCACCATGAGCTCGATCAGGCTGAAGCCGCGCACCGGCTTGCCTGCAGGGCGGCGTGTCCCGCGAATATGCATTCCCTGCCCCCGCGCACTCATATGCGCGTCCTCGTGATCATGCTGCGGTTGCTCAGGCCTGCCTGGACCACCCCGTCACCGGTATCGGAAGCCCGGCTTTCATCCCACTGGACAGTGACCGTGCAGTCCCCGGCGGACGCTGTATCGCAGGCAATCTGCCCGCACGCGCTCGAACCCAGCTCCGCCTGCAACGCGAGAATCCAGCGGCTCTGATCGTTGGCAACGATGCCCGTCGGCGAAGCCGGGGCGGCGCAGGTCATCGCGGCAAGGTTGTACTCGCCCCCGACAGCCCGCGCCCGATTGGCCCGCATCGCGTCGAGAATGGCGTAGGTATGGATCACCGCTTGGCTTCTCTCCAGCGACCCCTGCGTGTTGCGCAGAGCGGTTGCCTGCATGGCAGCGATCCCCAGCAAGCCGATGCCCAGGATGAGCACCGAGATCAGGACTTCCAGCAACGTCGCCCCGCTCTGCCGATGGGCAACCGCCGTTCCAGACCCGGTAATGGATAACGCTATCTCTTTCATGCCAGATTCCATCAAGTACACGCGCCGCCGGCATCCAGGGACGTCACGGCCACGCGTCCTCCCAGGCGGATGGTGATATTCCGCTGATTTTCCGCAGGCCGGGATGTCGGCATACAGACCGCGATCGCGGCGTCCAGCAACGAGCCGTCAGCGGCGCGCGCCAGTCCGTCAGGACGAAACACGACTCTGTGCACATTGGCGGTGATCCCGACCGGCGGTTTGGCCGATTGATGGCGCACAACCGCGTTGCCTGCATCGACCGTGATCCAATGCTCCCAAGCGCCAATACTGTTTGCGCAGGTCAACCCGTCCGTGCTCCTGCATACGGTCACCGCAGCATTACGGCGCAGTGCGTCGCTGCGGGCCTCCTGAAGCCCCACGATGATCTCATTGGCTTGACTGGTCAGGCGATTGCTGTTGTACAGACTCACGAAACTGGGAGCAGCGATCGCCATGATGATGGCAAGTACCGCGATCGTGACCATCAGTTCGACCAGACTGAAGCCGGTCGAGAGGATCGCACGCGGCGACTTCCGCCTCCCGGCAATCAGCGGATACTGCATCATCGTGCCCCTGTAAAACTTCCCCGATGCGCGACCATATCGTTCACATCCCATGCAACCAAGCCCGGGCCGACAAGCGGCCAACCGTGCCTGACCAGCGGCCATCGCGCAGGCGCGGACACGGCGCGATGCCGTTCTCACAGACATGCCCGACATGAGCACGAAAACATCGCCTTCTGCGGTCACCATGCTGCGGCAGACGACGGTCGTCATCTGGACGTTGCTCGCCGGCATCGGACTGGCAACAGTGCTGTCGCTCGCACCAGGTATCGAAGCAAACCGGCTGGTCTACTTCGGCCTTGCGACGCTGACGATCCAATGGATCACACTTGGCAGCCTGGCCACGCTCTATGCCTTGCACGCACCGCTTTCCAGATTGCCGGTGAAAGCGATCCTGCCGATCGCATTACTGGTACTGGTCATGATGACCGTCATCGTGCATCTGCTGGCGGGGTGGATACTCGGCGCCGCCGGTCAACTGCCGGGCTCCGGATGGCATGCCACCATTGCCCGCGCCGCAGCGATCGCCTTGACAGTGGGTCTTCTCGGCCTTGCAGCACTCCAGAATCATCTGCGTGTCCAGTCACTGGCCCTGCAGGCCAAGCAGGCGGAGTTGCAAGCACTACAGGCGCGCACACATCCACACTTCCTGTTCAACACACTCAACACAGGCGCCGCCCTGATCCACGCCCGCCCCGACGCCGCGGAGCAACTCCTGCTGGATCTGGCCGACCTGTTCCGCGCGGCACTGACGGGCCCGGGGCACATCAGCCTGCAAGCAGAGATCGACCTCGTCCAACGCTACCTGTCAATCGAGCAGTTGCGCCTGGGCGAGCGCCTGCGGGTCACCTGGGACGTTCCGGACCCACTGCCATCGGCGCGGGTTCCATCGCTCTCATTGCAGCCCCTGACCGAGAATGCGGTACGGCATGGCATCGAACGACGCATCGAAGGCGGTAATGTCCATATCCGCATCCGGGTGTGCGGTAACATGCTGGAGCTCTCGGTGACCAATGAAATCGCCAGTGACGAAGCATCCGCCACCCCCGGTCACGGCGTGGGCCTGGCCTCGGTCGAGCAACGTATCCGGGAGATGACCGACGGTGCAGGAAGCCTGACGACATCGGTTGTCGATGGCCGGTTCCACGCGGCGATCAGACTTCCCGACCAGATCGAACGACTGCATTGACTAGGCGCGCGGATTGAACGACCGAGCACATGCTTGAGGACAGCGCGGCGAGCGGACCTGGTGGCGCAACACCAGGATCCGCAGCGCTGCACTGGTCTCAGGCCACCACCTCGTAACAAGGTTTGTAGTCCCCCGCGATCTTCATGCGCCGCTGTTCGACAAACGCGCGCAGCAGTGCGTCGAGCGACTGCATGATGTCGCGATCGCCGTTGATGCGGAACGGGCCGAATTCCTCGACGCGGCGCATGCCGTCTTCCTTGACATTGCCGGCGACGATGCCCGAGAACGCGCGTCGCAGGTCGGCGGCGAGTTCGTGCGACTTGCGGCCATGGTGCAGGTCGAGTGCGGCCATGGCCTCGTGAGTGGGCACGAACGGCTGCTGGAGATCGAGCGGGATCGACAGCGACCAGTTGAAGTAGAACGAGTCCTTGTGGCCGACCCGGTACTCCTTGACCTTGCGGATGCCTGCGGCCATGCGCCGGGCAACGGCTTCCGGATCGGCGACGATG
>Ga0160444_100359_pt1 | contig 25920 bp, 18 predicted proteins | sample HID1972K_E1MG_FD_108232 | JGI IMG/M metagenome (GOLD analysis project Ga0160444, IMG submission 108232) | Enriched pill bug-associated microbial communities from UW Madison campus, WI, USA - HID1972K_E1 MG | ecosystem: Host-associated > Arthropoda: Insects > Digestive system > Unclassified ... | reverse complement strand
CGCGCTCCATGCGGCCCTTGCCGCGGAAGTCGGGGGTCAGCACCTCGATGCGGGTACCCGGGGACTTCTCGCGGATGGCGGTGATGCAGTCCACGAAGTGCTGGGCACCGCCGTCGCGCAGGTCATCGCGGTCGACGCTGGTCACCACCACGTATTTCAGGCCCATGTCGGCCACGGTCTGGCCGAGGCTGGCCGGCTCGTTGGCATCGGGCGGCTTCGGGCGTCCGTGGGCCACGTCGCAGAACGAGCAGCGGCGGGTGCAGACTTCGCCGAGGATCATGAAGGTCGCCGTGCCGTGGCCGAAGCACTCATGGATGTTCGGGCAGCTGGCTTCCTCGCACACGGTCACCAGGCGGTTCTCGCGCAGCTTGGCCTTGAGCTGCTGCACGGCATTGCCCGACGGGATGCGCACGCGGATCCACGATGGCTTGCGCAGCACCGGCGTGTCGGCGAACTGCACCGGCGAACGGTTGATCTTGTCCCCGCCCAGCTGTTTGACGCCGGCCTGCAGCGGCGCGGCGGCGGGAGCGGGTTCGCCCTGCAGCATCTGCAGGGGAATGGAACGGGCGGTCTGTTCGGTCATGGGGCTTCCGGCGGCACGATGGCCGCGTGGTATCGGTTCAGGTCAGGCGGACAGGTCCGGCTGCTCCGGCGTCGGCTGCAGCAGCAGCCCGAACTGGCGGGCCAGCTGGTCCAGCAGCACCGGCTTGACGGCGTCCATCCCGGACGGACCGCCCAAGTCTACCATCGAGGTGACCTGCAGCCCCTGGTAACCGCAGGGATTGATGCGGCGGAACGGCTCCAGGTCCATCGCCACGTTGAAGGCCAGGCCATGGAACGTACTGCCGCGGCGCACGCGGATGCCCAGCGCGGCGACCTTGGCCGCCCCGACATAGACGCCCGGGGCACCGTCCCGGCGCTCGGCACCGATGTTCCACTCGGCCAGGGTGTCGATGATCGCCTGCTCGATGCGGCAGACATAATCACGCACCCCGATACCCAGCCGCGGCAGTTTCAGCAGCGGGTAGACCACGATCTGCCCGGGGCCGTGATAGGTCACCTGGCCACCGCGATCCACGTGCACCACCGGGATCTCGCCCGGGGCGAGCACGTGTTCCTGCTTGCCGGCCTGGCCCAGGGTGAACACCGGATCGTGTTCGACCACCCACAGCTCGTCGAGGGTGTCCTCGTCGCGCTGGTCGGTGAAACGCTGCATCGCATGCCAGACCGGCGCATAGGCCTGGCGACCGAGGTCGCGGACCACGGCCGGGCGCGCGGCGGACGCCACGGCGCCGCCGGCAGGACCGGGGGCGGTCACAGCGTCCACTTCACTTCCGGATGGCCGCGCAGCGCCTCATGGGCCAGGTCGTACTGCGCACGGTCGTTGGCCGTGAACGCCAGCCGCACCGAAACGTATTTGCCGTTCGAGGAATGCTTCCAGCTGATGCGTTCGTGCAGCACGGTGATGCCGGCGGCCTGCAGCAGGGCGGGCAGTTCGTGCTCCAGCCCGGTGTTGGCCGCGCCCATGGCGCTGAGCTCGAACTGGCCGGGGAACTGGAAGCCGTGATCGGGGTTGTCGGACTTGATTTCCATGCGGCCAATTATCGGGCCGCCGGGAGCCAAACCCAAGGGGGTGTGGGTGACGACCGTTGGTCGTCACAGCCTGGGGGTGCTGGAAAGCAGTGACGACCAACGGTCGTCACCCACCAGGGCCGGTCATCACCCACGAGGATGGGTCGTCACCCATCGGGATGGAATGGACGGTTTCGCAGGCGAAACGCTCCGGTGACCGCACGGTGGTCGATTCATCTTCACATTGGCGCTACCGTGACTAGGAGAAAAACGTCGAAAATCATCCTGGACTCCCATGCACCCAACGCGCATTGCTGCCGCCTTCGGGCTGGCCGGCCTGCTGGCCGCCGCCGCTCCCCTCCACGCCGCCGAACAGTGCAGCCAGAGCGCGTTGAAGGAGCATCCTCCCCAGATCAATTTCCGCGTCGACAACGACCTGCTCGGCGCCGCCGACCAGGACCAGGGCTATACCAACGGCGCGCAGCTGACGCTGGTGTCGCCGAACCTGGTCGACTACACCGACGACCCCTGCCTGCCCCGCCTGGCGCGCTGGGTGAACCGCCATCTGGAAGCACTGCATCCGGGCGAGTTCGAACAGCAGAACATGATCTTCAGCCTGGCCCAGGGCATCTATACCCCTACGGATTTCACCCGCCGCGACGTGATCGAGGATGATCGGCCTTACGCCGGGGTACTGGTGGGCAGCTTCGGCTACAACGCGCGCCGCGGCAGTTTCCTGCAGACCACCCAGCTGACCCTGGGCGTGGTCGGTCCGTGGGCGCAGGGCAAGGAAGTACAGGATGCCGTGCACGATCTGCTCGGCGACGACAAGTTCGAAGGCTGGGACAACCAGTTGCGGAACGAGCTGGTGTTCATGCTGACCCATGAGCGCATGAACCGCTGGCCACGCGATGCCACGGCCAACGCGGCGGGCTGGGGCTGGGATGCGATCAGCCATTACGGTGGCGCGCTCGGCAACCTCGCCACGCATCTCAATGCCGGTGGCGAAGTCCGCTTCGGCTGGAAGCTGCCGGACGATTTCGGCAGCACGCCGCTGCGGCCGGCCGGCGAGAACACCGCACCGTCGCGCCATGGCCGGTCCAGCGGCTGGTCATGGCATCTGTTCGCCACCACCGACGTGGCATGGGTGATCCGGGACATCACCCTGGATGGCAACACCTTCCGCGACAGCCACAGCGTGGACAAGAAGCACGTGGTGGGACAGGGCGGCTACGGCCTGGCAGTGATGCGTGGCCGCTGGAAATTCGCAGTGGCCCGCTATCACAGCACCAAGGAATTCGACGGCCAGCGGCAGTCGCCGATCTTCGGCAGCTTCACCATCAGCCGTTCGCTCTGATCCGTGGTTCCGGTAACGCCGGGCGCTGCCCGGCGTTACTCGTCAGGGCCCGGCGCTACCAGCCGAAGCCCGCGCCGAAGCCCACCGATGCATCATCGCCGCTGAACGCACCCCCCAGCGTCACCGTGGCCCGCTCGCTGATCGCGCGCTGGTAGCCGACCGACATCGCCGACTGCCCTCCCTGGAAACCCACGCCGACGCCGACGCGGTTGTCGGTGCGCACACCGGCCGCGCTGGTGGCCATGTTGAGCATCGCCGCGCTCATCGCGCCCTGCCGGTCGATGCGGCGATCCATGCCACGCAGGCGCTGGTCCACGTCGCCCTTGAACACCTCGAAGCTGTCGCTCAGCCCCTGGAACTTCGTATCGGTGTAGGTGTTGGCCGATGCAACGCCGCGATCCAGCTGTGCCTTGCCGACCGTATCGGCCGCGTCGGTGCCCTGGGCCACTTCGGCGACCGTGCCGGGGGTGCTGGCGGATTCCGTATCGCCCGACGCAGGCATCGCTGCCGGTGCCGGTGCCGCCTCGGTGTCCCGTGCCGCCACCGACGCGACGGAAGCGCGTCCGGACCTGACGCTGGCCGCACCCGCATCCAGCCCGGCGACACGCTGGTCGATCTCCGAGACCTTGCCGTCCAGTGCCGTCAGTGCGCTGCCCACGTCGTGATAGGTGGCGCCTTGGACCAGGTAACTCGGCGCGACGAACACCCCCTGCAACCCGACGCTGGCGCCGCCCCCCAGCATGCTGGCGGCGCTGGCAAGGGACTCGAACAGCTGCCCACCGTTGACCGCCTGCCTGCCCCCCGCCGCCACCTGTCCCGCGGCCAGGTTGTCGAGAACCGTACCGTGCGTGCCGCCCAGGGTCGCCCTGGACAGGCTGACGTCATCGTAAGTGAGCGCCGAGAGGATGCTGCCGCCGGCCGGATCGAGCACGCCGGCGGCCTTCAGCTGGGCGATGGTCACGGCTTCGTCGTCATGCAGGCCATTGGCCAGGCCGGAAAGGCGGCGACGTCCATCCTCGCCATCAACGGCGAGCACATCGCCCCCGACCCGCTGCGCGATATGGGTATCACCGGTCTGCGGATCATGCGTCACCATGCCGCGACGACCATACGTCAGGTCGTCGATCGAGCCCATTGCCTGCCCGAGTCCGGTCGTCAGCGCCTGGTCGGCATCACGCAGGTAATCGATCGCGTCGCCGACATTGTCCATTTTCCGGTCGCCCATGTCGTACACCGGGGCTGAAACCCCGCCATCGGGCAGTACGCCAGCCCCGCCGCCCAGTGCATTGGCCACGCTCTGCGCAGTGTGCTTCAGCTGCGCCAGGTTCACTGCATCGTTGTCGGCGGCTCCCGCGGCCATGTTCGTGACCTGCCGCTGTTGTGACGCACTGCCGACCGACACCGAATTGGCCCGGTCGGCCACCGAATTGGCCCCCAGCGCCACCGCGTTGGACGCCGTCACCGAAGCGAATGTGCCCAGTGCGGCACCTGCATTGGCGGTGGAGCGGGCGCCGCGGCCAACAACCACCGAGTAATCGGCCTCGGCGATGGCGCCCACGCCCAGCGCCGTGGACTCGTAGCCCGCGCGGGCGATGGTGCCGACCGCCGTCGCATTCTGTCCCCTGGCGACGCTGCCGCCGCCGATGGCCGACGCCGACGTGCCGCTGGCCTCCGCACTGGCGCCGATGGCCATCAGCGCGCTGCCGGTTACCGAAGCCTCGACCGGCGCTGCATAGCTGCCACTGACGACCTTGATGTACTTGTCATCCATGCCGGCGGCAAGGGCGTCATTGAGCTGCCGCAGGTTCACCGCATCGGTCGCCGCGGTACCGTCGGCCAGGCCGGTGATCCTGTTGTTGTTGAGGTTGGCGGTACCGCCAAAGATGGAGTTGCCATCAAGGAACACACCGCTGTTGCCGACCAGGTGGAGCTGGCCCGCGGCATTGCCCCAGACAGCGGCGGTGGTGTCGTTGGTGCCGCCACCGGTGCCGTTCACCCCGTTGCCGAGCCAGAACGAGTAATACGCACCACGGCAGGCGATCGGAGTGGTCGAACCCGGCGTGATGCCGATGGAGGTGCCCGTTCCCTGGCCCGGGTTGCAGAGCTGCAGTCCGCCGTTGTTGACGTCGGCCAACGCATTGCCGGCCATGCCACCGCTCAACAGCAGCGCGACCGCTGCGTGGCGTACGCTGCGGACGGGGAACATGGCGTCATCGGCAGGCCTGCTTCCACGTCGGGTGCCACGCGGGGAAGCCTGTTCATGAGCGGTCGCCCAGACGGAGGCCGGGATGTTCCAGATCGGTTTGCAAACATGATTCATTGAGAAAGAAGCTCCGAGGGCGCCCCCGCGGCATGCGCGGCGGGCTGCGGTGGCCCATGCTCGATGGACGGCACGCGTGATCCCATCAGACGCAACTGAAATCCCTTGGCACAGGCCGTATCGCGCTGCCGCTGCCTGAACGGAAAAAGCCCGCGACCTTGCGGCCGCGGGCTCCACTACCGCCGGAAGCCGTCGCCTCCGGTTACCTCGCGCTTACCAGCTGAAGCCGGCGCCAGCGGACACGCTCTGGTCGCTGCCGCTGAAGGCGCCACCCAGGGAGACCGAGACGTTCTTCTTCTCGCCCAGGATGCGCTGGTAGCCCACGGCCAGCGCGGTGCGGCCGTTCTGCGAGCCGATACCCGCGCCGACGCGGTTGTCGCCAGCCAGGCCGGCGGTGTTGATCGCCATGCCGGCGTAAGCCGCACTGATCGCACCCATGCGGTCGATGCGCTTGTCGACGCCATGGAAACGCTCATCGACGTAACGACGCTCCGACTCGAAGCGATCGTTCATCTGCTGCACGTTGACCGCATCGGTCGGACGCACGCCGGCCGCCACGTTGCTGACGATGCGCTCGCCACCGGCCGAACCCATGGACACTTCGTTGTCACGGTCGGCGACCGAACCGCTGCCGATCGCCACCGAGTTGTCACCCGTGGCCGAGGAACCGCCGCCAATGGCGACCGAGCCCTCACCGCCGGCGGCGCCGCCACCGACGGCCACCGAACCGGTGCCATCCGCGGAGCCATCGCCAACCACCAGCGAACCTTCACCGGTGCCCGGGCCGACCAGGCCATTGCCGGCATCGCCGCCACCGCCGCTGCCACCGCCGATGGAACCATCGGCAATACCGGCCTCGATGGTGCCCACGCGGCCATCCATCGCGCTCCACTTCGCTTCCCAGTCAGCGTTCATCTGGAACAGCTGGCCACCGTTGACCGCCTCGCGGCTGCCAGCGGCGACCAGGCCGTTGCCCAGGTTGCCGATGACGGTGCCGTTGCTGCCACCCAGGGTGGCCTTGGCCAGGCTGCTGTCGTCATAGGTCAGCACGGTCAGCACGTCGCCGCTGATCGGATCGATCGCACCGGCCGCACGCAGCTGGGCCATCGACACCGCATCGCCATCGTCGATGCCGTTGGCCACGCCGCTCAGGCGACGCTTGCCATCGGTACCTTCGACGTTCACCGCTTCACCGCCCAGCTGGGAGGCAACCGCGATGTTGCCGCTGTTCGGATCCTGGGTGACCAGGCCGGCGGCGCCGCTGGACAGGTTGGTGACCTGGGTGGTGAGGTTGGTGATGTCGCCTTCGTTGCGGGTCACGCGACCATCGAGGTTGGTGATGTTGGTGGTGTTGGCCGCCACCTGGTCGTTGGTCGCCTTCAGCTGCGAACCGTTGACGGCATCTTCGCTGCCATCGGCCAGCACGCCATCGGCCACGCCGGTGACCTGGCGCGCACCGTCGGTACCGGTCATGTCCACCACCGAACCACCCTGCAGCGCCGCCACGCTGACCACGCCGGCGGCCTGGTCGTAGGTGACGATGCCGGCAGCACCGGAGGACAGGTTGTTGACCACGCTGGTCAGGTTGGTGACGTCGCCTTCGGTGCGGGTGACGCGGCCGTCGAGGTTGGTCAGCGAGGTATCCACCCCGCCGAAGGCATCGCCCACGTTGGTGTAGTCGGTGCCGCCGATGCTGTAGCTCGGCGCGGTGATGGTGCCATCGGCATTGACGATGGAGCCTCCGCCCAGGCCATCGGCGATGCTCTGCGCGGTGCCCTTCAGCTGGCCGACATTGGCCGCATCGTTGTCCGCCACGCCAGCCTTGACCCCAGCCAGGGTGCGATCACCGGCGGTACCGGCGAAGTCGACCGTGTCACCGGCCTGCGCCGAAGCCACCTTCACGGTGCCGGTGGACGCGTCATAGCTGACGATGCCGCCGACGCCGGCCTGCAGGTCGTTGACCACGGTGGTCAGGTTGCTGATGTCGCCGGTGTTGGTGGTGACGCGGCCATCCAGATTGCCCAGCGCGTCGCCCACGTTGTCCACCGTGGTACCACCGACGCTGTAGCTCGGCGCGCTGATGGAGCCATCGGCATTGGCCACCGAACCACCGCCCAGGGCAGCAGCCACGCTGTCGGCGGTGTTGCCGACACGGCCAGCCAGGTTGGTCACGTCGCCCTGCACCGTGGTGATGTCGCCCTGGATGCTGGTGATGTCGCCTTCAGCGGCCGTCACGCGCTCATTGGTGTCGAACAGCTGCGAGCCGTTCACCGCATCGGTGCTGGTCGAAGACAGGGTGCCTTCGGCCACGCCGGTCAGCAGGCGCTCACCGGCGGTACCGGTGAAATCCACCGTGTCGCCGGCCTGCGCCGAGGCCACCTGCACGGTGCCGGTCGCCGCGTCGTAGCTGACGATACCGCCGACGCCGGCCTGCAGGTCGTTGACTACGGTGGTCAGGTTGCTGATGTCGCCTTCGTTGACCGTGGTACGGCCGTCGATATTGGTGATCGCATCGCCCACGTTGCCCACCGTGGTGCCACCCACGCTGTAGCTCGGCGCACTGACGGTGCCGTCCGGATTGACCACCGAGCCGCCGCCCAGGCCATCGGCGATGCTCTGCGCGGTGCCCTTCAGCTGGCCGAAGTTGGCCGCATCGGTATCGGCCACGCCTGCCTTGACGCCGGCCAGGGTGCGTTCGCCATTGGTGCCGGCGAAGTTGACCATGTCGCCAGCCTTGTCGGTGGCCACGTTGACGTCATGGGTGGTGGCGTCGTACTTGACGATGCCGACGGTGCCGTTGGAGAGGTTGGTGATGTCGCCCTGGATGGTGGTGATGTCGCCCTGGATGGTGGTGACGTCGCCCTGCAGGGTGGTTACGTTGCCTTCGACCGTGCCCACGCGGGTATCGAGGTCGCCCAGCGAACCGTCCACCGCGTCGAACGCATCGCCGACATTGGCGTAATCGCTGCCGCCGATGCTGTAGCTCGGCGCGGTGACCGTGCCATCGGCGCCCACGGTGGCGCCGCCGCCCAGTGCCGCAGCGGTGCTGGCAGCGGTGTCGCTCAGCTGCCCGAAGTTGACCGCATCGGTGCGGGTGGTCCCGGCCTTGATGCCGGTCAGGGTACGCGTATCACCATTGGCATCGCGCAGGTTGACGTTGCCGCCGACTTCCTTGTTGGCCACGGTGATTTCGCCGGTAGTTGCATTGCGCTCTACCAGGCCCGGGCCCGCGCCGCCGCCGGAGGTTTCCAGCGAATCCACGCGGCCGTCGAGGTTGCCAAGCGCTGCGCCGACGTCATTGAACGAACCATTGCCGCCGAAGTTGTAGATCGGACCGGTGACCACGCCGGTGGTCGGATTGATCGAGGCGCCGCCGCCCAGGCCGGCCACGATCGGCTTCAGCTGGGACACATTGACGGCATCGTTGTCGGCGGTGCCGGCGGCCATGTTGACGATGCGACGCTTCAGCGTGGCATTGCCGACGGCGACGGTATTGTCGTCGAGCGCCGCGGAGTTGGTTCCCAGCGCGACCGATTCACGGCCGCTGGCGACCGAACCGGTGCCGATGGCTGCGGCGTGGTAGCCGCTGGCGTTGGCGCCCGAGCCCATCGCGGCGCTGGCTTCGCCACCGGCTGATGCGCTGGTGCCGAAAGCGGACGCATTGCGATCGCCCGCACTTGCATTCCAGCCAACGGCCGTGGTCTGGCTTGCGGTAGCGACGGCGCCTGCACCGGCGGCGAGCGAGCTGGCCGCCCCCACGTTGGCGGCGGTGCCGGGGCTGGACTTGAAGTAATCGTCCACGGCCGCGATGGCGGCGGCGTTGGCGGTCACGTTCTGGTTGGTGGTGTACAGCTGCGAGCCAGTCACGGCGTCGCTGCTGCCAGCAGCAACGGTGCCGTCGGCCATGTTGACGATCTTGCGCTTCAGGCCATTCGCACCATCGATACCGAGGGAAACCGTATTGGTCTCACTGGCCTGCGAGTACGCGCCCAGCGCCACGGCATTGTTGGTGCCGGCGACAACCGCGCTTCCGCGGCCAAGTGCGGTGGAACCAGCTCCTTCGGCCTTGCTCACCGTACCGAAAGCAGCACTGTCCTGACCCGCCCTGGAGAGGGTGCCGACAGCGGTCGCATTATTCGCCTCTGCCTGCGCGGTACCACCGATCGCGATCGCGGAAACACCGGTAGCGACCGATCCGGCCGCGATGGCGACATTGCTGTTGCCACCGGCGACAGCGGCCGGCTTGCTGGCGTCGGCGTACGTGCCGGTGGACGTCTTGAAGTACGTGTCATCCAGCGCCGCATTGGTACCGATCGCACTGGACATCGGCGCCATGGAGGACGCGGCTTCGCAACGCTGGCCGTCGAGGGAAACGGCTTCATTGACACCGCACTGCAGCGCAGCCGGCGAATCGGCGGCCAGCGCGGCGCCGGCCGGCAGGCTCAGGGCGACGGCCATGGCAGCGGCCAGGCGGGTGCGGCTCTTCTTGCCACGTGCGGCGGCGAGCTCGTGAGCAACCGCCCACGTGCCGGTTGATACGTTGAAAATAAGCTTGTAAACAGCATTCATGAGAGGTTTCCCGATGGGTTGCACGACGTGGCGCGCCGCGCGGTTGGTAGCGATGTCGCTCTTGGCTTCCGGGGAGTCCCGGAATGGCGCTATCGTTGTCGTTGGGCCTGTTGCAACCCATCGGTCTGGTCTGAATTCGGAACGCGCGACTTGCGCTTTCGGCCCGCATAAGGGAAGCGTTAAGTGATGTCGTCGATCCTCAAAGCGTGATGCGACGCGCGGTCGCATGCGTACATCCAGTTTTCCTGATGTACGCAGACACGTCGGCGTGGGCAGCATGGCGGGGCTGGCGACGAAGAAGCGCCCGCCGGGATTGGCATCCCGAACGTGATTGAGCTTGAACTCTGTTGCGGCCGCGTTTGGCCACGGCGGCGAATGCATCGCCGTGCCGGTTACATGGTGGGCGATGTGTGGGGGTCTTCCCGATCCGCCGGTTTTGGCTCAATCACGCCGGTATGCCAACCCGCATCGCCCGCCACCTCGCGCCCCGGCGCGGGTGGCCTCATAGCCTGCGAGGTTCATCCGATGCACGACGATATCCACGACTCCCTGGCCCGCGCCCGCCTGCATGCCCTGATCGGCACTGCCGTGTGCCACCTGCCTGCGCACTTCGTTGCGAAGCTGGACCGGATCCTGGCCGAAAACCGTGGTGAGCCACTGCAGCCGCCCGCCTCCATCCGGCTGACGCTGGTGCGTAGCGAGGACGACGAAGCGATGGCGAAGCCGGTGGGCGAGCCCTGTGGCCGGCAGCACGAAGCGGCCTTCCTGCACGACAAGGTACGCGGGCTGGCGGCGATCCTGGACATGCTGCGATGGCGTTGAAGCCGGCCCAGGGTCGGCTGCCTTGATGGCCGGGCCGGTTGAACACAGCCGACCATGGGGTCGGCTCTACCGTCCATGACGAAGAAACCCCGCCGGAGCGGGGTTCCTGTTCGAACGCATGACGGCCCGCGGCCGGCACGTATCCGCTTATTCGGATTCCCACCACATCCAGAAGCTGTCCCACAGGCGCTTGAAGAAGCCGGCTTCTTCCACCGCGGCCGTGGCCACCAGCGGCGCCTGCGCGACCACCTTGCCATCCAGCGTCACCTTCAGCGTGCCGACCTGCTGGCCAGCGGTGAAGGGCGCCACCAGCGTCTTCGGCACATCGATGCTCGGCTTCAGGTCGTTGTAGCGGCCACGCGGCAGGCTGACCAGCATCGGCTGGGCCACGCCCAGCTGCACCGTATCGGTCCTGCCCTTCCACACCGTGTGCTCGGCGACCATCTTGCCGGGCTCGTACAGGCGGTGGGTTTCGAAGAAGCGGAAGCCCCAGTTGAGCAGGGCCAGGCTGTCATCGGCACGCTGCTTTTCCGAAGCGCCGCCCAGCACGACAGCGATCAGGCGCTGGTCGCCACGCTGCGCCGAACTCATCAGGCAGTAGCCGGCCGCGGCGGTATGGCCGGTCTTGATGCCGTCCACGCTGCCATCGCGCCACAGCAGCAGGTTGCGGTTCGGCTGCTTGATGGTGCCGACGGTGAATTCCTTGATCTTGTTGTACGCGTAGGTGTCCGGGTAATCGCGCACGAACGCACGGCCCAGCAGCGCCAGGTCGCGTGCGGTGCTGTGATGGCCCTCGGCGGTCAGGCCATGGGCGTTGACGAAGTGCGAGTTCTTCATCCCGAGCTTCGCCGCGTAGCTGTTCATCAGCGAAGCGAAGGCTTCTTCGCTGCCGGCCACATGCTCGGCCAGCGCGATCGCGGCATCGTTGCCGGACTGGACCGCCATGCCCTTTTCCATGTCTTCCAGGCGCGCGGTCTGGTTGACCGGGAAGCCGCTGTAGCTGCCATCGGTGCCCGCGCCGCCTTCGCGCCAGGCGCGCTCGCTCATCATCACCTGGTCGTCCTGCCTGACCTTGCCGTTCTTCACTTCGGCGGCGATGACATAGGACGTCATCACCTTGGTGATGCTGGCCGGGGCCAGCTGCGCATCGACGTTCTCGCCTGCCAGCACCTGGCCGGAGGCGTAATCCATCAGGATCCAGGCCTTGGACACGCTGGGCACCGGGGCCGGCGGCGTGGCCACGGTGGCTGGGGCGGAGGCGGCGGCCGGAGCCGGGGCGGCCGGGGTCGGCAGCGCGGTCTGGGCGTGGGCCAGGCCGACCACCAGGGTGGCGGCCAGCGCGGTGGCGGCGAAACGGAATTTCATGGGACAGCAGGCTCCTGGAACGGCCGGATACGAAAAGAGGGGACGCCGGCCATTGTAGGCCGTCGCGAAGCGGACGCGGCGGGCGCTTGCGGCGTGCCGCCGGGGATCATTCCTTGACGATCTGTGGTGCGCCGAAGCCGAGCCCGGCGATGCGGCCAGCCAGCTCGGTGGCGCTGGCATGGTCGCTGGCAGGCACGCGCAGGCGCCACAGGGTGCGGCCACCGGCGGCGATGTCGCTGATGCTGGCGCCAACGATGCCGGCGGCGGTGAGCTGGCCCTGCGCGCGGGTGGCATTGTCGCGGCTGGCGAAGCTGGCCACCTGCAGCAGCACGTTGCCGAGCACCTGCTGGGACAGGGTGGGCGCAGCGGGTGCGGGCGCGGGTGCAGCGGACGCGGACACGGATGCGGGCAACCGGGCAGGGCCGGGCTCTACCGTTGCAGCCGCCACGGCTGCGGGCTTGCCGGTCGCCACGCGCACCTGCTTCTCGCGCATCCAGCGATCGAAATTGTCGGCCGAGCCGGGTTTGGCGCTGTCGGCAACGCGGTAGCGCCAGGCTTCGGCGTTGCCGGTGGCATCGGCGGCCTGTCGGGCAGAGCCCGGCACGGCGTTGGCGGCGGCCGGCAGCTTGCTGACCAGCGCGTCCATTTCGCTGTTGGCTGCTCTGGAAGGAAGCCGACCCTGGGTCGGCTCTACCGCGGCGGCAGCCGGCATGGCGGCCGCACGGCCCGGTTTCGTGCCGGCCAGCAGGTTGTCCTCGCCCGGCTGCAGCGCGCGCACCTCCACGTTGCCGGTGCCGCGCTGGGTGATGCCCAGGCGCACCGCGGCGGCGTAGCTGAGGTCGACCACGCGTCCGTCATGGAACGGCCCGCGATCGTTGACGCGCACGATCACCGATTCGCCGTTGTCCAGGTTGGTGACACGCGCGAAGCTCGGCAATGGCAGCGTCTTGTGCGCCGCGGTGAACTGGTACATGTCGTAGACCTCGCGGTTGGAGGTCAGCCGGCCATGGAACTTCGCACCGTAATAGGAAGCGGTGCCGCGCTCCGCATAGCCTTTGGTGTTGTCCAGCACCTTGTACTTCTTGCCCAGCACTTCATACGGGCTCTTGTTGCCGACCGGCGAGCGCGCCAGGTCCTGCACCAGCGGCTCCGGAATGCAGGCCACGTTGGGGATGTAATCCGGCGTGGTGTCCTTCACCCCTGGCTTGTACAGGCCGCCGGCGGTGTAGTTGCCGCGGGTGGAAGGATCTTCCTTCGCGGCCGCGTAGGGCGACCCTTCCGGGCAATGCGCGGGGCGGCCGGCCTTGCCCTGCACCACCGTGCCAGCGGGCTTTCCGGCGCCGGTGCCGGCCGTTCCGCCGGGCTTCTTCGGCGCGCTGCTGCACGCGGCAAGCGCAAGGATCAAGGCTCCGGGAACCAACCATCTGATGTTCATGCCGGTGGCAGCTCCTTACCTGCGATGGCCTGCGACAGCTGGAACACCGCCATCGCATACATCCTGGAGATGTTGTAACGGGTAATGGCGTAGTAGTTCTGGAAGCCCAGCCAGTACTGCTTGCCGGTGCTGCCTTCCAGGGTGATCGGCGTGGCGGTGGCGCCCGCCTGCACGGCGGCCGAAGGGTGGTAACCGCGCCGCGCCAGGTCGGCCAGCGACCAGGTGGGTGCCCACTCGGTGGGATTGAACTCCTCGCGACCGGCATCCAGCGTGGCCGGCACGGCGACCTGTCCGCCCCGTTCCCAGCCGCCCTTCTTAACAAAGTAATTGGCGATGGACGAGAACACGTCATCGAAGCTGTTGAACAGGTCGCGGCGGCCATCACCGTCGCCATCCACGGCGAAATCCAGGTAGCTGGACGGCATGAACTGGCCCATGCCCATCGCCCCTGCGTAGCTGCCCTTGAGCGCGGTGATGTCCAGTTTCTCGTCGCGGGCCAGGATGAACAGCCTGGCCAGTTCGTCGCGGAAGAACAGTTCGCGGCGCACCTCCCGTTCCAGCTTGGCCGGGTCGCCACTGCGCGGGTAATAAAAGGCCAGCGTATACAGCGCATCCAGCACGCGATGGTTGCCGGTATTGCCGCCATAGCTGGTTTCGACGCCGATGATGGCCACGATCACTTCGGCCGGCACGCCGGTGCGCTGCTGCACGCGCATCAGCTCATCGCGGTGTTCGGCGAGGAATTTCTTTCCACCGTCGATGCGCGCCTGGCTGATGAACATCGGGCGATATTCATTCCAGGGCTTCACGCGCTCGGCGGGGCGGGACATCGCGGCGATGATCGGCTGGCGTACCTGTGCCTGGTCGAGCACACCGGCGATGTACGCCGGATCCAGGCCGTGCGCGGCACTGGTATCGCGGATGAAGTTGGCGCGCGCGGTTTCGAACGGTACCGGAGTCAGATCGACGGGGGGGGCGGTCGCCGCGGCGGCCTCGGGAGCGGCTTCGGCCGGCGCGCTGCTGCCCGCGCTTCCCGGCACGCGCGGTGCCGAGGCCGCCTCTGAAGGCGTGGGAGGACTCGACGGCTGGGTCGCGCAGGCGACCAGGCCGAGGGTAAGCATGCAGGCCAGGGAACGTCGGATCATCGCCGCAGGTTAGCAGGTCATGGATGAAATAAAACCCCTAAGACCATGAATCGCAACGACTTGATCGATAAAACCGGCTTTCGTGAAGCCTGCGTGATCAGAGCGGACCGCGATGTGCCTGTTCAGCGGGCGTGCGCGCCCGATCCATGCCTTCGACGGCGGAAGCCGGTTGCGTCCCCATCCCCCCTGACGCAACCGGCCTGCCGGACCACTCGACTGTCCACCTGCATCTCCCCAGAGCAGGTGGTGAACGAAAGGTCATTGCTTCCCGCCGGCAACGTCGGCGCTACGCAAAGCGCGCGGTGCTGGCGGCCGCCATTGTGCAGGGCGTTTACGACAAGTCCATTGATCTGCATCAAGACTGTTCGGAATTGTGAACGGTGTCGCGCTTATATGGGGCGCCTTTCACAGACCCGTGCAAAGTCGCGCCTTAGCGATAGCCGCCGTGCACCGGATTATGACTGCGCACGGCCATCACCAGGCCGAAGCCGGCCAGCAGCGAAACCGCCGAGGTACCGCCGTAGCTGATCAGCGGCATCGGCACGCCCACCACCGGCAACAGGCCGGAAATCATGCCGCCGTTGACCAGTACATAGACGAAGAATGCCAGCCCGGTCGCGCCGGCCAGCAGCCGCGAATAGGAATCGCGCGACTGGCTGGCGATCCACAGGCAACGTCCGATCACCACCAGGTACAACGCCAGCACGGTGGCCACGCCGATCCAGCCGAACTCCTCGCTCAACACCGAGAAGGCGAAGTCCGTGGTCTGTTCCGGGATGAAGTTCAGGTGCGACTGCGAGCCCTGCCCCCAGCCCTTGCCATCCAGTCCGCCCGAGCCGATCGCGATCTTCGACTGGATGATGTTCCAGCCGGCACCCAGCGCGTCCATTTCCGGGTCCAGGAACATCATGATGCGATCCTTCTGGTACGGCATCAGCAGCCAGAACCACGCCACCGGCGCCACCGCCGCCACGCCGCCCAGGCCCAGGCCCACCCACCACCACGGCAGGCCGGCCAGCAGCAGCACGAACACGCCGCTGGCCGCGATCAGCACGCCGGTGCCGAAATCCGGCTGCAGCATCACCAGCCCGGTGGGCACGCCGATGATCAGCAGGCTGGTCAGCACCGTATTGAAGCGCGGCGGCAGCGGCATGCGATGCAGGTACCAGGCAACCATCATCGGCAGGCTGACCTTCAGCAGTTCGGCTGGCTGCAGGTAGAAGAATTTCAGATCCAGCCATTGCCGGCCGTACTTGCCGGTGCCGAGCACGAACACCGCCAGCAACGGAATCATCGATACCGCATAGATCAACGGGGTGGCCGAGCGGATGCGCAGGATCGGCATCCGTGAGATGGCCCATAGCGCCGCCAGGCCAACCGCGAACCGGATGCCCTGCGCCATCACCAGGCCATCGCCGCCGGCACTCTTCAGGGTCGCCAGGCCGATCACCATCAGCGCGCCCAGCGCCGCGCACAGCATCCAGTCCAGGGTGCTGAAGAAGCGCCGCAGCATGTCCACGGCCCAGCGCAGGAAATCCTTCATCGCACCGGCTCCCCTGGTAACGCCCCGGATTGCGCCTGTGGGCTCTGCGCGCCTGGCGCAGGAGGCCGGGTAGAGCCCGGTTCCACGACAGCGGCGGGGCTGCCGACCATGACCGGCAGCTCGCCGAGCCGGGCCGCCGCCGCATCGCCGGCAGCGCGCGCGGCGCGGTCTTCGTTGTCGAACGCCGTCGCGCCCAGCGCGGTGGTGCCACGCTCGGCATCCAGCGGCAGCACGCCTTCGGGCATCTTTCCCAGCAGCCATGCGTCGAACACCTTGCGCGCGATCGGCGCGGCCGCCGAACCGCCGTAGCCACCGCCTTCCACCGCGATCGCCACTGCGATCACCGGGTTGTCGGCCGGCGCGAAACCGACGAACAGCGAGCGGTGGCGCAGGTGCATCGGCAGGCTGCGCGGATCCACCGCGGCGGTGCCGCGGCGGCTGATGACCTGCGCGGTACCGGTCTTGCCGGCCATCACGTACGGTGCGCCGGCCGCCATCCGCGCGCCGCTGCCACCGGGCTGCATGGTCGCCATCATGCCTTCGCGCACCGCCTGCACATGCGCGGCGTTGGGGCTGATCGGCCGGCCCTCGCCCGCCGGCGTGAGCGTCCAGTCATGATCGAAGCCGGCCCGCTGCTGCATCACCAGGTGCGGGGTACGCAGTTGTCCGCTGGCGATGCCACCCACTCCGCGCACCAGTTGCAGGGGCGTGACCTTCCAGTCGCCCTGGCCGATGCTGATGTTGACCGTATCGCCGGGATACCAGCGCTCCTTGCGGGTCCTGGCCTTGTACGCCGGCGACGGCAGGATGCCGCCACTTTCGCCGGTGAGGTCGATGCCGGTCGGCTGGCCGAAACCGTAGTACCCCAGGTATTCGTCGAACCGCTCGATGCCCAGGTCCAGCGCCAGCTTGTAGTAGTACGTGTTCACCGACTGCGCGATGGATTTGCGCAGATCGGTCCAGCCATGGCCGCCACGGTTGGCGTCGCCCCAGCCACGGCTGGTACCGGGCAGGTAGAACATGCCGGTGGACAGCACCTTGTCCTCCGGCCGGCGCACGCCGGCATCCAGGCCGGCCAGCGCGATCAGCGGCTTCAGCGTGGAGCCCGGGGCCACGCCACCGAGCACCAGCCGGTTGAACTGCGGCCGCGACGGATTGGTGTTGAGCGCGCTGAAATCGGCGTGGGAAATGCCGTTGACGAACAGGTTGGGGTCGTAGGACGGCAGGCTGACCATCGCCAGGATCTCGCCGGTGCGCGGATCGATGGCCACCGCCGCCCCTTCCTGGATGCCGAACGCGGCCACCATCGCGCGCTGCAGGTCGGCGTCGATGGACAGCTTGAGGTCCGCCCCGGACTGCGCCGCGACCCGGCCGACGGTGCGGATGGCACGCCCCTGCACGTTGGTCTCCACCTGCTCGTAGCCGACCTTGCCGCGCAGCTGCTGCTCGTAAAAGCGCTCCAGCCCGGACTTGCCGATGTGGGTCAGCGCGGCATTGCCTTCGCCCAGCATCTCCAGGTCCTTGTCGTCGACCCGGCCCACGTAACCAATCACATGGGCGAACAGGTCGCCGAACGGGTAGCGCCGGGTCAGGTAGGGTTCCAGCTCGACGCCCGGGAAGCGCCAGCGGTCCACCGCGAAGCGTGCCATTTCCTCATCGCTCACGCGCAGTTTCAGCGTCACCGGTAGGAAACTGCGGCGTGCCTTGCGCGAGGCGTTGAAGGCTTCGATCTCGTCCGGGGTCAGGCTGATGATCTGCGCCAGTCCGGCGAGGGTGGCCTCCATGTCCTTCACCTTGTCCGGGGTGATGTCCAGGCGGAAGGCTGGAACGTTCTCGGCCAGCAGGCGACCGTTGCGGTCGTAGATCATGCCGCGTCCGGGGACCACCGGGCGGGGCTTGATGCGATTGGCCTCCGAACGCGTGGCGTAGACCTCGTGGTCCAGCACCTGCAGCTTGAAGTACCAGGCGCCGAGCCCGCCCAGGCACAGCAGCACGGCGAGGAAGCCGAGCGCCGCGCGGCGACGGAACTGCTCGGCTTCGGCGTGCGGGTTCTTGACCGCCCGGCGCATGTTCATGTCAGCGCCCGCGACGCCCGAAGCGCACCGCGTCCAGCAGCACGAACACCAGTGGCCACAACCCCATGCCCAGCAGCGGCGCCCACCAGTACGCCCACGGCAGCGTGGGCTCGCCCACCACTACATGCACCACCGCGCTGATGATGCGGTCGTTGAACAGCAGGCCGCCGATGGCGAGCATCTGCTGTGACATCGGGAAGAAGCGGATGCGCGCGCGGAAGCGTTGCAGGATGAAGGCCAGGATCACCAGCCGCAGCGCCTGCTCGCCAAGCACGCCGCCATAGAGCAGGTCGGCGATGACGCCACTGGCGAAGGCGATGCCCAGGCCCACGCGCTCCGGAGTCTCGATCACCCAGTATGCCAGCACCAGCGCCAGCCAGTACGGACGCAGCGGCTGCAGCACGGTCGGCAAGGGCAGCAGGCCCAGCAGCAGCGTCACCACGATGCTCACCGGCAGTACCCACGGCGTGTCGCGCAGGCGGCTCATCGGCGAGCCTCTTCGGATGGCCGCGGTTGCCGGGCAGCGCCCGGCACCACCGGTGGGGGGGCGGCATTGGTGAGTGGGCTGGATGCAGCCCTGGTGGGAGTGCTGGATGCAGCATTGGTGGGTGACGACCGTTGGTCGTCACCCACCGGAATCTTGTCACCCGCCGGAACCGGCGGCGGCACGCGGATCGCCGCGCCCGGGCGCAGCAGCAGCACATCGCGACCGCGGTCCAGCTGCGCGGCCGGCTTCAGTTCGCCCACCAGGAAGGCATGGGTATCGTCCGGCTGCAGCGCGGCGATGGTGCCGACCGGGAACCCGACCGGGAAGCGCCCGCCCAGCCCGGAGGTCACGATCTCGTCGCCGACCTCCACGCCCGCGCTCAACGGAATGTCCCGCAGTTCCAGGCGGTCGCCGCGCCCATACACGATCAGGCGCACACCGTTGCGCGCCACCGTCACCGGTACCGCATGGTCGGGATCGGTCAGCAGCAGCACGGTGGCGGTGGTGGCGGTGGTGCCGATCACCTGCCCCATCAATCCGCCGGCGTCGATCACCGCCTGGCCCACGTGCACGCCTTCGCGGCTGCCGGCGGCCAGCACCAGGCGCTGCTTCACCGGATCCAGGTCGATGTCCAGGATCGGCGCCAGCTGCACGTCCAGCCCGCTGCGCTCTGCCACGTTGAGCAGCTCGCGCAGCTGCGCGTTGTCCAGCGCGGCGGTCTGCAGGCGGGTCAGGCGCGCATTGGCGACCAGCAGCTGGTTGCGCAGCTCACGGTTCTCGGCCACCAGCTGGCCATGGCTGGCCGCGTTGTCGCGCACCTGGCTGCCCAGCCGGCCGGGCAGCCCGGCCAGGTTCCATACCGGCTGCACCAGCACGTTGGCCTGCTCGCGCAGCCGCGCAAGCCAGCCGGCCTGGTCGTCAAGCACGATCAGCGTAACCGCCAGCACCAGGTAAGCCAGCAGCCGCAGCGGGCTGGCGGCGTCGCCGGAACGGGAAGCGATGGGAGGACCAGCGTAGGGCGGCACGATGCAGCTTCAGCAGGAAAGGAACGGGAAGGAAACACGAAGACGCCCCGCCAGTGCCGGGCCGCCACGCGGGCGTTCCATGCGCTGGAAGGGCGCAGTCGAAGCCGGCCGGGCAGGCTTACTCCGGCGCAAAGAACTCGTTGCCGTGCATGTCCACCAGCTCCAGCGCGCGCCCGCCACCACGGGCCACGCAGGTCAGCGGATCGTCGGCCACCTGCACATGCAGGCCGGTCTCCTCGGAGATCAGGCGGTCCATGTCGCGCAGCAGCGCGCCGCCGCCGGTCAGCACGATGCCGCGTTCGGCGACGTCGGCGCACAGTTCCGGCGGGGTCTGCTCCAGTGCCAGCTTGACCGCGCTGACGATGCCCGACAGCGGCTCGTGCAGGGCTTCGAGCACTTCGTTGGAGGTGATCTTGATCATCTTCGGCACGCCCTCGGCGAGGTTGCGTCCGGAGATTTCCATCTCGATCACCTCGGCCTGCGGGTAGGCGCAGCCCAGCTCGACCTTGATGCGTTCGGCGGTGGCTTCGCCGATCAGCATGCCGTGGTTGCGGCGCACATAGTTGGTGATCGATTCGTCGAAGCGGTCGCCACCGATACGGACCGACGCGGAGTAGACGATGCCGTTGAGCGAAATCACCGCCACTTCGGTGGTGCCGCCGCCGATGTCGATGACCATCGAGCCACGCGCTTCGGTCACCGGCATGCCGGCACCGATCGCCGCCGCCATCGGTTCCTCGATCAGGAACACATCACGCGCGCCGGCCTCCTCGGCCGATTCCTTGATCGCGCGACGCTCCACCTGGGTCGAACCGGCCGGCACGCACACCAGCACGCGCGGGCTCGGACGCAGGAAACGCGACTTGTGCACCTTCTTGATGAAGTGCTTGAGCATCGCCTCGGTGTAGGTGAAATCGGCGATGACGCCGTCCTTCATCGGGCGGATGGTGGTGATGTGTCCCGGGGTACGGCCGAGCATCTGCTTGGCTTCGGCACCGACCGCGGCGACCGAACGGGTCCCGCCGATGGCGCGATCCTGGCGCACGGCCACGACCGACGGCTCGTTCAGCACGATTCCCTGCCCGCGGACATAGATGAGGGTGTTGGCCGTGCCCAGATCGATGGACAGGTCATTGGAGAACATGCCACGGAGTTTCTTCAACATCGGAAGGGGTAATCCTGAGGGGTGCCCGGCCCGCCACGGGATGGGGAATAGTGGGCAGAATTTGGTTGCCAAGCCTAGCAACCCGCCCCCGTGTGGGCAAGGTGAAGTCCAACCTGAACCCGCGTGGTCACACGCTTTGCGCCGAATTGGCGCAGGCAGGTGCCGTCGGCATGTCGTTCCACCCGCGTTGCTCCAGACCCGACGCGTCGGGCAACAGCCGCTGGCCCTGCGTCGCTCCAGCCGGTAACCTTTGCGCCGTCGGGCGCCCAAGGGCGCCGTTTGCATGCCCGCCCCGCGGGCCGCGCCCTACCCTTTTCCGCATAGGCCTTCATCGATGTCCGCTTTGATCTGTGGTTCTCTTGCCTTCGACACCATCATGGTGTTCCCGGACCAGTTCAAGAATCACATCCTGCCGGACAAGGTGCACATCCTGAACGTCTCGTTCCTGGTACCGCGCATGCGCCGCGAGTTCGGTGGCTGCGCCGGCAACATCGCCTACAACCTGCACCTGCTGGGCGGCGATCCGATCCCGATGGGTACCGTCGGCACCGATTTCGGTCCGTACCGCGAGCATTTCGATGCGCTCGGCATCGACCTGTCGCATGTGCGCGTGATCGATGAGCTGTTCACCCCGCAGGCGTTCATCACCACCGACCACGACAACAACCAGATCACCGCCTTCCACCCGGGCGCGATGATGCGCTCCTACGAGAACCACGTGCGCGGCGTGCCCGGCGTGACCCTGGGCCTGGTCGGCCCGGACGGGCGCGAAGGCATGATCCAGAACGCGCAGGAATTCCACGAGGACGGCATTCCCTTCATCTTCGACCCGGGCCAGGCCATGCCGTTGTTCAACGGCCCTGAACTGCGCGAGTTCATCGAGCGCGCGGACTACGTGGTGGTCAACGATTACGAATCCAACCTGCTGCAGGAACGCACCGGCTGGAACGAGCAGGAAATCGTCAGCCGGGTGAAGGCCTACATCACCACCCGCGGCCCGAAGGGCGCGGTGATCCACACGCCGGAAAAGAGCTATGACATCCCGCCGGCGCACGAGCGCCGCGTGGTCGATCCGACCGGCTGCGGTGATGCGTTCCGCGCCGGCCTGATCTTCGGCATCCAGAAGGGATACGACTGGCTGACCATCGGGCGCATGGGCAACCTGATGGGCGCACTGAAGGTCGAACACCCGGGCACCCAGAACCAGCGTTTCACCTTCGATGAGTTCAACGAGCAGTTCAAGCAGCAGTTCGGCTACGCGTTGAACGCGTAACCGGGCTGTCCCGCGCATTGCAGCTTATCTCCGCGCCTTCTTCTCACGGATGTAGCGCGGGGGTTATCGCCACGGCATGCGGCTGGCGTCGACACCACCGGTCTCGAATACCACGGTGCGCGTGCCGCCGGCCTTGACCGGGAACTCGATGCTGATCGCCTTCGACTGGCGCGCGAGTTTCCACAGCGCCGCGTTGTCGGTGATGAACATCGCGATCGCTTCGTCGGTATCCGGGCGCCACGCCGCCATCGCACGTGGCTTGCCACCGTCGGCGCTGACCTGCACCCTGCAGCCGCCCGGACAGCGGAAATCGCCGGCCTGCAGCACCAGGTAGGCATGCCGCTTCCATTGCGGATGATCGCGGAACACCAGCTGCACCGGCTTCGGTCCGCTGCCATCCACGTCCACGCGTTCCTTGCCGTAGATGGATGCCGAGCGCTGCGTCCCCCTGGTGCCGACCGGAATCTCGTTGTACTGCCACAGGCCCTGCATGCGGCGCAGGTCGCGCGCCGCGTCGGCCTTGGCCTTGACGTCATCGAAGCCGGGCGCGATGCGCGCGGCCGCCGCGGTGTCCTTGTAGGCATCCAGCAGCGAGCCGCCGTGGATGCGCGCGCGTTCCCAGTCCTGCGATGCCACGGCGGTGTCGTATTGCTTCGCCACGTCCTCGGCCTTGGCTTCCTTCTGCGCTTGCGCAGCGGCCGCGGCGGCTTCCTGCGCGCGGCGCTCCGCTTCAGGATCGGAACAGGCAGACAGCGCCAGGGCACAGGTCGCGGCAAGGATCAGTCGTTTCATCAGGGGCTCCATCAAGGTCGATGGCGCGCGCGGCGCCGCCCTGTACTTTAACGCGCGGACGCGCGGGCAGCCGACCATGGGTCGGCTCTACCTGATGCGCTGCCTCTCCAGCCGACCGTGGGTCGGCTCTACCGGGGGATTCCGGGAACCGGGCGCTGCACGGTGCAGGTCAGCGCACCTCGCGCCACCACGGCGTCGGCGCGGCCGGCGCGCGGATGTCGAGCCGTTCACCCATGCGCGGCGCGGCCAGCGACACGCCCTGCGCGGCCGCCAGCCGGGTAATGCGCTCGAACGGATCGGTCCATGGGTGCAACGCAAGGTCGAACGTGCCGTTGTGGATCGGCATCATCACCCTGCCACGGACATCCAGGTGCGCCTGCAGGCTCTGCTCCGGCTGCATGTGCACGTCGGCCCAGTCGGCATCGTAGGCCCCGGTTTCCACCAGGGTCAGGTCGAACGGCCCATGCCGTTCGCCGATGCGGGCAAAGCCGTCGAAGTAGCCCGAATCGCCACTGAAGAATATCTTCGTGCGTCCGGTATCGATCACCCACGATGCCCACAGGGTGCGATTGCCATCGGACAGCGTGCGTCCGGAAAAATGCTGGGCAGGCGTGGCCGTGATGCCCAGGCCTTCCACCCGCGTATGCTGCCACCAGTCCAGCTGCTGGATCCGCTCTGCCGGCACGCCCCACGCAACCAGCCGGTCGCCGACGCCGAGCGCGGTGATGAAGTGCTCGACCTTGGGTGCGAGGGCGATGATCGCGGCGCGGTCCAGGTGATCGTAATGGTCGTGCGAAATGATCACACCGGTGATCGGAGGCAGGTCCTCGATGCCCAGCGGCGCGGCGTGGAACCGCTTCGGCCCCATGAACGACATCGGCGACGCACGCTCGGCGAATACCGGGTCGGTCAGCCAGAAGCGGCCATCCAGCTTGAACAGCACGGTGGAATGCCCCAGCCGCCACAGGCTGTCGTCCGGCGCATCGAGCAGCGCCTGGCGGGTCAGCGCCTGCACCGGGATGGGTGCCGGCGGGGTGGCATCCTTCGGCTTGTCGAACATGAAGCGCCACAGCACGCCCAGGGTGCCAGCCAGGCCCAGTGACGACTTTCCGGAAGGATTATGGAAACGGCCCTCGCGGTACTGCGGGGACGGGTCGTAGGAAGCGGCAGGACGTGCGCCGCAGGTCAGCAGGCCAAAGGTCATGGCAATCAACACCGTCAGGATGAGGAGGGAGCGAGGCAGGCGACGCGTCATTCGGGCTGGGCCTGAAAAGTACACCGACGAGTGTACTTATGATTCCGAAAAAGTAAACCAGCCGGTGTAAAATGCTGCCATGACCGTAACCGAGCGCGCCACCCGCCTTACCGACCGCAAACGCGAGGCCATCCTGACCGCCGCCGTGGCGGAGTTCCGTACGTTCGGTTTCGCCGGCACCAGCATGGACCGCATCGCGGCCACCGCCGGCGTCTCCAAGCGCACCGTCTACAACCATTTCGCCAGCAAGGATGAACTGTTCGCGGCCATTCTCTGGCAGCTGCTGGACGCCAGCCAGGCGCTGGATCCGGTGGTCTACGAACCTGCGCAGCCGCTGCGCGGGCAGTTGCTGGCATTCACCGCACGCAAGATGCGGCTGCTGTCCGACCCGGCGTTCATCGACCTCTCGCGGGTGGCGATGGCCGAGCTGATGCATGCACCGGAGCGCGCACGCGCGATGATGGGCAAGCTGGCGGAAAAGGAAGAAGGCCTGGCCACGTGGATACGCGCGGCGCAGGCGGATGGGCGGCTGCGGGGCGATGCCGCCCCGGCCGATGCCGCGCACCAGTTGCAGGGCATGCTCAAGGCATCGGCGTTCTGGCCGCAGGTAGCCATGGGCCAGCCGCCGCTGGACGCCCAGGCGCGGCAGCGGGTCATGGAAGACTGCGTGGACATGTTCCTGGCGCTGCGCGCAACCGCCAGCTGAACTGCCGGGCAAGGCCCGGCATTACGGATGGGAGTCGGCGTGCCTGGCGGCGCCCGGCACGCCTGCGCCAGCTGGCGCTTACCGTGCCTCGGCCCTGGACAGCATGTCCTGCACCGATCCGGTGGTGATCGGGTGGTAACCCGGCTTCGCCTTCTCGAATGCCTCCCTGGCGAATGCCAGGCCTTCCGGCGTCTTCACCAGTTCGGCATAGATCGGCATGATCAGCTTGCGACGGCCGACACGTTCGATGAACTCACCGGCAGCCGGGGTCGCCTCGGCATATCCGCTGCGGATCGCCAGCGGATACCAGCGCATGGCGATCTCGCCATTCGGCGTCCCGGTGAAATGGAACGCGCGGTCGAGCGCGGCCAGCTTGTCCAGCGGCTGCTTTTCGCCGAGCCCATCGATGAAGCGCACCCATTCCTGCGTGCTCCACTCGCCGGTGAGCTGGCTGTTGGGCACGTTGCCGGTGCCTTCCCAGGCGATGCGCGCGGTATCGACGTTGCTGAAGTTGCGCGACTTCGCCTTGTCCGCGAACGCCGGAATGCCCGGCTCGTCCAGCCATGCCTTCAGCTCGGCCTCGGTCACCGCGTTCGGCTTCTTCGGCAGCAGGTTCTTCTGCAGGTAATCCACGAACTGATCGGTGTTGGCGCTCTGGAAGGCATGGTCATCGAACCAGCCACGCAGGAACGGATCGAACACGTCGCGGCCGAAACGCTGCTCCAGGAATTCCAGGAACCAGGAGCCCTTCACGTAGGCCACCTGGCTCAGCGCCTCGTCCGGGTCGCGCTCGTTGAGCGGCGGCAACGCCAGCGCCTGGTCGGCCGGGGTCATGTCCTTCACCTCGGCCAGCAGGTCGGTCTGGTCGATCTGCCGCTCCATCTCGGCCATCTCCTTGCCGTACAGCGCTTCGGTGATGCGCCCCTGCACGTAGGTGGTGAAGCCTTCGTTGAGCCAGATGTCCTTCCAGCTGGCATTGGTCACCAGGTTGCCCGACCAGCTGTGCGCCAGCTT
>Ga0160444_100353_pt1 | contig 26801 bp, 27 predicted proteins | sample HID1972K_E1MG_FD_108232 | JGI IMG/M metagenome (GOLD analysis project Ga0160444, IMG submission 108232) | Enriched pill bug-associated microbial communities from UW Madison campus, WI, USA - HID1972K_E1 MG | ecosystem: Host-associated > Arthropoda: Insects > Digestive system > Unclassified ... | reverse complement strand
TGCATGTGTTTAGGCATGCGGCTGACCAGGATCGAAATCATGATGATGTTATCGATGCCGAGGACGATTTCCAGGGCGGTCAGGGTGAAGAAGGCAACCCAGATTTCGGGGTTGGTCAGCCATTCCATGTGTATTCCTTTGAGCGATTGTTAAACCGAAAAAGGTCCGGGCTTCAAACCGCGAAGCCAGGACCCGAAACGGTGAGTCTTGGGCTTATAGAGTGCTGAACACCGGGAAAGTCCCCAACAGCAGTGCAGCAATCAGAATGCAGATGCACACCAGGATCGCCCATTTCAGGGTGAAACGCTGGTGGTCACCGAAATCAATGCCGGCCAGGGCCACCAACAAGTAGGTCGATGGCACCAACGGGCTCAGCAAGTGGACGGGCTGACCAACGATCGAGGCACGGGCCATTTCCACTGCGGTGATCCCATAGTGGCTGGCGGCTTCGGCCAACACCGGCAACACGCCATAGTAGAACGCGTCGTTGGACATGAAGAAGGTGAACGGCATGCTCACCAGCGCCGTGATCACGGCCAGGTACGGGCCGAGGAAATCCGGAATCACCGCCAACAGGCTTTTCGACATCGCATCGACCATGCCGGTGCCCGACAGGATACCGGTGAAAATACCCGCCGCAAAGATCAGCCCGACCACTGCCAGCACGCTGCCGGCGTGAGCCGCGACGCGATCCTTCTGCATCTGCAGGCAAGGGTAGTTGACGATCATGGCGATACTGAACGCGACCATGAACAGCACCGGCAACGGCAGCAGGCCGGCGATCAGGGTGCACATCAGGCCGAAGGTCAGGGCGCCGTTGAACCAGATCAACTTCGGACGGCGGGCATCGGGGAATTGCGAGACGCTGATTTCGCTGTGATCGATATCATCGCCAACCAGATGCAGCTCACCGAGGCGCGCACGCTCACGTTTGCCGTAGAAGTAGGCAATCAGCAGGATCGCCACGACACCGGCGGCCATGGCCGGGATCATCGGCACGAAAATGTCCGACGGGTCGACATGCAGCGCACTTGCGGCACGCGCGGTCGGGCCGCCCCACGGGGTCATGTTCATCACGCCGCCGGCGAGAATGATCAGGCCGGCCATGATCCGCGGGCTCATGCCGATGCGGCTGTACAACGGCAGCATCGCCGCTACGCAGATCATGTAGGTGGTCGCGCCGTCACCGTCGAGGGAAACCACGAGCGCCAGGACGGCGGTGCCGACCGACACCTTCAACGGGTCGCCCTTGACCAGTTTGAGGATCTTGCGCACGGCCGGGTCGAACAGGCCGGAGTCGATCATCAACGCGAAGTAGAGAATGGCAAACATCAGCATCACGCCGGTCGGCGCCAGTTTGGTGATGCCTTCGAGCATCATCGGACCGATCTTCGGGGCGAAACCGCCGAACAGGGCGAAGACGATCGGGATGATGATCAGCGCGATCAGCGCGGACAGGCGCTTGGTCATGATCAGGAACATGAACGTGATGACCATGGCGAAGCCAAGGAAAGTCAGCATGGGAATACTCCAGGCGTAGCGCGGCTAGTTGAGTGAGCGGATCGGGCGGGATCAGCGCAGAACGGGAAGCACGAGGCGTACGGGCGGAGTCAGAGCGAGGAGGCGGGCTACAGAGGACATCAGAATCACCATTGTTGTTGTTAATTGGGCCATTCGTGCGAGGCATCACACGCATTGGCCAACCGGTCTGTTGCCGGAAGTGAGGCGATCCTAATCGCGGAAGCTTTCAGCTACCTTTCGCTGGAGAAAGCTTTGAATGAACGGTCAACCGGCCGTCGGATGCGAACTAGAGTCAATGATTACGGGCGGGAGGACTTTGAACATGAGCCAATTGCACAGCGGTGGCTGCCATTGCGGACACATTCGTTATCAGTTCAACGGGCCGTTGCACGACATCGCCCACTGCCATTGCTCGATTTGCCGCAAGGTCAGCGGCGGGATTGTCACGACGTGGATCACCGTTCCCGCAGCGAACTTTCAATGGTTGGCCGGGACGCCGTCGCGTTATGACTCGTCGCAGAGTTGCGCGCGGTTCTTCTGTCCGAACTGCGGCGCGCAACTGGCACTGATCACGTTGCTCAGCCCCGAAAGTATCGACGTGACCATCGCCACCCTTGATCACCCTGAGCTGGCAACCGCCGAACGGCATATCTGGACGGACAGCCAGTTGCCATGGCTGCACCTGGACGAGCATCTGCCGGGCGAAGCCGAAGAAACGCTCTGATCAAAAAACAGACAAGTTCAGCGGCCGCATCGCGCCCATCCAGATCGCATGTTCGGTGTGGTCGAGCAAATCGTCACCGGTGTCCGGGTGCAGAAACACCACCAGGCCTTGACGATTGAGCGCCAGCCACGGCAGCACATCGCCGATCAGCTCAGGGCCGAAGGCCAATTGGCAGCTCCAGTCCGGGTGCGGGCCGACCGGGCGTTCGTGGACGCGGCCCATTTTCAAGGGGAACAACTGCGCGGCTTGTTCACACAACGCGCGCGCCTGATCGATGGAGTTGGCGTCGAAATAGACGTGGGCGTGGTAGCCCTTGATCGCTTGCATCTGAAACCCTCGGAAATCGGTTCGAACCCTCGGCGTTGCCCGTATGTCACACGCCATACAAGGGATAACAAAAGAGATCAGTCATGAAAAATGCCGAAACCCCGGCGGTAAAAGTGGTGCTCTATGGTGCCATGAGTAGCCTGGGCGGTGCGTTGATGGCTGAGTTGCTGCGCCGCCAGCATGAAGTCATCGCCATTCTCGACGATTTGACCGCACTCGCGCCGCGTCCGGGTCTGCGCACTAAAAGTGGTGATCTGTTCGATGTCGAGCGGGTCAATCAAAGCGTAGCGGGAAGCTCGGCGGTGATTTGCCTGCTGGACGCGCCGGGGTTGCCGTTCAGCAGCGATCACGTCGAACGCTCCATCGTGCTCGGCCCGGTTGAACAGGTGCTGGCGGTCGATGCGCTGGTCGATGGTCTGCAATTGGCCAATGTGTCGCGGTTGTTTCTGGTGGGCGATTTTGCCGTGCTCGACGAGCCGGATCTGGATGACCGCTTGCAACGTCACGCCGCTGAGGAAATCCGCGAAGCACTGCAAAGCAGTCCGCTGCAGTGGACGTTGGTCAATGCGCCGCATGGCGTGGCCGGGCTGACAATTGAGCATTTCAGCCAGGTCGGCGGCAACCTGGAGCCGGGGCTGGCCGAACCGCTGGAGCGATTGAATCGCGTGGCGGTGGGGATTGCCGATGAGCTGCGGTTGAATCTGCATGTGGGCCAGCATGTGAATTTTGTCGCGGCTTCAGATTCGTAAAAGATCGCAGCCTGCGGCAGCTCCTACATGAGATCGGTGTAGGGGCTGCCGCAGGCTGCGATCTTTTGATCCTCAAACCGCAATCGAAGGCAGCGCCAGCCCACTCAAGGACTCCGCGCTGCTCGCCTGTTCCGCCATCAACCAATCGACAAACTGCTGAATCAACGCACCGCGGCGTTTGCGTTGCGGCAGCACTACGTAATAACCGAGGCGCGACAGGGTCGTTTCGGCTATGGGTCGACACAGCAAACCCTGACTCAGCAAGTTATCCACAAGGTGCCGCCAACCGATCGCCACGCCTTGGCCGCCAATCGCCGCTTGAATCAACAGCGTGTAATTGTCGAAGCGCAATTGCCCCGGCGCCGGCGGTGTATTGATACCGAGTTCACGGAACAGACCACTCCAGTCAAACCAGTTGCTGCTGTTTTCCCCGCGCAAATGCAACAGCGGCAAATCCAGCAGCGCGTGAGCGGGCAGGGGCGCCGGACGCTCCTTGAGCAATTGCGGGCTGCACACCGGGAACACTTCTTCGCTGAACAGCCAATGGCTTTCACCCTGTTTAAAACGTCCATCGCCAAACAGGATCGCCACGTCGATATCCGTGCGCAGCATATTGTGATTTCGCTCACTGGTGACAAGGCTGACATCGACGTGGGGGTTGGCCTCATGGAAGCGATGCAAGCGCGGCATCAGCCAATACGCGGCGAAGGCAAAGTCGGTGGCGACTTGCAGCACCTCGTGTTGCTGTTGAGCGCTGATCGCGCTTAATCCTGCGTCGATATTCTGCAAACCGAGGGCTACCTGCTCGAACAGGATCGCGCCGACTTCGGTCAGTTCAATGCCGCGATAGATGCGATCAAACAGGCGCGTGCCCAGTTGTTCTTCCAAACGTTTGATCTGTTGACTGATAGCCGGCTGGGTGGTGCCCAGTTCAACCGACGCGGCGGTAAAACTGCGATGTCGCGCCGCCGCCTCGAAAGCACGCAACAGGTCGAGGGACAGATCACCCAAGGCTTCATACATAAGCGGTGCTTATCCTAGTCATTGCCCGGCGCGGGCTTTACCCGATACAGCATGGACTCCATGCTCGATCGCAGCAATGTCGCATAAATATTCACTATGGAATGCCGCGATCACATGAAGCGCAAGAATATTCTTTTCATCATGGCCGATCAGATGGCCGCGCCAATGTTGCCGTTCTACGGCCCTTCGCCGATCAAACTACCGAATCTTTCCCGCCTCGCCGCCCAAGGCGTGGTGTTCGATGCCGCTTATTGCAACAGCCCTTTGTGCGCGCCGTCGCGGTTTACTCTCGTCAGCGGCCAGTTGCCGAGCGAGATCGGCGCTTATGACAACGCCGCCGATTTCCCTGCCGATGTGCCGACCTACGCCCATTACCTGCGCCGTCTCGGCTACCGCACCGCACTGTCGGGCAAGATGCATTTCTGCGGCCCCGATCAGTTGCACGGCTACGAAGAACGCCTGACCAGCGACATCTATCCCGCCGACTATGGTTGGGCGGTGAACTGGGATGAGCCGGACGTACGGCCGAGCTGGTATCACAACATGTCGTCGGTATTGCAGGCCGGGCCATGCGTGCGCACCAACCAACTCGATTTCGATGAAGAAGTGGTGTTCAAGGCCCAGCAATACTTGTTCGATCACATCCGCGAGGATGGCGATCAGCCGTTCTGCCTGACGGTGTCGATGACTCACCCGCACGACCCGTACACCATTCCCAAAGCATTCTGGGATTTGTACGACGATGCTGATATCCCGTTGCCTACAACCCCGGATCAACACGAACTCGACCCGCACTCACAACGTCTGCTCAAGGTTTACGACCTGTGGGATAAGCCGCTGCCTGTGGATAAAATTCGCGATGCGCGGCGGGCATACTTCGGGGCGTGCAGCTATATCGACGCCAACGTCGGCAAACTTCTGCAAACCCTCGAAGAAACCGGGCTGATCGAGGACACCATCATTGTGTTCTCCGGGGACCACGGCGACATGCTTGGCGAGAAAGGCCTCTGGTACAAAATGCACTGGTACGAAATGGCCGCCCGCGTGCCGCTGTTGATCAGTGCGCCGGGCCAGTTCGAGGCAGGCCGGGTCAGCGCTGCCGTATCGACTGCAGACCTGCTGCCGACTTTCGTTGAACTGGCGGGCGGCTCGCTGGAACCGGGTCTGCCGCTGGATGGCCGCTCCTTGGTCTCGCACTTGCAAGGGCAGGGCGGTCATGACGAAGTGTTTGGCGAATACATGGCCGAAGGCACCGTCAGCCCGTTGATGATGATCCGTCGCGGCGCCTACAAATTTATCTACAGTGAAAGCGACCCTTGCCTACTCTTCGATGTAAGCAACGACCCGCGCGAACTGGAAGAACTCAGCCAATCGCCACAACATCGCCAGCTGTTCGACGATTTTCTCGCCGAAGCGCGGGCCAAGTGGGACATTCCGGCGATCCACCGGGAAGTGCTGGCCAGCCAGCGCCGCCGCCGATTTGTTGCCGACGCGTTAACCATCGGCAAGCTGAAGAGCTGGGATCACCAGCCGCTGGTGGACGCCAGTCAGCAATACATGCGCAACCACATCGACCTCGATGATCTGGAACGCAAAGCACGTTATCCACAACCCTGCCAAAACCAATAATGTTAAGGGGAAGTCCATGCGTAAGTTATCCACAGTAGTGACGGTTGGCCTGCTCGCCCTGAGCAGCGCCTCGGCATTCGCCGAGCAGAGCTGCGACACGGTGAAAATGGCCGATCCGGGTTGGAGCGACATTGCCGCGACCAACGCGATCACCGGGTTTCTGCTGGACGGCATGGGCTACAAGGCCAAAGTCGACACCCTCGCCGTGCCAATCACCTTTGGCGGGTTGAAGGATGGCCAAGTGGATGTGTTCCTCGGCAACTGGATGCCGGCGCAGCAGGGTTTCTACGACAAGTTCGTCGCCACTGGCGATGTCACGCAATTGGCGAAGAACCTCGACGGCACCGAGTTCACCCTAGCCGTGCCGGACTACGTGTGGGATGCGGGTGTGCATAACTTTGCCGACCTGAACAAATACGCGGACAAGTTCGAGCGCAAAATTTACGGCATCGGTTCGGGCGCGCCGGCGAATATCTCGTTGCAGGAAATCATCAAGAAGAATGACTTCGACATGGGTCAGTGGAAGCTCATCGAATCCAGTGAACAGGCGATGCTGGCGGAAGTATCGCGAGCGGTGAAGAAGCAGAAATTCGTCACCTTCCTCGGCTGGACCCCGCACCCGATGAACGTGCAGTTGAAAATGCATTACCTCAAGGGTGGCGAGAAGTACTTTGGCGACACCGGCAGCGTGTTTACGTTGACGCGCAAGGGCTATGCCGAGGCGTGTCCGAATGTGGGTAAATTGCTGACCAATCTGTCGTTCACTCAGGAGATGGAGAACAGCATCATGGCTGAGGTGGTGAACAAGAAGATCACTAATGCCGCGGCGGCGAAGGCGTGGATCAAGGCGAATCCGGCGGTGTTGGACAAGTGGCTGGACGGGGTGAAGACGGTAGACGGGAAGGATGCGTTGGCGGCGGTTAAGGCGAAGCTTTGATTGTGGGGTGGCTGGATGAGTGATCGGCTTGAGATTTTTGCCCCCTCACCCCAGCCCTCTCCCCCAAGGGGGCGAGGGGAAAGGGAGCCGATCGTTGTTGGATTCTAAACTTACGCTCAACTCCGAAATTGCAGGTCGGTGCATCTCCACCAAACACCTCGGTCAGTCCCCTCTCCCTCCGGGCGGTCCGACGTTTCGGGAGGGCTAGGGTGAGGGCCCTTTCCCTGTCACCCTGATAACCTTGAACAAAACCCCAACCGCGAGGACCCATGGCCTTCCCCAGCCGCCACTCTCTCTTCCCCTTCCTCACCTGGCTACCGCGACAGACCCGCGCCAGCGTCGGACGGGATCTGATCGTCGGCCTCAGCGGTGCGATTCTCGCGTTACCCCAGTCGATTGCCTACGCACTGATCGCCGGCCTGCCACCTGAATACGGTCTCTACGCCGCGATCATCCCGGTGTTGATCGCCTGTCTGTGGGGCTCATCGTGGCATTTGATCTGTGGCCCGACCGCAGCGATTTCGATTGTGCTGTACGCCAGCGTCAGCCCTTTAGCGGTGCCGGCGTCGCAGGACTACATCACCCTGATCCTGCTGCTGACTTTCCTCGCCGGAGTTTTCCAGTGGTTGCTCGGTTTGCTGCGCTTCGGCGCGCTGGTGAATTTCGTCTCGCACTCGGTGGTGCTGGGATTCACCCTCGGCGCCGCGGTGGTGATTGCCATCGGGCAATTGCCGAACTTGCTGGGGCTGGAACTGCCGGCGCAGGCTACGGCGCTGGCGAGTCTGATGGATCTGCTGCAACACTTCCGGTCTGTGGATAAACCGTCGCTGCTGCTCGGTGTGGCGACAGTGGTCGTCGGTGTGGTGTTGAAACAATTGCTGCCGCGCTGGCCGACGCTATTGATAACCCTCGTATTGGCCAGCCTGCTGGTATGGCTGTGGCCGGCGATGTTCGGCCACGTGCATTTGGTCAGCGCATTCGTTGGGCGGTTGCCACCGTTCAGTGCGTTGCCGCTGGATCTGGATTTGATTCTGCGGTTGCTACCGAGCGCCGTGGCGGTGGGCATGCTCGGGCTGGTCACCAGCCTGTCGATCGCCCGCTCGATTTCGGCGCGGTCGCAACAGTTGCTTGATGCCAATCAGGAAGTCCGCGCGCAGGGTCTATCGAATATTGTCGGCGCGTTCTTTTCCGGGTCGTTGTCGGCGGGATCGTTTACCCGTTCGGGCTTGAGCTACGAGGCGGGCGCCTGCTCGCCGCTGGCCGGGATCTTTTCGGCGATCTGGGTGGCGTTGTTTGCGATTTTCGGCGCGGGGCTGATTTCGCATATTCCGATTCCCGCCATGGCCGGAAGCATTCTGTTGATCGCCTGGGGCTTGGTCGATCATCGCGGGATTCGTGCGTTGCTGCGGGTCAGCCGTGCGGAATTCGTGGTGATGGCGCTGACGTGCCTCGCGACCTTGCTGCTGGAACTGCAAACGGCGATTTATGCCGGCGTGCTGGCCTCACTGTTTTTCTACCTCAAGCGCACTTCGCAACCGCGTGTGCAGCATTGGCGCGACGGTGAGGACGATGTTTTACGCGTCGGCGGCTCGATCTTTTTCGGCGCCAGCCATTATCTGCAGGTGAGATTGCAACGCATGCACGGCGCGCGGGTGGTGATCGAGGCGCAGCAGATCAACTTCATCGACTATTCGGGGGTGGAGATGCTGCATCAGGAGGCGCGGCGGTTGTTAAGTCAGAATCGCAGTTTGACGCTGCGCGGAGCGCGGCCGCAGGTAGTGGAAGAGTTGCGCAAGCTGGAAGGGCCGGAGAAATGTCCGATCCGGTTTGAGGATTGATCCAACAATAACAGCATACCCCTGTAGGAGTGAGCCTGCTCGCGATAGCGGAGTGTCAGTCGATAAGATTTTATCTGACACTCCGCTATCGCGAGCAGGCTCACTCCTACAAGGATTACTGGGCCAGTTGGCGGCGGAGTTCGGCCAGCACTGGCGCCGTGTCGGGTCGGACGCCCCGCCACAGGAAGAACGCCTCAGCGGCCTGCTCCGCCAACATCCCCAACCCATCCATCACCAACGCCGCACCCTGCTCGCTGGCCCAGCGGCAAAACGCCGTCGGCTCTTTGCCGTACATCATGTCGTAGCACAGGGTCTTGCCCGGCTCGATCAAGCTAGGCGCAATCGGCGGTACATCACCGATGAGGCTCGCCGACGTGGCATTGATGATCACGTCCACCGGCTCGCGCAACCAGTCGAAACCACTGGCCGACACCGGCCCCAGATCGCAGAACAACTCGGCCAGCAGCTCAGCCTTGTCCACCGTGCGATTGGCGATGATCACCGACGCCGGTTGCTCCGCCAGCAACGGCTCCAGCGCACCGCGCACCGCGCCACCGGCACCCAGCAGCAGGATGCGTTTGCCGGTCAGGCTGAACCCGGCATTCACCGTCAGATCACGCACCAGTCCGGCGCCGTCGGTGTTGTCGCCGAGCAGCGAGCCGTCGGCCAGTTTGCTCAGTGTGTTCACCGCACCGGCACGCTGCGCGCGAGCCGTCAGGCTGTTGGCCAGACGGTAAGCATCTTCCTTGAACGGCACGGTGACGTTGGCGCCGCGACCTTCCTGGAAAAACGCCGTGGCGCAGGCGGAGAAGTCGTCGAGCGGCGCCAGCAGCGTGCTGTAGTCGAGACTCTGGCCGGTCTGTTCAGCGAACAGCTTGTGAATCATCGGCGATTTGCTGTGGCCGATCGGGTTACCGAAAACGACGTAACGATCCATCAGCAATCCTCAGGCCTCGGCCAGCCAGTCTCGATCTTGCAGGAAATATTCGGTCAGGCGCGCTTCTTCGCTGCCCGGCTCAGCCTTCCAGTCATAGCCCCACCGCACTTGCGGCGGCAGCGACATCAGAATCGATTCGGTACGCCCGCCCGATTGCAGACCGAACAGCGTGCCGCGGTCGTAGACCAGGTTGAATTCGACGTAGCGGCCACGGCGAAATTCCTGGAATTCACGCTGTTGAGCGCTGAACGCATCGTTTTTGCGCCGTTGCACGATCGGCAGATAAGCGTCGATGTAGGCGTCACCGATGGCGCGCATGAAAGCGAAGCTGGTATCGAAGTCCCACTCGTTCAGGTCATCGAAAAACAGACCGCCGATGCCGCGCGGTTCGTGGCGATGCTTGATGTGGAAGTAGGTGTCGCACCAGGCTTTGTAGCGCGGGTAGACGTCCGCGCCGAACGGCGCGCAGGCCTGTTCGGCGACGCGGTGCCAGTGGATGCAGTCTGCTTCGTTGCCGTAATACGGGGTCAGGTCGAAGCCGCCGCCGAACCACCAGACCGGCTCTTCACCTTCCTTCTCGGCGATGAAAAAGCGCACGTTGGCGTGGGACGTCGGCACATGCGGGTTGTGTGGGTGAATCACCAGCGACACGCCGAGGGCTTCAAAACCGCGACCGGCCAATTCCGGGCGATGGGCGCTCGCGGACGGTGGCAGACCGCTGCCGAAGACGTGGGAGAAGTTGACGCCGCCCTTTTCGATCAGCGTGCCGTTCTCAATCACGCGGGTGCGACCGCCACCGCCAGCGGGCCGGGTCCAGGCGTCTTCGACGAAGCGCGTGCCGCCGTCTTCGAGTTCGAGTGCGGCGCAGATGCGGTCTTGCAGGTCGAGCAGATAGGCCTTTACGGCGTCGGTGCGGGTCGTCATGGCTTCACCTTGAATCGGGCGGCGCCCCGCGGGCGGGCGACGCAAATGGGCGCGTAGCATACCACCGCAGACTAACGCGCCGCAGTTGACGAAGATCAAGCATGGGAGTTGGATAGGGGGCTCACGAAAGACCCAAGGAGAGCAGGCAGATGGCAAAGCGTATCCAGTTCCGCGCCCACGGCGGCCCCGAAGTGCTCGAATATGTTGACTACGAACCCGCTACCCCCGGCCCGAATCAGGTGCGTGTGGCCAACAAGGCCATCGGCCTGAACTTCATTGATACCTATTACCGCAGCGGCCTTTACGCGCCGCCAGCCTTGCCGTCCGGCCTGGGTGCTGAAGGTGCGGGCATCGTCGATGCCGTGGGCAGCGACGTCACCCGGTTCAAAGTCGGTGATCGCGTCGCCTTTGGCAGCGGCCCATTGGGCGCTTACAGCGAGTTGCACGTTTTGCCCCAAGACAATCTGGTGCACCTGCCCGACGAAATCAGTTTCGAAACGGCTGCCGGGGTCATGCTCAAAGGCCTGACCGTGCAATATCTGCTGCGCCAGACCTATGAGCTCAAGGGTGGCGAAACCATTCTGTTCCATGCCGCTGCCGGGGGTGTCGGTTCACTGGCCTGCCAATGGGCCAAGGCACTGGGCGTGAAGCTGATCGGCACCGTAAGTTCCAAAGAGAAAGCCGAACTGGCCAAGGCCAACGGGGCGTGGGCGACGATCGATTACAGCCACGAAAACGTTGCGCAGCGCGTGCTGGAATTGACCGATGGCAAGAAAGTCCCGGTGGTCTATGACGGTGTTGGCAAGGACACTTGGCTGACTTCCCTCGACAGCGTTTCGCCGCGCGGCCTGGTGGTGAGCTTCGGCAATGCCTCGGGTGCGGTGGACGGCGTGAACCTGGGTATTCTGGCCGCCAAGGGTTCGCTCTACGTGACCCGGCCGACCCTGGCGACTTATGCCAACAATGCCGAGAATCTGCAGCGGATGGCCGATGAATTGTTCGAGATGATCATCAGCGGCAAGTTGAAGGTGGACATCAGCCAGCGTTACCCACTGGCTGATGCGGCGAAGGCGCAAACCGAATTGTCGGCACGGCGCACCACCGGCTCCACTGTCCTGCTGCCCTGACACGTAGCCAGCCAACGAAGCCCCCGGACGAGTCGTCATGACTCGCCCGAGGCGCCTCGCAACTCAACGAAGAACGGCGTTTTGCCGGCCACGGTGGTTTCAAAGTCACCCCGAGCCAGACGCCGCACCTGCAAGCCCAGCACACCTGGCAGTCCGAGCAATGCGCCCGCTTGCGCCTCGTTGCGCAAAGCCCCTTCGATAATGCGTTCTGCACCGGCCGGCAATCGCTCCTGCGCGATGAGCAGCCACATGTGCGCGCCGTCGGCCTGTCGATCGATTTGCACCTGCACATCCGAAGCATGCAGTTCGGGCAACGCCTCTGCGAGCACGCTCAGAACCTGTTTCTGAGTGATGAGCGCACCGCCCAGCTTGATCGAGCTCTCGACTCGCCCCTCCAGCTCCAGTATTGGCAGAGCGCTGCCACAGGCACAGTTCGATTGCCTGCCCAGGAGTCGGCCACGGTCGCCAATGCGGTACCGCAGCAAGGGCACCTGATCGGACAGCAAAGGGGTCAGCAGAAACTCGCCGGTTTCACCGTCGGCCAGCGCTCGCAGGCTGACGGGATCAACCACTTCCAGCAGCATCGCATCCGCGTGCAGATGGTAGAAACCATGTTCGAGGTGCGCACACTGGAAGCCGATCGGCCCGGTCTCCGTCGAGCTATAGCCCAACGACCGTATGCTCAAGGCCGGCCAGTCCCGGGCCAGTTGTTCACGCAGGGGCTGACGGCAGGGTTCGCCAATGTAGTAGAGCCATCTCAGACTGCTCAACTGCGCCTTATCGACATCGGCATGATTGAACAGTGCCGCCGCAAAAGAGGGGGTGCAGATCAGTGCATCGGCCGCTTGTGACTGAATCAACCCGGCTATGCGCTGAACGCCCATCAGTGCGCCTGCAGGCAGCAGGCGCGCGCCGATGTGCTGGACGATGGCCGCCGCGTATTGAAAGGCACCCTGCATTTCACCGGGCGTGAGGCAATTAATGACGACACGGGGATGCTCATCGGTCGCAGCGAACATCCGCGCCCCAAGGGGCACGATGCTTTCGTTGAATGCCCAGGAATGGGTAATGTGCTTGCGGTTACCGGTGCTGCCACCCGAGGTCAGGGTCAGCCCGCCACCCGGTGCACGGCGTGACGCTGCGCCGAGTTGGGTAAACAGCAAGCCACCCTGTTCGTCCTCCACAGCCAGGATCGGAAGCCGATGCAGATCCTCTGCGGTCTGTACGTGCCGAATCTGCGGATACAACGTGCAGAACCATGGCAGGGATCGCGCATGGGCCAACTTTCTCGTGAAGGCTTCTGTCGCTGCCGCGTGAATGGCCTTCGAACTGGCCTGCCTCATAGGATCACTGCGCATGCCGCGGCTCTCCCTGACGAATGCCCAGTTCGGCGAACCCGTCGTTGACGACACTGGCCAGATGTTCCAACTGGGCGTGGCTGTGATTCGCACTGATGGCCAGCCGCAGTATGGCTTCACCCTTGGCTACCACCGGAAACAAGGCAGTGGTGACCGCGATGGCGTGCCGACGCAGGTGCAACGCCAGGTTGATGGCGTCACGCTCGGCGCCGACCCGGACAAAACGTATGGGTGAAGCAATCTGGTGATTGCCCAGCACCGGCCCGAGCAGGTCATCAATTACCGCCACATTTCGCCATAGCGAGGCCTGCAACCGGCCCAGTTGTGCAGAAAGATGAATATTGGCCGAGGCGACGGCCGCGCCGACACCGCCCATGGACAGGGGCCCACCGAAGGTATAAGTCGAGGCATGGCGCCGAATCAGCTCGGCATCCGCCGCGGTCAGCACAGTGATCGCACCGCCGGTTGCACCGAAGGCCTTGGACAACGACGACAGCAGGATCAAACGAGCGCGCAACGGCTCAGTGGCAGCAACAAGGGCATAGCCGCCTCCGGCCTCGCCATGGATCGACGTGCCGTGAGCGTCATCCGCATAGAGGTAACCCTCAAAGCGCTCAGCCAGTTGCAGCAATCGATTAACGGGATAGAGCCCGCGCATCGAGCCAATGCTGTCAGTCAGGATGATGGGCGTATTGCCTGCAGCGACAGCGATGGAGCAGGCGTCTTCGACTTGCTGAAGATCACTGCAATCGCAGCGCTGGACCGGGCCGAACTGCCACAGGATGCCTTGCAGCACTTGCATCGAGGCATGGGCGGCGCGGTCAACGATCCAGCCTGGGCCGCGCCGCAAGGGATACGATGGCAACTCGCCGGAGCCCAGCAGTGGCAGACAACCCAGATGAGCACTGCCCACCGAGTTGAACGTCACCGTATGCCCCTGGAATATGCGGTTCAACTGCTCATCGAGTTCACGCATCGGCGGCAGCAGCGCTCGGGTCCGGGCGGCCGCGAACTGCACACCGAAAGACTCGACGGCTTGCACTGCGCCTTGAATCAGACGGGGATCGCTCTCCAGGCCCAGATAGGAGCATGAAAGAAACTCGGTCAACTGTTCGCCATTGCCCAACTCTATGACCTTGCCCTCGCGCTTCACCAGCTGCAGGCCATTGAGCCCGGCATCGAACAGTTGCTGCTGATCGTCACGCGCCTGACGAACGCGGTTCTTGACCCAATTGACGGTCGGATGAGGTGTATTCATCGAGATACCTGCACAGATGAGGTATGGCGGTACACCTGTACTCGCCAGAGTTGGGTTTTTTCGCGTGCGATGGCGTCCTGATATTGCATGGTAACGTCGCAGAAGCCTTTGCTATCGGGCCTGACCACATGCAGATGGCCGCGAATGACCGTCAGCGCATGCGTGCTCAAGGCAGGCTGGATTCGCTGCAGGACACGGCTGCTGTCGGCTGGGGGCAAGAATGAAGTCACGTCGGAAAGCGAGACAAAATCAACATCCCTGCACTTGGCAACGCAGTCGAAAATATCCCCCTGCACCACGCTCAACTCGCACACCTGAAGTGCCTTGCGAGCCTGTCGGAAAACCTGCGGATCACACTCAAGCGGCAAGCCTTGCGGATATCGCAGTTCACCGAAAAACAGCATTTGCAGGAAAAAGCTTTCGCGCACGACCTGCGTGGTAAACAAGGTATGGAAAATACCCAGATACACCTCGCGGGAACTGACACCCAGGTTGTTGCGAGGAAATGCCCCGCGGTACAGCAGCGAATTCAGCACCGCTGCATTTCCCAACAAGGCGACCACAGCCTTCCAGCGTTTGAGAGGGAAATGGCTTGAGTAATACGCCGCTTGCTCGCCCAGGTCGTCGCACTGGAAAATCGCTCGGCCGGCCTTACCGGTGAACAGTCCGTTGATCTTTGCCAATCGCTGCAGGGTCTGCTCGAAGGCCCCCATGTAAACCGGTGCCTGCCAATGACGGGAATGAAACAGGTCCGCCAGCCAGTGACGATCCGCCGAGGGCAGGTCCAGTTGCTGAAAAATGGACTGGCGCCTTATCGCCGAAGTCCCCGATCGGTAACCCATGAAGTCCATGAATGAATCGTGATCGGTCTGCGCCAGCAAGGCAAAACGCAAGCGGGTAAAGGCCAGTTGTGGCGCACTGATATCCACGCAAGTCATGCGGGCCGGACTGCGGGCCAGCAACGGCAGAACGCGACCACCACAACCGGCAACGCCCGCCACGTGCCGGGCATGCTCGGGCAGAATGGAGTACTCGAGCGCCGTGTCTTCATCCCCCAGCGCGTAGTTCAATCGCTTGAAGTATTCAGCCATCACAACCTCCACGTACCCATCCCGGGAACGCACTTGAGGGCATCATGATTTATCCAGGGCATGAAGGAATTCATACCGCGGCGCGCGGCCGTTTTGCCAGGCCTCATACTGCTTGTAAACCGCCTCAAGCATGTTGCCGGTCAGGCGCAGACTGGTTTCCATCACGGTGGCAATGGCATCCCAGTCAGCCTGGTGCTTGCAGGTGCGTTGCAGGATCAATTTGATCTCGTTGAAATGCTCGACATCGATATCTGAGTGAGCAATGAAGAACGTCAGCTGTGCTGGCTTCAGAGCCAGTGTTTCACTCAGTTTGTCGATCAGCGGAGTAATGAAGTGATAGGCGTTTTCCGCCCAGTAACTGTATCCAAGCCGCTGTAACGGATTACCGGTAAAAGAAATCCAGTACAAATACGCAATCAGTACCTCAGTTTCAGGAAGTGCCGACGGTATATCAAAGCTTTCATTTTTCAAACCCAGACTCATAACATCATGCAGAGCCATTTTTTCATGACCGACTTCTTGCGCCGCATGTTCAAAACAGAACTTTGCATACACCGGATTATCAGCATGTCGCACGCCGACAAGGCCCTGGTTTCGTGCATTGTGCGCGGTGTAATGAAACGTCTCGATCATATAGATCGCATATAACGCTTTGGAGACACTGGCTTCGCGGATGGCCTTGACCAACCGGGAATTATCCAGAATATCGGCCCAAGCCTTTTCAATTCGCTGATCAAGCACAATCAACTGTTGTTCAAAACTGACGGACGCATTCATTGTGAGTCTCCGGGTAATTGGCGTTAATGGGGCAGGGCTGTTGAAGCGCGGTAAGGATTTGCCGCCATTCGGCAGACAACAGCCAGTAATCACCACGAGCGCGTTGTTCGATATGCACTGAGCTTGAGGTGAGCGGCGTCAGGCCGAAACGCTGGAACAGACGTCGTTGAGGTGGTCTGCACAAAGCGGTAACGCCTTGATACCCGCGATCGATCGCCCATTCGGTGGCGGCAGCCAGCAGCGCATTGATCGGTACCGGCCGGTGTTGCTGCGAATGGGTAATCAGGCGACTGAACTCGACATGACGCGCCAGCGCCACGGTCGGCGAGACATATTGATGGGCCAGCGATGCCCATTCGAACGGCGAGGGGGTCACTCTTAATACCGCCGTCAGTTGATCGCGCTGGTACAACAGAAAATGCGTGCTGCGCGATGAAATCGCCAGCTTCGTTTCAAGTGCCCTGGCTCTGGAAGTCAGCATGTAATGCTTTAACCGCAGACGAAACTGGCGGCCGATGAATCGTTCAAACTCGCTGATGTCTGCTCCCGTATCGAGAATAGCGATTCGATAATCAGCATGTTGCTTGTTCAGCGATTCCTGAAGCCCCTGCAGGTAATCCTTGAGTTGTAAATTCGTAGTGTCCATTCCTTCTCCGCAGACGTTAACTTATCGAAGTTTCCTGAGCGCATTGAAATAATGGATGCTTTTGGAAATATCGCCACTGCGCGACTTCTGATAATGACGTGGGAAAAGTTACTGAAACTTCTTGTTTATAGATTTTATCTGACACACGAAGAACCAATATAAACAACATATTGTTTAACTTGCGCGACAGATTCAGGGATAAATCGCAGGCGGACGAAAAACTCCTCGTCTATGCAGTCGAGGAGTTCGCAAGCCCATCAGGTAGAAATCGGGTCAGTCGGGACGAATGACCTTACCGGTTGCAAGATCACGTATGACGCTAGGGTTTTTCCGTCCGCCGAGGCTACCGCCCAGCACCAGATCAACCTGCCCACGGAAATATTGCTCAACCCGTAAACGCGTACGCGCCGCCGGGCGTCCCTGTGGGTTGGCCGAGGTTGAAATCAACGGCCCGACCATCGAACACAAGTCGCGCACCTGCGGGTGATCACTGACGCGCAGCGCTACGGTGTCGTGCATGCCGGTGACCCATTCCGGCAACAAGCCCTGATGCGGCACCAGCCAGGTGTTCGGCCCCGGCCAGGTGCTGGCCATGCGGTCGATCCACTCTTGCGGGAAGTCCTCGAACAGGAAGTCGAATTGGCGAATGTTGTCGGCGACCAGAATCAGGCCTTTGACCACCGAACGATTCTTGATCGCCAGCAGCCGATCCACCGCTTCTTCATTCCACGGGTCGCAACCCAGCCCCCAGACGGCTTCGGTTGGATAGGCAATCACCGCCCCGGCGCGAATCTCTCGTGCGGCTTGTTGCACACGCCAACTGTTGACCATGAAAAAATTCTCCGCAAACAGGTTTCGCGCAGTTTACCGATCTTCCTTGTAAAACCTAGCTCGTCCTGGCCAACCAGCGACCGTTTTCGCACACGGCGCGACCATCCATTTCCAGTTCGGTGAGCGCCGCCAGCACTTTGGGTAGCCCCCAGCCGCTGCTGCCGGCCAAGGCTTCGCTGGTGTGCGGCGCGGCGTGGAGCAGGGCGAGCAAGGGGTGATCGGCTTTTGGTGTGTCTGTGGACAACGGTAAATGCTGCCAACCGCGCAACGCTTCGAGGATGTGCTCGATGGTTTCCACCAACACCGCGCCGTCACGGATCAACTGGTGGCAGCCTCGCGCGCCGGGGTGATGGATGGAGCCTGGAATCGCATACACCTCGCGCCCCTGTTCCGCCGCCAGGCGCGCGGTAATCAATGAACCACTGGCGACGCTGGCCTCGACTACCAGCACGCCGAGGGACAAACCGCTGATGATCCGGTTACGCCGTGGGAAGTTGCTCGGCGTCGGCCCGGCGTCCAGCGGAAACTCTGAAACCACCGCGCTGCCCGAGGCGATCATCGCGTCTGCCAAGCGCCGATTACGCTGTGGATAAAAGTTTTCCAGCCCGGTGCCCAGCACACCGATGGTCAACCCGCCGACATCCAACGCGGCTTGATGCGCGGCGGCATCAATGCCCAGCGCCAAACCACTGTTAATCACAAAACCCGCTCCGGCGAGGCTGCGGGAAAACGCGGTCGCCGTGTCCATTCCCGGACGCGAGGCGCGGCGGCTACCGACCATCGCCAGTTGCGGATTTTCCAGAATCAGCGGATCGCCAGCGACAAACAGCAACGGCGGCGGATCGGGAATCTGCGCCAGCAGCGCCGGGTAATCCGCCTGATCCCACATCAACAAATGATGCCCCGGGCGCTCTAGCCAGCGCATTGCGTGGCTGGCACCGTCACGCACGTTAGGGCAGCGCCGCGCGTCGGCACTCGACGCCGGCATGCCCAGGGATAGCCAGGCGCTGGCCGGGGCGCTGATGGCTTTCGACGCCGAGCCAAAGGCTTCGAGCAGTTTGCTAAAACGCTTGGGGCCGATTTCCGGCAAGCGGTGCAGGCGCAGGCGCGCTTCCAGTTCCGCTGGGGAAACTGGTGTGCAGGCAGACATCATCATGGATCATCCTTGATCGTTATAAGCCCCGAACCATTCGGAACAAGCTGTGGATAACTCTGTTGGTAACTTGTGAAGCCTGCTTACGGATTTCGCACCTTGTCGAGCACCGCCAGCGAGCGCGATGCGTTGAGCACGAGGCCGTAACTGAGCTTGTCGTAGGTGCGGAATACCATCAGCAAACCGGCGCGCTCATCGGGAATTTTCAGCGGCTGGCCAGTGATACGGTCGCGCACGGTTTCGCCGGTTTTCATCACCACCAGCACGTTGCCTTCAGCCAGACCGTCGCGCTTGCCCTTGTTCAGGGTGACCACATCCATCACGCCGATCTGGGTGACGCCACGCGGCACGTCGATGATCACGCCGTTGATCTTGCTGGTCGGTGCGCTGGGCATGAAGGTCGAGTTGATCGAACGCTCTTCGCCGCTGAACAAGCGGTCACCGAGGCGCACTTCCTGGGTGGTACGTTGCAGCGCCAGGGTGGCGACGTCACCCTCGGTGGCAACAATTTCACCGCCTCCAATGTCGTCGGCGTTGATCCCGAGAAACTCCTTGGTCTCAGGATCGGTGTAGACCTTGCCCTGACGGAAGATCCCGTAGACCGGTTGATTCGGGTCGAAATGGCCGCGGGCGAAAATGCGGTCGCCGGTGCCGCTGAGCACACGTTCGGCATCGCCAGCGACAATGTATGGCGCCTTATCAAAGTCTTCAGCCTTGTCGACGATGCGGTTGCTCAGCAGAAAACTGTTGATGGATTTCAGCGGAATGCTCGGAATCGCCTCGGCCATAGGGCTGGTGCGGATTCGTGGCGAGAGCTTGATGGTCCCCCGCGACTCGCCGCGATTTAGGGTCAGACGCGGCTGGCCGTCGACATAACTGAGCGTCAGCGTGTCGCCGGGATAGATCAGGTTGGGGTTTTCGATTTGCGGATTGGCCCGCCACAGCTGTGGCCACTGCCAGGGCTCGCGCAGGTATTTGCCGGATATGTCCCAGAGTGTGTCCCCCGAAACCACCGTGTATTGCTGTGGAAAACCTTCCCTGAGTTGCACTTGCCCTTGCGCCACGCCAGCCGAAGCCAACAGCAGCAGGGCGAGTAGTGTTTTCCTCATGCAGTGAATCCCTTTATCATGTGCATTCGCGTGAACCGTCAGAGCCCCCGTGGCTCGCTTGTGCAAAATGCACAAGCTACGCTTCACAACGGTAGCCTGCATCTTCGGACCTGCCAGGCCATCGCCCGACTTTACTCAACGTGTGCAGCAATCAAAGCCTATGGCCATTTTAAACATCCTCGAATTCCCGGACCCGCGTCTGCGCACTATCGCCAAGCCTGTGGCTGTAGTGGACGACGAAGTGCGTCAGTTGGTCGATGACATGTTTGAAACAATGTATGAAGCGCCGGGCATCGGCCTTGCCGCGACCCAGGTCAACGTGCACAAACGTATCGTCGTGATGGACCTTTCCGAAGACCGCACCGAACCCCGGGGGTGCAGCAACCGCGAGTTCGAATCGCTGACCGAAGAAATGGAGCAATACGAGGAAGGCTGCCTGTCGGTACCGGGTTTCTACGAAAACGTCGACCGCCCGCAGAAGGTCAAAATCAAGGCGCTGGACCGCGACGGCAAGCCCTATGAGCTGATCGCCGAAGGCCTGCTCGCGGTGTGCATCCAGCACGAATGCGACCACCTCAACGGCAAATTGTTCGTCGATTACCTGTCCACGCTCAAACGCGACCGGATCAAGAAGAAACTGGAAAAGCAGCACCGCCAGAACGCTTGATGCCCCTCCTTCAAAGGCTTGCTGCAGCAAGCCTTTTTCTTTTTATGAGAAGCCCTTCATGACTGAGCCACTGCGCATCGTTTTTGCCGGCACCCCGGAATTCGCCGCCGAACACCTCAAGGCCCTGCTGAACAGCCCCTATGAGATCGTTGCGGTCTACACCCAACCGGATCGTCCGGCCGGTCGCGGGCAAAAACTGATGCCGAGCCCGGTCAAACAGCTCGCCCTGGAAAATAATATCCAGGTGTTGCAGCCGCCAACTTTGCGCAACACCGACGCTCAAGCCGAGTTGGCCGCACTGAAACCGGATTTGCTGGTGGTGGTTGCCTACGGCCTGATCCTGCCGCAAGTGGTGCTGGATATTCCGCGCCTGGGTTGCATCAACAGTCACGCATCCTTGTTGCCACGCTGGCGCGGTGCGGCGCCGATCCAGCGCGCCGTGGAACACGGTGATGCCGAAAGCGGTGTGACCGTGATGCGCATGGAAGCCGGCCTCGACACCGGGCCGATGCTGCTCAAGGTCGTCACGCCGATCACCGGTGAAGACACTGGCGGCACACTGCACGACCGCTTAGCCGAAATGGGCCCGCCAGCCGTGGTGCAAGCGATTGCCGGTCTGGCTGCCGGCACGCTGGAAGGCGAAGTGCAGAACGATGAACTCGCCACCTACGCGCACAAACTGAACAAAGACGAAGCACGCATCGACTGGAACCGTCCGGCGGTTGAGCTGGAGCGACTAGTGCGCGCCTTCAACCCATGGCCGATCACCCACAGCACCCTCAACGGTGAAGCGCTGAAGGTGCTGGCGGCGACACTCGCCGACGGTAAAGGCGCACCGGGTGAAATCCTCAGCGCCAGCAAGGACGGCTTGGTCGTCGCCTGCGGTGAGCAGGCGCTGTGCCTGACCCGCCTGCAATTGCCCGGCGGCAAGGCGCTGAACTTCAGCGACCTGTTCAACAGCCGTCGCGAGAAATTCGCTGTCGGCACTGTGTTGGGTGCAGCGGTGGACGCGCAATGAACCCGCGTCTGGCCGCCGCCAAGGCACTCGCCGCCGTCCTCAGCGGCAAAGCCTCGCTGAACAGCTCTCTGCCGACACAACTGGACAAGGTCGAAGATCGCGATCGCGGTTTCACCCAGGATCTGGCGTTCGGCACCGCGCGCTGGCAGCCACGCCTGTCGGCGCTGGCGGAAAAACTCCTGCAGAAGCCGTTCAAAACGGCCGACGCCGATGTCGAGGCGCTGCTGCTGGTCGGTCTCTACCAATTGCTCTACACCCGCGTGCCAGCCCACGCCGCCATCGGCGAAACCGTCGGTTGCGCCGACAAGCTGAAAAAGCCGTGGGCCAAAAGCCTGCTCAATGCCGTGTTGCGCAATGCCCAGCGCGAAAGCGAAACGATTTTCGCCGAGCTGGAACGTGACCCGGTGGTGCGCACCGCTCACCCGCGCTGGCTGCAAAAATCCCTGAAGGCGTTCTGGCCGGAGCAGTGGGAAGCCATCTGCGAAGCAAACAACGCGCACCCGCCAATGATCCTGCGGGTCAACCGCCGCCATCACAGCCGCGACGCCTACCTCGGTCTGCTGACTGAAGCCGGCATTGCTGCAACGCCATGCGTGTACAGCCGCGACGGCATCATCCTCGAAACCGCTGCCGACGTGCGCAGCCTGCCGGGTTTCGCTGAAGGCTGGATCAGCGTGCAGGACGAAGCGGCGCAACTGGCCGCCGACCTGCTCGATCTGGCGCCGGGCCAACGCGTACTCGACGCCTGCTGCGCGCCCGGCGGCAAGACCTGCCACATCCTCGAAGCCGAACCGGCACTGGCCGGCGTAGTCGCGGTGGATCTGGAAGCCAAGCGTCTGGTGCGGGTCAAAGAGAACCTTGAGCGCTTGGGTCTGGATGCCGAACTGATCGCCGCCGACGGTCGCGACACCGAGAAATGGTGGGACGGCAAACCCTTCCAGCGCATCCTGCTCGACGCACCGTGCTCGGCCACCGGCGTGATTCGCCGTCATCCAGACATCAAGCTGACCCGTCAGCCGGACGACATCGTCGCCCTCGCGCAACTGCAAGGGGAACTGCTCGACGCCATGTGGAAAACCCTCGAGGTCGGCGGCATCCTGCTGTACGCCACCTGCTCGACCCTGCCGACCGAGAACACCGAAGTCATCGCCGCGTTCCTTGAGCGCACCCCCGGTGCCCGCGAGCTGGATCTGGCCACCAGCGCCGGGATCAAACAGCCCCATGGTCGCCAATTGCTGGCCCAGCAGGGCGGGCATGACGGGTTCTACTACGCCAAGCTGATCAAGATCGCTGCCGCGCGCGGCTAAACGGATTCAACGGAGTGACTGGATGAAAATCATCATCCTCGGTGCGGGACAGGTCGGCGGTTCGCTGGCCGAGCATTTGGCCAGTGAAGCCAACGACATTACGGTGGTCGACACCGACGGCGAACGCCTGCGCGACCTCGGCGACCGCCTCGATATTCGTACCGTGCAGGGCCGTGGCTCGCTGCCCTCGGTGTTGCGTCAGGCCGGTGCCGACGACGCCGACATGCTGGTGGCGGTGACCAACAGCGACGAAACCAACATGGTCGCCTGCCAGGTCGCCCACACACTGTTCCACACCCCGACCAAGATCGCCCGGGTGCGCGAAGCGTCCTACCTCAATCGCGAGGAACAGCTGTTCCAGAACGAAGCGATTCCGGTCGATGTGCTGATCAGCCCCGAGCAAGTGGTGACCAATTACATCAAACGCCTGATTCAGCATCCCGGTGCGTTGCAGGTGATCGACTTCGCTGAAGGCGCGGCGCAACTGGTGGCGGTGCGCGCTTATTACGGCGGGCCGTTGGTGGGTCAGCAACTGCGCCAATTGCGCGAACACATGCCGAATGTCGAAACCCGCGTGGCAGCGATTTTCCGCCGTGACCGGCCGATCCTGCCGCAGGGCGACACAGTGATTGAAGCCGATGACGAAGTCTTTTTCATCGCTGCCCGTGAGAATATTCGCGCGGTGATGAGCGAAATGCGCCGTCTCGACGAAACCTACAAACGCATCGTCATCGCTGGCGGCGGGCAGATCGGTGAACGTCTGGCCGAGGCCATCGAAAGCCGTTATCAGGTGAAGATCATCGAGATGAATCCGGCGCGCTGCCGTTATCTCTCCGACACCCTCGACAGCACCGTGGTGTTGCAGGGCAGCGCGTCTGATCGCGACCTGCTGCTGGAAGAGAACATCGCCGACGCCGACATCTTCCTTGCGCTGACCAACGACGACGAAGCCAACATCATGTCGTCGCTGCTGGCGAAACGGCTGGGGGCGAAGAAGGTCATGACCATCATCAACAACCCGGCGTATGTCGACCTGATTCAGGGCGGCGACATCGACATCGCCATCAGCCCGCAACTAGCGACCATCGGCACGCTGCTGGCCCACGTCCGTCGTGGCGATATCGTCAGCGTGCACTCACTGCGTCGCGGTGCGGCGGAAGCCATCGAGGCGATTGCCCACGGTGATGCGAAGTCGAGCAAGGTCATCGGCAAGCCTATCGAAAAGATCGGCCTGCCGCCGGGCACCACGATTGGCGCGGTGATCCGCAATGAACAAGTGATCATCGCCCACGACGACACGGTGATCGAGGCGGGCGACCATGTGATTCTGTTCCTCGTGGATAAAAAGCATATTCGCGATGTGGAGAAGCTGTTTCATGTCGGGTTGAGCTTCTTCTGATCCGGATTTTTGGGTGATCAGACTGGCGCCATCGCGAGCAGGCTCACTCCTACATTTGGAATGCGTTCCCCTGTAGGAGTGAGCCTGCTCGCGATGGGGATATCCCTAAGCAAGACTCATCCTGACACACCTCCTTCAAGGAATCTCCCATGCTCGAATCCCTGGAAAAAATGCTCGCCAAGGGTGTGGATAACTCCCTGCTGCGCTTCGGCCTGGGCAAGGGCTATCTGGATCTCGGCGAAAACTCCAAGGCTGCCGAGCATTTCCAGCGCTGTGTCGGTTTTGACCCGAAGTATTCGGCGGCATGGAAACTATTGGGCAAGGCGCATCTGGCGCTAGGCGATATCGCCGCCGCACGTCAGGCCTGGGAGCACGGTCTGGAAGCGGCCCGCGCCCATGGCGACAAGCAGGCCGAGAAGGAAATGACGGTGTTTCTGAAGAAGCTCGATCGTCAGGCGCAATAGGTCAAAGGTAGCGAAGACCGATACCGTCGGCATCCACCGTGACCACTTCCATCCGCACCCGCGGCGCGCCCGTGGGTAACCCCTGCACCTGGCCGTAAACCACTGCACCTTTGGGCAAAGAAGCCAAAACCGGATGCTGCACAAACACCCCGGTAGGCGACAGGTTGCGCGTCTGCCCGAGGCATTCGCCAAAGCTGTCGTGGGTGATCTTGATGCGGAAGGATTTGCGGTGTTCGGACATCTTGTTGCGCCCTTTGATGAACGGTTGTGGATAACCTCGCCAGAGAGGTTATCCACAGATCATGCCAATCAGCTCAATACCAGCGCTCTTCGCCCGGCGGACGCTTTTTGAAGCGCTTCATGCTCCACATGTACTGGCTCGGATACGCCGCGACATAACGCTCGACGACTTTGCTCATCGCTGCGCAGGATTCGGCAGTATCGGTGCTGTACATGGCTTCGGGCGCCGCTTCGAGGATCACTTTGTAGCCAGAACCGTCGGGCAGGCGCAGCGCATGCAGGAACACGCCGACGGCTTTGCCACCAGCCAACATGTTCGGCACGAATTTGCTGGTCAGCGCCTGCGTGGCGAAGAATGGTACGAAGATCCCGGCAGATTCAGCCGGTTCCGGGTCAGCGGGAATGCCCACTGCACCACCTTTGCGCACTTCCTTGATGACGCTGAGGATGCCTTCCTTGGTAGAAGCAGCGACCTTGTTGCCCAGTTGCACACGCTGTTTGCGCAGCAATTCATCCACAGCCTTGAGCTTCGGTGGACGGTAGAAAATGATCGGTTTGCACTGGCTGCAATAGAAGTGATTGAGCACTTCCCAGTTACCCAAGTGGCTGGTGATGCCGACCACGCCTTTGCCCGAGGCCAATGCATCCTTGAGGATGTCGAGGCCCTCGACTTCGCGCACCAGATCGATCGAACGCTGCGCCGGCCAGATCCACGCGCAGGCGCTTTCGGTCAGCGACTTGCCGATGTCTTTAAGACTCTGACCGACCAGACGCTCACGCTCGGCCGGGTCCATCTGTGGAAAACATTTGGCGAGGTTGATCCGCACCACGTCGCGGGAGCGGTTGGGGGTTTTCCACATGATCCAGCCGATCGCCGAACCCACGGCCTGCACGGCCCGCCATGGCAGCAGGGCAAACAGCCGCAGAGCGCCTACCAGCAAGGCGCCTTTAAACTTTTCCACAGGTCACTCCTGATCTTGTGCGGTGCGCGAGGCGGCCATTCTAACCGCCGTTGACGAGCTGCGCGTAGCGGTCGCAGTCCTGAGTGTGGTCCATGACCATGCCCGAAGCCTGCATCAATGCGTAGCAAATGGTCGGGCCGACGAACGTGAACCCGGCCTTTTTCAGGCCTTTGCTCATCGCCAGCGCTTCGGGGGTGATCGCCGGGACTTCGCTGCGATCCTTGAAATGATTGATGATCGGTTGGTCGTTAACAAACGACCAGAGGAACCCGACCGGATCCTCCAGCGCCAGCCAGGCCTGGGCATTGCGGCGGGCGGCGTTGAGTTTGAGGCGGTTGCGGATGATCCCCGGATCAAGCATCAATTCGTCGATTTCGGCGTCGCTCATCTGCGCCACACGCTGCACGTCGAAGCCGAACAACACCTCGCGATAACGCTCGCGTTTGCGCAACACGGTGATCCACGACAGCCCGGCCTGGAACCCTTCGAGCAAAAGCAACTCGAACAAACCCTGCGCATCGCGTAGCGGCGTGCCCCACTCCTGGTCGTGATAAGCCATGTACAGCGGATCTTCGGTACACCAAAAGCAGCGTGGCATAAGGCTCCAGGGGGCGTGCGCAGCAATGAATCGGGTATACTCCCGCTCTTTAAATCGCAGCCCCCCAGTACAGGTGAATTTCGTGAGCCAGCCTACGCCAGCCGTGCGTACCTTCCAAGACTTGATCCTCGCCCTCCAGCAATACTGGGCCGAGCAAGGTTGTGTGGTACTTCAGCCCTACGATATG
>Ga0160444_100348_pt1 | contig 27237 bp, 17 predicted proteins | sample HID1972K_E1MG_FD_108232 | JGI IMG/M metagenome (GOLD analysis project Ga0160444, IMG submission 108232) | Enriched pill bug-associated microbial communities from UW Madison campus, WI, USA - HID1972K_E1 MG | ecosystem: Host-associated > Arthropoda: Insects > Digestive system > Unclassified ... | reverse complement strand
TCGGTCCGCGTCGCGATGATGTCCGCCGTTGGCGTGACCAGACCCATCGCCGACAGCAGGCGCGATCTGGAGCCACGTGGTTGGAAGCGGCGGGGCGAGCGTTTGCTGCGCGCCAGCGGTCTGCCCTACACCGTCGTGCGGCCAGGCTGGTTCGACCACAACGCGAATGATCAGCATCGAATGATCTTCCGCCAGGGCGACATGCCACAAAGCGGGACGCCTCAGGATGGCGTCATCGCCCGGCAGCAGATCGCGAAGGTACTAGTGGCGAGTCTGTCGTCGCCCGCTGCCAATCGGAAGACGCTGGAGCTCGTTGCCGAACAGGGCACGGCGCAAACCGAACTGGAACCGCTCTTCTCGGAACTCATCGCCGATGGAGATGACGCTCTGGATGGCCCGCAGGATCAAGCCAATCTGCCGCTTGCCGAAGAGCCCGCGATGTTTCGTGAGGATCTGCAGCGCATCAGGCGCTAGGTGGAACGTGGGTCATTGGTTCGGAGATGCGCAGTGCCACTGAAAGCGTGTCATGGCGGCGCGCCATCGGGCAGGACCGTTATCTGGAATCGAGCCAGGCGTTGACCGTCTCCATCGTCCTGCGTTCCTGGTCGGCCTCCATCGTGAGGGGCGTCTGGATGTTTGCGCCCGGCGCGTGCGATGCAAGGATCGCGCGCGCATTCCCAAGGCCATAGCCGCCGTGGGTCACGAACGGCACCAGCGTCTTGCCCGCCAAATCGTGCCGCTTCAGGAAGCTGCGGATGACCGGAGGCGCTGTGGAGCCCCAGATCGGGAAGCCGAGATAGAGCGTGTCGTACTTCGCGACATCCGAAACGAACGCTGCCAGCGGCGGCTCGTAGGCGTTGTCTCGCTCCTGCCGCGCCTGTTCGACCGTCGCAAGGTAGTCCGCGGGATACGGAGAGTCGGGCAGGATCTCGAACATGTCGGCATCCACCGAGCGCTGGATCAGCCCTGCAACCACGCGCGTGTTGCCCGATCGCGAGAAGTACGCGACCAGCCGTGACCGTCCTGCCTTTGTTCCAAGTTTCTGTTCGCCGGTAGCCGCTGTACCCGCCAGCGGCAGGCTCGCCAGTGCGGCGACCACGGCACGTCTAGTGGCTCTATGGCTATGACGCATCGGAGCATTCTCCTTCTGTGCTCTGGGACTACGCGACATCGGCGGGCCGTATCGATCGCCTGCCGAAGATTGCGTTACCGATAATCTAAGAGCGTCGAGGTGCATCCAGTAGAGGGCATAATCGGAATCAGTTCATAACGAGAGCGCATCAATGCTGGAAAGCTACGACCAGCTGGCAATCTTCGCCATGGTCGCGCGCGAGCGCAGTTTCACTCGGGCCGCGGCCAAGCTCGGGCTGTCGCAGCCCGCACTGAGCCGATCGATGCGGCAGCTGGAAGCTCGCCTGGGTGTGCGACTGCTAGCGCGCACGACACGCAGCGTGTCGCCGACCGAAGCGGGAGAGCGCCTGCTGGAGGTGATCGCGCCTCGCTTTGAGGAGATCAATCACGAGCTGGCGATGCTCAACCAGTTTCGTGATCGACCGGCCGGCAAACTCCGCATCACCGCCGGCGAGCACGCAGCGATTACCGTGCTTGAACCGGTGTTGACGAAGCTGTTGCCGAATAATCCAGATCTCAGCATCGAAATCATCGTCGATTATGGTTTGACCGACATCGTCTCCGAGGGCTACGACGCGGGCATCCGCATGGGCGAGCAAGTGGCGAAGGACATGATCGCCGTGCCGGTTGGCCCCGAACTGCGGATGGCTGTGGTTGGATCGCCGGCGTACTTCGCGCGATACCCGCGGCCGAAGAGTCCGCACGATCTAACGCAGCACAACTGCATCACGATTCGCCTGCCGACCTACGGCGGCATCTTCGCCTGGGAGTTTGAGAAGAAGGGCAAGGAGCTGAAAGTGCGGGTCGAAGGCCAGCTGGTCTTCAACAACATCGCACTCCGGCTCAAGGCGGCCCTCGACGGCTTTGGTCTTGCGTACATGCCCGAGGACCTGGTGGCGGAACACGTTCAGGCCGGCCGACTGGTGCGCGTACTGGCGGACTGGTGCCCACCGTTTCCGGGATATCACCTGTACTACCCCAGTCGACGACAGACATCTGTCGCGTTCGCACTGCTGCGTGACGCACTGCGTTGGTCGGACACTCCAAGTCCGCCGAACTTCTTGCGCCAGGCGTAGAACGTCGCCTGGCTGATGCCCACCTTGCGGCAGATCTCCTCGACGGTCGTACCGCTCTCGGCCTGCTTCAGCGCGAACGCGATCTGCTCTTCGGTGAACTTCGACTTCTTCATGGCGACGGGCCTCCTTGGGCCCAAGTGTCGCCGAATCCTCTACTTCTGGCCGGTCCGAATTACAGGGAGGAGGTCACCAACACTGTTACCAGTTCAACTTTTCTTACTCCGAGCTATATACCAAAACAAAATTACCCCCAACGCGGAAATGACTGCAGTTACAACAGAATCCTTGATAGCCGACATATAACCATGAAGGGTGATTCTACCCCCATCAACAAGCACCTCAGCACCCTCAACTATAAGCATCGCGCCACCCAACGAAAAGATATTCCAAGCGAGAAAAATGAGCACTGAAAAAATAAATGTAGAAATTACCACGGCGGGCGCATTCCACATACTAATCTTATACATAAAAATCCACAACGGAAGATAAAATAGAACTGAAATAATTATGCACGCAAAAGTGACGAATATTATATACGGGAATAACAACTCGACCCCATAAGATAATAATGTATAAGTTAACGATGAGAACACAACCATTACAACAAAACCCAAAGCTAGGCGTGTAAATTTTCCACTAACTAATTCAGTCATTTCCCGTAATCCGAAGAGACGCGATACCGGACATGAGAGTTAACCAAGCCATTCCACATTGGCCTCGAAAGTGAATTGTTTAACACCCCATGATTGCCCATACCCTCTCCAGTAGTTCTAATATATATACCGCCCGCCCTCTGAAATACTTGGCGCTCTACGTATCCGGGGTGCAGGAGATGGCCCGAAACTGTGGAGTTGCGAATAATGAGGCCATCCGCGGAAACACTATGGACAATAGGGCCGAAGTTATCTAGCTCTACAGGATATCCCAACTGGGCAATTCCATACTGACCATCCGCAATTGGAGATTTGTTACTGAAGGTTCCTGGAGCTGGATGCAATCTACTTGCTAACGCAACGCTCCCCAAAGAGCAGACGGAATCAGCCATGCAAATCAAGTCTTCAAATTGATGTATATGATATTTAGGATCACTCACATCGAATTTCATCCCGCGAGCATCATTTGCCCTTGCTCGATGCTCAAATTCATCATTGAATGCCCTACTGAACGCCGCCGTAACCGCTCCATTCGCGAAGTTCCCACCAGATAGTTTGGATGCAGTGCCACCCAGCACCGCTGCTGCCGCGATACGCGCTCCTGCGTAGCTGCGAGCGCCCCCTCCGATTTGATCGATTCCAGGGGAAAACGCTTGCGTTACTCCCGCACTGGCAAACCCGTGCCCGAACTTGCCGCCCTGCAGATCGGACATCACTCCACCTGCCACACCGTGCATAAGTGTTTTCGCAGCCAGATTGCCCGCAGTGAGGCCCGTGCTTCCGACCGTCGAAGTGCCCGCCCAACTGTTCAGGCTCGCCACGTTCTCGAAATAAGATCCGACGCCATAGAAGGCGGCTGCTGAAAATGCACCCCACATTGCGCCCTGCCATGTTCCTGTCGACGTATAGCCGGAGGCTGCCCCGAACGCCATCGCCATTCCCATCTTGGCAAAGAACCCGCCGTCCATTCCTGCAGTGACATAAGTGCCAACAACGGCGATCACGATCCCCAGTACCTGCCTGAGACTGATCATTCCGCTGGGATCGGTATACACCAGCGGGTTGTTGAACACGTACGTATACGCGTTCCACCCCTGCAGGTTGCCCGGCGCCTGGATCACCGGATCAGGCTGCAGAAACCGGTGCAGGGCCGGGTCGTAGATCCGCCCGTTCATGTGAATCACGTCCAGCCCATCCAGGTGCTCGTGCCCGGTGTAGCCCCGCGGCGTGAACGCGCTCGCCGTGCCCGCGGCCGTCGGTGAGGTGTAGCTGCGGCGGCTGCCGTAGGCGCGGTAGTCCTGGCTGCTTTGCACCACGCCACTGGCGTTGGTGATGCGCACCAGACTGCCCAGATGGTCGTGGAACAGGTACCGGTTCGTGGCGCTGCTGCCCACGATGGTCTGCTGCATCACCCCCGCCAACATGCGCCGGATCGTCTGGGCGCTGCCCTGCACCACCACTTCCACGTTGCCAAGGTACAGCGTGCGCTTGCCGTCCTGGTCCTCGCGCTTGTACCGCTGTCCGTCCGACCCGTACCAGAAGCGGGCACGCACGCCGTTGCCCATCGTGATCTCGTGCGCATGATCGTCGCGGCTGTAGCGGATCGTTCGGCTCGGTGCGCTTCCGCCACTCCGCCCCACCTGGTTGCCGCGCGCGTCGTAGGTGTAGCTCATGTCCCGGTACTGGAACACCGAATGTGCGCGCGCGCCGGTCGTGCTGCCGCTGCCGAAGCCGCTATTGCCATCCCCCAGGCCGCAACCGGACCTGCCGCCGTACACGTAGTCGTGGCGCCCGCCGTCCTCGTCGCGACGGCAGGGGTTGCCGAGCCGGTCGTACGACTGCGCCAGCAGGGTCTGGTTGACGGTCTGCCCGTTCCGGATCGCCAGCTTCGCACTGCTCAGCCGGTTGAGCGCGTCATAGGTGAAGGTCTCCATGTAGCGGGTTTCCTTCACGTGGGTGTGCAGGTTGCCCGCCGCATCCCAAGCGTAGCCCTCGTCCATCAGGTTGCAGGTCTGCGCATCACCGGCGCAGACCCCCGAGACCCGCCCGGTGTCCGCCCAGTACTCGCGCACCACATCCATCGCGGCTTGTTCACCGCGACGCTCGAGCACCACGTTGCCCCAGGCGTCGGTCTCGCGCGTGCGCCGGTAGGTGTTGCTGTTCGTGGGGCAAGAGGCCGCTATATCGGCAAAACTACTGCTGCATGTGGCAGTCGGCATCCCTCTGGAATTGAAGGCTGTCTTGCTCCAGAGCCCCGACGCATCCTGCGCCTTCCAGGCACGGCCCAGCGCGTCGTACTCGACCTCGGTGCCATAACTATTCCCATCAATCATGGTCGTCGAACCCGTCGACCGCCCCAGCAGGTCGTAACGATAGGTGCGACTGAAAGAGAGCTCGGTACCCGCTTGGTTCGCCCAGCCCGCGTAACGGCCGCTGATCGTCTCCTGGGCAAGCTGCCCGCGGCCGTTGGCGGCGATGTCGAACGTGTAGGTCGACTGCGACTCGATCACCCCGGTCGGCGTCCTCACCGTCTTGCGCCAGATCCGGCCCTGCGCGTCCAGCTCGTTCTCGATGCGGCTTCCGTCCGCATGTGTCTGCGTGATCAGCTCGCCCAGCGCGTTGAACTCGAAGTCGGTCGTGCCCGCATCCGGATCGACCTGACGGACCTTGCGCCCCTGGACGTCGTACTGGAAGGAGTTGCGGACGACGCCTCGCCCGGAATCGCGGTCCACTCGCAGAAGGGTGCCGTCCGCACCATACGCATAGGACGTTGCCGTTCCGAGTGCATCCGTCACGCGCACCAGTTCGCCGAGCGCATTGCGCAACTCGGCCGTCGCCTTGCCCCGCGGGTCAGTGCCCGTGGTGGTCAGCCCCGAGTAACTGGTCGTGGCGTAGCTGCCGTCGGGACCGGTCACCCTGATCGGGCGCCCCAGCAGGTCGTAAGCCGTCGTAGTCCATTTCAGGGACGCCTGCGTGCAGGTGCCGGTCGATACGGTCGGGCCGGCGCCACCGGCCGTACTCGCCGTTCCCGGCAGGAAGAACGGATTGGAGACGCCGGTGACCCTGCCAACCGCGTCGTAGGCAGTGCAGACGCCCGAGGCATCCTTGCCCGACACACCGACGTTGAAGCTCTGGGTAACGACGAGGATCGGCCGCCCCAGCTGATCGAGGTAGGTCCATTGCGCTGGCGCGCCCGTCGAGGTCACCACCTGGCGAACCTTCGCGCCCGTCGGACATGAGACACCGCTTCCGCACCATCTGTAGTGTGTCCACGAACCGACGCCACCTGCGGCGTTGCCAGGCACGCTGCCCGGCACTGTCTCGGTCCAGGCATAGAACGGGCGACCGAGCGCCCCGTACACCGCGAAGCTGTCGCGTCCGTTCACGTCGAACTGGCGCGTCACGTTGCCGAACAGGTCACGTGCCATCACGCGACCGGTCCGGACCTCGGCACTGCCGCCCGCGCTGCGGAACGGGGCCCATGTTTCAACCGGATACCGGCCGACGCTGTCGTAGACCGTGCGCGTGTAGCGGTTGACGCGCGCGCGATCGACCGGCATGAACTCGAAGGCCGCAGTGGTGCAGTTGGTGGCCGGAGCCGCACAGGTCGTGGAGCGTACCCGGTTGCCGTACTGATCCAGCGCGTAATTCGTACGCAGGTCGAGAAGGCCGCCCCCACCAGACTGCACACGCTCCACAATCAGCTGCCCGCTGCCGTTCCCTCCTGACAGGTCGTAAGCGAAACTGGCCGTGCGCACGATGCTGTCGCGACTGGGGCGGGAATGCGTGACGGTGCTCGACGTGAGACGCCCGAGCTTCCAGCCGCTGGTGCTGTAGGCATTCGACGTGTTGACCGTGGACACGAGCGTGCCGCCGCCCGAGTAGGTGTCGACATTGGTCATCGTGACGTGACCATAGGCACCGTAGTCGAACGCGGTTTCGATCCGGCTGGTCGTGGTGTTCGTGAACGGATCGCGCACAGTTTCGCCCGTTCCAAGCGTACGCACGTGGATCGGACGCTGCTCGCCCGCCGCGTACATCCGCACAGCGGCGGCGATGTCCGTATCCGCCTCCCACTCGTGGATCGCGGTGGAGAACATTGATCCGCCGAGCGCGGGGAAAGTCTCGCCGGGACCGCCGAAGCAGCCGTTGGTCATGGCACTCGATGCAAGGCAGGCCGGAGTGCTGTAGGCGCCGGTCATGGCGCGCTTGACGGTCGACATCGGCATGCCAGTGAACGGGAAATTCTGGGCGTAGGTCGTGATCGTGGCGACGTGACCACCCACGTGATTGCCGTCGAAGGTCACAATCTCGCGGAAGCCCAAGAAGCCGCGCCCGCCGGCCTGCACCTTGGCGCCCGCGTACCGGTAGTGCACGGTGGCCATCGCGTTCGGAAGCCCAGGCTGGGGAGAACTGCTCGACACGCTGGCGGCCGCGTAGATCGGTGCCACCCAGTCCATCACCGGAGATCCACGGCCCCAGTTGAGGACACGGGCGCCGCTGTCACGTCGATAGAGATCCTTGTTGGTCAATGGCGCATATCGAATATCCGTGCGCGCGCCGAATCCGTTCGTGATCGATGTCAGGACATCGCGCGGCTCGAAGCGCGCATTGCTCCGGGACACATACAGACCAAGATTTCCAGAACCGAAGTTGAAAGACAGGAAGTCGAGGTTTCCGTCGCCGTCCAGGTCGAGGAACATGGGGGCCCGCTGGGCGGGATTGCAATTGGCTCCCTCACACAACCGCGCGTTTCCGCCAGGGAGGGCCACGCCTGCCGCGAAGCCCCCGCCAGACTGCGCGTACCGAACGTGATAGACCTTGTTGGCCCCCACGGCGACGGGATAGAGCATGTCGGTTCGGCCATCTCCGTTGACGTCAGCAAAGCGTGCGTGCTCCCGATAGCCGCTCAGCGCGAGAACGCCTCCGCCGACCGAGGTGAACCCACGTCCTGTGTTGATGGCTGCGTACCAGTCGCTGTTCGCGGTCGAACGGGTGAACGCATCACTCAGCCCATCGCCGTTGATGTCGGCCAGCACAATCGCCTCTGGATTGCCTGTCGAGAGAACGCCATAGTTCGATACCGTGATGGTCGAGGCCCCTACCGTCTCGACGACCATCGCGTACAGCGAATCGGTCCTCACCTCTTCGTAGCAGGGATTAATCGGCCCCGCGGCCGTCATGAAGCCGTCCGGATCGTAGTAGTCGCCGAGCCAGCCGTCTTCGGAGGTCTGCCCCCCCCTGCGGCTCAGCGGCTCCAACATGCAGCCCGGATATCCCGTCCAGTACCTGGCGCTTGTGGTGATGCGGATAAGCAAGTCGGACGCGGCATCGCCGTTGAAATCCGCCATCTGCATGAAACCGGTCTTGGATGTCGGCACACCCGAGATCGTTCGTATGCAGTCCCGCACCTGAGTGTTCAAGCCCTGGCAGGGACTTGCACCCAGCGACGCCTCGCTCACCAGCACCGTCCGCTCGGCGCCCCAAGCATAGTTCGCACCCTGGCGCTGCATGATCCGGGCGCGGAGCCCACCGCCAGCGGGATAGACGATGTCCACGAGTCCGTCGCCGTTGAGATCGGCCAACTGGACCTGCGACTCCTTCGCATCGACCGACGGAATCGCGGGCGACAGGCCCGAGATCAGGTTGACCGTCATGTTGAAGCCGGTGTCGGTCCCCGGATGCAGTCGCCAGCCCTGTCCCGTCGCGCTCGACACGAAGAGATCGTCTCTGCCGTCGCCGTTGTAATCGAAGAGATGCCAGGCACCGTCTCCGCGGTTGACGATGTTGGCGGGGACGCAGTTGAAGTGACCGGCCGAGAACGTAGGTACGCCGGCCGCGGATAGCGTGCTCATCGCATTGACCACCCACGTCCCACCGACACATCCGGAGCCAGCGAGATAGAGCACAGCCAGATCCTGTCGCCCGTCGCCGTTGATGTCGCCAGTCTTGAAACCACGTATGTGGTCATTCGCCAACGTCAGGTTGGCCGGCTTCTCGACGGTGGCGAACTCATGACGACCGCCACTCCAGGCGAAGGTGGTAGGCGCCATGCAGACCGCCTTGCTGCTGTCGCGGCATTCCTGGATGCTCGTCAGCAGGTCGTGCTGGCTTCCGGACGCACTCGTCGAGTAGGTCAGGGCGTAATGGCGTGCCTGTGTACCCGCAGCACAGCTGCTGACCGAAGCGCAGGAGTTCACACTCGTCAGACGGTAGCGCTGGGTATGCGTTGCACCGCCCGGCTGGTAGCCGATCGACCACTTGGCCGAAGGCAGCGCCGTGTAGTTGAAGACGACCCGCGCGTAGGGCGGGCTCGCATTCCCGGTCTGACCCGGCAACACGCGCTTCCCGGTGTACCTGACCTCGCGGAGGAGGTGTTCGGCGGATCCCGCCGCCGTACCGGGATTCTCGTCGTAGAGATAGTCGATGTAGTTGCCGGTGGAGTCCTGAAAGCGGGTCTGGGCCCACATGAGGGCCTTGCCTGCATGTTCTGTCGCGTTGGTGTCCACGTAACCGTCAGCGCGATTGCCCGACGTGGAGTTGTCGCGGTCTCCGTACCACGATGTGGAACCGTCCTTGCGTTCGACTGTGAAGAACGCGGGGCCATTCGCGCCATTGCCCGGCGAGTATGCGCATACGCGCTGGAACGATTCGATCTCCGTTCGCAGCGTCTGTACCGCCATACCCGACACGGCGGGACATGCCGTACCACCTACGCCGGGAATGAGGCGTTGACCATCCAGGCAAAAGCGATCGGTCGAGGTGAAGTTGATGGGCCTCGAATTTCCGTCGGTGGGCACCCCGCCGGCAATGAAATCGCCGGCTTCACGTGTCGCACGACATCGCGTTATCGCGGATGCGCCACCGATCGACCACCCTTTGCCCATCGGGCCGTAGCCCGCCTGACTTGAGTAGTTGAGCGTCATCTGCGGGGCGACACCCGCAGTTCCCGGAACAGTGGTGATTGGAATCGAATAGGTTGCGGCGCCGGACTCATCCACACGGAACTCAGCCGCAGTCGCAGAAACAGCGTCCGAAATCGGATCGGGCGAAACATCGGAAGCAGGCGTCCCGCCCCCCGTATCAGCCAATACCCATCTGACCGAAAGGCCGGAAGCGAGCATTACGGACAGCACAGCGATGCACGCCACTGCGCGCCTCGCACGCGGGCGAAGAGTCAAGACTTTCATTACGCGGTTCCCCTGAAACCGCAGCCCGCGCATCCAGTCGCGTCTGCATCCATGCACAGCTCGCCGCCGTCAACGATAGCGAGTGCCCTTCTGGATATGAGGCCATCGCCTAGCGGATAGAGCGGATTGTGAACACACGTTCAGGAACCCGTCAATGGGGTATGGCCCCTTGGTAATTCCCCTCGCAGAACGGTCGGGAATCCCGGATTCGTCCTGAACGTCACCGCCTCGCGCCAGAACCCGACCGTCACCCGTGAATGTTCTTGAGTCTCGTCGCTATCAGATATCGGCGTACGAGCCTCCGCATCTGCCAACTGTTCGCGCCTTCAGCGCAGATCGCGTTCTACGCACGCCCATACAACGAGGCGGCCAGTCGCACCGGAAACAAAAGCGTAGTAATTTCGTTACAGGACGCAGCTTTACGCCGAAATGGAGTTCCGCGATGAACGCGACCCACACCAAGACCTCATTTGTCTTCGAACGTATCCGCCGCGCACTGCAGGAGGGTCGGTATCTGCCCGGGCAGCACATCGAGCCGCTTGCGCTCACGCGCGAGCTTGATGTCAGCGTGACGCCTGCGCGGTATGCGCTCTACCAGCTCACCGGCGCGGGCCTGCTCGAGATTCATCCGCGTGGCGGCTTCCATGTTCTATCGCACTGCGAGGCGTCGCTGCGGGAGCGTTACGAATGGATGCAGCAGTTGCTGCTGGACGCGCTCGACAGATGTGGCGAGCCAGGATTCGCCACGGTGCTGCCGCCAGCGCCTGATCCCAAGGACATCCCGAAGTCGGTCTGGAAGCTGTTCGACGCGATTGCGGAGGTCGCAGACTTCAGCGAGCTGCACGACGCGGTGACACGTACCAATGATCAGCTGGCGCCCGTCCGACGCGCCAAACAGACGCTGATCGACGATGCGTACGATGAGCTGGCCGTCCTGTACAAGGACTGGGCGTCACATAACCTGACGTCGCTCCGAGCCGGCGTGCGTGCCTTCCATCGTCGACGCATCGCGATGGCGCCCAAGATCATCGCTCATCTGCGTCAGAAGCACGCTGCCCGACATTGAAGGTCTTCCGCTACTCCGGCAGTACCCACGAAGTCAGCCAGGTGTACGCGACCGGGGTCACAGAGCGGCAAACATTCTTGCTGCATCAAGTAAACATCAATTGAGAATTCTTTCTGCCGGTTCCTAGGGTGGATCTGCCACGGACGCGCCGTGGCACAACCCCAGGAGACTGCAATGAAGACCAACGACAGCATCCCCGCCGATGCGCGGGAAGACGTGATCGAGCTCGGCGTTGCGAGCGTGGAGACCCAGGGCATCCTGATGCCCACCAACGAGCCGACTGGCACGATCGTGCCGCCTGGCATCACCGAGTAACCGAAGCCGCGAGGCGCGCCCATTGGTGCGCCTCGCTTCGGGTCTACGCAGGATTTAGACCATGTCCGACTATCGATTGCACGACGATCTGTCGTTCTGTCTCGTAGATGGGCATCCGGTGCTCTTGGATGTTGGCGACGATCGCTATTTCCGCTTGTCGGGCAGGACAGAGCAGGCATTTCTCGACTTTCTGAGGGATGGCGGCCGCGCGTCCGAGGGCAATAGACACCTCGCCTCCATCGGCCTTCTGACCGACACACCGGAGGCCGCGTCCGAAGTGATGAGCACTCAAACAGCCTCTCAAAGCGTTCTTGAGCTTCCGAGCCAGCCCGAACGCCGCAGCTTTGGGCTTCTAGCAGAGGTGTCCGCGACGGTGTACGGGGCGCACTACAGATTGAAGTTGCGGAAGCTAAAAAATGTGCTCCGTCAAGCTGCCGCCTGCCGCGCCAGACTCCCGCGAGGCGAACAAACGGACCGGGCGCAGGTCACCAAAGCGTCCCTTGCTTTCCTATCAGCGCGAGCGCTTGTCCCGGTTGAGAGATGCTGCCTCCCCGACTCTCTCGCCATGCTGACGTACCTCACGCGGCGGCGCCTACCAGTAAACATCGTCTTCGGAGTGGTAGCCGACCCATTCGCCGCACATTGCTGGGTTCAGACGGCGGACCTCGTACTCAACGACACGCTCGGCAACACACGGGCGCATACCGTAATCGGTGTGTTCTGATGGAACGCGTTTACACGATCCTGGTCGGCGAGAACGATCGTTCGGACGAGCAGATCGCCGCACGGACCGCTGCGTTGCGAGAGATGGGCATGGAGCAGCGCGCAGCTTGGACGAACGTCAGGGTCTTCGCATCGCTCCAAACGCCTACCCTGCCCTTGCCAAGCGGCGGTCTGCTCATCGGCGAGATCTACTCCAAGAACGGCGCGCCCGTATATGAGGCCAGTGACCTAGGTTTGAGGAGCGACGGACACGACATCGTGCGCCGCATATTCGACGAGTTCTGGGGGGACTACGTCATCGCCCTCCCCGATCCCGGCATTTCGGGTGCCGTCAGCGTGACGCGAAGCCCATCTCATGCATGCGCTATGGAGTGCATCTATTCATTCGAAGATGGCAAAGGGTTCTTTACGTCAGACGTCACCATCGCGACACGCCTTGGCATCTGCGAGCGACGTGTCGACTATGCACACCTCGCGAATTCCCTGATCCGCTCGGATCTGAAAACCCGGAGCACCGGGCTGGCGGACGTGAGCGAACTGTTACCGGGTCATACGTTAAGCGTCTCGGGCATGCAAACGAACCTCGTGAGTGACTGGGACCCGTTCGCCTTCGTACGGCCAGAGGTACGTGTAGATGATCGTGAGGACGCCATCAGCTCAGTACGCCGAGCTGTCGAAATGGTCGTGGGCGCATGGGCAGGGCAGGACAGATCCGTGTTGCTTGAGCTATCGGGCGGCCTGGATTCCTCGATCGTCGGCGCATGCCTGCGCGGCACAGCAGCACGTGTTGCCTGTGCGACGGTGACATCGTCGTCGCCAGGCGCTGACGAGTGCGACTACGCCCAGCTGGTGGCAGCATTGCTGGGCGCTGAGACCACGGCAGTCGAGATGGACTATGACGCCGCGCCATTCGAGTTCGCCCTTCCACGCCAATCGGTCGTTCCGGTCATCGGGGCGCTGCAGAATGCGGTCGACGTACTGATGCAACGGAGTGCAACCCAGGCAGGCGCGACAACGTACTTCTCGGGAGCAGGCGGCGATACCGTTTTTTGCTACCTGCCCAATGCCGCACCCGCAGCCGATGCATTTCGCTCTGCGGGCGCAACCGCTGGCTTCGAAGCGATCCAAGATCTCTCGACATTTCATCAATGCACGTTCTGGAAGGCAGCCCGGCTTACGTGGCGTCAGCTCACCCAACCTCGCCAAGCATATGTTGAGGAAGACCGCTCACTGATCTTGGCCGGGCTGGCCTCCCCCACTGCAGAAAGGAATCCGTGGCTGGACGCACCGATCGACGCGCTTGCTGGAGACCGTTTGCGCATATTCGGCCTGAGCACTGCCCTCTTCTATCAGCAGAGTTGTCCCAGAGGCCTGGAGCGGAACCTCAGGATGCCGCTCCTCTCTCAACCTGTGATTGAAGCCTGCCTGCGAGTGCCGAGCTGGATGTGGTTCCAAGGCGGTCACAACCGCTCGATCGCCAGAGCAGCCTTTGCTGACGTGTTGCCTTCAAGAATCCTCCTACGCAAGAGCAAGGGCAGCCTGTCGGCCTTTCTGGGCGCGCTGTACCGGAGACGGAGATCCGAGATGCTCTCGTTTCTCCTTGATGGCGAGCTGACGGCGCGAGGCATTCTGGACGCGGATGCGCTACGCGCAATCCGGCGCCAAGGCTCCGAGCAAGCCGGCGCGAATTTCGCGCGCGTGTTCCGAATCTGCGCGGTGGAGAACTGGGTGCGTCAGCAGTCGTCAGCGCAATCGTCGCTCTGAGCAACATGCACGTGCCGCATCTGTCGCCAGCGCTCGTACTGGCCGTTCTTTGAAGGATCGGTGTCCTGGGCGCCCAGCAACCAGAATCGGAACCAGTCCAAATTCCGCTCGTACACGGCCAGCTTGTGCCTGGGCTGGAACTTCTGGTGCAACTCGTGCGGAAACACGTACAGATCCGCTTGCCGGGCGCGGATCATCGGGACCGCGTAGTCGAGCGAGGTCCTGTACTCCTGTTCGGACATCTGCATCAGTACGGGCACAGAAATCCGCTCGGGTGCGTACGCTGGCGAGATTGCACGCCATTGGTCTGGCGTTTCATCAACCGCGCCGAGCTGCCAGAAGCGCTGCACCCTGGAAAGGTGCGTGTCCTCCCACAGACTGTAGGTCAACTGCAAATTGGGCGACATGACCGGCGTGCTGACCGAGATTGCAGTGAGCAGCGAGGACTGCATCGCCGTCCACATGCTGACCTCGGCACCGAAGCTCAGCCCGCCCATGCCGACACGGGTGGCATCGATGGCGCCTCGCGCGGCAAGCAACGCGACCGCACTTTCCACCGCCGCACGTCCTTGCTCGAACCTCAGGACCGCGTCGTCCGGTAGTGGCGCGGCATTGATACAAAGTGCGGCGATTCCGGCCCTTGCCAACGTGGCGAGCGGCCACTCGTCGCCAACGCCACCTCGCAGGAAGCCCGAACACCGGTAGTACACGACGAACAATGGCGGCGGCCCGGCACCTGACGCATCTGCTCTGAAGAACTGACCCGAGAATTGCTGGCCGGCCGGGTCACGCCAGACCAGATGTTCGACTGGCCTTGTGCTCTGCATCTCGTGCGCGAGTGCGCCATTGGGGTCGAACAGAACGCGGCGGTCGCCGGTCTCGAGATCGATTCGCTCCAGGCGCGGAGGCCGGCTGGCCTCTGTGGTGACGCATACCAGGGCTTCGGGCCCAGCCGCGCAGGCGCCGGCGCTCCAGCGCCCGCCTCCGCCGATCTCGTCCGTCGTTTGGACGATCCGTTGTGTGCCTCCACTCACGACGTTCCAGCGAAACAACGCGTGTCCTTGCCGGTCGGCGGAATCAGCAACGGTGAACACGATCTCATCGCTATCCGGTCGCCACACCATCGCCGTGATCCGCGCTTCGGTACAGACTGGATCGCTGCAGCGCACGACCGACCGCCCCCGGTTCGAGACCATTGCGAGCGTTGCGCTTCCGGCACCTGCTGCCTCTGCACTTCTGGTCAGCACAGCCAGCCGGCTACCATCCGTATCGGATTCCGCGTGCAACACCGCCCCCAACACCTGTGGCACGTCGGACGAGGCCGGCGGCTTTTCCGGAGGATGACCTGAAGTCAACGCGCCGCTCGCCAGATCGATTGTCATCCAGCGATCGGGCGATTGGGCCAAGAGCGGCGCTCGTTCGAGTTCGTTGTGCACGAGGCGCTGGGTCGCCAGCCGACCCTCGTGATACCCGGATCGAAACAAGGTGTCGCCCAAACCCACCGTTCGGTCGATATGCACGCCCCGGTCGTACTCGGCCAACTCGGCATCGACAACCTGTTCGCGCGTTGCCCCCACGCTATACGTCAGAGAGGCGCCATCCGCTGCCAAGCGGAAGGAACGCACGTTGCCGGCGTCGTGAGTGACGGGTGCGGTGCGTCTACCGTCCACCGCCGCGCGCCACACAGCCACGCGACCTTCGAACTCGGCGCGATAGAAGATCCACTGTCCGTCGGGAGACCACACCGCCGGCTCGCGTAGTGACACTCCTCCGTTGTCTCGGAGAGGCGCGCCGCCCTCTCCCAGGCGGCGAGGCGGCAAAGATCCGTTGATCGGCTGCACGTACCAGACCGTGTCGTACGTATTCCGTTCGACGCTGGCCTGCTCGGTTCGGAAGGCCACAAGACGGCCATTCGGCGAGACGGACGCCGGGCCGAAATCCACGATTTCGACCAACTGTCGTGCGGAAGCGGCGTGGCTGGCAGGCACCGCCAGCCCCACTCCCAACGCGACCGCAAGAAAGACTCTCAACGAACTGCATACGACTGACATGCACATGGGTCACTCCTACCGTGGCGCACACCGCCCTGTGCCAGCGGCGGTATACGGCCCACTTTCTGACGATTGGTTTCGAAGGCTGCGGATGCGGCCTGCAGCCATTGGATGCAGACAGGGGGCCTCTGCGCCCTCAGGCCAATGGATCGGAACGCGTCACCAATGCTTGGTCACTGACGCGCTCAAAAGCCGCCCGATGGCTGAGTAGTTGGTGGAGTCGTAAGGCGGCCGGTCGATCGTCGGCGGGATGTAGAACGGAGGCGATCGATCAAGCAGGTTCTGCACGGAAAGTCCGAATTCCAGACCCGATAGCGCGCCTGCACCTGCCTGCGTTGCGAAGCGTACGTTCGCGTCCACCGTGGTGAACGAGCTCGCCTTGCTGCCGAACCGTAGATCGGTCACCCCGGCCACGTGATTGACGAACGACGAAGCGACTAGTCCACCGCAGCTCCACACCGCACCCAGGCGAGCATTCAACTTGGCAGGATTGAACATCGTCCCCGCGACGTCGAATGGTGTCTGGCTGGCGCTGTTCTGTTGCGTGCTGTCCAACCAGCTCATGGCACCGCGCACCGTCATCCTGCCGTCGGCAAGGTCGAAACGGTAGGATGCAGACAGATCGATGCCGCGGATGCGCTGCCGTGCCACATTGACGTACTGCGCGTAGAGCAGCGCCTGCACATCATCCGGATCGAACGGCTGTCCGCTCAGGTTGTAGAAGGCATCCGCCGCTGCCAGCAGCGCTGCCACACTTGCGGGCGTGGGCGCCGTATCGATGAACTGCGCATAGTTGGGATTGACCAGCGCCTGCCCGTAGTCGGTGATCGGCTGGACCACGCGGTCCGTGTAGTCGATATCGAACCACGTCAGCTCGGACTCGAACCCCGCCAGCGCTGCAGGGTGCACCGCCAGCGACGCCGCCCACGTGGTGGCCCGCTCCGGCTGCAGCTCCCCGTTGCCTCCGAACAACGAGAGTACCGTCGCGTTCGCGCCCCCTACCCCACCATAGGACTGCACAGGGCTCAGCGACGCGGTACGCGCCTGGTACTGCTGGAACAACGCGGGCGCCTTGAACGACTTGCCCCATGACGCCTTGAACGTCATGTCGGCGACCGGCGCGTAGATCACGCCAAGCTTGGGCGTTGTAACGCGCCCGAAGCTGTCGTAGTCCTCACCGCGTAACGCGGCGGTCAGCTCCAGCCTGCGCAGGCCGCGGCGGGCCGTTTGTTCGCCCGCGAGCGGCACACTCATCTCCACATAGGCGAAGCGGCTGCGCTCCTCGCCTTCCACCACGCGCGCATCCGTGAGCTGGTTGTGCTGGAAGAACTCGTTTCGACGACCGCCGATGCCAACAGCGATGCGGGATTCACCGCCAGGCGCCTCGAACAATGGTCCTTCCGCATCCAGCTCATAGGAAAGAGCCTCATTGCAGTAGCACTCGCGGATGAGTGTGCTGGCCGCGCCGGTGGCAATATCCAGGCCAGACTGGTGCTGGACCAGCCGGTCACGTCCGTGCCCCGCGCCGAGCGACAACGTCCAGTCCCCCGCCAGTGCCACATCGAGCACGGAGGAGACGAGCGCTGCAGTCGATTCCGGAGTGGTCCGGTAGTAGACCGGCTGCAGCCCCGTGTTCCACGGATACATTTCCTGATCGCGCCAGGTCTTCAGCGCATCCACGCGCAGCTCCACAGAATCGGTCAGGGATTGATGCGCACTCAAAAGCGCACTGCGCTGTTCGATGCCGGGGTACAGCGTGGTGGGGTCGAACATGTGCGCGGTGTAGTCGCGCTGCCGCGCGAACAGCGGGTTGCTGGACGTGTCCTTCAATGTCGCGATGAACCCACCCGACACCCACGTGGTACCCGCTGTCGCGGTGTACTCGCGTGTGGACAAGCCGCCATCCGTGGCACCGCTGTAGCGCGCGCCCACGCTCAGACCGTCGTAGTCACGCTTGAGGATCACGTTGCCGACGCCACCCACCGCATCGGAACCATAGATGGCCGAAGCCCCGTCAGGAACAAGGTCGATACGTTCGACCGCTTCGACCGGAATGGCGCCGATGTCGACCGCCTGGCCGAACCCGCCATAGGCCATGCGCCGGCCATTGAGCAGCGTCAGCGTGGCGTCGGGGCCCAATCCACGAAGGTTGAGCGACGAGCCGCCGGTGAGGTTCTGATTGGCCAAACCGCCTGCGCCGGATGTCGCCCCCACCGCTACACCCGGGTTATGCCCGCCGCCGAAGTTCTGCGGCACGCTGCGGATCACCTCGCCCAGATCGGCGAAGCCTTCTTCGCGGATGCGTTCGCTGCCGAGGGTGATCACCGGCGACGGCGTGGTGCCGCCGCGGATGCGGGTGCCGGTGACGGTGATCGTCTCGAGGTCGGTAGCGTTCGTGCCCTGCGGTGCGCGCGCAGCAACGGGCTCGGGCTCGGGCGCGCGGCTGCGGTCGGCGGCCGCGAGAGCAGGCTCGATCACGACGGTGCCGTCGCCTGCCTCGCGGTAGTCCAGTCCATTGCCGTGCAGCAGCATCGCAATGGCGTTGCGCCAATGCATGCGGCCATGGACCGCCCTCCCCTGTCGGTTTGCGACCACTTCTCGTGAGTACACGATGTGGCGGCCGCTCTGCGCTCCGACTGCATCCAGTGATTCCGCGAGCGATCCCGGCGCAAGTTCGAACTGCTGCGCATCCCGCGCTTCGTTAGGAATCGCCGTGTCGCGGCCATCTGAACTCCGCGCCACCGCCAGACTTGTCGTCCCGACTGCAGTGGCGAACAAGGCGATAGAGATCGCCCGACGTAGCGTGTGTGCCCTCATGGTGCGTCCCTTGCTCCCGCTTGATTGGCTATGTCGAAGTCTTTTGTCAGCCATGCGCCTGACTCGTCCGAACTAAGAGCGGGAGAGCACTGCGCGTACTGAGTGCATGACCACGCGGCTGCGCTCCTGCCCCTTGTGCCCTGCGCGCTCGGCGCAACGCCTTTCGGCGCGCGCCGGACGTCCAGCACTGGCAAGACCATACGCCAGGATGAGAGTTATATCCAGTAGATTTATATGCTGTAGATCGGGAGCCGGTAGAGGGACAGGCTGGGCACATGCCATCGCCCCCTTCCGAAGCTGCCCTGAAAGTCCGCGCCCGAGTCGGCGCGAATGTACGTCGCCTGCGCGAAGCCATGCCGGATGACGTGAGTCAGGAGGAACTCGGTGAAATGGCCGAGTGCCATCGCACTTATGTCTCTCAGCTAGAGCGCTCCAAGACCAACATCTCCATCGATCGCTTGGTTCGATTTGCCGTGATCTTCGAAGTGGATATCGTTGATCTGCTCCTAGAGCATGAAGACGGAGACGCGTGACTTTTCGCGGTGCGAGCGAGGCCAGTCGCCAAATTCATGTAGAGCTATATACAGTAGATTTATAGTCTGTAGATCCTAAGGCGGTAGATGCTCAGGCTTGGAGCCATGCCCTCCAAGCCCTCAAAGAAGCCGTCGCAAAGCGCGCGACAACGTGTTGCCGAGAACATTCGACGCTTGCGCAAGAGCGGGGGACTCAGTCAGGAGGAGCTCGCCGATGCCGCGGAGTTCCATCGGACCTACATCTCGCAGCTCGAACGTTGTGTCACCAACATCTCAATTGATGGACTCGAGCGTTTGGCGGAGGTTCTGGGCGTGGACATCCTCGATCTGCTGCAGCCGGCGGCGTAGCAACGAGCTTGGCCGACTTATCAGGCCGTTGAAGAACTATGCAGACAGCTGCAACTGCTGATGCATCTAGTCTCAACTCAGAATGTCCTTACAGATCGGTTGGGCACGCTCCGATTGATACCGCATGTCCTGACGGGGAAAGTTGAGTCGTCAGCAACGCGCGATCCCCAGTCCTCCTCGGGTAGCCAGACGCGCGGGCCGAGGAGTGGAGCGCCTCGGCTGCTGGCTCCACAACGCTGAGAAGCCTTCGTTCTCACCGCATCGCCAACTTCACCGCACCATTGCGCCGAGCGACATGCTGCCGGAATGCCCGCCCAGAAGATCGACGTTGCCTATCCGTCACATCCTTCGGCAAGTATAAGAACCCGAACTCCTTGCCCGAGACGCTACGGCGGCTGACAGCATCTGCCGCTGTCAGCCGCCTTGCTCCTCATGCTCGCGCAAGAACTCCTGAAGGGGCACAAGTATTTTCAGCGGCATATCCTCGCCCCGAAGCGGCGCGGCGTTGCGACGCGCGCCAACCCATCGAGTCATGAACCGCTTCGCCTGCGCGGGCGAAGCGGCTTGGCCGGCATGCCCCTTTCGGCGCCATAGCACCCAATATCACCCGCCCGGGTAGACGGCACTGATCGCCTGCCGCTTCCACGTCAGAACGGTGACGCCGGCACCGGCACTCCATTGATACAGCAACGGAATGACCTTCGGTTCCTTCCGAGCCGCCTCGATCTCTTCCCGCAGTAACGGGTTGATCTGCCATTCCATCGACACAGAATGATCCGGCTCGCTTCATGGATTGAGACGCCAACCAGCCGCATGCCCCAGAACGCCCGTGCCGCGATCATACTGAGGATGCGCCGTGTTCTGCCCTGATCCTGTTGGATACCCAATCGGGAAAGCGGATGTTTGAATAAGCAGTCAGGCCCATGGGTGCTCGCTTCAAAGTGAACCTTAGCTTTTTCAGGTCATGCACTTACTCGCCCCCCTGGACTTAGGAGTCGTCTTACCGCATCCTTAGCTATGGCCGATAGCCTGACGCCCGAACAACGCAGCGAACGCATGTCTCGCATCCGGGGGCGCGACACTAAACCCGAGATGTGGGTGAGGCGCTTCCTACACGCCGAAGGATTTCGCTACCGACTGCATGGAAAAGACCTCCCTGGACGACCGGACCTAGTGCTGCCAAAATACGGCACGGTGATCTTCGTGCATGGCTGCTTCTGGCACGCACATCATTGCCAGAAGGGTCGCATCCCAAGTACTCGAGCTGGCTTTTGGCAGGACAAGTTCAGCATCAACAAACGTCGGGATGCACGAAACAGCCGCGCACTTCGTGCCGCAGGCTGGCGCGTCTTCCATGTGTGGGAGTGCAGCATCTCCAGCCCGGGGAGGCGCGAAAAGACGTTGGCGGCATTAGCGCGACGGATCCGTCGCGGAGATTGAGAACCATCCATGAAACCCTTCACCGCTGTATACAAGCCAAGGCATATGAAGTGAACAAGCGCGACCTAAAAGTGATGGACCTTTTCGCCGGGTGTGGCGGACTGTCACTTGGCTTGGAGCAGGCTGGCTTCACGCCAGTCTTTGTCAACGAGCTCAATGATGATGCCCGCGCAACGTACATCCAGAATAGGGTCGAGAAGCACGAATGGCTCGCAAGACCAGACTTCCACTCTTCCGACGTGAAAGGCATGGTCCTCGACAAGCGCTACCTCGCAGCTCTGGAGAAGCGTCTTAACAGTGATTTCGGCGTATCCCATGGAGAGCTCGACCTGCTCGTTGGAGGTCCTCCGTGCCAGGGGTTCTCGGGGATCGGACACCGTCGCTCTTATTCAGTGAACAAGGAGCAACTGCCCTCTAACCACTTGTTTCAAGATATGGCGGCGATCATCCATCGCTTGAAACCCCGTGCCTTCGTCTTCGAGAACGTCCGGGGCTTGCTCAATAGCCGTTGGACTATGGATGGAGCGAAGGGGGAGATCTGGCGCGACGTGCTTGCGACCTACCAAGGTATCCCCGGTTACTCGGTTGCGTACTCCCTCGTGTACGCAAAGGACTACGGCGTCCCCCAAAACCGTCCACGCGTGCTGCTGGTCGGAATTCGCGACGACATTGGAACGGGTCTGATCCGGGAAGGCAATCCTGAAGATGCGATCGCCCGCGGCTATTTGCCCGTCGGCAAGACGCTTCCCCCTCCGGATCTCGTGGACCTCCTTGGCGACCTAGTCGACGATTCCTACGAAAACGGCGGAGAGACGACCCAGTACCCATCGCCCGCGCGCCACAAGATCCAGAAGATGCTTAGGACGCCGCGCAGTGGAGGCGTTCCGCTCAAGAAGGGTGACCCAGTGACCGAGCACTCTTACAGCAAGCACAACGAGCGGATTCTCGCCAAGTTCCGAGCGATGCATGCATCCGGAGGCACCGTGCCCAAAGAGTTCCACACGAAGAAGTTCGCTCAACGCCTACTGCCGGCCAGATGGGGCTCATCGGGCCCCATGATCACTGCTACGTCCCTTGCGGATGACTATGTGCACTTCTCCCAGCCGCGCGTACTCACCGTCAGGGAATGGGCCCGGCTTCAGATGTTCCCGGACTGGTATCAGTTCGCGGGCAAGCGCACTACCGGCGGAATCCGTCGCGCAGGCAATCCTCGCGAAGGAATATTTGATCGCGAGGTACCCAAGTACACCCAGATCGGGAACGCCGTCCCGGTCGGACTGGCGAAGGCGGTCGGAGAACATTTGAGGGGCATACTGTCAGACTGATGGATCGCAAGGGGGCAGAACCATGCTGGGTATTGCGGACATTTCTGTCCAAGAGGTATTGCGTTACTTCACGCGCAAAGGACTGGATGTTGGATTGGTCGTGCCAACCACGACGGGCATGGCCAAAGGCATCATGGACGCGACAGCCAACGTCCGTGATTTTCTGAAGGCCACCGGCATCCACGATTACGAGACACAATCACAAGGCACCGAACACAAGAAGATGGTCCCCACGAGGTTCGTGACCGCCTCCGGAATCGTCGACACGACAACGAGCTTGTACCGCCCAGCAACCAAAAATGGCGACCCACGACTCTGGATCTATGGCCTTGGGCAACATGCGCGGCCCGGGAACGTGCTCGTCTTGGTTGGTGTCGGCAGCGACCAACTCTTAGCGATCAATGCAAGTAACGCGGGACTGGTACCTGGGGTTAAGCCGTCTCTAGGTACCTACATCAGCGCCCAAGGCGTGTCCAACGTTGATCTCGACCAGCTTCTGAGCCCACTTCTCGCTCCGGCCTTCACGATAGCCCAAGAGCTGTTGGCGATGGTCCGAGGATTAGCCGGCTCATGGCACAAAGGGATGCCCGGCAACAAGCGAGATACCGAAGTGGGCAGGCTCCTCGAGGAGCTCCTCGGCATTCGGACAAATAGTTCGCGACAGCCGGATTACAAAGGCATCGAAATCAAGGCAGGCCGCAGGGGCGGCAAAAGCCGGCAAACCCTGTTTGCGAAGGTCCCCGATTGGTCAGCGAGTTACTTAAAGAGTAGCTCCGCGATTCTGGATGAGTTCGGATACGCTCGGGCAACCGAAAAGTATTCAAAGCAGCTTCGTTGCACGGTTTCAGCACGCAATCCAAACAGTCAGGGCTTATTTCTTGCGATAAGCGGGGACGAGAGCCAGCTCCACGAGAATAGCCAGCGGCGAGATCTCCCCAAAGTCGCAATTTGGCAAATCCATGACCTCAAGCAAGCCCTCGCGCTTAAGCACCCTGAAACCTTCTGGGTAACCGCATCCAGTCGGAAGTCCGGACTTATCGAAGAGTTCCGCTATGAGCACGTCCTCCACACCAGAAAGCCAATGGTTAACTCGCTACCCATGCTCCTGGAATCCGGTGTCGTGACGTTAGACCATTTGATCACCCGGGATCTTAGCGGGAGGGTCAGAGAACAGGGGCCGCTATTTAAGATCTGGCGGCGCGACATGGATCTACTATTTCCGCCGGGCGATTTTTATTCACTCTAGCCAGAACTCGAAACCGCACGACGAGATAGAGCGATTGCAGAGCAAAATTTGCGATATAGATTAATGCCACAACGCCAATCAAGGATAAATATGCCGATCGAAATCATGGGCTTTGCCAAGGACGCTAGAACCGGCACCCCAGTCATCTATGCTAAATCTGACATACCAACATACTTGGAGATAGTCGGGGACGAGTTTGATGAGTTCGACATTCAGCGCAAGCGCGTTCAACATAAAGCCTATGCTCGAATGAAAGAGGACATTAAAGCAGGCACGCTTCTTCCGGCGGTAACTCTCGCCATAAAGAGCGGCCTCGTAGACGAGGCAGAAAATCTGATCGGAAAGCCCGACGATCTCGCAGTGATGATATCGCGAAGGGGCAGCGTCAACATCCTCGACGGCCTCCAAAGAACCCACATCCTAAAGGATATTGGTGAAAGCGGACATCGGTTCCTTCAAGATCAAACCATGCTTCTCGAGATATGGATTGAGCCCCAAATAAAGAACCTTATTTACAGAATCATTGTACTTAATGCCGGACAAAAGCCGATGTCGATGCGACATCAGATGGAGCTTCTCTTTTATTCCACCAAAGAGATTCTTGAAAATCGGATTCAAGGACTCGAGATTTTCACCGAGCGCGATGAATCAAGAAGAACCAGAGCGAAGAAATATCCGTTAGATCGCGTTTCATTGGCGTACTACGCATTTATTACTAAAGCTCACGAAGTCAATAAAGACAATATTGTCGCCCAACAGCTTCAGGAAGACGAGGTTCTTTCACAAGGCGTGGAAAGCTTTGGTGAAAGATTTGAACGATTTTCCGAGATCTTCACCAGTTTTTCGAGAATTGACCAACTTGCCGAAGGCAGGTACGGCAAGGCTGGCGTGTCCTGGGTAGGTTCGGAAAACTTTATGCTGGGATTCTTCGCTGCCTCTGCGAATGCCGACTCGAGAGCAGATGGGGCCCAGCTTGTCTCGGAAAGTCTGGCTATGCTCATCACCCGCCTAGAAGACCCCAAATACGCTGATCCCCTCGGCTTCGAACAGCATCAAAGAGTCTCGTCGGGTATTGATTCCCGCAAGTCAAATGTCGGCTACGCCACCCGAAAACTCGCTTTCAATGGCTTCAGAGAGTTCTTCCGATCCCGCGGTGAAGACCATCTTTCAGATATATGGCCGAGAGAGGCAGACTAGCGTATGGATTTCAGGGAGTGCGCTGAAAGGATTTCTGACATGCGGCAGTTGCTTGAACTGGATGGTGACGCAACCGCTCGAGATTTTAATGGCCACGGAGCACAACTTTATTCAATAGGGGGGAGGGTTGCCATCCCTTGCTTACCTTCAGGAAAATTCGGTTTTGAACCTATTGGGCGGGGAAATCCAATTCTTGACGTCCCCATCGAAATAGACAACCGCGAGATCGGGCATTACTGTCTAAGCAGCAAGATAGAAGGCGCCGGCATTACCGCATCCTCTGCCACTGACGTTCAGAAGATTGCGTTGATTAAACTAACTCGCGCCGAAGATTTTGATACCAACGGCCTCTCGAGTATGCGGGCGGCAATGGACTGCGTTGTAATACTTGAAGATGAAATAGAAAGCTTTCTGCGCTATCGCGCCACTAGCGCCGCTTGGGGTGGTTTTGTCTTAGAGGCAGACGCAACACCATTAGAAAAATCGGTGGAACTCGCCAGCACTGCAAAGATCGAGATCAGAGCTCTCGGGGCGCCACGCACCCAACGTCACAAAGCAGCACTGCAGCGAGCAACGGAGTCTTCAATTTCTGTAGACCGTTTTCTACACCTATATCACTTTCTCGAGCTCGACTACGACCATGAGATCGTGGAGCGGATACGTGCTGTAAACCTCGAGAATACTAGCGGCCTGGAAAAGCTCCTGAATACGGGAAGGACTGAACTAGATCGCCTGCACCTTATTGCTGAGGATTATCAAGAGATCGACAGGATAGAGGAGGCCTGCGGCTCCCTGAAGAATTTCGGAGATGTGCCCCTATTGGTCTTTTATGACTATGGAAAGGATAGTAATCCACTCAAAGATCGCGAGGCATTCATTCATCAATTTATAGAGCCGCCGACAGTTTCTAGAGCAGCGTTGAACGCCATAAAATCCGAGCGCGGACTTTCGGTAGATTTCGGCAAGACCGAGGCCTCCTACACCAAGACGATAGTGCGTCTAGCATGTTATTGGATCTATCGGATCAGATGCTGCATCGCCCATAACAAGCTGGGCGAGTATCACCTCACAACACCAGAGGACATGAAATTCGTCTCCGGATTCGGTGAACCGCTTGTTCGCCTACTAATCGCTCACAGGCTGGCGCGGATCGCCTAAGAAAGATAAGCGGGCCAATAATCCTTGGGTTACGCCATGCAACCACCTCAGGTTTTTTAATAGTCAAACCCCGATCGGATTCGCTTTCTACGGATCGATCTTGTACAGCTTGATCGATCCGGCGACCGCCAGTCATTTCGTAAGCACCGCCTCAAATCTCACCATCTCTTCTGCGCTTCTCAAAAACAAGAAGGCGGCCCATGGCCGCCTTCTTGTTGAGCTTCAACTTCGTATCCGCGTCAAACCCCAACCGGATTCGCCTTTTCCGGATCGATCTTGTACAGCTTGATCGCCCGCGCCACATCCTTGCCGGTCATCTTCCCGTCCTTCGCCAGCGCATCGATCGCCGCCTGCGCGATGTAGTAACGATCGACCTCGAAGTGGCGGCGCAGGTTGGCGCGGGTGTCGGAGCGGCCGAAGCCGTCGGTGCCGAGCACGGTGTAGGTAGCCGGGACGAACGCGCGGATCTGGTCGGCGAACGCGCGGACGTAGTCCGTGGCGGCGATGACCGGGCCCTGGCGGCCTTCGAGCAGCTGGGTGACGTAGGCCTTGCGCGGGGTCTTGGCTTCGGGGTTGAAGCGGTTCCAGCGCTCGGCATCCCAGCCGTCACGACGCAGCTCGGTGAAGCTGGGGCAGGACCAGATGTCGGCGGTGACGCCGAAGTCCTTGTCCAGCAGCTCGGCGGCGGCGATGGCTTCGCGCAGGATGGTGCCCGAGCCCAGCAGCTGCACGCGCAGCTCGCCCTTCTTGGCCTTGCCGGCATCCTTGAGCAGGTACATGCCCTTGATGACGCCCTCGGCCGCGCCTTCGGGCAGCGCCGGGTGGCTGTAGTTCTCGTTCATCAGGGTGAGATAGAAGAACTCGTCTTCCTGCTGGTCGAGCATGCGCTGCATGCCGTAGTGCAGGATCACGGCCACTTCGCCGGCAAAGGTCGGGTCATACGCGCGGCAGTTCGGGATGGCGCCGGCCAACAGATGGCTGTGGCCGTCTTCGTGCTGCAGGCCCTCGCCGTTGAGCGTGGTGCGGCCGGCGGTGGCGCCGAGCAGGAAGCCGCGGGCGCGCATGTCGGCAGCCTGCCAGGCGGAGTCGCCGATGCGCTGGAAGCCGAACATCGAGTAGTAGATGTAGAACGGCAGCATCGGCACGTCGTTGGTGCTGTAGCTCGTTGCCGCCGCCATCCAGCTGGAGAACGCGCCGGCTTCGG
>Ga0160444_100337_pt1 | contig 28737 bp, 20 predicted proteins | sample HID1972K_E1MG_FD_108232 | JGI IMG/M metagenome (GOLD analysis project Ga0160444, IMG submission 108232) | Enriched pill bug-associated microbial communities from UW Madison campus, WI, USA - HID1972K_E1 MG | ecosystem: Host-associated > Arthropoda: Insects > Digestive system > Unclassified ... | reverse complement strand
TGGCGCGTGGTGAACTGCGCACTATTGCCGCCACCACCTGGTCTGAATACAAGCAATATTTCGAACGCGATGCCGCGCTGGAGCGCCGCTTCCAGATGGTGAAGGTCGACGAGCCGAATGATGACACAGCGTGCCTGATGCTACGCGGCCTGAAATCCCGCTATGCCGAACACCATAACGTGCACATCACCGACGATGCGGTACGCGCGGCCGTTACACTGTCCCGTCGTTACCTGACGGGCCGCCAGCTGCCGGACAAGGCCGTTGACCTGCTCGACACCGCCGCCGCGCGTGTTCGCATGAGCCTCGATACAGTGCCTGAACAAATTGTGCGCCTGAAAGCACAGTTGACCGCACTGGAACTGGAAGAGCAGGCACTGCTGGAAGATATTGCCGCTGGCAGCAACCGGCATGGCGAGCGCCTGGCTGCCATTGAACAACAGCGGGCTGAACTGGATGAGCGTATTGCGGAGCAGGAGACGCGTTTCAGCCACGAAAAGGCGCTGGCACAGCAGCTGATGGTCAGCCGCCAGGACATCAGCCAGCAGGCTGAAATTTCCGACCTGCAACAGCAGCTCGAGCAGGCGCAACAGGGTGACGTGCTGGTTCAGGTGGATGTGGATACCCGCACGGTTGCCAATGTGATTGCCGACTGGACCGGCGTGCCGCTGTCTTCCCTGATGAAAGACGAGCAGACCGAACTGCTGACGCTGGAAAATGAAATCGGTAGCCGTGTCGTCGGCCAGGATGTTTCCCTTGAGGCTATCGCCCAGCGCCTGCGCGCGGCGAAGACCGGACTGACGTCAGAGAACGGCCCGCAAGGCGTGTTCCTGCTGGTCGGCCCAAGCGGTGTGGGTAAAACCGAAACCGCGCTGACCTTGGCAGACGTGCTGTACGGCGGTGAAAAATCGCTCATCACCATCAACCTGTCTGAGTACCAGGAGCCGCACACCGTTTCGCAGCTGAAAGGTTCACCGCCGGGTTATGTCGGTTACGGCCAGGGCGGCATTCTGACCGAGGCGGTGCGCAAGCGCCCGTACAGCGTGGTGCTGCTCGATGAAGTGGAGAAAGCGCACCGCGACGTGATGAACCTGTTCTACCAGGTCTTCGACCGCGGCTTTATGCGCGACGGCGAAGGGCGTGAAATCGACTTCCGTAACACCGTCATTCTGATGACCTCCAACCTCGGCAGCGACCACCTGATGCAACTGCTGGATGAACAGCCTGAAGCCAGCGAGGGCGACCTGCATGAACTGCTGCGCCCGATTTTACGCGACCACTTCCAGCCCGCGCTTCTGGCCCGCTTCCAGACCGTGATTTATCGCCCGCTGAGTGAGCCAGCCATGCGTACCATCGTGGAGATGAAGCTCGCACAGGTCAGCAAACGCCTGCACCGCCACTATGGCCTGAAAACGCATATCGGTGAAAGCCTGTTCGACGCCCTGACTGCCGCCTGTCTGCTGCCGGACACAGGCGCGCGTAACGTCGACAGTCTGCTCAATCAACAAATTCTGCCAGTGCTGAGTCAGCAGTTGCTGACCCACATGGCTGCAAAGCAAAAACCACACTCCCTGACGCTCGGCTGGAATGACGAAGAAGGGATTGGGCTGGAATTTGATGCCACGGATACCCGAGAGGAGGCGTGATGATGGAAAGCATTGCCAGTCTGGCACAGAAGAAAATTGATGAGGTTCTGGGGCTGTCCCGCTATCGCGTGGATGTTCATGAGTGCCCGCATTTTCTCGATGTCCTGCGTTTTCGCGCCAGTGAAACCCTGAGCCAGCCGTGGCGCTATGACGTCACCGTCACCTGTGCGGCAAACATTGCCGGCAGTGAACTGATGCTTAAACCGGCCTCCTTTACCTTCCAGACACCGCTCTATGACGGTACGCCGACGGTGCCTGTGCGCACGGTCTACGGGGTGGTAGATGATTTCCGCCGTATCTCTGCCTCGGGGGATGAAATCACCTACGCCCTGCGACTCGTGCCGCGTATTGCCCTGATGCAGCATACCGAGCGTTGTGCGGTATATCTGAACCAGTCGGTGCCGGAAGTGGTGGAGCAAATTCTACGTTCCCACGGGCTGGAAGGGGCGGATTTTGAATTCCGCCTGTCGCAGGCGTATCCGGTTCGCGAGCTGATTACCCAGTGGCGTGAAACGGATCTGGCCTTTGTTCAGCGACTGCTGGCCGAAGTCGGCATCTTCTGGCGCTTTGAGATGGATGGCCGCATTGAACAGGATGTGGTGATTTTCCAGGACAGCCAGATGCAGTATCAGTTTGGCGTGAAGTTGCCGATTATCCCGCCGTCACGCACCAGTGATAACGGCCAGGAAAGCGTCTGGAATATCCAGCCAAAAGACCATGTGGTCACCGGCGGCGTGGCTACCCGCGATTATAACTACCGCGACGCGCTGACCCCGCAGGACAGCTCCGTAAGCGTCCGCCAGGAAGGCGTGGCGACCATCGGTGAGGTGTATCACTATGCTGAGCCGTTCCTGAGTGAAGGGGATACGGAAACCCCGGAAGGCGGGGCCTGGTTTGCCCGTCTGCGTCATGAGCGTTACCTCAATGCCCAACAGACCGTCACGGGGCGTGCCAGCAGTCCGGTGCTGGCCCCGGGCGAGGTCCTGGAGCCACAGGGCAGTGGTCTGCCTGATTCGCTGAAGGATGGCATCGTCATCACCGGGGTTCACACCTCAGGTGCCCGCGATAAGGGCTTCCAGCTGCGCTTTACGGGTATTCCGTACAGCGAAACAGTCTGCTTCCGTCCGGCACTGCTGAACCGTCCGGTCATGGCTGGCTCCCTGCCTGCCCGGGTGGAAAGCGATGAAAAACATGATATTTACGCTTACCTCGACAATCAGGGGCGCTACCGCGTCCGGCTCGACTTTGACCGTAACAGCACCGAACAGGGCTATGCCTACCTCTGGCTGCGCATGGCGAAACCGTACGCCGGGGATACTTACGGCTTTCACTCCCCGCTGCTTGACGGTACCGAAGTTTCGGTGATGTTCGACGGCGGTGACCCTGACCGTCCGTACATTGCCCACGCGCAGCACGATTCTGAACACCCTGACCACGTTACCCGTGACAACCACACGCGCAACATCTGGCGCACGGCCGGGGATAACAAATTCCGGCTGGAAGACAAACGTCAGGAAGAGCATTTCAAGCTTGCAACGCCGTTTGGTAAGACGCAACTCAACGGCGGCCACGTCGTGGACAGTGAGCGTGAGCCCCGTGGTACCGGATTTGAACTGCGTACAGATGAATACGGGGCGCTGCGTGCCGGGCGGGGGATGTTCCTTACCGCAGATGCACAGCCGTCGGCACAGGGCAAAGTGCTGGATATGGCACCGGCCATTGAACGCCTGAACCAGTCAGCAGCAGAAATGAAGCGGCTCAATCTTCTCGCACAGCAGGCTCAGGCGCTCACCAGCGACCTGGAAAGCCAGAACAGCCTGCTGGAAAACCGCCTGAAAGACCTCCAGTCAGCGGCACTGCTGGGGAGTGCGCCGCAGGGCGTGGCGTTCACGTCGGGTGAGCATCTTCAGATGACCAGCAAGCAGAACACCATCCTGAGTGCGGGTCAGCATCTCGATATGGGTGCGATGAAAAACATTACGTTGTCTGCCAGCGAATCTGTCGGTTTTTTTGCCCATCAGTCCGGGGCGAAGCTGATTGCCAATCAGGGAGATGTTGAGGTCCGCGCAGAGGCGAGCTCAATGGAGATGTCATCAGAGCTGCTGTTTACCATCAGCAGCAACAAGGATGAGCTGCTCATCAGTGCGCCTAAACTGCGACTCAATGGTGGTGGCTCCAGTATCACCCTGGACAATGGTGGCATTGTGGAAGAAACCCTGGGCGATTACCTGGTGAAATCCCCCCATTACCGCTCGCCGATGGCCGGTGGCAGCATGGACATTACGCCGCCTAATTTCAGCCAGACAAACGCCAGCGTGACGCCTCCCAAAACACGTAATATCCCTTCACGTTAAGGATGACCGGAATGAAAATCTGTTTTCCTGCCCGCAAAGCGAATGGTGAACAATACGCCACTGTGGATGACATGATGCAGCCGTTCTGTCAGGAGCCACACGGCTCCTGGCTGGCCGGAACGAATAACATGTGGCACGGTGGGATCCACATCACCCATAAGAGTGCCCCGGGTTCCGTGCTGACAAGCGAGACGGCCGACACGGCGGTGCCGCTTCAGTTTATGGCGGGTGGCGAAGTGGTGGCCTGGCGTGTGAATCAGGATTACCTGACTTCCACGTACATGAATAAGCCGCTGCAGTATTCCAGCACCTTTGTGCTGGTGAAGTCTACCTGTACCCCGGATCCTGAAAAGAAGGACAACAGCCTCGACTTTTACTCACTGTATATCGGGCTTGCTCCGCTCTCAGCCTTTCCAAAACACAAGCTTTATCAGGTTAAAGAGAAGGGCGACGGGCTGAGTCAGCGTGAATATACCGGCAAAGAAAAAGACGGAGATATGGTGCCGGTTGCGAGGAGTAAGCTGAAAACGGGCGACCGCGTCATTGTGCTGCGTGAGATCACCTTCGACCTGAAGGGACAGACGCAGACGTTCGGGCTTGCCCGGGTGCTGAACAGCAAATCCGAAATGACCGGCAAGGCATACTGGGTGTCGCTTGACCCGCAATATGTGACACCCGTGGGTGAGCAGAAGGCGCACCTGCCGGCCTGGATGCAACAGGCAGTTGCGCAGGGGACGTTTGATGCCGTCGTTAAACCTGCAACCAAACTTGAGGTGGCAGCCGGCGATGCAGTGGGTTACCTGGCGGAAGACATTGCCCCTTGTGACATACACGGTGTGGAAAAAAGTGCTTTTGTGCATATTGAAGTGCTCAGCACTGACAGCCGGATGATCGATTTTCTGAGCAATAAGGCCCAGGTGAAAAGTGGCCCAAAATACGTTCATATCCACCCGGAAAGTTTCATTTATAGCCGTTCAGGCGATACCTTCACCCAAACCAAAGGGAAGGTGAAGAAAGATATTCACAAAATTATGCCGCAGGATAAATGCCATCCGTTCAAGGATAGCAGCGGTAAGCGCTGGTTTGATATCGGGGACGGGGCCTGGGTCAGTGGTACCGATGTGGATGCGGATATCTGCCAGTACGACCTGGATAAACTGGGTTTTAAAGCATTTGAAGAGCCGTCCACATCCGACATGACAAAATCCCTGCATGAAGGGTGGATCAAAGACGGATTCACCAGAATGGCAGAGTGGGTACGGCCTGAGCGCGGTATCCGGGAAAAACAGGTCTCTGACTACTACAAAGCCCTGCTACGAAAAATGGACAGTGATAACAGCGGTGACCTTTCCGGCGCAGAACTGCGCCACGCGGTTAATTATGCGGAGCTGGATATCAGAGATATTGCGGCGCGGATGGTGGTCAAACACGACAGTGAATGGTTTGGTGGCAGCAGCCATCATCGATGGAGAACATTTTTAAAGCAGCTGGATCCGCTGTGTATCAGCTATGTCAGACAGTGGTTTGACGACATGGAATGGATGAGCAAGGTGGAAGTATTCAACAGCGGTGAGCCTGTCTGGCATATGCATCCAGTGGTATTTTTGTCAGCATTGAAAGAGACTGCATGTGACTGTGAATTAAAATATGCTGATAAATTCAAAGTAACAAGATATGGTACTCAATATGGTCCTATCTATAGTGGGACAATTTCTTTGGATAAATACCCTCGCTGGGAAGAACTATTGAAATCAGGTGAGATCACCGAGAATGAAAAAGATATTCTTATCGCAATGTCTCAAAATGAAGGAAATATGGATGCGATTCAGTCGTACGATAGCGAGGTTATAACCGCAGGGGCTATGCAGAAAACTGTAAAAGATGGTGCTGGATCAGAAGGAAAAGGGGAGTTATCCGCTCAGATGGCGGCATTCAGAGATTCTCATTCAGATTTATATATTGCCCATGCTGTCAATTGTGGTTGGACTGTCGAGGGTAGTGGTACATCTTCTATTGTGTATTATAGTGATGCGGAATTGACCGGTGGCAAAAAAATAACTGCAACGGATCTTAAACATCTGATTAGAAATGGATGCAGTGAAACCACATTTAGAAAAGTTATTCACAACAAGCCGCTGGCTGCATTAGTTAAGCTTATATCTCTCCCAGAATACTTGGATTTACAAGTCCTTGACTTTGTTAAAAGGCTTCATCATGCAGAAAATGGTTCTGTGGGTAATGGGCTTAAAATTAAAGATTATGCAAAAAGTAATTTTGGACGTGCATTAGTTTTAGATGAGTCTGTTAATAGACCGGCTAATGTTACATCGGATTTCAAAAAAGCAATCAAGAATTTCCACTCCCATAATCCATCAATCAATTCCGATCCGAAAACATGGGGGGCTCAGCATGAAAGCAATGAGCGTCTATTATTGGATGAATATAGACTAACGCGACGAATGACTGACTCTACTAAAAGATATAATCAATTGAAGGCAAAACTATGAAGAGCAATTTTTTATTTGTGTTTATGATGTTTGTTGCCGTTTGTAATTCTGCGCATGCTGATATAGAAGTAAAGTCTCAAAATGGAAATTCAGTTGTTTTTAGTCAGCCTAAACATGGCGATAATATTGAGTCGGATGCTTGGAACAAATTGACATTTAGTCAAAATGGAAAAAAAATCGATCTTAGTCGTACTGATCGATACTATACAGAAGATGGCTCTAGTGAGGTGTCGCCTAGTGGCAACTATCTTGTTGTTAATAGTGTCGCTGGGGATTATCTGGATTCTGGTGATGGCGCAAAACAGTATGTAAGTAAAGCATATTGTAGCGTTATTGATATGCGCAATGGCTGCATCGTGAGTGATTGGGATGGTGAGGCTTGTGGTTATCAATGGGCTAAGGGTAAAGATATTCTTTCTAGCTCTGATGATAATGATGCAGACTCTTTTGATTTTCTTTCGATGAAACCTGCTGTAAGAAAAATTGATGGTTCATATTCAACACTAAAAACAATGGATGCCAATAATTTGTTGCGCTGTGATAAAGTTAGCAGCGAAAATATTGGAGATTATCAAACTTTATCAAAGGAAAACAAAGGTGTAAGACAGCTGGTGCTGACTGGTGTTTTAGATTACATCAACAAGTTAGAAACGTCCTCATCAATTAATGTCAGTAAATCATACCTATATTCATCCCCTGACGAAAATTCAATAACAAAAGCTTACTTGGTTGCTGGTGATAAGGTTAAAGTTATTCAGTTTTCACAGAGTAAGAAATGGGTGGAAGTAGGTTACGTTAGCCCTAAAGGGAAACCGTTGGTTAAATGGGTTAAGTTTGACGATATAAAACAATCTTGATGACCAAAATGATAAAAAACATCCTGGTAACATCCCTTTTGTTTACTTCATATGTTTTAGCATCTGATATAAAACCTGTTCCATTTGTTGTGGTTAAAAATGACAGTGCTGAGTATTCTGCCATTTGCAACTCTGTCAAAAAATACTTGGTGAACATGATCAGGCAAAGATATGGAAGGAAAAAAACAACCCAAATGAGATTTTCTTAACTACATCATCAAGAGTCCTTGTGAGAATTAAAACGACGCTGGCGCGGGGTATTTAGTTTCTCAGGTCTGGGACTTCAGTAACTATGCTATGAAAGATAGTCTTGATGATGATGGGGAGGATTTATCAGATAGTGGTATTAATATTTTTCCAGCCTTGTACCCATTAAGCAAAACTCAAAATGCAGTTGCTCTGGTTCAGAAATGGTCTACTTCTTATTCAGGTGGTGGTAAGGAGATGGATCGAGCTGATTTTATCATGTTAAATGAAGATGGGACATACAAGACGGCGTTTTCTAAAATACCATTTTATAGTAAGGAGCAGATAAGGGCATGCTTTTCTGATTCTGATTACGCCAAAAAGTCACATTGCTCTGATGAGAACTGGAGCATTTTGAATATATCGATTATAGATAATGGTGCTGAGTTCTATTCATGGGAATTTACCACCAAATCGTATGACTGGCCTTCGTTTGTAGATAAGTCGAAAATGAAAAAAAACATAGATAAAAAGACATTATATCCTTTCAAAAATACTGAAAAATAAATCGAAGAATCAGTTGCTATGAGAAAATAGGGTTCGCCTTCCCTTCTTATGATTGATGGTTAGGGGGCGGGTAATCGTGTGGATGTTTGCATAAAGATACGTGCATGAGAAAAATGATACTGAATTTACTCTTTGTTTCATCAGGTTCAATGGCCTCTATGACAGGTCATTGGGAACAAATCGGTAAATCAAATTCATTTACTATGGACCTTTTTCAGACAGGTAACCATGTAACAGGTAAGTATTGTTTTATCACAAACAATGGTGATCGAATAGACTGTGCTGAGAACGATGATGACGACAATATCCATGGTGATATAAAAAATGGGGTTGCAGATATTAAGTTTGAAAGCACCTTTGATGGTAAAGGAACTGCAAGTGCGGAAATAAAAAACAACAAATTGATTTATACAATTAAAGATAAAACCCCTTTTACCCAAGCCAATATGTCCGTCCCTACAGTAATTGAGTTTAATAAGAAGTAAAAATGTTTGATTGCTGTTTCCAAAGATTGCTCTGGCTGTATGTGGAAGTAATTTATCTATTCCACTATCGATTAAAAAATGAAAAAGGAACGCAAAAATATATGCAAGGAATTATTCGACTAGGCGATAAAACTACTCATGGTGGAGCAGTGTTGTCCTGCTCAACAACCATGTTCTTTGGCGATATCGGTGTGGCCCGTAAAGGTGACCGTGTTTCCTGCCCGGAACATGGCGATACCACTATCGTCGAAGGTAACCCAAATTATCGCGATCGCGGTGTTCCTGTAGCTTTTCACGGGCACAAGTGTGGCTGTGGCTGCACGCTTATCAGCTCACTGCCCAATGTTCTGGTGGGGTAAACGTGCCGGTTGAACTTGAGCGCATTCCCGCGCAGGAGAAACTGCCACCTCGTCCGCGCTTTAAACGCTGGCTGCTCCTGGGCATTGTGATGCTGCTGGCGGGAGCTGCAGCTACATTCCTGTTCTGGAAGGGCGAGCGCTCCGGTGCCGCGTTCTGGGGGCTGGCAACAGGGTTGCCTGTCGTGTTGTGGGGGCTGCTGGTTGTCGGGCGTTATTTTGGTTATGCGCTACTGCGTGGACGTTGTGATGAGAAAAATACCACGACTGCCGCCCGATACCGGGCAGACGTTGCGCGCGGGCAGCGCTTCGGCTGGCTTATCGGTGAAGTCCTGATTAACGGGCTGGGGTCCGCCAGCACGATGACGCATGAGGCTGTGTTAGCCAAAAAGCCCCTGATGATGCCCTGCGAGCCAGTCAATGGTGGCGACCCTGTTCGTCACCGGGCGCTGGCGGCCACCGGGGAAATGGCTGACCGGGAAGCGCATTATTTCCAGGAGGTAACCGCCAACGTCCAGAATCTGGTGGCGTTGCTCCCGTCGACGCTGACCTGCTATCTGGCGGTGGATACCGGCGAACAGTTTTCGACATTGCCGTCTCTCCTGCAAAAAAGCGTGTCCCATCCGCTGGTGCGCATTCGCGACCTGACGGGGCTGGAAATCCTCGACTACTGGCTGGATTGCCATTATGACCGTGCTGCTGCGTTACTGGTGGTCAGCGCTCAGCTTTACGAAGAGCCTCCAGAGGACAGTGGCGAAGCCATTTCAGTGTTACTGCTGACCAACTGCCGTCTGAAGGATATCCCGGATGTGTCAGTCAAAGTTCACCGGCCGCAGATGTGCCGCGATGGCAATCTGAATCTGGCATTTGAACGCGTCATGATGTGGTCAGGACTGGAAAAAACAGCACTGAAGCAGGCATGGACCAGCGGTGGCCAGATGGCCTCCGGCGATATATTCAGCAAGGCCCGGGAGGCACATGCCCCGGGACTTAAAGCCGATAAAATTACCCATATTGATACGGTTGTCGGGTTCGCGGGCATTGCCGCTCCCTGGCAGGCGTTACAGCTGGCAACCCGCCAGTGCCTGAGCGACAGCAAAGCGCAGCTTACTGTCACGGAACTGGCTGAAGACAACCGACAACTCTGTATTGTCACACCAGAATAACTCTCAAGGGATTGCTCTCCTCCGTTATGAAAATCGCATCCACTTTTCTGCTTGTGCTGCTCCTGGGCGCATTATCTGTTTGCCTCATTGGCGGCGCACTCTGGTTCTGGCCGGAGTGGGTTAAGGACACCTTCAACATCGGACCGTTCAGTACGACCGGCATAGTGATCATCAGTCTGCTGCTGATGCTGGCGGCACTGATCATCGGTTGGGTGCTTGAAACCGTATTCACGAAGAACGGCGAGAAGCAGGGAAAGCTGGATGTGGTAGCCTCCGGACAGCAGGCTGCTGCATCCCAGCCTGAAGCAAAACATACCGACGCGGACACTTCCCGGTTTGTGGCTGAGGCGCTGGTCGATCACCTGCGTCTGCGCTACCGCCGCCGCTGGAAAGCTAAAGTGCGCCTGCTGCTGGTACAGGGTACCGACAGCGATATCGAAAAAGTGGTGCCGGGTCTTAAGCGTGACCACTGGCAGGAGAGTGACGGGATCGTGCTTATTTACGGCGGTCTGGCGGAAAGCGTGCCGGAGGATGAGTTCCTGTCCGTCCTGAAAGAGGTGCGGCCACAGCGTCCGCTCGATGGTGCGGTGCAGGTGATGAATGCGGCTGCACTGCCGGATACGGCGAAGCAGGACACCCTGGTGCGTGTACGCCAGAAAACCGATACCCTGCTGGGCTGGCAACTGCCGGTCTGGCTGTGGCTTGTCCGGGAAGGCACCTGGGCTCATGACGGGGAAGGTGTGCCCCCAACCGGCGCGTTATTTGGTTCTGGCGCAACAACGGAAGAGACCCGCGAGACACTCACCACTCTGTCCTCCGAATTGCAGACGCCCGGCGTGGCAGCGCTGCTTGAGAATTCACAGCACCACTGGCTGCTGAGCCTGTCAAAAGCCCTGCGCGGCTCGTTACGGCGCTCTCTGGTGCCGTTGTTGACCACGCTGATGTCAGGGCCGGCCCCTTACCGACTGCGTGGGGTGATGTTCAGTCCGGCATTGCCGGGAACCGAAACGGTACCGCACGCGCGCCTGTCACCGGCAGTCTGGCAGGAACTTGAGAATGACAGCCTGCAGGTGCATGCCCGTAAAATCGGCTTCCACTGGCAAAAGGTGCTGCGCCTGGTGCTGCTGGGAGTGGTTCTGCTCTGGGGGGCGGGTACACTGCTGTCGCTGTCCGTTAACCGTGCCCAAATCTGGCTCGCCCAGGATACGGCCCGTGTTGCCGCTGACACCAAACAGCCTTTGCCCGAACGTCTGCGTAACCAGCTGGCGCTGCAACAGACTATTGCCCGCCTGCAGAACCGCGAAGTACACGGTGCGCCGTGGTACACCCGCTTTGGCCTGAACCAGGACAGCGACACGCTGAAGATGCTCTGGCCACTGTATGCCCGAAACAACCAGCAACTGATGCGCGACGCACTGGCCGATGAACTCCATCGTCAGTTAAATGCTTTTGTACAACTGCCACCGGCAAGCGATGCGCGTACCTCTGCCACCCAGAAGACTTACAGTCTGCTCAAGGGTTACCTGATGCTGGCCCGCCCCGATAAAGCGGACGCGAACTGGCTTGCCGGTAACATGCTGAAGGCCTGGCCGCACCGCAACGGCGTGCCTGACAGCGTTTGGCAGACCCAGGCCCCGAAGCTGCTCGGCTTCTATGCGCAGAACTTACCGGCACACCCTGAGTGGAAAATTACTCCCGACCGCGCCCTGGTGGGGACGGTACGCCAGATTTTGCTCAAACAGATTGGTCAGCGTAACGCGGAATCGGGTCTGTACCAGGAGATGCTCGGGCGCATTGCCCGCAACTGGCCGGATTTAACCCTGGCGGACATGACCGGTGATACCGATGCGTCATCCCTGTTCTCCTCCGAAGAAGTGGTGCCGGGGATGTTCACCCGTCAGGCCTGGGAGGAGCAGGTCGAGGATGCGATTGATGAAGTGGTGAAGACCCGCCGTGATGAAATAGACTGGGTACTCACCGACAAAACCCATCAGCCGGGCAGCGACGTCTCTCCGGAGGCGCTGAAGCAGCGCCTGACAGAGCGCTACTTCACTGACTTTGGCAACGCCTGGCTCAACATGGCCAACAGCATTCAGTGGCACGAAGCAGCATCACTTTCGGAGGCCATTGCCCAGCTGAACCTGCTGGCGGATGTACGCCAGTCACCACTGGTGGCGCTGATGAATACGCTTGCCTGGCAGGGGCAGACCGGGGCCAAAGGAGAAGCGCTGGCGGATTCTCTGGTGGACTCGGCGAAGAAACTGGTGGGGCGTAAGAAGAACGCAAAACAGTTTATCGAACAGGCACAGGGACCGAAAGGTCCGCTGGATGGCGTGTTTGGTCCGCTCACTGGCCTGATGGCCGGGAAGGACGGTACCGGCTCGAACGGCAACCTCAGCTTCCAGTCCTGGCTTGCCCGTGTGACCCAGGTACGACTCAAACTCCAGCAGGTGACCAGTGCCCCTGATCCGCAAGCGATGGCTCAGATGCTGGCCCAGACCGTCTTCCAGGGCAAAGCCATTGACCTGACAGACACGCGTGACTATGGCTCTCTGGTGGCGGCAAGCCTCGGCCAGGAGTGGAACGGCTTCGGGCAGGCGCTGTTTGTACAGCCGCTCGACCTGGCCTGGCGTCAGGTGCTTGCGCCGGCTGCAGGCAGTCTGAACGCCCGCTGGCAGAGCACCATTGTCTCGCAGTGGAACACCGCTTTTGCCGGACGCTATCCGTTTAAGGCCACCGGCAGCGATGCCTCACTGCCGTTGCTGGCTCAGTTCCTGCGAAGCGACTCCGGACGCATTGCCGCGTTCATCAAAACCAATCTTGGTGGGATGCTGCATCAGGAAGGCAGTCACTGGGTGGTGGATCCGGCAGCCAGTCAGGGGATGAGCATCAGTCCGGCGTTTCTTACCGCCATCAATAAGCTTGCCGATATCTCCGATATCGTCTTTGCCCAGGGCGATGCCGGGGTGCATTTTGAGCTGATGGCCCGACCGTCACGCGATGTGGCCCGCACTCAACTGACGCTGGATGGTCAGAAACTGGATTACTTCAACCAGATGGAAAGCTGGCAGAGTTTCACCTGGCCGGGTAACACCTACTACCCAGGTGTCGACCTGAGCTGGCGCTCAACCAGCACTGAAATGCGCCTCTATGCCAGCAACCAGGGGAACTGGGGCTTCATTCGTCTGCTCGATAAGGCGCTGATCACCCCGCTCGACAGCAGCCGCACCCAGCTGGTGTGGATCACCCCGGACGGTAACCCGCTGAAATTCATTATGCGCAGTGAGCTTGGTGACGGGCCGCTGGCGTTACTCAAACTGCAGGGCTTCAGCCTGCCGCAGACCATTTTTTCTGTGGGCGCGGCTGACAGCGCACTCACACTTGCCGGAGACGAATAAATGGCGACTGCAGAAACGCTCCTGACTCTATGTCTTCCGGATGAAGCTCAGCGCGCGGCACTACTCGCGCAGACCCGGGAAAACCTCACCCGGTGGTCCCCGTGGCTGACACCGCTGGCAACGGGTCAGGGTGCCGGGGACGACCCGACCTATGAGGATGATTTCCAGCTGATGCGTGAGGAAATCAACAAACTCTCCGGCACTGATACCGATGTGCTCTGCCGCGTGGCGGAAAGCATTCTGACCCAACATGCCCGCGATATCCGGGTGGTGACCTGGTATGCCTGGGCCCGCCTGCAGCGTGACGGCGATGCGGGTCTGACCGATGGCGTCCTGCTGCTGACGGCCATGCTGGAGCAGGCGGGGCAACACTGCCATCCGCAGCGCAGCACCGCCAGGCTGGCAGCACTCGACTGGCTGAACAGTGAGAAAGTGCTGGATGCATTCTCACGCTGGCCGGACGTGACGCGGGAAGAGACCGCCAGAACGGCGGCGGCCCTGTGCCTGCTGGAGCCCGCACTGGAAAAATTGCCGGAGACTGAACGCCCTTCGTTTAGCGGTCTGCTGCGCACACTGGAAACCCGCCTTGCCGGTAGTGGTGGGCTGGATACGCCGGTGGCTTCATCCGGCCCGGACTGCACAGGTGAAGGCACACACAGCACACCGACGTCGGGTACCGCAGTGCCGGAAACCGCGGCTGTCAAATCGGAAGTGGAGCTGGTCCGTCAGCTGCGCGTACTGTCCGGCTGGGTGGTCGATCAGCCTCAGGGCTGGCTTGCCGCCCACCGGATGATGAAAGCCGCCCGCTGGGACCTGGTGACGCAACTGCCGGCGCTCGATGCGAGCGGCCGGACACGCCTGCTGCCACCAAAGGCGGACTATCGCGCCCAGCTTAAACGCCTGTATCTGCAACAAAGCTGGACTGAACTGGTGGAGCAGGTGGACGTAATGTTCACCGAAGGCGGTAACCGCTTCTGGCTCGATTTGCAGTGGTATCTGTGGCAGGGGCTGAGCCGTGCCGGCGCTCCCTGGGAACAATGGGCAGAGTACATCCTCAGCGACCTGAAGTTGTTGCTGAAACGCCTGTCGGGTCTGGAAACGCTCGCCTGGAATGACGGCACGCCACTGGCTGATGAGGTCACGCTGAACTGGATTGCTGAGAAGGTCAACGATGAGATGCCCGGCTTCAGTGATGAACCGGCAGTGGCTACCGCAGCTCAGGCGGATGACATTCTGGCACTGGAAGCAGAGGCGATGGAAAAAGGAGACAGCGAGGGTCCGGAGGTGGCACTGAGCTGGCTACAGAGTCGCCCGAATATGGCCTCACCCCGCAGCCGCTGGCTGCTCCGTTTGTTGATGGCGAAGGTGGCCGAACAATACGGACGAAATGAACTGGCTCTTCATCTGCTGGGTGAATTGACCGACAGCGCCCCACAGCTGACGCTCAGTGAGTGGGAGCCGGGACTGCTGTTCGACGTGCAGGCCCGCCGTCTTCGTTTGCTGCGCATGAAAGCCGGGCGCAGTGAAAGCGACAAAGCCCGTTTTTCCCCGGAAATGGACAGCCTTCTGGCCGGGCTGATTGCTCTCGATCCGGCACGCGCGATGGTGCTGTGCGGTTAGATAAAGAGGTAAACACGATGGATGTTTTATTCTGGGTTGCTGCCAGTTTTGGTGCTGGAGTCTGGGTTGGAGTACAGCATAGAAAAAGTCAGCGAAAACCCTTTCGGAAATCCACATCGGAGAACTGTACTCTCCGAAGTAAAGCTCCGCCAACAACTTGTACTCCCGCGCCGTCGCCACCTCCGCCTGTTAAATATCGGCACTCACGTTGGGAAGAGAAAGAGGATTTATTCTGGGGAATGGTGAAAGAAGGTGTCATTCTTGAAAACAAAAAATACATGACAACCTCCACAGAAAAACAATATCTGGAAAAGCTCGAAAAGTGGTTTGGTCAATATTGTCGGATATTTTGTCAGGTGAGTCCCGGGCGCTTTTTGAAGTTACCGGATCAAGATGCGTTCAGTGCTGAAGAAAGAGCTCGTTTCTTTACCCAGTTTAATGCGATGTCCGTGGATTATGTTCTGGTCTCCAGAAAGAATAACAAAATTGTCTGCGTCATCGAACTGGATGATAAAAGCCATGAGCTGGATGAGCGTATTACACGCGATAAGCGGCTCGAGCATATGTTTGAAATGGCAGGTGTTCCGTTACTTCGTGTCAACGTTGCCGAAATGAACATTGAACCCCCCGTGTGGGATCGTCGTAAGGCAGTAGAAGAAAGAATGGCTGTTTCCTGAAATTTTCTGAATTGAGTACCTTCTCCCATGGATGATTTAACCCTTCGCTATTACGAAGCCGAAATGCGCTACCTGCGCGAAGCCGGTAAAGAGTTTGCCCGCGCCCATCCCGACCGTGCGGCCATGCTCAACCTGGATAAATCCGGGGCGCGTGACCCGTATGTTGAGCGCCTGTTCGAGGGCTTCGCTTTCCTGATGGGTCGCCTGCGTGAAAAGCTCGATGATGACCTGCCGGAGCTGACCGAAGGACTGGTGAGTCTGCTGTGGCCGCATTATATGCGCACCATCCCGTCGCTCTCGGTGGTGGCGTTTACACCAGACTGGCGGCAACTGCGTAAAATGGAGGTGCTGGAAAACGGCTTCTCTGTACTGTCACGCCCGGTTGGGCCGGATAACACGGTCTGCCAGTACCGCACCACCCGTGAGGTGCCTCTGCAACCACTGCATCTGGCAGAAGCTCGTCTGCAGACCGAGCCGGATGGTCGCGCCGCCATTTGTCTGCGCTTTGAGTGCCCGGACAAGGTGGACTGGTCGAAAGCCGGAATTGATAAGGTCGCCATTTATCTCGATGCCGACAGCCCGGTAGCTTCTGCCCTGCATCTGGCACTGACCCGCCGGGTTCAGGCGATGTATGTTCGTCACAGCGAAACCCGTACTGATCGGGTCCGCGTCGAAGGCCGGTGTAAGCCAATGGGCTTTGATGAAACTGACCGCCTGTGGGCGAAAGGGGATTCTGCATTCAGCGGCTACCAGCTGCTGCTGGAGTATTTCAGCTTCCGCGAGAAGTTTATGTTCGTGGAGCTTAACGGTCTGGAGCTTGCCGGGCTGAGTCAGAAAACCACCTGGTTCGAAACTGATATCGTGCTCGACGGTGGCTGGCCCTCTGACATGCCGTTTGAGACCGACAACTTCCGTCTGCATTGCGCGCCGGTCATTAACCTGTTCTCGCTGGAGGCCGATCCGCTGACGCCTGATCCGCTGCAGAACGAATACCTGTTGCGCCCGATGCGTGTGCAGGACGGGCATACCGAAATCTACAGCGTGGACTCCATTCACGGCGCGGTGAAAAACGGTAAACACCCGTACGTGCCGTTCACCAGCTTCCGCCACCGCGGCGGCATGATGCGCCACGATGCACCGGAGCGTTATTTCCATACCCGCGTGAAGCGTGGTCCGTCGGGACTGTATGACACCTGGCTTATCCTCGGCGGCAGGTCGTTCGAGCTGGAGCAGTTGTCGCAGGCCCCTGAATCGCTCTCCATCCGCATCACCGGTACTAACGGCCAGCTGCCGCGCCGCTCACTGGAAAGCACCCTGCTTGACCGGGTGGTGAAAGCGGGCAAGGTACCGGTCAGGGTCCTGAACCTGAAAGTGCCGACCCTGCCGCTGTATCCACCGGCGAATGACCGCTTCCACTGGCGGGTAATGAGCCACCTGGGCTCCAGTTTCTTAAGCATGATGGATAACCCGGAAGTGCTGCGCGGCACACTGGCGTTGTACGACTGGACGGATGATGAGATGAACCGCCGTCGCCTGGACGCTATCGTGGCGGTGAAGCACACGCTTATCCGTCGCTTTGAGAAGGGCTTTATGCTGCGTGGGGTGGACATTGAAATCACGCTGAATGCCGATAATTTTGCCGGGGAAGGGGATGTCACCCTGTTCGGTGAAATGCTGCACCGCTTCTTTGCCCTTTATGCCGATGTCCACCTCTTTAATCAGCTCACGCTGGTACTGCAACCGACAGGGAAACGACTGCGATGGAAAGAGAATCACAGCCAGCACATTCCGGGCTGACAGAGCAACTTGCCGGTGATATCTGGCGGGTCAATTTCTACCGCTTCTGTCAGTTGCTGGAGCAGGAAAATCCGGATGCACCGAATCTCGGCAGTACCGAGAAACTCTCCTCCGACCCGGTGCGCTTTCGTCCGTGGCCGGGAATGGGCTTCCCGGTCAGCGAACTGAAAGCGGTTGAAACCGATGAAGATTACCCGGACTTGTCGCCGACTGTGCGCACCACCTTCCTCGGAATGTACGGCGTGGACTCGCCACTGCCGACAGCGTATCTCGATGATATCGCCCAGCGCCGGGAAGGGCACGAAGCCACCACCGCATTTCTCGATATATTCAGCCACCGTATCCACACCCAGTACTATCGCATCTGGCGTAAGTACGCCTACCCGGCGACCTTTGAAGCCGGTGGCGTGGATGATACCTCCCAGTGCCTGCTGGGTCTGGTGGGGCTGGGTATCCCGGGGACGGCAGAGCAGGTGGCCACCCCGGTTTCCCGTTTCCTGGCGCTGCTCGGCACCATGCGCCTGCCGACCCGCAATGCCGAAGGGATACGCCAGCTGGTGAGCCTGCTGGCCCCGGAGACCCGGGCCACTGTTATCAGCCCGGACCCGGTAAAAGTCCCCGTGGAGAACCGCAGCGGACTCGGCAAAGCCAGCCGCGTGTCGCTCTCACAGCGTGCCACACTCGGCAAAACCGGCAAAGAGGCCTGCAGTCGTATCCTGCTGATGCTGGCAACCGACAACCCGGACGAGGCGCAGGGCTGGCTGCCCGGCGGTCAGTTACACACCGACCTGATGGTACTGCTGCGGGTGTACATGGGTTACCGCTCCGATGTGCGCCTGCGTCTCACGGTACCGGTGAATTGCCTGCCCGAACCCCGTCTGGGTAAGAATAACCGGATACAGCTGGGTCGTACCGGCGTGCTGGGCCTGAAGCGTGACCGTCCCGCAACCCGCACGCACCTGGCCGTGAGTCTTGGCACTTATGAAGGCCTGACCTGTGAAACCCTGCTGCCGGCAGAGCCCGGTGGCTACCGTTTCGACTGATATACAGACACACAACACATTCAACACGCCCCTGTTTCTGAAGGCTGAAAAGGACTCCCTGAATGACTTTTGCTTCCCTGTCGCGCAGTGCTGCACTGATACTGCTCTGTTCCTTGTTGAGCGCATGTGGCCTGACCCAGGCCGTATCGGATGGCACGGTCAGCGCCACCAAAGCCATCTTCTACAAAAAAATAAAAGTGCTGCATCTGGATTTTGAACCGCGTTCGGCCATCAACGCCGATGAGGCGCAGGCCCCACTGGCCACCATGGTGCAGGTTTACCAGCTGAAAGACCGCCAGAAAGTGGATGCGGCGGACTACCAGAAGCTGCTGCGCGATGCGGATAACACCCTCAAAGAGGACATCGTCGCCAGTAAGTCACTGCTGGTGATGCCCAAAGGCAGCGTGACTCTCAATATGCCGATGAGCGAAGAGGCGAAATTCGTGGTGGTGGTGGGGCTGTTCAACCGTCCGGATATTCGCAACAACACCTGGAAGTTAGTGCTGAGCCTCGATGACCTCGACCCGGACAAGCCGCGCACTATCCAGCTCAACAGCACCGGGCTGACGCTGGTTCCGGTGAAGGAGTAAGGCAATGGATATGACGTCAGATAACTGGCTGGCGCTGTTTGACGGACAGACCCGCTACAGCCTTGAGATTAACGACAGTACCCTGAAGCCGGATGTGCTGAACTTCCACGGACGCGAAGCGCTGAATGAACCGTTCAAATGGCGCATTGAGTTCACCACGCCGCAGAAAGGTATCACGCGTGAGGATGCACTGCTGAAGTATGCCACCCTCAGCATGCTCTCAGGCCGTGTGGTGCAGGGCATTATCACAGGCTTTGAACACCTCAACGAAACGGCAGACCAGACACATTTTGCCGTGACGCTCTCCTCACGTCTGGCACTGCTCGCCCATACCCGTCGCTGTGCGGTGTACCAGAATGTCTCGGTACCGGAACTGGTGGAGCAGGTCCTGCGCAGCCACGGCCTGGAAGGGTCTGATTTTGAATTCCGGCTGGAACGCACTTACCCGGTCCGCGAACTGATCACCCAGTGGCGTGAAACCGACCTGCAGTTTATTCAGCGAATACTGGCCGAAGATGGCATCTGGTTCCGCACCGGGGTCAACACCACCACCGGGCTGGACACGGTGACCTTTGGCGACAGCCAGTTGCAGTATCAGTTTGATGTGAACCTGCCTTACCGTGAGCCTTCTGCCCTCCATGACGGTGCGGTGGAAGCGGTGTGGGATGCCAGAGTGTGGCACCACACGGTGACCGGCAGTGTGGCCACCCGGGATTACAACTACCGCACCGCCAGCATGCCGATGGATGCGACCGTCAGTGTCAGAAATGAGGTGGCCACCACCGGCGAGCTCTATCGCTATACGGCCCCGTACCGTGAAGCAGGGGATGACACCACCTCAGAGCCGAAAAGCGGAAGCGGAAGCGGCGCGTTTTACGCCCGCATTCAGCATGAGTACGCCCTCAATAATGCTATTCGTCTGCACCTGTTCAGCAATGCCAGCCACCTGACGCCTGGCATGGTGCTGGAGACCGGCGACAATGACGTGCCGGAGCTGAAAGAGGGGATGGTCATCACGCTGACCACCTTCCGTGCCGCCCGGGACACCCGTCTGCATGTTTCCGTGTGGGGCATGCCCTACAGTGAGCAGTTCTGCTTCAGACCCGAGCCTGCACCGCGCCCGCTGATTGCCGGCACGCTGACTGCCCGCATAGAGAGCGATGAGAAGAACGCACCGTATGCGCACCTCGATGAGACGGGGCGCTACCGGGTGAAGCTGGACTTCAGCCGTGAAGATGCCGAACAGGGCTACAACTACCTGTGGGTACGCCAGGCGAAACCGTATGCTGGTGAAACGTACGGCTGGCACACACCGCTGATTGACGGCACCGAAGTGGGGATTGCTTTTGACGGCGGTGACCCGGACCGGCCGTATATCGCCCATGCGTTTCATGACTCAGAACATCCGGATGTGGTGACCCGCGATAACCGCAGCCAGAACATTCTGCGCACCGCCGGTCAGAACGAACTGCGGATGGAAGACCAGCGCCAGAGTGAACATATCGCACTTACTACGCCGTTCGGGGCCACGGCGCTGAACCAGGGCCACATCGTCGACACAGAAAAGGAGCCGCGTGGTACCGGGTTCGAGCTTCGCACTGATGAGTTTGGTGTTATCCGTGTGGCAAAAGGGCTGCTGGTCACCGCCGATGGCAAAGTGCACGGCGAAGGCGATGTGCTGGATATGGACGTGGCACTCCGGGAGATTGAGGCCGTCCGTACGCAAATCGAGGGACTGGCCAGAGCCACCCGGCAGGCAAAAGCCCTGGAGGCTGATATCGCCAGTCAGCAGGCGATGTTCAGCACCCGCCTGAAAACCCTCAATGAGATGATCCACTTCTCGGCCCCCGAGGGGATAGCGTTCACCAGCGCTGAGCATCTGCAGCTGGCGGCCGTGAAGAACGTTGCCCTGAATGCCGGTGGTGATATCAGTATCGGGGCCCAGGGGCATATCACCGGACTGGCGGGCGACAGCGTGGGCATGTTTGCCCAACACGGTAAGCTGAGCCTGATTTCGGCTCAGGGACCGGTACAGTTTCAGGCTCAGAATGGCGTGATGCACCTCAGTGCCGAGCAGAAGCTGACCCTCATTTCAGCAAAAGAGATGCTGCTGGCCGGGAAGAAGCGGATACGTCTGGTTGGCGGCGGCAGCTCCATCCTCATCGAGCAGGGACAAATCAAGTACGAGACTGCTGGTACCTATACCCGCAAAGCCAGCCGACTGGATACGGAAGGTGGGTCGTCACAGACGGTGAAATTACCTTATCTGCCGGGCAAGGGAGAATACGATCTCGCTCTTAATTTCTTTGATGGTACTGACGTTATCCCGCAGGCCCCTTACAACATCCATTTTGAGGGTGGTAGTGAACTGGCAGGCGTACTGGATGACCATGGTTATGCCCTGCACAAAAATGTTCCGTTTGAGCCAGCGACCGTGACTTACCAGCTTCCACCGCCTGAGCCGGACAAGCCCTGGGCACCGTGGGATTTACTGCTGGAAAAAGCCAGCATCAGGGAGGGATGAAAATGATAGATCAGGAACTTCAGCACGCACTGGCTTTCTACCAGCCACCGCCGAAAAGCTGGTATGACGAACTGTCAGATAAAGCCAGAGCATCTGGCGAGTGGCTGTGGGAAACGCTTCAGGGTGACTTTAACGAGCAGCAGACGACCGGGCAGATTGTTACCGGAACGGTTATCTCGATGATCCCGCTGGTCGATCAGGTCTGTGATGTGCGTGACCTTATAGCCAACTGTAAAAAGATAAAAGAAAACGATAGCGAATTCTGGCCGTGGATATGTCTGGGCCTGACGCTGGCCGGTTGCTTCCCGACGCTGGGATCACTGGTTAAGGGAAGTGCCAAAGTGATGTTTCTTTCGGTGCGGAAGGCTCACTTTAACGAACTGAGCAAGGCCGGGAACTACAGCCGCCTGCTGGACGGGAGCATCACACAACTTAACCGCTTTCTGGATACACCTGCGGTGCGTGGCACGCTGCGAACGTTGCGGATTTATAACCCTTACCATTATCTGGCAGGCAAAATCGATGAGCTGAAAAATATGCTCAGTACATCCGCATTGCTTGAGGTGATGGACAAATTGATGAAGGTGACGCGCAGTCTGTTCGATACGGTGACCCACTGGGGGCCGTCCGGTCTGCAACGTCCTGTCGCGGTGCTGTGGGAAACGCTGGTCTCTGTACGCAGCAAGGCGAATGCCATGCTGGCGAAAGCGCTGAAACCACTGAACGACATTCTGGAGCATCTGGCGAACCGCCTGAGGGTTGAGGGGGATAATGCGTTTCGTGCGCATGTGGGAGATAACGCTCATTTCTACGGCGCGACCCGTGCCAGTGAAGAACTGGCGTATTTTAAGCGTGAAAAACCGGATTGGGTGGATGTTGGGACGAAAAAACAAGCATATCCGGCAAAAACCAGATTTCAAGATGAGAGCGCTATTGCTGAAGGATGGCCAGACATAAGTAAAACCAGCAAAAATCCGGCACTGATGGGGAAGTTTGATACTTTTGATGACTCTATGCGAGCAGTTGAAGTTCCGCCCGGCACAGTACTCTATAGAGTGGTTGATCCTTCCTCTAGTGATAACAATATCTGTTGGATGCGAAAGGCTGAATTTGACAAGCTGACCAGCAAAAGTGACTGGCGGCGGCGTTTTGCAGTATGGAAAAAATGGAACGAAAATGGCGAGTTTGTTACCTATACCGTTCCACCTGGTCAGCCATTAAAGGTCTGGGAGGGGCGCGCAGGCACACAAATTAATCGTGAGGCTCCTGAATATTCACTGGAAGGTGGAGCGGTGCAGATAGTGCTTGATCCATCACAACTAAAAAAAGAGTACACCGGGCCACGGCAGAAAACAGGCTGGGGCTATGGTGATGCCGCGAATGACCCGGCTTATCCCTATCTGGGCCTTCCCAAACTGGAAAACACCCATAACTGGTATGAACCAAAGGATAAAAAATAATGGCTGTCCTACATCCTCAGGAATGTTATTTGCTGGAGAAGTTTATTTCCCCGGAACATTACGCCGCCACGCGTGATGCGATTATTGCCTATATTGACGCTCATGAAGCCGCATTTGCCCGTTATCTGAGAGAAATGCCGTTAAACAGCCGTAAACTCCCTCTCTGGCAACAGGCCGATATGGTGTGGGGGAATCGTGTGATGCCGAATATTCGTTCCGCCAGAGAGCATTATACAGAAGCGTTTATTTTGCGTACCCATAATGATATCAGAGCATTTAGCATCGGTCATACCATGAGTGATATTCACAAAGGTATTACCGAATGCTGGAATGGCTGGATGACGGAAGAGGAAATACAAAAGATATCTGAGCTTGATGGTATAGCAGCAGAGTTAGATCGAAGGCTATCTATTACATTAGATGCGACATGGCATGAGGGGAATTTGACGTATGATGGTAACGGTGTTTATACCAGCGATGATATTCCTTCCAGGATACCTCAATATGAACTTGACCCGACCGTCCGCATAGAGTCAGGTGATCATCCTGTACAGACTGGCATTTATTTGCCTGACATTGATTTTGCACCAGCCCGGTTTATACCAGCAGATTTTGGTGAACCACCTGAAGCCAGACAGGGAGTACTGCGAAGCGATTACGTTAGTAGAGATGGCAAACGGAGCTATAGTTGGAAAGAGTCTGAGTGGGCCAAAACAGGCTGGACGCTTATCCGTCGTGTTGAAAGTGAACATATCGATGTGCCGCCGGGTGGTTTTTTTCCGGAGGGGAAACCTGAAGAACTTTATAACTGGCCGCTGCGTGAAAAGAAACTCCTGCAGGAAGAAAGAGAGCGTATTACCTGCTGGAGCGGCGTTTTTGCACCGTTCAGTGGCCGCTGGGCAACCATTATTAACGGTGCAACGCAATATACTCACACTCGCGCCGGACAGGTGATGCCGGAATTTGAAGATAAGCATGGTAATAAACACCGCGCTTGCTGGTCATTACTTGAACGGGATGATGGAGGTAGCGTGTTTGCCTTAACTCCGGATGTGAGAAACTGATCATGCCGCGCAATTCGCCCTCCTTATGCGAGATGCTTTACGGTAACTTTGTCGGCGATCTCGACCTTCAGCATATTAGTGAAGAAAATCAGGTCATCCTGTCGGTGCTGGATAATATGCAACGGATCCTTAACTGCCGTGCTGGCACACTGGCGCATTTGCCGGACTACGGTCTGCCGGATATGACCACCATCCTTCAAGGGCTTCCCGGCACCGCACATAAACTGATGTCGACGCTGTCTGCGGTCCTGCTGAAATATGAGCCCCGCCTGAAATCCATAGAAGTGGTGCTGCTTGACCAGAAGATACCGGGCGAGTTGCGCTATGCCATCGATGCCGAACTCAAGGGGATCGGGCTGGTCCGCTATGGCACAGAATTCATGCCGGAAGGCAGAGTGTTGGTGCGCCATATGAAGCAGCAAAACTACCTTGGCCGCCAGGATCACATTTAGTCCGCCACCTTCTCCGACAAAAGACCAGAATACATTTATGTCAGCAAAAGCACGATTTCTGCAAAAACTACAGGATGCTCAACCGAGCGTGAAAAACCACGCGACGAAGGGGCTGGCCGATATAGCCGAGTTTCGCCAGCGGCTGGGTGAACTCAGGGAAAATATTGAAACCTGGCTTGCTGGAACGGGGATCCACATCGCTGACGTTCAATGCACGTTGACGGAAATTCTCATCAGCAGCGCCGCGTTCCCGATCTCTGGCTTTGCACTTCATTATGAAAACCGGATCGTAAAATTCACCCCTGTATTTCTGTACGGGCAGGGCGTGACCGGTTGTGTGGAAGTCACTCTGGTTGTTGGAGGTCAGTCTTCTGCTTTATGCAGGCTGTTCATGCGCTCGGCCGAAAGTGTCGAATGGACGTATGCATCCGTCTGCAAACCTGCTGGTCTGCGGGTGCTGTTCGGCGAAGATGCCTTTTTTGAGGTTATTACTCCTGTGTTGCCGGGGTGAACCACCGAGCCCCTTTGTTGCCTGAGTAGCACCGATATCTGACTTTGAACCTGGCTCTCTTTTTATGCCCACGGATAACCAAAACATGCATGACGAACAACCCCGCCAGGTGAGAACCGGTGGCGACCCGCGTTCATTGTCAGAGTTTATGGCACTGCGCGAAGAGATGAGTAAGCTGACGCATCCGGCACGCCCGGACGTCGACTGGAAACAGGTGGAAAAACTGTCACTCTCCCTGTTTGCAATCAATGGCGTGGAATTGCAGACTGGGGCCTGGTATACGCTTGCCCGCAGCCATCTGGCGCGGGTCAGTGGTCTGAACGAGGGGCTGACCATCCTGACGGCGCTGTTGAGTCATCAGTGGGCTCAGTTATGGCCACAGCCGGTCCATGCCCGAGCAGAGATAATCAACGGTCTCCTGCAGCGCGTACAGAAGCTGTTTCGCACTTTTTCACTGGGACCTGTGGATGTGCCGACCCTGATACTCGCTGAAAAGCGATTGCTGGAGATGAAGGACATCCTCAGACGTCAGGACCTCGAACATGCCTGCCAGATGAATCCGCTGATGCAGCTGATACGCAGCGCGTTAAGCCGTCTGGAAAACAGCCCTCTCCCAGCGAATGCCCCTGATGACACCATGGTATCTGAGCAGGAAGGGGTCATAAGGGAAGACGCCCCGGCAAGCCGTCTGGTGTATGTCATCCAGAAGGGGCCGGTAATCGGGGTTGAGGTGGCTGAAGAACAACCGGTGTCGCCAAAGCGCTGGCCTGTTTTTGTGGCCGGTATGGTTACCTCACTGGCGCTCTGCGCCGCCACCGTATTCGGCTGGCAGGCTCTTCACCGCCCGGATAAGGCGGTACAGGCAATGGCGGCCTCCGTCGCCTGGGTGCCGGAGGCGATGACGCCAGCCCAGATTGAAGCCTACCGCGAAACCAGAAACAGCCAGACGCATGCCGGGATGTGGCTTGCGCGTATGTCCAGTCAGGTCAACTGGATAACCACACTGGCACCCGGCTGGCGTCTTCGCTATGGTCAGGGGCTGGTTGCACAGGCGAAAGCGCTATGGCCGGATGATCCGGCAACCCGGGCATTGGTTCAGCGCTGGGAGCAATATCAGGCAGGCAGAACGCTACCCGCGAGTGAGCTGAACGGCTGGCATGACGGGATGATGCAGCTCCGGGCTTTGTCGGCGCAGCTGGATGCGCTGGACAGGCAAAAAGGGAAATACATGACGGGCAGCGAACTGAAGACGATTGTCTGGCGAATCACCAGCTCGTTTGCCGGTGCGGTTCCGGCGGAAGAACAGTTTCGGCAATTGATTTCGGCGTCTGCAGAGACTGATGCCCCGCAGGCAAATATTGAGCAGGTTTCTCATCACCTGGACTCGCTAATCCATTTGCTGGAACAGCTGTCGGCGAAACAGACCCCGGTGACCAAGCCTGTTTCGAAGGCTATGGAGTGAGGCAGATGAGTGCGCGCGAAAATCCACAGATGACCCCGGAGGCCCGAAAATGCAGACAGGCAACATCTGAAACAGCTCATCACGGGCTACGCGACAGTGACTTCTGACCCGTAAATTCATTAATCTGTCAGCCTGTTACTTTTTTGATTTTTGCCACCCGGATAGAATCGCCGTCATTACCGGCTGAAGTGCAGCACCTTCCAGCAGATACTTTTTCCGGGTGTAAGGAGGATATGGATGTCTGAAAAGACGCATCAGGGCCGAAATCATCAGTCCGCATGGACGGTAAAAGACATACGGTTTGTTGAACAGCATTATGGCCGACGTTCAGTTGAAGAAATAGCCCGGCGTCTTGGCCGAAGTGTCGGTGCGGTGCGAAGAATCGCTCATCAGTCAAGGGCAGGGAAAATGCGTTCTCAGCCATGGACCGAAGAAGAACGAGAACTGTTACGCCTGCATTATGACAAGGGTACTGATCACATGCAGACGCTGTTACCCGGGCGTACACAGCTGGCAATCAACGCACAAGCCAGTAAATTGGGGATAGCCTACAAAACCAACTGGAGTGGTCAGGAGCGACAGTATCTGAAAGATAATTACGGTCTCATTCCCGCCACTAAAATTGCTCAGATACTCGGCAGAGGAATAAGTGGCGTCAGGAGCATGGCCCGTGAAATGAACCTCGGGAAGAGGACAATGACGTCCTCTAAACCCTGGACCGAACGGGAAATGGCGATCATGCGCGAGCATTGTAACCAGGATGCCTGGATTGTTCGTGTTCAGGCTTTCTTGCCTGAACGTACGCGTGCAGCTATTGGTGCACAGGCCAATAAAATGGGGCTGACAGTCGCGCAAGACTGGACTCCCGAGGAGAGTCTGGTCCTTGAGGCATTCTATCCGGAACATGGCAGCAAAATTGCTGAGAAGTTGCCGGGGAGAAGCACTGCTGCAATAAAGTTGCAGGCGGCCAAACGGGGACTCAGGTACCGTAACCGGGAGCCACGTCAGACGCCGATCCGCCCCTGGAGTGAGGCTGAACTTACTCTGCTCAATATGAACCGGAATGCTTCCATTAGCGAACTGCTTGAGCTGTTCCCGGGGCGCACAAAATATGCCATTGAACATATGCGAACTCGCGTAAAAAAGGGCTGAATATTGTGATTTTTGAACAATTGCGGATAACTGAACCGGAATTAAGTGGAACTGACAGAGCGTGGCGCAAGGTAAGCTGAATAAACCCCGAAATAGCCGTGCTCGCTGGACTGCCCGGGAAATGGTATTACTGGGCCCTCGCATGCGGAAGACTGTGAGTTCCACGAACGGGTCAATCAGGATGGCGGGGTCAAAACCTATGCCACTGGCTGCATCAGAGAAGATGATCACGGAGAGCTGCATATTGCTCTGCGCTATCCGCTGAAAGTTGCTGCCAGCAAGGAGGATGCAGAAGAGCCTGAAGACGTCCTTCCCCCGCGTCAACGGCGTGCCGGTGCCAGACAGACGAAAATGTCGTTTCTCGGGCTGCTGCACCTGCTGTGGGAAAAGACCGAACGAAATGTCTGGTACCTTTACACCGGGCATGAAGTCAGTTGAGCACTATCTTGCAATGAAAATGCCATTAAATCATTAAATATCAAGTGGATAACGAAATGCGCTTAATAAACATTATGTTAAATCCTGTTTTTTTGTTACCAACAAAATCAATGCATTAGGTGTCAGTTTCGTAATTTTTCAGCAATGTTCCACACATTCAACTCCCCTTCTGCTGCTTTGACGGTGAGTTCTTCATGGTCCGTTGAGTATTGAATAAGAATACCATTACGGCGTAAAAATAATGCAGCTGAAGCGAAGGCTGTTCTTTTGTTCGCATCATTAAAACAGTGCCCTCTGGCTATTATAGCCAGCAGATAAGCCGCAGCCAGAGTGAACACATCTCGCTCGCCTTCATAGACATGACGATTGAGAATACGGGTAACCATACTTTCAATTCGGGCAGCATCGGAATAACCTTCAAGACC
>Ga0160444_100331_pt1 | contig 29826 bp, 37 predicted proteins | sample HID1972K_E1MG_FD_108232 | JGI IMG/M metagenome (GOLD analysis project Ga0160444, IMG submission 108232) | Enriched pill bug-associated microbial communities from UW Madison campus, WI, USA - HID1972K_E1 MG | ecosystem: Host-associated > Arthropoda: Insects > Digestive system > Unclassified ... | reverse complement strand
ATCAGGGTTCCGGCAAAAGCGGCGGCCTGTTTGCCACTCAGACCCGCTTTCATGGCGTTCGCGCCCTGGCGGCGCATCACGGCGGCAATTTCCATGGGTTTGGCGGCCATCGTGTTCGACACCTGATTGATATAGTTAGCCATATCAATCATCTGGTCCTGATTCAGTTTCATCGATGTACGCATCTTCGCCATCGTGTCACCCGCAGCACCGGCATCAGTATCAAAGGCGATGGCCATTTTTGATGCCTCCACGCCGAAGCGCAGCAGCTGCTTCGTGTCGATTTTCCCATCCTTCCCATTTGCGACACCGGCCTGACCGGCTGCTGCCAGAATTTCAGTCATGCCTGTCTGACCCACACCCAGCTTGCTGGCCTGCGCACGCGCGGCCATCTTCAGGTCATGATCCTCCTTTGCATTTTTGAAGCTGACCACCTTCTGCACATCAGCCCAGGCATACTCATATTCAACCGCCTTTTTCCCTGCCGCCACGAACGGTGCGGCGGTCAGCGCCGTCGTCATGACACCCCCCATTGCCCGGCTCTTGATACCCTGCCGGACCTCCCGGTTTGCAGCCATCTTTGCCTGGGCTTTGTTGATGGTCATAATGCGCGTTTCCTGCCGCAGCAGGCTGGCGCTGGCCTTCGCGGTATCCGTCGTTAACCGGGCCTGCTCTTTTGCCAGGTTGCGCGTATCCACGCCGGTCTTTTTCATGACGCTACCCAGCGACTGCAGGCGGGTCCGCTCTTTATCGGCGGCGGTGGTCAGCGAGGTCATTTCGCGCGTGGCGGCTTTGTCTTCCCGGCGTTTTACGGCGACCTCTGCAGAGGCCTTTTTATACGCGGGCCGCAGCTGCTCCAGCGACTGCGTGGCCCTGACGTGTGCAACACGCTGCTCTCTTGTCAGCTTCCCGTTGCGCGCCAGCTCCACATCCAGATTGCGCAGCGTTTCTTCGGCACCGGCTATCCCTTTCTGGTAGCGCCGCTGTTCGGACTGCGACTCACGCAATGCCGCGCCAGAGGCATCCAGCCGCTTTTTATTCTCGGCCAGCTTCCGGTTGGTTTCCTTCAGGGCCTGCTGCGATTTCAGGTGTGCCTGAACGTCACCCTGCTGCTTTTTAAGGTTGCCCAGCGCCGCGCCCACCTCCGTGGCACTGTTGCGCATTTTGTTCAGCGACTTATCGGCTGACGTAAAGGCCGGACTCAGCGCATCCTTTGCGCTGAGCAGGACCGAGACTTTTTTATCCGCCACTCTTCACCCCTAACTTAGTCATGGCCAGCTCGTAACGTTTGAGCGCGCGGGGCGCTGACCAGGACAGGATTTCACGTTCGCTGGCGTGATAAACCAGCGGGAGAATATCGGTCAGTCGGTCAACGTCGCCGTCTGAAAGAAGTCCCCCTGTTGCGTCAAAAAATCACGCACCCGCTCCATCAGATGATTAAAATCCGGCATGTGAAACTGGTCGATAATGTCCTGATGCAGCCCGGTGCAGGTACTGGCGACCATCATCCCGCGCTTATGGCCATCTTTTTCAATACGCAACTGGCGGGTCAGGCCCACGGTCGGCGGCTGAAGGCGGTAATCTGCAATATCACCGTTTACAGGGTCATGGACAGCGACCAGCAGGGTCGGCGTGTCCGGTTTAAAGACGATCTTGTCTACCTTTTCTCCGGCTTCACGCTTCGCATCAGCATCTTCTTCCAGCAGATCCAGGGTGGTGTGGTTCGTCAGGCGATCAACCTGTGCAACCAGACTGTTGTAATCCGGCTTTTTCAGCTGTGCGATAACGTCATCAGGCTGACCGGTCATTGCTACCGCCAGTTCAAATTCCTGATCCAGTGCGTGAAACCCGTTGGGGTCATTGTCAGTGTCGTATTTCTTACCAATCTCACGCACCTGCTTTGCGCTCAGGGTGCTGACAGTCAGCTCACTGAGAACGCCAGCAGCAATGGTTAACGGGTAAACAAGGGCCATTTTGCGGCTGTAAGACATAAGGACTCCATAGACGGAAAAACCCGCACAGTGGCGGGTTGTGGTGAATGTAAAAAACAGGGTTAGTTCATGCCGATCAGGGCGCGGAACGGCGCAAGGAAGTCTTCCTGACCCAGATTGACCACGCTGCCATCGTTGGCGACTTCCCAGCAGATTTTGCCGTTAATGGTCTTTTTCTTGCGCTTGCAGGAAACCGTTAACACCGTCTGAGACAGCTCGCCCATTTTGGTATTGCTGTCTTCCACGTTGTTAATCTCGCCGATCCATTCGGCTTTCAGTTTAAACTCGCCGCCGTCTTCGTCGCGGTATGCCTCTTCAATAGTGACCGCGCAGTTTGAACCTGCCTGCAGGCCGTACATCACCAGGACTTCAGAGCGCGCACCGGAAATGGTCAGCGTGCCGGTCATCGCTTCAATGCCGGTCGACACTTCGCGCTCCACAAACGAACCACCGCGTGTTTTTTCCATCACTTTTTTCGGTGCCGGATCGGCAACATCTTCCAGTGTCAGATACAGGGGAACCCCCTGAATGGTGACACGTTGGGCCATACGGGTTAATACTCCAGCCATTACAGTACGCTCTCCAGGAATGATTCAACGATGCCGGTATCTTCGCTCAGGTGATACACGACGTGTTCGTTCGGACTGTAACCGGCATACTGGATGGCGATATGCCACTCCCCGCTCCGGTATTTGTCCGTGGTGTTCAGCGTGGGGTGCAGGTACACCCGCGCACCAATTAATGCCTCCTCCATTTGTAGCCCGGAGAGAAAGTCATTAATCAGGTTAACGCGCTGGTCCATGAAGGTTTTGGTCAGGTTTTCTGCCATCCCCTCTTCGGTGGTAGCCAGCAGCTTGCGAATAATGGTGTGCTCCAGCCCCACCTGCGACACGAAGCGACCGGACACGGTGCGGTTGCCAATCAGCGAATATCCCCCACGGGAGGTGCGCGCAAAATAGCTCACGCCGTAGCGGTTCAGCAGGTCGCCGTTGGTCGTTTTATCCAGCAGGTTGTAATCAATGTGGCGCTGCAGCCCTTCGATGTTTACCCCCATCCGGCCTTTGCCCGGAGACTCCCACGGCTTCACGCGGGCAAAGCACGCCAGTGCCTGTGCAGACGGTGAGCCGTACACGTAGTCCGCTTCGGCCTGACTCCAGACCTTGACCATCGGGTCAACAAGATAGAACTGGTCATAACCGGTGCCTGCTACTGCCATCGACTCAGACAATGCAATCGCATCCTGGTCATTGGTGGACGGGCCGTCCCCGACCGGAATGGCGTAGATTTTTGCACCCAGCGCGGCGAGCGCGTCACTGACGGGTTTCTGGCAGAAGCCTGGCGCACTGATATGCGTCAGGGATTCCTGTGTATTTTTCAGTGCCTGCATGCCGGTGATTCGTCCGGTCGCCGCATCGACACCGCCGATAATGTTGGCCACGGTCGTGTTGCTGATAAGGGATTTCCCGTTAATGGTGATGAGCATTTCCGGGACAATATCTGCAGCGGTCAGGCCGGTTGCACCGGATAAAACCAGCGTATCGCTGTCGCTGACGGTAAAGCTCACCACGTCAGCGGTTTTATCGCCAATCGTCACACTCCAGCCGGTGGGGTCAGTCACCTCTTCGGTCAGGGTACTTTCTTTAATGACGATGACCACGTTGCCGCTGCCGGCATCATCGCTCGCGGAGACGACCGTACCGGTGTAGTCTGCCGCCTCCGGCGCATCGGCGCCTTCTTCAACCACCACCACGTAGCAGGCCACAGAGGCCAGTTGCTGAATCGCGGCAATCGCCGGATACAGCGTCCCGGCCTCGGCTCCCGTTGGGTCAAGGGCCGCAAGCTGCGCCGGGTTGGCAATACGACAGGGTTTATTGCGCGGAATTAACGGATCCAGGTTCGGGGCCGTACCGACCAGGCCGAAGACGGTCGCCCCGGCAGGCCCCATTGGTTGTGGCGCTTTCTTGCTCTCTACGCTCGCGCCGTTATGCACAAAACTGGTAATTTCTGGCATTACCGCTCCTTTATTTGCGTTTTTTGGACTGTGGGGCGGGTGCGGCACGGGCCGTATCTGCCGGTTTGATGTGACCGTTAAGCAGCAGGATTTTGGCCTGTCGCTCGGTCAGTTCAATGTCGGTCCCGGCATCAAGCCAGTGACCGGAGCCGGGGTGTTCAATCCCGCGCACAACAACATATTTTTTGTTCGCCATAGGTTCTCCGGGCGTAAAAAAAGCGACCGTAGTCGCCGTGAATATTCAGTGTTCGGGGTTACGCGGGGTCTGGCCGTGTCAGCAGGGTCAGCGCCGCGTCAAAATAAAACAGGCCGTCTGCCGGGTTGTGGTACATGCCAGGTTCACAAATGACCGCGTCCTGGACCTCTGTCATGACGAAACCCTCCATTTCAAACCCATCCGGGCCAACGATAATCACGTTATCCACCCGGTTGCTGCCAGCAGGCATCATGGCCATTCGCCGTCTTGACACTGTTTTTTCGTCAGGCATATCGCCACTCCTTATCAGGTATATTCATCAATGATAACCACTCCATCACCGCCTCTTCCGCCATTGGCAGCGGAGGCTGTTGATAAATTCACGGCTCCGGCTCCACCGCCGCCCTGAATGCCATTCATCGCAGAACTGGTAGAGCCCAGTGCGCCCCCCGCGCCCAGCATGCTGTCCCCCCCTTTCCCGCCTGCGGTTATCGTTTTACTGAAAAAGATGATGTCATCCGGCAGTCCGCCCGGACACGATAAATAATCATCTTCGGTGGCATAACCCGTCGATGGCCAGGGGAGAGCAGGTTTCCTGGGGGCTCCAGAAATGGGGAAAGAAACTGATTTTCCCGGCGGGCCACCGGCTATCTGGCGCAGGAAGGGTGCCCTGGTTACTCCCCCCTGAGAATCTGCCTCTCCTCCCGCGCCAACAATAACGCTGAAAGGACTACCGTCATTATTCCGCACCTGCCATTGCTCGGCATATTCCCCCCCCACGCCACCCGTTGCCAGAGAGGCGTAAGATGTGGATTCAACAGCAGGAGCTATCCCGCCCCCACCGCCAGCGGCCTGAGCCTGGACTCTCACAACACGGGTATTGACATCCATCATCCATGTACCGGACGCAGTGAAAATGGTTCGCTTGATAAAGCGCCCATAAAACATATCGTCAGTTACCCCGATCCCCGAGCGGGCATTCCGCTGTGCGGTTTTCCCTTTTGCTGCGATTTCGCTGAGCAATTTATCGGTTTCAAGGTACTGCTCATGTGGGTCTGCTTCAGTGGTGTGTTTTTTGATGCCGTCAGTAATGTCTTTCGGAATCTCAAGGTTCGCTTTGGCTGCCGTCCTTGCGTTAGCGCCTGCTGCATAAATTTCTGCAAAATTTTTACCGATTTGCAGGTACTTTCCGTCAGCCTCCTGTTCATGCAGCTCCAGCGCATCAGAGATGGCGTCTTTTTTGGCGTATTGCGGATGGGGATCATCTTCAGCCAGATGTGCTGCCATGCCATCTTCAACTGACTGGTCAACATAATTACGGGTCACCAGCACCGCCGAATCATCAACCAGCAGCGTCACGTTCGCGCCTTCAGTAAAGATGACGTTCATCCTGATGACCATCGTCCCGGATGCGCCCTGTTCCGTTGCCACTTTATACTGCGGAGGCAGAGAGCAGACCGCGACCAGAACGCCGTCTGCGGTTTTAATCCCCATCTCACGTATCCAGAATGGCCCGGATGCAGCGGGAAGCACCGCTTCAGCAATCAGAATGGCGGGGTTGAGCCGGTCCCGCATCAGGCTGTTGAGTGGTCCGGTGAATACCGGGTTGACCAGTTCAGTTTGTGCCGCATTGGGTTGCGGGATGCTGCCGTTACCATCACCAATAGAAAAGGTGGTGATATTTGCATCCAGCCCCGTCTCGATGGACTGCGCACACACGGCAGCACCGGCAGTGGTCAGAATGCCGTAAAAATCGCTCATGATGTCTCCCTGAATGGAATAGTGATGTCTGTCATGCAATACGTGGTGCAGCCACTGTAGCCGCGCGCCGTCAGGCTGATATCGCCTGTGGGTTTGGGCCCGACATCAATTTCGGTCCCCGTCGTTGAGGCCACGCCAATATGGACACGGGTGAGGACCTGGCGAAGCAACTGCAGGTCGGTCACATCACGTTCAGCTTTATACGCATTGATGCGCGCCAGAATGCGCTGCATGGTGGTCTCATCCAGCGGCTGTTCAAGCAGATGTGCTATCACGCTCAGGGCATACGGGCCACTGCGCTCAACCGTTACATCGAACCCCAGCGCGCTCAGCGCGTCGGCAATCCCCTGCCGGGTGCAGGCGCGGGACTGAATAATCAGCCCGTTCGCCACCGTGTCACGCACACTCAGTTCGGCATCATCAGCCGCCCAGTCGAGTACGCCGCGCTCAATGGCCAGCGCCGGTAAATACTGCGCCGGTGTCTCATGCGGAAACAGCAGTGTGCGGTACGGGGCCTCCACCTCAATGTCAGCCAGACAACGGTCCAGCAGATTTTCCAGTGCATGCTGTAGCCCGGAGCGGTTATCAGGCTGGATACTGGCATCAGAGGTCATAGACCACCTCCAGCTCGATGCCGGTGCAGTACGGGGCCTGCGTATGGTCGGTGGTGATAGTCTCTGCCGGTTCGTGCAGCTCGACGCTGGTCACCGTCTGCGGTTTCTGCATCAGGTAATAGAGCATCGACAGGTCAATCCGTCCCGCCAGGCGCATTGCGTTTCGGGTGTAGGCATCCAGCTCCTGTCGGATGCTCGCCGCATCAATCAGCCCGTCCGGGGTGTTCTTGCCGTGGAGCGTAGCCCTGACCGTGTATTCCAGGGGCTGTCCGGCATACGCGGTAATAATGTCCGTTTCCAGCGCCACATCCTCCCGCTGCAGGTACGCCTGCGCAGCGGCCAGCAGTTCTTCGCCGGGGATACCGTTCTCTGTTTCGCGTGAAAGCAGCCACACGCCGACCTTGCCGGTACCCGGCGCTTCCACGCGCGGGCTGGCATCGCGTATTTTCGCCGGAGCAGAGTCGTCCGGAAACTGATACGTCAGGGTGACCGTGCCCGCCTCCGGGGACTCAATGGTGACGCGGGGCTTTTCACCCAGCGTCATGGCGTGGAATTTGTACGCCGTCCGGCTCCCGGTTGTGGCAAACCCATACGGGGCCAGCAGTGAGCGGAATCGCAAATCATCATCACTTTCCATCTCATCAGGAATGGGCGGAATGGCGTCCGGATCACCTTCGGCTATCACCTGACGCGTGATGCCAAAATCCGCCACGCGCGCATCCAGATTGCTGTTTTCAGCCCACAGCATCAGCATCTGTAACATCTGCCAGTTGGCACGGCGCTCGCGGGTGGTGATAACCTGCGACATTGCCTGCAGCAGCACCGTGAGCATTTCGGCATTATTTTCCAGCGTGGCAGTTATCGCCGCCGCGTCAGCAGGACGCAGGCGCGTGACTTCATCAATCAGCGCCTGCTTAAGCTCCGGCAACCGGGCCTCAGCACCGGTGACTTCCAGCGCTTCCGGGACGGGAAGGCGGTCAGTTAAGGGGTTAAACATTGAGAGGCACACTCACGGTCTTCGTCTTTCCGTTAAACAGTCCCACAAATTCCATCACACACCCGCCCGTTACCGGGTAGATGTTGATTTTGCTGCAGCTGAAATCAAGCAAGCCGTTTACCGGCTCGTTAAGCGCGGCGCTGGCAGCGGATTTCATCAGGAGTGCGGTCGTGGGGGTGGGGTTGGCGCTGAGGTATTTCACAACATCAGCGCCAAAATCGCGCTGCCGGTTGCGTGCGCCTTTCGGGGTGGTCATCACCTGTCCCAGCCGGGACGTCAGCTGGTCAGTATCATCAATGGCCCGCCCCGTAAGCCGGTCCATACCGAGCATTCAGCCTCCCTGTTTCTGATTTGCAGAGCTGGTTTTGCCGCCGCTGTCGCCCTGGTGGTCGTGTCCGTCATAGATTTCACGGTCACCGGACATGGTGCGGACCTTGTCGGCCATTTCACCGTCGGTGTTTTTCACCTCTGGCGTGTTAACAAATTCCACCCCTCCGGCAGCGTGAAAAGTCATTTTGCCGCTGGGAATATCGACTTTGGTGTAGGCCTTATCCCCGAATACGGTCAGCACCTCATCCGGGTTTTCTGTCGGGAGCGGGAAGCTGTCGGAAAACAGGCCGCACAGCGCCACGCAACTGCTGAAGTCGTCGCCGGTACCAAAGTTCAGCACGATGGCAATTTCGCCCGGAGAGGGACAGCGATAGTGTGACGTAACGCCAGCAGCGGGCAGCATAAACGGAATGGGCGGCGTGGTGTTTTCGCCAATGTCGATTATCACCGTCTTCCCGCCCGGTGCAGACTTTACCACCCCCTTGCAAATCAGGTTGTTACCCTGCCGCCGGTTATCCTCTGCGGCCTCCTGAAGTTCTGCCAGTGCGTCATGCACCGGTGCCAGCATTTGTTTAAGCAATACTGTCATCCGCCCCCCTCCTGCGGTTCAATCTGGTGATATTCCTCCGGGTTATCAGGGTCTTTCGGGTTGACCGCCAGCCAGACGCTGCTGCGCACCTCATCATCGGCAAAGTAGTCCTGACCGAGATAAAGAGGCTGGATCCACTGCACACCCCGCGCCACCACGCCGTCAAAACCAAACAGATAACTGGTATCCCCGTTCACCTGAATTTCCGGGGCACCGATACATTTCGGATCAATGCCCCAGCGATTGAGGTCAATCAGACGTTCAATTTCCGCAGTCAGGTCAACAGCCTGCAACAGGGCTTTTTCTGTAGAGGTGGGAACCAGGCAGTGTGCGGTAATGATGTAACGGTGGGTATAACGTCCGGTCGCCTGCCGGGTGCCGGGATGAGCATCTTCAAACTGAATAACAACGGAGGGTCCGGTGACTTCCGTCCCCCATATTTTGGCATATTCAATAAACTGCAGGCTGTCGACCAGCTTGCTCTTTAATTCCCCGACCACCTGTTCATAAAACTGCCCAGGTGTGTCAATAACTACGCTCATGACCAGGTCCTTATGTTGCTTTCTGCTGCTGTGAGATTTTTCTCTTTACCCGTCCAGTGACTTTTCCACGTGTCTGATTTCACCCTGGCTCGCAGGTCGGTTTCAAAATGACGTAAAAAGATGTCAGGAATGCGCTCGAAGAGATCATCTTCCAGCGCAACAGTCAGTTCGTCAGAAATGGGTACGGTGAGACTAACCACAGGGTACGCAGCTTTCCCTACACGCTGCATCACCTTCTTTTTACCACTGAGCACCGCGACGAAGGCGCGCTCGTAGTATGTGCCGCGAATCATCAGGCCACCTTTAACGCGCCGGATACCGCCACGGAATAATGCCGGGTCCAGATCATTCAGACCGAACCAGTACTTCATCTCGGACGCATCCGCAGCAGAAGGCTTCATGTGTGCCTGAACACGCTTTCTGAGGCGTTTTTGTGCCCCAGCTACCAGTTGTAGACGCTGCTGCATCATTCGCATCGCCTGCTGGCGAACCGTCGCCTCAGTTCTTCGCTGCGCACGGTGAAAAGCCAACTTGATGATACGGGGGGACAAATCAGCGAACAGATCAACAATCCGGTTGAGTTGTCCATCATCAAGCTGCATATACAGTTCGCTCATTTTACCCACCTTAAACCTTCTCCCGGCGGCAGAGAATCGCCACCGGGAATGGTTAGTGTTATCACTGTTGCCATTTCATCGGTATAAATCACGCCGCCAACAGCTTTATCACCCTGAGGGGTCAGGACAGTTGCACCCATAATCAACTCACGATCAACACGCTCCCCAAGCACAGTAAAAACTCCGTGTTCGAATGACGCATCAATCATACGTTGATCAGTACTGCTCACTTTGCCACTGGCAAGCTCCAGTTGCGTGTCGTAAATGCATGACAGTAAAACCGATTCACCATTTTTTCGCGTAAACGTGAAATCACCGTCATTCATTACCGCCATCACCCGCTGATCCATACGGTTTTTTCTGTCAGCAAAACGCATTTCAGACACCCAGGCGAACAGGTAATTCACCGTCATCAGCTTCCGCTGATGCCCAGGCATAACCTGCCAGTGCATTGATACCGTCAGGATCTGCGACCTGAGTCGTCACAACACCGTCAACCAGAAACACTTTTTCACCCTGCCCAATAGCAGCATTGCCTTTTGCCATGCTGAAAACGCCGGTAGTGTGAAGCACACCCGCTTCACCAACAGGAATATCATCATGGGCCACGCCCACCATACGACCGACTGCAACTGCATCACCTGATTTAATGGCACTGTCGCTTTCGTTAAAAAAATCCATAGTGTGACCGTCTTCAATTAAGTTCTTTGCCATGTTTGTGCTCCTGATAAGCAGGCGGCATCGCCGCCTGTGGATATAAAAAAACCACCTGAGAAGGTGGCTTTTACGCGTTTTTGACTTTGACCAGCCCCCGCCAGTCGAGAGGTGCTACCCCGGCATCAATGCGAACCTTAAAGGCAGCGCCGTCGATAGTGAAGCCCTGCTGCTGCTCCAGATAAGGCGCATCCACACCATCCAGATACGCCACTTCAATCGTGTCACGTCCCTGCGCCGCAGCCAGGTAATATTCAGTTGAGCTCTTGTCATCCAGTCGGGCTTCAGAGATAACCGTTGCAAAGTTCTGTAGTGGGTTTGCGATCCCGCTGTTGGCATCGGCCCCTGGCACACTTGCCGACTTAATCAGCTGATTGGCGCGAGACTCAATAGCAACAGGCGTCAGCATAAACGCCGGACGAATATTCAGGCGGCGATCGCCCGACTTCTGCATCAGCATCGCCTGACGTCCCGCATCCAGACCTTCAATTGACAGGTCAGCAGTAACCAGGTTGCCATGATCTGCATGGAATAGCGATTTACCATCGGACATTTTCGGGTTGCTGGTCAGTACGGCCCAGACCAGGTCGCCAACGGTCGCGCGAGCCGCCAGCCCCATAGCCTGTGGGATCCGCGTCAGCATGGACAGGTCGTCGTTGATAATGGCCTGTCGGTCAATGCTGAACAGCTCCCCATACGTAGCCAGAGCAATCTGCTCGCCACGGTCTTTCAGGGTAATGTACTTATATTCAGCACCGGCCCGTACCTGACGCAGTGACTGAAACGCCTCAAGCCCAACACGGTGGGAAACTTTAAAATCGGTCAGCGTGCCTTTGCGGGTCCACTGATCAAACGTTTCACCAGCCTCATCCCAGCCCTGCAGGGCAGATTTATGAGCCACATCCATCAGAATATTACCGAAGTCGCTGCTACTGTGAGTAAACGCCAGACCCACCATCTGCATCGGTGCAGAATGGCCGGAAATACCGATCCCCCGGTCGACAAGCGAAGCTCGCGCCATTTCACGCAGGGTGTAGCCGTTGTAGGCATTATCCTTCTCGGCTTCGGCATAGCCGGCGCGATTCATTATGGCAGAGCGAATGGAGTCGCCGACCAGATTGCCGTTGCCCGCATGAATATGAATGGTACCCGGCCCTGCGCTCGGCGTGGTGCCAGCAGAAAGCGCTTTCAGCAACTTATCCCGGGCTTGCTCTGCAGTACACGTCATATCCCCGACACATTCCGACTTCAGGCTGGCGAATGCCGGGAAAGCCTCAAATACGGCAGATACCGCGGTCACGCGCTCGGCATTGGCTGTTTGCATTTGAGCCTGCAACTGTCCTGCCAGCGCGGTAATATCGATATTCCCCATTACCTGTACTTCAGGCTGTTGGGGCTGAGCACCGAATGTAACTGGCGCTTGCGATGCCGGCGACTGTGGAGGCGTAGCCGGAGCTTCAGCTCGCGGCGAAAAAAGGGTTTTGATCTGATCAGGCATGTTCTGATAATCCTTCAGTTGATTTTGGTTTACACAGGCCGCCGCCTGCAATTCAGGTTCAAGAATGTTGGCAAAGCCTTTTTCAACGGCCTCAGCCCCGTTAAGCCAGGTTTCTGCCTTCAGCATCGCTTCCAGCGTATCCTGCTCAATTCCGGTTTTGTTCATATAGGCTCCCAGCATCAGAGCCTCATTTCTGTCCAGCCAGTCGGCATATTCGCGCATGTCGTCAGAATCACCCGCGATCCCTCCCCACGGTTTGTGGATCATGAGCCAGGCATTTTCCGGCATATGTACCGTGGCTCCGGGCAAACACACAATCATGGACGCCATACTCGCGGCCACGCCGTCCACCCAGATATCCAGTTTTGCTTTCAGACGGGATAACGTGTTGTAGATAGCAAACCCCTGCATCACATCACCGCCGGGACTGTGAATGTGTAAATCAATAGCGCTGGCTTCAAACACCCCCGCCTCGCGACAGTCAGAAACGAATTGCTGCGCAGTGATGCCCCACCCGCCAATAACGTCATAAAGGTAAATTTCCACCCTGCCAGCAGACTGCGCTCGAATTTCGTACCAGCACTGCCCGTTAGCGGCATCGATCCCCGCGACACTGGCCTGTGGGTTAATCATCATCTTTTGGCGAATGGCGATCGCCAGATTCTTTCGCTGTTGCATCGGGAGTTGCTCCTTTATCGTTGGCGGCGTCAGAGTCGAACACCAGCCCATGTTCTTTGTTGAATTCAGTTTCACGGATCCGCTGGCGTTTCACTTCCTGCGGCGTTTTACCCCGGGCCCGCGTCCACTCGGCTTCGGTGCCCGCGCCACCGCGCACGATAGCTTTCCACGCATTCGCCTCCTTAACCGGGTCGATCCATGGCATGACCGGACCGAGATAGAGCGCGTTATAGAGTGAACTTTTATCCACATCAGCAGGGATTTCGATACCACTGAGCAATGCCATCGCCAGCCAGGCCCGATACACCGGACGGCTGTGCTGACCCACGAACCACTGCTGTAGAACGTTATAGCCCTCAAACCCTTCCACCAGTTCCTGCCGTTGGGAGCTGTAGGTACCGTTGTAGTCACGAGCGATGCTGGAATAGCTCCCACGCGTCCCGGCTGCAACAGCACGCAGCTGACCGTTACGAAATTCATACATGTGAACGTTAGGACGGTTAGATTCGACCATGCCCAGGTCCTCACCTGGTTTCAGGTCGTCGAAGATCACACCAGGGGCAATATCGAAATAACGTGAGTTGCCTGACTCTGAATTATCGGCATCAGTGTCGAGTGAAGCCGCATCACCACGCTTGATATAAAACCCAAGCGCTGCCGCAATTCGTGCCGCAACGCGTTCAGATTCTTCATAGTCTTTGATATCTGCCAGGCGGGTGATCACACCGTGAAGCAAACTTACACCACGCAACTGATGCAGCCGCTTGCGCATGGCAAGATGCAGCATACTGTCTGCACTGATAGTTTTCAGATCAGCGCTAATACCGGACAAACTGGCCGGGTGATTTTTGTAAACCCTGTAGCCTGTCGGGCGTCCCCAGGCATTCACAATAATGCCCTGTCTTACTTGCTGCCCCGCGGTGCTGTTCAGATTCATTGGGACAAAATCGGCCTCCAGCATTTCAAGGGAAAAAGGGACACGGGTCGAATGCTGCAGCCCCGGAGCAGATCCACGGACAAGTTGAGTAAACACCTCGCCATCGCGTAATGCTGATCGCAACAAAAGGCGCTCTGCCTCTGGCCGGGTGAACATGGCCGTTACCTCCGGACGCACAGACCATTCTGCCCACAAACCTGAAAGTTTCGCGGCAAATTCGGCGTGAAGATTCCCTTCAAGGTCAAGCGGTTGTGGCTCGACATGGATCCCATGCGCACCAATCACCCTGTCTTCCAGTTTATCCAGCAGGCCAATCACCAGATCGTGGTTCTCATCCAGCCAGCGCGCCTGCTCACGCAGGGATGTACCGGCAACAAAAACCGCTGTATCCGCCGAACGGGATTCGCGGCGGGTCTTCTGTGTACGGGATGGCGCGGCTGCGTCATATGCTTGTAGCTTTAGCCTGTTGCGCGCACGTGCAGCTGCCCACCCTGGCGACACAACACCCAGTGTCTTCTCAATAAATCCCATAGGAAGCCTTACACAAAGTTAGCGAGTTTGTAGGGACCACAGCGACCTGAGGCTTTCCGCCAGCGCTTTTCCCAGTACTCAAGTTCAGCACGAAGCGCCGCCGGGTCATGATTGGTGATAGCACGCCCGTTCACGCCAGTGAACGAGACACTTTTCCCGTCAAGTGAGTCGGCATAGGCCTGACGCACCAGCGTCAGCATTCTGAAGATTTCATTCTTTTTCACAGCCAGCCTCCGTTGCCAGATGGCCCCAGCCATCCACTGGAAACAGCATCAGCCCGCTCTGTCTTCCTTGTGGATTTTTTACGGGCAGGTTTTGCTTTCACGTCAGTTTTCTCCCGGGGGGCTGCCCCTTCAAAAATGTTGGAACTGGAATCCTGTGATTGCGCCCATGACGGTGGGTTTTCCCAGTCGCGGATTTTTTCGTACCCGCGCAGAACTGCCACAGAATGGGCATAGCAGAACAGGTCAAAGGCTTCGTTGGGGCCCTTGCCTGGCTTACGCCATTTGCCGTCCACTCCACGCTCTTCGTAGGTTAGTTCCTCGTAGAACCATTCCCCCAGCCAGTCAGGAAAATGGATATAGCCTGCTCCGGGGGTTTCACGGTCCAGATTGTTGCTCAGCTGATCCTTGAGCAGATCGGTCTGCAGGAGATACACCGGCACCTCGCCGCGCGCGTCGGCACGACGGTCGCTGCGTTCGGTATTGTTCGGGTGGGTCCTGGTGATGACTTTCTGACGCTTTGTGCTGTCACCCTTTACCAGATAGACACGTTTCCCCAGACCATCCCGACGGCACTGGCGCCAGAATTTATACGCGTTATCCGTCACCCCTTCTTCACCGCCGCTGTCGACGGCCATGGCCAGCACCGGCATACGGCGCGCCGGGTCAGACTGAAGCGCATAGCTTTTTTCCAGCACATCGGAGACCAATAGTTGCCAGTCCTCTGGATAGGCTCCGGGATGGATCGGTTCCGCCTCACCCTGGGCATTACAACGTAGCGACTGGCGGATGTTGTAGCGATCCACCAGCCAGCGTTCACCGTTTTCGCCATAACCGATAATTTGCACGACAAAACGCCGCTTTTTGCCACCCTGGACGTCCACGGCCGCCAGCAGGAAACGTACTTTTGGCGGAACCAGGCGTTTACCGTAATCTTCAGCACGCAGCATCAGCGCATCGGCGCGTCGCTGTTCACTGGCCGAGCGCGGCAGATACGGTAGTCCCCAGTCGGTATTGATCACCGCCTTGAGGGTTTCTTCGCTGCCGGTCGCTTCATACTCCTGCTCAGCGGTCAGCAGTTTGTACACCAACTGTGCCCATGTCTGGTACGCGGCTGCCGGGCCTTCCATCCAGAAAGATGCTATGCGCGAACGCCGTGGCTCACCGGAAATATTGCCGTCACGGTCAATACTCTGACCTTCACGCAACCAGACTCCCACCCCGTTAAGATCGCGCTTTTTATCTGCGGTGATAACGCTGCTGCAGTGCGGGCAGAGCAGATGGGCCGACTCGCTGGCTTTCACCGGATCCTGTTCATCGCGGTAGCCGGTCATCGCCTCCATCGCAGGCTGAAAATATTCACCACAGTGCGGGCACGGCCAGTACCACCGACGGCGATCGCCGCGGTTGTACAGAGAAAGCGCGCCTGTCGTTGGTGGTGCTTCATGGGGTGACTTACGGCGCCATTTGCTGTCGCGAATATCACGCCCCGGAGAACACTCCACCAGCGTCATCCCGGCGGACATAAACGTCGTGGTACGTTTGGAAGCTAAAGTAAAGCCATCGCCCTCGCCGTCGATGTCCTCAGGGAAGCGATCATAATCCGTGAGCGCCACACATTTAAAATCTGACGAGGACATGATGTTGATGGAAGGCCAGCCAATCTTGAGATAGTTCCCCGCCAGAAAAGTACGATCATGCACGTTGTTATCGTTTCGCAATGGGCTCAGGCGTTTTGCTACCTCAGGACTGACACGGAAGGTTCGCGCCAGTCGCTTTTTTGAGTGCTCGCGGGCTTTCTCTTCGGTCATCTGAACGACGAGCATATCGGACGGGTCACAGACAATGTTGTATACAACCCAACCATCCACTAGGCCGATCGTTTTCCCCGTTCGTGCCGGACCCACAAACACCACCGCATCGTATTCACGCATCGCGAGGCAGTTCATCGGCTCAATCACATACGGGGCGACGGCAGGGTCCCACGGTACAGAGTTACCGGCCCCCATGGGTACGCGCATAAATTTCTGAACCGCCTCAGCCACAGGCATACGGCGCGGGGCTTTGAGAATGGCGGAAGCGTTACGCCTGACTTCCGCTGCCGTGGCCTGTCGCATGACTTACTCCTCTTCTGGCGTATCCTCCTGTTCCGGTGAGTCGGCCTGCTCAACGCTAAGGGCTATCTGATCGCGTAGATCGTCAATAACCTGCTGCACCCTGACAACCGCTGCAGGGGTCATGGCGCAATCGCGCTCAAGAATATCGGGTAACGTTTCCAGCACCTGAACCATTGCTTTCGCCATGGAGGAAAACTCCCTGGTGACTTCGGATGCCGGGATCAGCTCCCCTGTTTCCTGCTGAAACTTGAGCCGTTCACGCTCCGACTGAAACCAGGCTTTACGATCCGGGGGAAGCATTTTGTCGACGTCCACCAGCTCGGACGGTGTGGTGCTTGTCAGCAGCTCACGCAAAATATCGGTGATGGCATAAAGCTTAAGTTTCGGATTGCTGCCGGGTGCGGGTTGCACATTTGCCACCTTGCTTGCGACCGTCTGACGGTGCAGATCGGTAATGGCTGCCAGCTGAGTGATATTCAGCCGGAAATTTTTCAGTTCGTTATCCATGATGGTGAACAAAAAATAGTCATTTCGACATCCTGCAAATGCTCAGGACTGAAATATCAATAGGTTAAACGGATGATGATGAAACCCATAAAATGCAAAAAACTAGCCGTTTCGCGCGGGTATAAGCCCCCTCGGTGTCTCAGGGCCCGGGGAGGACCCGTCGAAAAAACCAAAGGTGATAATTATTCGCATTTAATTCAGGTTGGTAGAAATAATTCGAACTCTAACCAATTACCCACGCCCCTACCCTCTGCGTGGCACCAGGTGAGCTTCAGTGGTACGCTCATGAGACCTCCCATCAACCACAAGGATTTGCTTATGAGATATGTGTGTTTGCTCGTTATCGCGCTGGCGCTAACGTCATGCTCTTCTGGTGTCGGTGTGGGCGCCACTGGTGGCAATAGCGGCATGGCGGTAGGTATTGGGTCTGGTATCAGCTTCTAACCAGATAAAAAACCGCCGGAGGCGGTCTTTATATCTGTGGTGTAATGCCTAAGGCGAGCTGAGCCAGCCTTTAAACGATTCCTTGCTTAAGTGTGGATCAACAATATCCATAAAAACTAAATCCTTAATTTTTTCACACACTTCAATATACGCCCCGTCCTCTCCATCGCTGACTTTGTATTCATCACCATGATTGAAAGTATTTTGATGCAATCGCACATTTATTTCGTTGTCTATAATGGACAGGGTCACGTATATAAACGCTTCTTCACCGCCCCGAGGCGAATCGTTGATAGCAGTGGCAAGAATAAATCTCGCTGTATACGTTTCCCCGAGGTCTAACGTGACAGGACTTGCATCCTTTTCGTTTTCATCTAACAAGCGTAAATAAGGCCTGTCCGCATGATTAAGATCTTTCCATGAAATTCCAGGCAACCCTAGCGAATCGATATAGGAATTCCTCAAACCAGCGATGGCATCACGCAGACGTGATATGTGTTGCTTTCGGGATTCATCAAGCTTTTCGCGCTTCGCCTTAATATCAGCGTAAGTGATCGTCATTTTATTATTCCATTTCTTCGATATATGACCGTTTAGCATCACCTTCTCCAATATAATTTTCAACGATCTGAAGCACAGAAACCGGGATTACTATTTCACTCGAACGCATTACCGTTGGTCACTCTGTTGTAAGTTCGCTCGCAGCTGGAGCCTTTGACATAATTGCGGTCAGCCTCTTCTGCATACTCTCCCGCTGCTTTGTCAGATTCTCGGTACAACTGGGCGAGCAGAATGATGGTCTCGGACTTTGCCTGGCTGACTGCGGCAGCGGTGGAAAGCTTGCTGGTTGCACGGTCGGCGGCATAACGCTTTTGCAGCCTGTCGAGTTGTTGCTGCAGGCTGTCACCAACACGCCGAGCATGAGCAGCATCAGCTTTGGCTTTTGCCAGTTCTTCATCGACCTTTCTCCCTTCTTCCACAACAGCAATTTGGCGCTGCTGCTCAATGTTGCGCTGCCTGGTTTCTTCGGCGGCTCGGGACTTCGCATCATCAGCATCTCGCTGTGCCCATTGCAGCTTCCATGCTGCATCTGCTGAATCATACCCGGCGCTATATGAACGCCATAACAGAAAAGCCACCAGTAGCATCAGCACCAGTGGCTTCCAGTATTTCATCAGGACAGGCATGTCACGCCTCGCTTACTGAGCGGTTCCCGCTAATTTCAGGCAACGATTGCGTCACGTTCGGCACACCAGCAGGCCAGCGATAACCGTTAACACGTGAACGGGAGAAGGCTCGAATATTCACTGCATCGCTCTGATTGCCGCCCAGCACCATCAGGTCACCATTTGGCGCTTTACCTACAACGAAACCAACGTGCCCACCACCGCTGCGACTGAACACCACCACACAACCCAGCGCTGGCTCTTTCAGTTCACTACCCCACGAAAGATAAGACTTTGCCGACTCGAAACGGCTCGATTGAATACCGACGCGTTCGAGTACACCGCCAACAAATGCAGCACACCACGGAGTCTCATCATCTTTAATGCCGCCGCGCTTAATGTCTTTCCAGAGCTGCAGAATGAACGGATTATGGCGAGTACCATGAATCTCTCTTTCGCCAATGTATTTTCGGGCTTCTGTCAGCCACGCAGGTTCGTTTTTCATATATCACCGTGAGAAGGGTTTTGAAAGCTTTGCAATATTGCCTTTAGCGTTAATCACGGCCACCAGCAATGTCGCGGCGAGAATCGTGTGCGGAATGCTTATTTGCCGGATTGTGCCGGTAGCAATCATGATGGCTATGGACAGCGCGCTAACCATCACAACAAAAGCCACAAATGACTTTTTGAAGCTGTAATTCGCGCCGCCACGCTTGTAATGAAAAAGTGTCACGAATATCGCAACGAAGACGCCAAAATTAATCGAGAGAAGTAATTCATTTAGCATTACCGCCTCCTTTGAAGAGACTGGTTACTGAGCTGAGCAGCGCCCTGAACACTGCGCCCGGGTCACTGGCAAATGACATCAGGACTTTCACCACTACCGCACTGGCCACCAGCGCACCAATCGGCAACCGGGCCTTTACTTCGTCAGGAGTGGCTACGGTAATCAGTGAGGCTGTAAGTGGTGCCGCAGTGATGCCAGCAACAATCGACGGGATTAACAGCAGCCAGCGCACCAGTAACGAATATTCTTTATTGGTGAACACGAAGATAAGCGCACCGAACGTTGCGGCCACCAGCACACCTGCGTCGATTTGTGGTGTAAGCCCGGCAATTGAGATGCCGAGCACCGTCAGACCAGCCTTACCTGTACTGCTGATCAAGGGGTCAGCCATGTTTTTTGCTCCTTTAATTGCCGGACTCCGGATGTATGCTGCCAAATAACTACTCATTTAATTGGGTTATATCTTCCGCAAAGTTTGCCTAATTGGTACCGTTGATTGTTCTAAACTTGAAAAGGAAGTTTTTTCAGTTCTGGATTCACAATTCGAAGGGCCAAAAGACAAAACCTCGTTGCAATAATATTTAGAGCCAGTCTAATCCGGCTCGTCTGTTTTAAAATCATTCCATCCCCTTCAAAATTGCAGCTAACGAATGAACAAATACCCTTATTTATGCGCCCCGCAGGACGCATGGTAAGGGCGTTTACTGAGTAATAGCGCCCTTCGGCGCATCTTCGGCTTTAACTCCATATAAAACAAAACCCCGGCAGATGCCGAGGCTTCAGGTTTTGAGCCGAATGCTCTAATTATTCGGCTCATATCATGAGCCGTTAACTGTCAGCGACCGACTCTATTTCATTAACCGTCTGGATAAACCGTTCGGATTCAAGTTCAATGCCTATCGCCTTCCGGCCTAATCGCTGCGCTGCTTTAATCGTCGAACCTGACCCCATAAAGAAGTCAGCCACCACATCACCCGGTCTGCTGCTGGCGCTAATGATTTGTTCCAGCATGTCGGCAGGCTTTTCGCATGGGTGCTTACCTGGGTAGAACTGCACGGGCTTATGCGTCCACACGTCGGTGTAAGGCACATCAACAGAAACCGCGAAATAGCGTCTCAACGATTTGAACTCCTGCATCAGCTCGCCATATGTCTGGTTCAGAACGTGGTATTTCTCCACCAGCTGGTGGTGCGGTTCGTCCAGCAGTTGGTCGGCGTGCTTCTCTTTGGCAATACGATCAAACAGCGCCTGCAACGTGATGTAGTCGCCTTCTGTTGGCAACTGCCACTGGCTGCCGCTGAACCAGTGCGAAACCATGTTCTTCTTCCCGGTCGCGTCAGCTATCTGCTTTGACGTAACGCCCAGGGAATCACGCGCATTGCGGAAATAGTCGATAAGCGGCGACAGAAGGTGCTGTTTCAGGTTGCGGCACTTCTCCGCATATCCGTCGTTCTTTGGCTTGTATGGCCCCTGATAGTGCTCTGCAAACAGGATGCGCTCAGTCGCCGGGAAATAGGCGCGCAGGCTTTCTTTATTGCAGCCATTCCAGCGACCGGAAGGTTTAGCCCAGATGATATGGCTCAGGATGTTGAACCGTTCACGCATCATGAGCTCGATGTCAGATGCCAGCCGGTGACCACTGAACAGGTAGATGCTGCCGTTAGGTTTCAGCACTCGCCAGAACTCAGCAAGGCACCCATCCAGCCAGCGTAAGTAGTCCTCATCCCCCTTCCACTGGTTGTCCCAACCGTTAGGCTTCACCTTAAAGTAAGGCGGGTCCGTTACGATCAGGTCAATAGAATCATCAGGAAGGGTTGCAAGATAATGCAGGCAATCAGCATTGATTAGCTCAATACTGTTTATTTTTACAGTGTTTTTCATAGATCAATAAGCGGGTCTAAGTTAGACTCACCTTGCTTTAGCGCTAAAGCGGTGGGCCTTGGTTCGCTTGTGACCACATGGCATGAGCGAATGGCTGGTGGAGTGCTCCAACACCCACCAGCCGCCCATTTCACAGCAGTTATCTCCGCCTGTTAAGTGCGGAGGCGTATGTAACATCCAAATCGGTAATCTGATAGCCCCGCCATCACCAATTGCGTCAGTATTAACTGGCAGCGTTCGCGGGTCAGATGCGTATTCTGTGCAATCTCGCCAACTGTCGCTGGTTCAGTACTCAGCTCTTCAAAAACGGCCTTTGCCGCTTCTGTCATATCTTGCTGTTTTAACATGGTCAATTTCCACTCAGTTACCGTTGGCATACAGATAACTCTGGTTCGGTACGGCAGCAAGATGAAACTTTGTATTGGCGGCTGACTGCGCGACGAATGCGCTGCGGTAGAGCGCGGGCTATAAAAAAACCCCGCCGGGGCGAGGTTTCTCTTAACTGGAGCGGTCAGCGGGAATCGAACCCGCATCATCAGCTTGGAAGGCTGAGGTAATAGCCATTATACGATGACCGCGACTGGTGGCCCTTGCTGGGCTTGAACCAGCGACCTGGCGATTATGAGTCGCTCGCTCTGACCAACTGAGCTAAAGGGTCTATATCACATACAACTGAGCTCTGGGGGGACTGACTAACAATGAACAGGCACGCTCGGAGATAAAATCAGAACAGAACTCATGTGTATGTAATATGGTGCCGACTACCGGAATCGAACTGGTGACCTACTGATTACAAGTCAGTCGCTCTACCTACTGAGCTAAGTCGGCATTGGACCGCCACCGAGGCCTCGAACCTCGTACCTTACAACTACAAAGGTCGCACGCTCTTCCAGATGAGCTAGTGGCGGATGAGGGCGCGAATTATACAATGCAGACAGAAAATGTCCCAAAAATGGTCTGTTTCCAGTTTTTTTTTAATTCACATTTTCTCGAACATTTCACTTTCAGCCCACCATAGACAATGAAATTCCGACATCGCTGGCAGGGTTTCGATGATTAAGTTGTGTGTCGAAGTGACCACTCTTAACAGACTACAATACTTTTTGCGTAACGCACTAACATTTTTTATGATTGGCGGAAAGATAATCGGAGTATCAATATGAGCGATGGATTACAGGTCGTAATGTCGCCGGTACAACTGGCCGCCGTAATGTCGGATAAAACAGTAACTGAAGCAGAGACCCTGCAGAATCGGTTGCTAGGCGGACTCGGTGTGGCAATGAGTACCGTTGAACTGGCCGGTGCGACAATTTTGTGTGCAGCACCAGACCCAACGACGCTGACTAAAGCGGCCTGCATTGTTGTTGGTGCGCATGGACTCGATAGCCTCAATGCTGCTATTGACCAGACTCTAACGGGTCGAGATACGCGGACAGCAGCGTATCAGTTAGCTATTGATACAGCTCGCCGTCTTGGGGCTGATGAAAAGACTGCGCTTAATATTGGCCTGACTGTCGATATTGCTGTTCCCGTAGCCTTTGGCCTTGCTTTGGGGGCTGCACGTATTGCCTCTGTTCGTGTTGGTCGGATCAAACTGATGGAACATGAATCAGCGACCGGATATAAACCCGGGGGGCATACACTATCTCGCCATGTGGGGCTAAGTGAAGCAGAGCTGCGAACCCGTCTGGCTAACAGACCAACGTTATCCGGAAGCAGTACTTTCTATAACCGGCGCGTAGCAGAAGAGGCAATCTCCCAGGCGCTGAAGTTCAATTCGCCTTATGTCACCAATTGGGCCAAAACAGCGAGACCGGGAGCGAAACTGAATATCGACTTTTTTGCAGGAAAAGAGGTCGGTTTTGGAATTGAGTCTGCCACCGGCTCTGTGATCAAGGCTCATAAAATGCGTGTCGTACTTGAGCTTCAAATGTACAACGATAAACCATATTACGTTCTGACTGCCTTCCCGGTACTGAGATAATGATGATTTATAGATATTTGGATCACCTTATAGCGTCCTACTTCAATCAGGATTATGACCTCTTCGGAGAGACCATTGAGGAAGTGATGGATGAATACCTTAAATGCGAGGGACCTGAGCATGCCCGAGGCATAGTCACAGATTGCATAAATTTCATCAATATAAGCAAAAATTTAGAAATAGAGTTTCTTGAACTGTATAAGTTCGACTTTAACCCTGAGTTATGGGGGATCACAGCTAAGCAGTTTTTAACCATGATTTCCGCACAGGCCACCCGTTACCTTGAAGAGGAAAGATAAGGGCCTTTTCCGGCCCTTGAAGGTGTCAATAATCCATCTCCAGCCGAATATCTAGCATCGCCAGGCAGCCATCAATAAAACCTTCCGCCATCTGAAATTTAATGCGAATCATTCCCTCTGACAGACGTAGCTTTCGCCCAAGCGCACGCTTAGAGATATTTTTGACATAATGGTCAAAAAGAAGATCGTACTCATCCGGCCTTTTCTGCTTCAGGCGCGCCATGCATGAATCGATAATTAACGCGTCATTCTCGGTACAACTCGCAGACGTAGGAGTTTCAGGTAGAAGCCCCTTGAAACCGGCTGCAATTCTGCTATAGCCAACGTCGCTTTCAATTGTATGCTTCGACCAGTTTCCCCAGCATTCAAGCACCAGCTGAATATCACGCATTGTTTTTTACTCCTATGCTATTCACGTCGTCGCTGATGTGCATACCCTGAGGGCTAAAGTGTTTTAGCGATGCCTCCAGTTTCATTCTTCGCACTCCCCTACCAAGTTAAAAATAACCGCCGCACCGTGGTTTTCCATGTACTGGCCCTTTTCACTTTCAAGGAACCAACGGCATACCTCGATAGCTTCAACGCGCGTCACGGGTTTAATGGTTGCCAGCAATTTTTCAAGGTAGCGCTCGCGGTCATATACCGATTCATGATGCTCGGAATAACCATATTCATAGCCGAGTTCCTTACCAGCAGTGTTGCGAACGCTGTAGAGCCAGTCCCAGTAAATAAATTCACGAACAACATCCGACAGCGTATTAGGCTGAGGTAACACATCGCGATAGCCATCGACCATAGCGCGGCGCTGATCGTCAATTTCGTTGATGCGGGTGCCGTTAATACTCTCGGCTTTCTTCTCTGCAGCAGTCCAGCCCCAGTAGTAATCATCAATAAATTTCTCGGAAGACTTGATTACTCGCTCGGCCTCCACATCTTCGAACGCTGCCTCATAGTTGCCGAATGTGGCCCTGACAGATGCTGCTTTTTGGATGCTCTCCCGGGCGTTCTTGATTGCCCGACCCGGGTTATCCATGCCGATGGTACCGAAAGCAACCTGGAAAGGATCGCCGCCATTCGCCAGCAGAAAACGGGAATACCGTTCCTCGGCCTCTTTTGGGGATATTTTAATTTTCTCCAGCGCGGCTTCGGCTGCTTCCAGATGTGCGGGTTCGTTCAGGCGGATAACCTCCAGCACCCAAAGGTAAGCGTCCGTCTGCTTATGGCCGGTGATTTTACGTTGCACAGGCAGCGGCTTGATAATAGCCAGGGTAGAGCTGTGCGCTGCCGTCGGGATGGTGAATAGTGCTTTATGTTCAATGTTATCAGTTCGCATTATGCAGCCGCCTTTTTCTTGTGGAAAACCAGCTCACGAACTTGATCGCCGTTCATGAGCATGTTATTGAAATCATCTTGATCCGGCCAGTACACGCTCACGCGCTGCAGGTCATTCTTCGCCAGAAGATTGGAATGGGCGCATTCGTAGGCCGCAGCCAACCCGGTGGCGCTGTTCTCGTCGCGGTCGGCAAAAATAATCAGGTGCTTAACGCCAGCCGGCACACGGAATTTCTTCATGAAATTGGCTGTCATGGTTGCCCAGGTGTTTACGTTGTAAATCTGGTGCGCTGACAGGGCCGTTTCGATGCCTTCGGCGATGCCCAGTGTGCTGGCAACTGGGAACATCCGGATCGCAACTGACCTGGCGTGATCAAGATAGTTATCTTCTTGCAGGGATTTTTGACGCTTTGCACTGGTGCCGATGTCAGCCTTTTTTGCGCCATCGAGCAAAGTCTGGTGGAGATAACACAGCTCACCTTTATCATCAGTAGCCAGAGCATAAAGCGACTGATATACCCTACCGGCGTGGCGCTGTTTATCGTTGAAACGGATCGCCTCAAGCGGCAGATTAAAGATCCCTCGCGCATTGAGATACGCGGCACCAGAAGTGCCACGTAGTGGCTGCAGCTTAGCGAACTTATTTAGTACCTTTGTGCGCAGGCTCGTGGCAATGCTGCTGACCGGTATTTTTACCCGCTGGAAATCATTACCGAGCAGATTGTCTATTTCGCTGCAAATCTCATTAAATGGCTTCCCCTGAGTCAGGGTGACAAGCTTCATACCGTCACCGCTGCCGCAGGTACAGATCCATGTTCCCCGGCCGTCGCGGTCGTCAATACGCAGCTTTCCGCGCGCACTACATACCGGGCATTCCCCTTTAAAGTGATTTCTGGCATTAATCGGCGGTAATCCGAAGTGCTCAAAAATCATTGACCATTGACCTTTTGCCGCTTCTACCGTCTTCATGCTCGTTTTCCTAACTGCTGTTTGATATCACTAATCGCGCTTTGTGCATGATGAATTGAGGCTGGAGCTGCTGCGCCAGATGCCTCCTGCATGCGTTTGGCCTTCTCCTGGCCTTTCGCATACGCGATTAATTTGTGTCGGATGAAATTGGAAACTGTCGGTGTGATCTCCATCGGGAAATCACTCAGGCCGTTAGGCCACTCGTCGAACCGTTCACGAAACGTGTTTGCGCACCAGCCATCACTAACGGGCTTTTTCCCCTGTGATACGCGCTGGCGCTGATAGAATTTGATCTGGCTCCACCAGGCCTGTTTCTCTGCCTTAGTGGGCTGATGCTGATTTTTACCGAGCTTTTTGAGTTTGCGGCCGGTGTCAGTATCGACGTCCTCACCACCCAGCGGTTTATGTCCACATTTCGGGCAGACGTACACACCAGCGGGTTTCATGTAATGACATTGGGAACATTCATGTGGAAGCTTTTCGGCCCGTTCCTGAGCTGCACGGCGCGCGCTTTCCTCCATACCATCAGACTTGCCGGGAAGATCGTCATACTCGATAGAATCCGGATAGCCCAGACGGTGCACGGTTCCGCTGTGATCGAAGATGAGGCAGGACTCTTTACCCGGTGCGGTACGCAGGCCACGCCCGAGCGCCTGCAGCCATCGAATTTCGCTCTTTGTTGGCCTGGCGTAGATGATGCAGCGAACATCACTATCGAACCCGGCAACCAGAACGCCCACACTCACGATGATTTTCGTTGCGCCGGTTTCAAAGCGGTGAATGATGGTCTGGCGCTCATCAACTGGAGTGTCGGCGGTCATGACCTCAGCGTTAACGCCAGCATGGTTAAACTGGATTGTCAGAAAATTGGCGTGGGCTACGTTGACGCAGAACGCGATGGTAGGCAGATCCCGGCCATTCTCTAGCCAGTTCTGAACGATGTCGCCCACCAGCGTAGAGCCGCACATGATTTCAGCCAGCTGCGTTTCGTTGTAATCACTGCCGTATTCCAGCGATGATTTAGTTTTAACGCCTTTCAGATCCGGCTTAGTGGGCGCAAAAAACTCATATTTGCTCAGGTCCCCGCGCTGGATCAGCTCGCCGATGGTGGTCGGTTTAATCAGCCGGTCATAGTATTTACCCAGGAACGGAGAAAATGGTGTTCCGGACAAACCAATGACTTTTACGCCACCGGCGCGCAGGCGCTCAATATCCTGCAGAATTCGCTTTTTACGCAGATGCGCTTCGTCAATGATCAGCAGATCGATATCTTCCGGAAACACACGACGAATCAGTGTGTCGGCGCTGGCAATCTGGATTTTCAGAGACGGATCGTAGTTCGGGTGATCCGCCCAGATATAACCGATCTCATCACCCGGTAATCCGTACTCCACAAAGCGGTTAGCCGTCTGGCCAATCAGGATGGTGTACGGAGCGCAGAACAGAACACGCATACCGCGACTGACAAACCCGGCGACGATGAAGGCCGCCAACCCAGTTTTGCCACTGCCCGTTGGTGCGTACACCATGAAGGTGTTATGCGCCTTCCAGTCACGCCGCAGCATATTTAGCGCGCGCTCCTGGGCAAAATTTGGCGTGATCGTCAGCTGCATTGTGCGGCTCCCGTGGTGATGAGATAATAAATTTGTGATGTGGTTTTCATGGATTCCCCCTCACATGGCTGGTGGCCTCCCCAAAGGCTGCCAGCCTCCCTTCTGATTCAGCTCCCCTGAAAATCACTCTTCCAGGAAGAACCCTTTTCGTTTCTCAGCGCCTGAGCGCTTTGTACTACCTTGCTGATACAGGCGTTTTTTTTAATTGCGCCCTTAAGACAGTGATCTACTTAACCAATGGATCTCTCCTGTTGGAAAAGACCCTATTCCTACCCCTACACCCAATCCCCCCCTACCCCCCCTTTCCCTCTTCCCCATAAAAACGTACTACTTACCTAGTACATACAGGGAATTGAGTTAGTGGATTGCCAACCTGAACAGGCACCTTTAAGCCTGTTTGTGTCCGGGTACCTTTAAACCCGAAACAATCAGGAGCGCGATTGCGATCCAGCCAGGGGAGGTTCGGCGGTATACCCCTGTAAGGCTCTGCCCTGATTTCTCACAAACAGGCGAAGCCTTGTGTTTGCTTCATGCCTTGCCCGGTTCTCCTTGCGGTACGAAACGGGTTCGGCCTCGAACGTCTCCTGATACACAGCTGCATAACGCTGCATGGCTTTTTGTTTGGCGGCCAAACTGAGTGACTGCAGTTGCTCACCTATCCACTGACAGTCCGCCACGCAAAACACAGATGGCATCTCGAAGTGCTGAAATGCCTGTGACATATCAGATATCCCCAGAAGGTCGTGGGAATACCGTTGGGATATCAGGCCGCAAGTCGTATGGCTTAACCTCTCCGTTGGTAGCCATAGAGATAGCGACTGCATTTTGAGGAGAAATCTTCTGATGGTTGTTCAGCCATTTCCAAACAGCCCCCTGAGTTACACCGATAGCTCTAGCCAATGCAGATTGACCACCAGCCAATCTCACTGCTTTCTGGATAGCGTTTTCTGACATATTTGCGCCCTTAAAAATACTTTAGGATTTGGATGATATTACCATAGTATTAATTTGGCAAGAATACTCTAGTGTTGAACGAAAAAAGCTTTTGTACTAAATTAATCCGATCGTATTAACCAGAGGCGAAATCATGAGTGGAACGACTTTTGCGGACCGGCTAAGAGACAGCATGCAGAAGGCTGGGCTGACCCAAAGCCAGTTGGCTGAGGCAGTCGGAGTGTCACAGGGAGCAATTCAAAAGCTGGTATCTGGTAAGGCAAAGTCGACAACTAAGCTTGTACAGATAGCTAATGTCCTTGGCGTGCGGCCGGAGTGGTTAAGCGAAGGCGTTGGCGCAGTCCGTAAATCAGATGATTTCCCCCCAGAAGAAAAGTGGACCAAAGTCGAAACTTGGGATAGCAACACACCTTTAGAAGATGATGAAGTGGAAGTCCCATTCCTTAAAGATATTGAGTTTGCATGCGGTAGCGGCAGAGTTATGGAAGATGATTACAACGGCTATAAACTGAGGTTTTCGAAGTCTACCCTGAGAAGAGTTGGAGCAAGCACAGATGGTTCAGGCATTATCTGTTTCCCGGCAGCAGGGAACAGTATGGAACCGCTCATACCAGACGGTACGACTGTGGCTGTTAACATTGAAGATAAAAAAATTGTTGATGGAAAGATTTACGCAATCAATCAGGAAGGATGGAAGCGGATCAAACTCCTGTATCGGACGGCTCCTGATGAGGTGACTATTCGTAGCTATAACGCAGACGAGTACCCTGATGAGGTGGTGAAGATGTCCAGCGTAGAGGTTGTTGGTAGAGTGTTTTGGACTTCAACAGTTTGGAACTAAGCCGGGGTAACCCGGTTTTTTTTCGCTCATAAAATTAAAAACTCATATATTTCATGAATTTAATGCAATATGAAAATAAGATTAATACTATAGTATTGACGCAGGATTAATCCTCCCCTATTCTCATCTCATCGGCAATCAACGGAGCCAATGAGATGAACGCGATCGATAAAACCCACCGCTATTGGTTACAAACTCTCTTTCTCGACGAAGGGGATGAATATCACATCGTTAAAGGCGATGGTAACACCAGATATAAAATTCATACATTCTCTTCCAGTTCCGAAGTTCACGGAGAGTTATTGGATATAATTGTAAACTGTTTCCCTCACATGCTTTCCGTGCTCAATATGAAAATCGAATATGCTTTGCATACAAATGTGGAAAATATGCCTCATTTCTATTTCGAGCTATATGCAAAAATCTCAGATGAGTTTTATCGCGTTTCAATAATTGGGGACATCAATAATATAAATATTAAAGAGAAAGCCGAGATTCTAAGATACCCAGGAGCAATGGAATACATCAACAAATCGTTAACCTATATTTCCGAAAAAACCAAAAAAGCATTTAGTTAAATAAACACATTAAATTACACCTTAACTGGTGGGGCAAAACTCACCTTGAGGAAATTAAAATGCAAACTTCACTTTCTTTTAATAAGCCAATTAAAACGCCTCAAATGTTATTTGGCTCCGACAATAT
>Ga0160444_100314_pt1 | contig 32449 bp, 30 predicted proteins | sample HID1972K_E1MG_FD_108232 | JGI IMG/M metagenome (GOLD analysis project Ga0160444, IMG submission 108232) | Enriched pill bug-associated microbial communities from UW Madison campus, WI, USA - HID1972K_E1 MG | ecosystem: Host-associated > Arthropoda: Insects > Digestive system > Unclassified ... | reverse complement strand
GGTGTCGAGCCACTACCGCAGCGCCATCAACTACTCGGAAGACAACCTCAAGGACGCCAAAGGCGCTCTGGAGCGTTTCTACCACGCGTTGAAAGGCCTGCCGACCGTGGCGCCTGCTGGCGGCGAAGCGTTTGTTGAACGTTTCACTGCGGTGATGAACGACGACTTCGGTACGCCGGAAGCCTGTGCCGTGCTGTTCGAGATGGTGCGTGAGATCAACCGTCTGCGTGAGAGCGATCTCGATGCGGCGGCGGGTCTGGCGGCGCGTCTGAAAGAGCTGGCGAGCGTGTTGGGTGTGTTGCAGCTCGAAGCCGATGACTTTTTGCAGGCGGGCGCTGAAGGGCGTGTCGATGCGGCTGAGGTAGATGCGTTGATTGCGGCGCGTCTGGCGGCTCGGGCGGGTAAGGATTGGGCTGAGTCGGATCGTATCCGTGATCAGCTGACGGCGATGGGTGTTGTGCTGGAAGACGGCAAGGGTGGGACTACCTGGCGTCTGGCTGACTGACCGAACCTGCTCGGCGTGATGATCGTTCCCACGCTCTGCGTGGGAACGCCTCCTCGGACGCTCCGCGTTCGGTTTTGCAGGGACGCAGAGCGTCCCGGGCTGCATTCCCACGCGGAGCGTGGGAACGATCAGAACAAAACCCGCCTAGTGCGGGTTTTTGTTTGGCCGCGAAAAAAGCCCCTCACCCTAGCCCTCCCGAAACGTCGGACCGCCCGGAGGGAGAGGGGACTGATTGGGGGATGTTCAGGAAATACGCCGACTTGAAGGTGCTGCTTTGAATCCATAATCGACTGGTTTTTTCAGGTCGATGCACAACGCCAGACTACTCGGTCGACTCCCTCTCCCTCCGGGCGGTCCGACGTTTCGGGAGGGCTGGGGTGAGGGTTGCTTTTGACGTTCGCGTAGGTCTAGATGTCGGCAACGCGTTCAGCCGGATGCTGAGCGGTGACGATCATGTAAGGGAAACCCAATGGCTAATCACTATCGCGAGCTGCTAACGACCCCCGGCGCCACCGGGTTAGTACTCGCGAGCTCCATCGCCCGATTACCTCAGGCAATGATCGGCATCGGCATCATCACCATGCTCGTGCAGCAAACCGGTGTTTATTGGCTGGCCGGTACCGTCGCCGGTACCTTCACCCTGTGCAACGCGCTGCTCGGCCCGCACATCTCGAAGCTGGTAGACCAGCATGGCCAGAGCCGCGTGCTGCCCATCGTCACGGCGTTCAGCATTGTCATGTTGCTGGCACTGATCATCGCCGTTTATTTGCGCGCGCCAGCCGCACTGCTGTTTGTGCTGGCGGCACTGGCGGGGACGATGCCGAGCATGCCGTCGATGATCCGGGCGCGATGGTCGCAATTGTTCCGGGGCAAGCCGCAACTGCACACGGCGTTTTCGCTGGACACGGTCCTCACCGAAATGGCCTACATCGTCGGTCCGCCGCTGGCGATCGGTTTGAGCGTGAGCTTTTTCGCTGAAGCCGGGCCATTGGTCGCGGTCGGGTTGCTGGCCGTCGGGGTGACGGCGTTTCTCTTGCAACGGCAGACTGAACCCAAGGTTGTCGTGGGCCACGCTAGCCATAGTGGCTCGACCTTGCTGATCCCCGGCGTTCGCACCATTTTTCTGGCGCTGTTGGCGATGGGGGTTATTGGTGGAGCAATCGATGTCGCCGTTGTGGCCTTCGCCAATGCGCAAGGCTGGCCGGGCGCTGCGACCTTCTGCCTCGCCGCCTATGCGTTCGGTTCGCTGGTGGCGGGCCTTACGTTTGGTGCGATGAGGGTTTCGATCCCGATTGAAAAACAGTTCTTGATCGGAATATTGGTCACAGCGTTTACCGGTGTGCTGCCCATTTTTGCAACGGATGTTTATGTGCTGACCGCGGCGCTGTTTATCGCGGGCATCTCGTTTGCTCCGACGATGGTTGTGGTCATGAAAATGGGCACGATCATTATTCCTCCTTCGCGGATCACGGAAGGACTAACGTGGATGACTACCGGTATCAGCGTGGGTGTTGCACTCGGCGGCATGCTGGCGGGGTTGGTTATTGATGCCTTTGGCGCGCGCGCGGGATTTGCGGTGGCTATTGGTGCAGGTTTGATGATGGTGGTGGTTGTGCTGGTCGGGTTGCGCACATTGGAGGCGGCTTCGGCTGTGCATGTTGAGCCGGAATTTTCGCCCTCACCCTAACCCTCTCCCGCAGGAGAGGGGACTGAATGGGGGATGTTCGAGAGATACACCGACTTGAACATGATGCTTTGAATCCATAATCGACTGGTGTTTTCAGGTCGATATACCCCGCCAGACACCTCGGTCGGCTCCCTCTCCTGGGGGAGAGGGATGGGCGGGCGGCGTTCCGATGAGGGGAAGGGCGGTTCACTCAACCTTCAATCTGACGCAACCGCTTATAAAGCGTATTCCGACTCACCCCCAACCGCCGCGCCAGATGCGAAATATTCCCTCCGGAAGCCTTCAGCTCCCGATTCAAAGCCTCCACATCATTCAGATCAACCCCCAACGGCACCGCGCTCTCAACCGGCTCCATCTCCAGATCAACAAAAAAATCATCAGGCAAATGCTCCAGCCTCACCGGCTGCTCCTCAGCCATCGCCAACGCCACCTGCATCACGCTACTGACCTGACGCAAATTCCCCGGCCACGGATGACGGCTGAACAATTCCAACACTTCCTGACTCAACCCCGCCCATTGCGTCGGCTCACGATGCTGTTCCCACAGTCGTTTAAACAACGCCTCCTTATCACTGCGCTCGCGCAGCGGCGGCAGTTCCAGGGTCAAACCACCAATGCGGTAATACAAATCCTCACGAAACCGCCCCAGTTGCACTTGTTCACGCAGCGAGCGGTTAGTCGCCGAGATAATCCGCAGATCCACCGCAAACAATTCGCTACTGCCCACCGGTTGCACGCAACGCTCCTGCAACACTCGCAACAACCGCGCCTGAGTTGGCAGCGGCATATCGCCAATCTCATCAAGAAACAGCGTGCCTTTATCCGCCTTGCGAATCAGGCCGATGCTGCCTTTCTGGTTGGCGCCGGTGAACGCGCCTTTCTCGTAGCCAAATAACTCGGACTCAACCAGTTCGGCGGGGATCGCTGCGCAGTTGACGGCAATAAATGCCTGTTTGCTGCGTGAGCTGGCCTGGTGCAGAGCTTTGACGAAGACCTCTTTGCCGACCCCGGTTTCGCCATGGATCAGCAGCGGAATGTCTTTCTCCAGCAAACGCTCAGCCTGACGCACGGCTTTTTCCACGCGGCTGTCGCCGAAGTGCAGGGTGTTGAGACTGATGGCGGTGGGCGCGGCGGTTTTCGGTTCAGCAGCAAAAACGCGCGGCTGAACCGACGCCTGTTTCGGCCGCTTCAACAAGCATTGAAAACGGTTGCGACCAGAGGTCTGCAAGGCAAACGGCAAGCCGTCCGGCTGATTGATCAACTCCAATAACGACACTTTGAACAGGCTCTCAACGCTGACCCGCGACAAACGCACGCCGAGCAGATTATCGGCACGGCGATTGGCCGACAGCACTTGACCGCTCTCATCAAAGATCAACAATCCGGCCCACTGACTGTCGAGGTTGTTCAATCCGGTGTTGAAAGTCAGTTGAAAGTGCTGGCCATGGAACAGGTTGAGGATCAGCCGGTTCTCCACGGTCTGGCTCATCATCTTGACCATGCCCAGGGTGTGCGAGGGTGGCAGGTAGCTGTCGCTGGACACGTCGAGCACCGCAATTACCTTGCGCTCGGCGTCGAAAATCGGCGCGGCGGAACCGGTCATGAAGCGGTTGGCCTTGAGAAAGTGTTCATCGTGTTCGATATGCACCGCTTGCTCGCAGGCCAGCGCCGTGCCGATCGCGTTGGTGCCACTGGTGCGCTCCACCCAACTCGCCCCGGCCTGAAAACCCCGCGCCAGATTCGGCTCGATAAAGCGTTGCGTGCCCCACGAGGTCAGAACCTGGCCCTGATTGTCGGCGAGCATGATCAGGCAGTTGGAATTACTGAGGATGTTTTCGTAATAGGGCAGGACTTCCTGATGCGTGGTCTGCACCAGCGAGTGATGGCTGTCGAGCAACTGCGCAATGCCGGCGGCAGGTAATTGATCGAAGGCCGGCGTGCTTTGGTGGTCGAGACCGAACGCGCGGCAACGTTGCCAGGATGTCTGGACGATCGCGTCGTGGGACAGCGGCGGGGCAGGTGCGGCCATGGCAGTGGGCCTCTGATGCAGCGATTTTTATTGTTGTTATGAACCCGATCTTCGAAACCTGCACAGATCCCTGTAGGAGTGAGCCTGCTCGCGATAGCGGTCTATCAGACGGATTTGCATTGACTGACACACCGCTATCGCGAGCAGGCTCACTCCTACAGGGATCTTCCGTGTTTACGAGATCGGGCAAAAAGCGTTCATAGAGTGTTGTTCACTATTGTTCATTGTCAATCGCCCAACTGTTCAAATGTGTTCAGCAATGAACGCTCAATCCCCGCGTTTTCAACGATTTTCACGCCAAATCAACCACTTGCCATTTCTGGCACGAAACTCGCTCCCGTGCACAGGTCGCTTGACTCCAATAATAAAAAGGCCGAGCCATGTCACTCACCCTGGAGCACGTCAGCCGTACCGTCGAGGGCCAGACCTGGATCGACGATGCGTGCCTGAAATTCGAAGCCGGTTCGTTCAACGTTTTGCTCGGCCGCACGCTGTCCGGCAAGACCAGCCTCATGCGTTTAATGGCAGGTTTAGACAAACCCGACAGCGGTCGCATCCTGATGAACGGCGTCGACGTCACCCAGCGCCCGGTGCGTTTGCGCAACGTGTCGATGGTTTATCAGCAGTTCATCAATTACCCGACCATGACCGTGTTCGAGAACATCGCCTCGCCGCTGCGCCAGGCCGGTGTGCCCAAAGAGATCATCCACAGCAAAGTGCAGGAAACCGCGAAGATGCTGCGCATCGAGAAGTTTCTGCAGCGCTATCCGCTGGAACTGTCCGGCGGCCAACAGCAGCGCACGGCCATGGCCCGTGCGCTGGTCAAGGACGCCGAGCTGATCCTCTTCGATGAGCCGCTGGTCAACCTCGACTACAAACTGCGCGAAGAACTGCGTCAGGAAATGCGCGAGCTGTTCAAGGCGCGCCACACCATTGCGATTTACGCCACCACCGAGCCCAACGAAGCGCTGGCGCTGGGCGGCACTACGACGATTCTTCACGAAGGCCGGGTGATTCAGAGCGGCCCGTCGACCTCGGTGTATCACCAGCCGCAAACCGTACTCGCTGCCGAATTGTTTTCCGAACCACCGATCAATTTGATGCCCGGTCGCATCGCCGGCAACGAAGTCAGCTTCGCCAACTTCGTACACTTCCCGTTGAACGTCGATCTGCGCCCGGTGGGCGAGGGCGAGTTCCGTTTCGGCGTGCGCCCCAGCCATATCTCGCTGGTGCCGAGCAACGATGACGACCTCGAACTGGCGGTCACCGTCGAAGTCGCCGAGATCAGCGGTTCGGAAACCTTCCTGCACGTGCGCAACGAACATTTCCTGCTGGTGCTGCACCTGCCCGGCGTTCACGAATACGACGTCGATGCGCCAATCCGCATCTACATCCCGACCCACAAACTGTTCGTTTTCGATGCGCAGGGCCGTCTGGTGCAAGCACCGGGCCGGCGTGTCGCGAGGGTTGCCTGATGGCCGAAATCCGTTTGCAGCACCTCGCCCACAGCTACAGCAAAACCCCGAGCGGCGCCGAGGATTACGCGATCCGCGAGATGGATCACGTCTGGGAACAGGGCGGTGCCTACGCCTTGCTCGGGCCGTCCGGTTGCGGCAAGTCGACCTTGCTCAACATCATTTCCGGCCTGCTCAGCCCCTCGCAGGGCCATGTGTTGTTCGACGGCAAAGCGGTCAACGACCTGACGCCGGAGAAGCGCAACATTGCCCAGGTTTTCCAGTTTCCGGTGGTGTACGACACCATGACCGTGTTCGACAACCTGGCTTTTCCCCTGCGCAATCAGGGCATGGCCGAGGCGAAAGTGCACAGCAAGGTGCAGGAAATTGCCGAAGTCCTCGACCTGCAAAACCTCCTCAGCAAAAAGGCGCGCAACCTCACCGCCGACGAAAAACAGAAAGTCTCCATGGGCCGTGGTCTGGTGCGTGATGACGTCTCGGCGATCCTCTTCGATGAGCCGCTGACGGTGATCGACCCGCATCTGAAGTGGAAGCTGCGGCGCAAGCTCAAGCAGATCCACGAGCAGTTCAACATCACCATGGTCTACGTCACCCACGATCAACTTGAAGCCTCGACCTTCGCCGACAAGATCGCGGTGATGTACGGCGGCCAGATTGTGCAGTTCGGCACGCCACGGGAATTGTTCGAACGGCCGAGCCACACCTTTGTCGGCTATTTCATCGGCAGCCCCGGGATGAACCTGATCGATGTGCAGCCGCAACCCGGTGGCGTCGGTTTCGCCTCGACGCACCTGCCGCTCTCCGACGCCATGCAGCGACATATCGAACACGGCCAGTGGAAAAATCTGAAGGTCGGCATCCGCCCGGAGTTTATTCATGTCTGGGACGAGCCGTTTGATGACGCGATGCAGGCCAGGGTCGTACACGTCGAAGACCTCGGCACCTACAAGATCATGACCCTCGATCTCGACGGCGCACCGCTGAAAGTGCGTCTGGCCGAAGACAAACCGGTGCCGCAAGGCACGGCGTACATCAGTTTCCCGGCGCAGTGGCTGATGGTCTATGCCGATGAGTTTCTGCTCGAAGCCGATGAAGAGGTGCAGCCATGAACAAGGTGCAGAACAACAAGGCCTGGTGGCTGGTGTTGCCGGTGTTCCTGCTGGTGGCGTTCAGTGCGGTGATCCCGATGATGACCGTGGTCAACTATTCGGTGCAGGACATCTTCGACCAGTCCAGCCGCTACTTCGTCGGCGCTGACTGGTACAAACAAGTGCTGCTCGATCCGCGTCTGCACGACTCGTTGCTGCGTCAGTTCATCTATTCGGCGTGTGTGTTGCTGATCGAAATTCCGCTGGGCATTGCCGTTGCGCTGACCATGCCGACCAAGGGTCGCTGGTCATCAGTCGTGCTGATCATTCTGGCGATTCCGCTGCTGATCCCGTGGAACGTGGTCGGCACCATCTGGCAGATCTTCGGCCGTGCCGACATCGGTCTGCTCGGTTCCAGCCTCAACGCGATGGGCATCAGCTACAACTACGCGGCCAACACCATGGACGCCTGGGTGACGGTGCTGGTGATGGACGTCTGGCACTGGACTTCATTGGTGGCGTTGTTGTGCTTCTCCGGTTTGCGCGCGATTCCCGATGTGTATTACCAAGCGGCGCGCATCGATCGAGCCTCAGCCTGGGCGGTGTTCAGGCACATTCAGTTGCCGAAGTTGAAGAGCGTGCTGCTGATCGCGGTGATGCTGCGCTTCATGGACAGTTTCATGATCTACACCGAGCCGTTCGTGCTCACCGGCGGCGGGCCGGGTAACGCCACGACCTTCTTGAGTCAGACGTTGACCCAGATGGCCGTAGGGCAATTCGACCTCGGTCCGGCAGCGGCGTTTTCGCTGGTGTACTTCCTGATCATCCTGTTGGTGTCCTGGCTGTTCTACACCGCCATGACGCACTCCGACGCCAACCGCTGAGGCCCGGCCATGAGCAAAAGAAAGCTTATTCCGTTGCTGGTGTACATCCTGTTCCTGCTGGTGCCGATCTACTGGCTGCTGAACATGTCGTTCAAGAGCAACACCGAAATCCTCGGCGGCCTGACGCTTTTCCCACAGGCGTTCACGCTGGCGAACTACAAGGTGATCTTCACTGATCCGAGCTGGTACACCGGTTATCTGAACTCGCTGTATTACGTGAGTTTGAACACGGTGATCTCGCTGAGCGTGGCGCTGCCAGCGGCGTATGCGTTTTCGCGCTACCGTTTTCTCGGCGACAAGCACCTGTTCTTCTGGCTGCTGACTAACCGCATGGCGCCACCGGCGGTGTTTCTGCTGCCGTTCTTTCAGCTGTATTCGTCGATTGGTCTGTTCGATACGCACATCGCCGTGGCCTTGGCGCATTGCCTGTTTAACGTGCCTTTGGCGGTGTGGATTCTCGAAGGTTTCATGTCTGGGGTTCCCAAAGAAATTGACGAAACCGCCTACATCGACGGCTACAGTTTCCCCAAGTTCTTCGTGAAGATTTTCATCCCGCTGATCGGTTCCGGCATCGGTGTCACGGCGTTTTTCTGCTTCATGTTTTCCTGGGTCGAACTGCTGCTCGCACGCACGTTGACCTCGGTCAACGCCAAGCCGATTGCGGCGGTGATGACGCGCACGGTGTCCGCTTCGGGTATCGACTGGGGCGTGCTGGCAGCGGCGGGGGTGTTGACCATTCTGCCGGGCATGCTGGTGATCTGGTTTGTGCGCAACCACGTGGCCAAGGGCTTTGCCCTCGGTCGAGTCTGAGGAGCTGATGATGGAATGGATGAGCTGGACGACACCTACCGCAGCATTCTTCATCGTCATCGGCCTGATTCTGGTCGGCATGACGACGTGGGAACTGCGCTCGCCGAGCATCTTGCGGCGAGGTTTTCTGCCGATTGCCACCACCCGTGGCGATCGCTTGTTTATCGGTCTTCTCGGCAGCGCCTACCTGCATTTGCTGGTGATCGGCGCCACCGACTGGAGCATCTGGGTAGCGTCCGCGTTGTCCCTGGTGTGGCTGTTGGCTGTGATGCGTTGGGGCTAGTCGAGTCGTTCGGCAATGCGGCTCCACAACTTAAACAGGAGGTCTCTATGTTCGACAAAAACAATAAGCTGCGACATAGCATTTCATTGGCAGCCATGCTGGCACTCAGCGGTTTGAGCGCATCCGCCTGGGCCGATGCCTACGAGGACGCGGCGAAAAAATGGATCGGCAGTGAATTCAAACCGTCGACCCTGACGGCCGAGCAGCAACTCGAAGAACTGAAGTGGTTCATCAAGGCGGCCGAGCCGTTTCGCGGCATGGACATCAAGGTCGTCTCCGAGACTCTGACCACCCACGAATACGAGTCGAAAGTGCTGGCCAAGGCCTTTAGCGAAATCACCGGGATCAAGCTCACCCACGACCTGCTGCAAGAAGGCGACGTGGTTGAGAAAATGCAGACGGTGATGCAGTCCGACAAGAACATCTATGACGGCTGGGTCAACGACTCGGATCTGATCGGCACGCACTTTCGCTACGGCAAGACCGAATCGATCACCGACCTGATGGCCAACGAAGGCAAGAACTTCACTTCGCCGACCCTCGACATCAAGGACTTCATCGGCATCTCGTTCACCACCGCGCCGGACGGCAAGATCTATCAACTGCCCGACCAGCAATTCGCCAACCTCTACTGGTTCCGCGCCGACTGGTTCGAGCGTGCCGATCTGAAAGCCAAGTTCAAGGAAAAGTACGGCTACGAATTGGGCGTGCCGGTGAACTGGTCGGCCTATGAAGACATCGCCAAATTCTTCAGCGAAGACGTCAAGGAAATCGACGGCAAACGCGTTTATGGGCACATGGATTACGGCAAGAAAGACCCGTCGCTGGGCTGGCGTTTCACCGATGCCTGGTTCTCCATGGCCGGTGGCGGCGACAAAGGCATTCCCAACGGCTTGCCGGTGGACGAGTGGGGGATTCGTGTCGAGGACTGCCACCCGGTCGGCTCCAGCGTAACCCGTGGCGGCGACACCAACGGCCCAGCGGCGGTGTTCGCCACCACCAAGTATGTCGACTGGCTGAAGAAGTACGCGCCACCGGAAGCGGCGGGCATGACCTTCTCCGAATCCGGTCCGGTGCCGTCCCAGGGCAACATTGCTCAGCAGATCTTCTGGTACACCGCCTTCACCGCCGACATGACCAAACCGGGCCTGCCGGTGGTCAACGCCGACGGCACACCGAAATGGCGGATGGCACCATCGCCGCGCGGGCCGTATTGGGAGGAGGGCATGAAGCTTGGGTATCAGGACGTGGGTTCGTGGACGTTCATGAAATCCACGCCTGAAAAACAGAAACTGGCGGCGTGGCTGTATGCCCAGTTTGTGACCTCGAAAACCGTGTCGCTGAAGAAAACCATCGTCGGCCTGACGCCGATTCGCGAGTCGGACATCAACTCGCAAGCGATGACCGATCTGGCGCCGAAGCTCGGTGGCCTGGTCGAGTTCTACCGCAGCCCGGCCCGCGTGCAATGGACCCCGACCGGCACCAACGTGCCGGACTATCCGCGTCTGGCACAACTGTGGTGGAGCCACATCGCCGAAGCGGCCAGTGGCGAGAAGACCCCGCAACAGGCGCTCGATGGTCTGGCCAAGGATCAGGACGCGATCATGACGCGTCTGGAACGCTCCAAGGCTCAGGCCGTTTGCGCACCGAAGATGAACCCGGAACGCGATGCCCAGTACTGGTTTGATCAGCCAGGAGCCCCGAAACCGAAACTGGCCAACGAGAAGCCGAAGGGCGAGACCGTGAGCTACAACGAGTTGCTGAAATCGTGGGCGGATGCGCGCAAATAACGGCTGAAATGTGAAAGGCGAACGGCACCGCAAGGTGCCGTTTTCTTTGCTGCCTGATCTACCGCAATCGCGAGCAGGCTCACTCCTACAGGGGATTGAGGCGTACGCATCATCTGTGAACGACACAAAAACCTGTAGGAGTGAGCCTGCTCGCGATAGCGGTGTGTCAGATAACAAAGATATCGAGTGACCCACCGCCATCGCTGGCAAGCCAGACTCCCACGGGTTTCTGTGAGTGCACAAAACTCTGCGTACACTGCAAATTACTTTGGGAGCTGCGGTTCGACGATTCGACTTGCCAGCGATGGCGGCCTGGCAGCCAACATTGATGGGTGCCGGTACTGGATGTGTCTTGATCAGACCAGAACAGCCAGATCGGTGTAACGGGCAACCAAAGCATCAGCCGTGAGCAACTTCATCGGTTCAGTCATTGCTGTGGCCACGATAATGCGGTCAAACGGATCGCGATGATGGTGCTCAAGATCCTTCACGGCAATGGCGTGCTCTGCAGTCACTGGCAGTTCAATAAAGCCACTGTCGAGACAATATTGGCGGATTTCTTCCAGATCAACATTAAGCTTGCCGAGCCCGACCTTGATCGCCATTTCCCAGAAGGTGGCGGCGCTGATGTAGATTTCGGCGGCGTTCTCAATCAATTTTCTGGCTTTGCCGGACAGTCTGGCGTCATCACTGAGCGTCCAGAGCAAAATGTGCGTGTCGAGCAGAAGCCTCATGCTTGAGTACCCTCAAATGCATCAAGCATGTCATCGGGCAATGGTGAGTCGAAATCGTCGGGCAACACCAGTTTGCCCTTCATTGCGCCAATACGCTGAGCGCTGGGTTTTCCTACGGGAACGAGGCGAGCCATCGCCCGCCCATGCTTGGCAATCGTGATGACTTGGCCAGCAGCGGCATCATCGACGAGTTTGGATAGATTGTTTTTGGCTTCAGCCAGCGGAACGATGATCATCAGCTCACCCCTGTATTCTGGACAAATATAGCCAGAATATTTCAACGCTGCCAAACCATAGACTTCTTCAGCCCATTCGCAAACGATATCCCTGTTCATTTTTAGCCTCTCGTCGGTATTCCATCTGCCAAGGCCTCCACCATAGAGCTATCTACTCAAAACTGGCTGTAGGACAAAACGGAGGTTGCGGCGAGAGCTTTCGGTGTTTGTGTGGGGACGGGAGCAAATCGGTAAAAAATCGTACAAAAATGACGACCGACACGATGTCCGAAAATCGATGTAGGAGCTGCCGCAGGCTGCGATCTTTTTCTTTTGTTTTAAATCAAGAGCAAAAGATCGCAGCCTGCGGCAGCTCCTACAGGGATGATTCGGGGGTGGGGAAGCCCAATCGGAACACGGTCAGCGCCCCCGGCAAGCTCTTAACCTCCGCCACACCCTGATGCAGGCTCATGATCGAGCGCACGATGGCCAGGCCCAACCCGGTGCTGCCCTGCGAACGTGAGCGGCTGCTGTCGACGCGGTAGAAGCGGTCGAACAGATGTGGCAGGTGTTGCGCCTCGATCCCGACGCCGGGGTTGCTGACCAGCAGGGAGGCCTGGGTCGCACCTTGTTCGATCAGCAATGTCACGGTTTTCCCGTTCGGGCAGTGGCGCAGCGCATTGGACAGCAGATTGGAAATCGCCCGCTGAATCATCAGCCGATCCCCCAGAACCGATGCGCTGCCGAGCACATTCAAATGAATCTGCTTATCCTGCGCCGACAACGAAAACATCTCGGCCACCTTCGCCACTTCAACCTCCAGCGCCACCGGTTCAAACGGCGCTAGCGCCGACGGATGACTCACCTGCGCCAGAAACAACATGTCCGAGACAATCCGCGCGACCCGCTCCAGCTCCTCGGTGCAGGACACCAGCACATCCTTGTATTCCTCAACCGAGCGCTCGCGGGAAAGCGTCACCTGCGCCTTGCCCATCAGATTGTTGATCGGCGTGCGCAACTCATGCGCCAGATCGTCGGAGAACTGCGACAACTGCTGCACCCCGGCGTCCAGCCGATGCAGCATGAAGTTGATGCCCCGCGCCAGTTCACTCAACTCCTGCGGCATGTTTACCACGGACAATCGATGGTCCAGATCCTGGGTCGAGACCATCGCAGCCACTTTGCGAAATTCACGCAGCGGCGCGAGCCCACGCTGCACCGCACCCCACGCGGTGAGGCCGATAAACACCAGCAACAGCGGCAAGGCAATCAGTGTCGAGCGCAGATAGGCACTGAGCAAGGCCTGATCGTGGGCGTTGTCCATCGACAGCAGCACCGGCACGCTGCTGCCATCCTTGAGGCGAATCAGCTTCGACACGGTGAGGAATTTCGCTCCCTCAGCATCAATGCTGTCGGAGTAAGCCAATTGATCAGTGGTCGCCCGCACCGCCTTCAATTCAACCCGTGGATCGCTCAAGCCGCTGCCGGACTTGAGCAGCGGCGAACGCAAATTCAAGCGGTCATAAATCGTCAGCGTGAGGTTGTCATGCCCCATCACCTGATCGAGCAGGATGTGCGGTTTACCGCTGATTTCATTGGCGTCTACGTACAGCGACAGGCTGTGCTCAACCTGCGCCATCTTCTTTTCCAGGCTGTCCCGAGACAGCGCATTGAGCTCATGGGTCAAGGCGAAATAGGCGAGGATCGCCAAAAACACCACCAGCAGCGCGCCGAGAATACTCACCGTCAGACCCAGGCGCATCGACAGGCTGGCCGGCTTCATTCCCGTGCCTCCAGCACATAGCCGACACCGCGCAGGGTGTGGATCAGTTTGCTGTCGAACGGGTCGTCGATCTTCGCTCGCAAGCGGCGTATCGACACCTCGACCACATTGGTGTCGCAATCGAAATTCATGTCCCACACCAGCGAGATAATTTGTGTGCGCGTCAGTACTTCGCCGGACTGGCGCATCAGCAGATGCAGCAGGGCGAACTCCTTGGTGGTCAGGTCGATACGCTGGGCACCACGAAACGCGCGGTGGCGGCCGGGATCGAGTTCCAGATCGGCGACTTTCAATACCTGCGGCACCGGGATATTTTCGCTGCGGCGCATCAAGGTGCGCACCCGCGCCAGCAGTTCGGGGAACTCGAACGGCTTGACCAGATAATCGTCGGCGCCCAGATCGAGGCCGCGAATCTTGTCGGCCAGTCGCCCGCGTGCAGTCAGCATCATCACCCGCGTGGAATGGGTGCGGCGCAGTTGTTCCAGCACGCCCCAACCGTCCAGTTCGGGAAGGTTCACATCGAGAATAATCAGGTCATAGGTCTGTTGTTGCGCCAGGTGCAAACCATCGGCGCCGGTGGCGGCGTGGTCAACGACATAACCACTTTCGGTCAAACCCTGATGCAAGTATTCGGCAGCTTTAAGCTCGTCCTCGACGACAAGGATTCGCATGATCTATCACCACTTTTATTTAATGGATATTTAATTAAGGTGGCCGGGAAAGTTATTGTTTTTGTAGGGGGTTCCGGATGGTGTTGTCTGTCTTGCAAGCAAATGTCCTACAGGGATTTCTCACTGCGCAGGCGTGCACGGTAAAGGCTGAAGTGGCTACAGAGTCAACGCGTGATGGCTTTAAATCGGCCTCTCGCGACAGTCTGTCGCAGCAGAAAAGCCAAAGTCTGCATGGCTTTGATTCCGGCAAGTGCTGTTCAGCGGATAACTACGGTGTATTTGTTTCGATGTATTACGGAAATGCCCTTTGCACTTCGTATCCTAGAGCAAAACAACTTCTGCAAACCGTGGATAACGGATTTGTAATGTTTCAGTCACCTTGTCGATAAGTTCAAAACCCTACCGTGGCGGCATCAAAGGTTCTTCACTAAAGGAAGTCTTCCATTGCCCGGTTTAATTGAACGGACGGCGCGATCACGCCTGCAAAAAGCCGTCAGCGGCATGCTCTTGTTGGCCAGTGCGAGCCTGGCCAGTGCCTCGACCCTGACCCTCGATCAAGCCCTGCAAAGCGCCTTCGCCAGCAACCCGGATTTAGCCGCTGCGCAATGGGAAATCGGCATCGCCGAAGGTGACCGCCAACAGGCCGGCCTGATCCCCAACCCCGAAGTGTCGTGGGAAGCCGAAGACACTCGCCGCGAGTCGCGCACGACCACGGTAATGCTCAGTCAGCCAATCGAACTGGGCGGCAAACGCGGTGCACGCATCGATGTCGCCAGCCGTGCGCAGGACGCCGCCGGCATCGAATTGGAGCGCAAGCGCAATGCCTTGCGCGCCGATGTAATTCAGGCGTTCAACAGCGCGCAAACCGCGCAACAACGCTTGCAGCTGTCGCGGCAGTCGCTGCAATTGGCCGAGCACGGTTTGCGTGTGGCGCAGGGGCGAATCGAGGCGGGTAAATCGTCGCCGGTCGAAGGCACGCGAGCACAAGTGCAGCTCTCGGAAGTGCGCCTTGAATTGAGCCGCGCCGAACGCGATCAGGCCACCGCGTACCAACAACTGGCGCAGGTCATGGGCGCGCAGCTACCGACCTCGACCAAGGTGCAGGCGCCCACGCAAAGCATGCCGGCCGTTCCACCACCGACAAGATTGCTCGAGCGTCTGAACGAGACCGCCGAACTGCGTCTGGCCAAGTTGCAGATCGATCAGCGCGAAGCATCGCTGGGCCTGGAAAAGTCCCAGCGCATTCCCGACCTCACCGTGAGCATCGGCAGTCAATACAGCGAAACCGAGCGCGAGCGGGTCAACGTGGTCGGGCTGTCGATGCCGATTCCGTTGTTCAACCGCAATCAGGGCAACGTGCTGGCGGCGGCGCGTCGAACCGATCAGGCGCGGGACTTGCGCAATGCCACCGAACTGCGTTTGCGCACCGAAATCCAGACCAGTCTAGAGCAATGGCAGACCGCCAACGGCGAAGTCGCTGCGTTCAATCAGACCATCCTGCCCGCCGCGCAAAGTGCGGTCGACAGCGCCACACACGGTTTTGAAATGGGCAAGTTCGGCTTCCTCGATGTACTCGACGCCCAACGCACACTGATCGCCGCGCGCAGCCAGTACATCCAGGCCGTCAGTGAAGCCACCGACGCCCGCGTTCGCATCGAACGGATCTTCGGCGACCTCAGCGTCCGCCCTTGAATTTCACTTTTCAGACAACTGCGCGCAGGTACGGCGCAGAGGAGTTTCCATGGATAAAAAACTGATGGTGGTCGCGGTGGCGACGTTGGCGCTGGGCATTGGTATCGGCTCGCAGTGGTCAGGTAACGCAAGCATCGACGCGCATGCCGACGAGTCTGCCGAACATGCCGATCACGCTGAAGAAGGTGCAGCGGCTGAACATGCCGAAGAAGGGCACATCGAATTGAGCGGCGAGCAGATCACGGCTGCCGGTATTCAACTCGCCGAAGCAAAGGCGCAGAACATCAGCCGCGGCCTGCCGTTCCCCGGCGAAGTGCGCTTCGACGAAGACCGCACTGCCCACGTCGTGCCACGCGTGCCGGGCGTGGTCGAGTCGGTGGCAGTCAACCTCGGGCAAACGGTGAAGAAGGGCCAGTTGCTGGCGGTGATCGCCAGTCAGCAGATCTCCGATCAACGCAGCGAGCAAGCCGCCGCGCAACGTCGTTTGGCCTTGGCGCGTACCACTTATGAACGGGAGAAAAAACTCTGGCAGGACAAGATTTCTGCCGAACAGGATTTCCTCCAGGCGCGCCAGGCACTGCAAGAAGCCGAAATCGCCGTGAGCAATGCGCAGCAAAAGATCAGCGTGCTCAGCGGCAGCGTGGTCGCCACTGGCGGCAACCGCTACGAATTGCGCGCACCGTTCGATGGCGTCGTGGTGGAAAAACACCTGACGCCGGGCGAAGTCGTCGATGAATCCACGGCGGCCTTCACGCTCTCGGATTTGTCGCGGGTGTGGGTGACGTTCGGCGTTTCACCAAAGGATCTGAACAAAGTGCAGGTGGGCAAAGCGGTGACCGTCAGCGCCCCGGAATTGAACGCGGAAGTGGTCGGCAGCGTGGCCTATGTCGGCAGTTTGCTCGGCGAGCAAACCCGCACTGCGACCGTTCGCGTCACTCTGGAAAACCCGCAAGGCTCGTGGCGTCCCGGCCTGTTCGTCACTGCGCTGGTCGCCACCGACAGCCGCGAAGCCAAAGTTGCCGTGCCGGAAACCGCGATCCAGACGGTAGAGGACAAACCCACCGTGTTCGTGCGCACCGATGACGGCTTCGAAACACGAACGGTGGCGTTGGGCAGCCGTGCGGACGGCCACGTGGAAATCACCCAAGGGCTGGAACCGGGCGCGCAAGTCGCCAGCGCCGGCAGCTTCGTCCTCAAGTCGGAACTGGGCAAAGCCTCAGCCGAGCACAGTCATTGATTGCGGAAGACTCCCATGTTCGAACGCCTGATCCAGTTTGCCATCGAGCAGCGCATCATCGTGCTGCTCGCCGTTCTGCTCATGGCCGGCCTCGGCATCGCCAGTTATCAGAAACTGCCGATCGACGCCGTGCCCGACATCACCAACGTCCAGGTACAGATCAACACCGGCGCCGCCGGGTTCTCGCCGCTGGAAACCGAGCAGCGCATCACTTTCCCGATTGAAACCGCGATGGCCGGTCTGCCGTCACTCGAACAGACCCGATCGCTGTCGCGCTCCGGCCTGTCGCAAGTGACAGTGATCTTCAAGGACGGCACCGACCTGTTCTTCGCCCGCCAATTGGTCAACGAGCGCTTGCAGATCGCCAAGGAGCAATTGCCCGAAGGCGCGGAGGCGGTCATGGGGCCGATTTCCACCGGCCTCGGCGAGATCTTCTTATGGACGGTGGAAGCCAGGGAGGGCGCACTGAAGGACGACGGCACAGCCTACACGCCGACCGATCTGCGGGTGATTCAGGACTGGATCATCAAGCCGCAATTGCGCAACGTGCCGGGCGTGGCCGAGATCAACACCATCGGCGGTTTCGCCAAGGAATACCAGATCGCGCCGGACCCGAAACGGCTGGCGGCGTACAAGCTCACGCTGACCGATCTGGTCACCGCGCTGGAACGAAATAACGCCAACGTCGGTGCCGGTTACATCGAGCGCAGTGGTGAGCAATTGCTGATACGCGCTCCGGGGCAAGTGGCGAGCACCGAGGACATCGCCAACATCGTCATGGCCAATGTCGACGGCACACCGATCCGGGTGAAGAACGTCGCTACGGTGGAAATCGGTCGCGAACTGCGCAGCGGCGCGGCCACGGAAAATGGCCGGGAGGTGGTGCTCGGCACCGTATTCATGCTGATCGGCGAGAACAGCCGCACTGTTTCGCAAGCGGTCGCCAACAAGCTGGAACAGATCAATAAATCCTTGCCCCAAGGCGTGATTGCCGTGCCGGTGTACGACCGCACGCACCTGGTCGACAAAGCCATCGCCACGGTGAAAAAGAACCTCATCGAAGGCGCGATTCTGGTCATCGCGATTCTGTTTCTGTTCCTCGGCAACATCCGCGCGGCGCTGATTACCGCGATGGTGATTCCGCTGTCGATGCTGTTCACCTTCACCGGGATGTTCAGCAACAAGGTCAGCGCCAACCTGATGAGCCTCGGCGCGCTGGACTTTGGCATCATCGTCGACGGCGCGGTGGTGATCGTCGAAAACACCCTGCGAAGGCTGGCCCATGCGCAGCAGCATCACGGGCGTTTGTTGACCCGTGCCGAGCGCTTCAAAGAGGTGTTTGCGGCGGCTAAAGAAGCGCGACGTCCGCTGATTTTCGGCCAGTTGATCATCATGGTCGTGTACCTGCCGATCTTCGCCCTGAGCGGTGTCGAAGGGAAAATGTTCCACCCGATGGCGTTCACCGTGGTCATCGCTTTGCTTGGCGCGATGCTGTTGTCGGTGACCTTTGTGCCGGCGGCGATTGCGCTGTTCGTGACCGGCAAGGTCAAGGAAGAAGAGGGCGCGGTGATGCGCGGCGCACGTCGTGTGTATGCGCCGGCGCTGGCGTGGGTGATGTCCCATCGCGCCGTTGCTGTTGGCGCGGCGCTGGGGGTGATTGTGCTCAGCGGCGTACTCACCAGTCGCATGGGCAGCGAGTTTGTGCCGAGCCTCAGCGAGGGTGATTTTGCGCTGCAAGCGCTGCGCGTGCCGGGCACCAGCCTGACGCAATCGGTGGACATGCAGCAACGCCTGGAGACGTTGATTCTGGCGAAAATGCCGGAAGTCGAACGCGTCTTCGCCCGTACCGGCACGGCGGAAATCGCTTCTGACCCGATGCCGCCGAATATCTCTGACAGCTACGTGATGCTCAAGCCGAAAGAGCAGTGGCCGGATCCAGGCAAATCCCGCGAAACCTTGATGGCGGAACTGCAAACTGCTGCGGCGACGTTGCCGGGCAGCAACTATGAACTGTCGCAACCGATTCAGTTGCGCTTCAACGAGCTGATCTCCGGTGTACGCAGCGATGTTGCGGTGAAGGTCTTTGGCGATGACATGGAGGTGCTCAATGCCACGGCGGCGAAGATTGCCGCAGCGATGCAGAAGGTCGATGGCGCCTCTGAAGTGAAGGTCGAGCAAACCACCGGGTTGCCGGTGCTGACCATCAACATTGATCGCGATAAAGCCGCGCGTTATGGGCTGAACGTCGGTGATGTGCAGGACACCATTGCCGTCGCGGTGGGTGGACGGCAGGCGGGGACGTTGTATGAGGGCGATCGGCGTTTCGACATGGTTGTGCGTTTGTCCGATGCCATGCGCAAGGACATCGACGGCTTGGCGGCGTTGTTGATTCCGGTGCCGGCGGTGACTGGCGCGGCGAATCAGATCGGCTTTATTGCGCTGCAAGAAGTCGCCAGCCTCGACCTGGTGCTCGGCCCGAATCAGGTCAGCCGCGAGAACGGCAAGCGTCTGGTGATTGTCAGCGCCAACGTGCGCGGGCGTGATATCGGTTCATTCGTCAGCGAGGCCGGCGCAGTGATCGAACGTGATGTGCAGGTCCCGGCTGGTTACTGGACCAGTTGGGGCGGGCAGTTCGAACAACTGCAATCGGCGGCCAAACGCTTGCAGATTGTCGTGCCGGTGGCGTTGCTGCTGGTGTTCGGCCTACTGTTCATGATGTTCAACAATCTGAAGGACGGCTTGCTAGTGTTTACCGGGATCCCGTTTGCGTTGACCGGGGGCGTCATGGCGTTGTGGGTGCGCGATATTCCGCTGTCGATTTCGGCGGGGGTCGGGTTTATCGCGTTGTCCGGGGTGGCGGTGTTGAACGGCTTGGTGATGATTGCGTTTATTCGCAATTTGCGCGAGGAGGGGCGTTCGCTGTCGGATGCGATTCACGAAGGTGCTCTCACTCGTTTGCGGCCAGTGTTAATGACCGCACTGGTGGCGTCGCTGGGGTTTATTCCGATGGCGCTTGCCACCGGCACGGGCGCCGAAGTGCAGCGGCCGCTCGCTACCGTAGTGATCGGCGGAATCCTCTCCTCGACGATTCTCACACTGCTGATCTTGCCGGCGCTCTACCAACTCGCCCATCGCCGGGATGAGGACACCGTTCCATCTGAATAGGTAATCCCCCCTGTAGGAGTGAGCCTGCTCGCGATAGCGGTCTATCAGTCAGATCTACATTGACTGACCCACCGCTATCGCGAGCAGGCTCACTCCTACAGGTTTTGTGTTCGACTTCAGAAGAGGGCCCGGGAGATAACGGATATGTAATTTCCCCGCCACCGTCACGAAAGGTGCGCCTTGTTACCTTGATCCCGTCAGCTACTTAAACGAGGAATCAAAGATGAAACTTGCCCAACTCAGTGCTTTCGCAGTCGCTCTGGTGATCTCTTCCGTGGCCCTGGCCGAAGGCGGCGGCGACCGTACTTTCGAGCGGATGATGACCAGCAACGACCGCTCCATGGAGCTGTTTGTCGCCAAGGAAAAAGCCGCCGGCAACCCGGTTGTCGTCACTGACAAGAAAGACGACAAAACCCGCGATCTGTAAGCCTGCTGCACCTGAACAAGCCCTTCATCGCGCATCGATGCCGGGCTTTTTTTACGCCAGGACGGGAAGGAAATGGATATGAAATTACTCAAGTTGATCGCATTCGCCGCTGTCATGGCGATGTCGGTGAATGTGCTGGCTGAAGGCGGTGGTGACCGCACCTTTGAACGCGCGCTCAGCGCCAACAGCAAAGCCATGGAACAGTACGCTGCCAATCAGGGCAAAGCGCCGCCGGTGGTGAAGGATTACGAATACGGCATGAAGCTGGACGTGGTCAAAGTGGTGAGCGTGGTGAAGCCGCAGCCTGGGTGCAAAGTGGTGCCCACCGCGATGACCTACGAGGATTCCAAAGGCCAGATCAATACCATCAAGTACAGCGTGATGGGCGTGTGTCGGAACGGCGGCAGCTGAAATCTGTAAAGTCTAAACGCGGTCCCCTGTAGGAGCTGCCGAGGGCTGCGATCTTTTGACTTTGATGTTAAAGATCAAGATCAAAAGATCGCAGCCTTCGGCAGCTCCTACACGTTCTGTGCGCGGGAGACTTCGAGTCTGTCGGGTTTGCTCAGTTGCCCGGGTTCCAGCCTGCGTACTACTGCCACCCTTTCGCGTGGAACCAAAAGGGTCAGCTCCACCTTCAAGCTGAGTAAAACATTATGAAAAAGCCAACCCCAAATCCCCCTACGTTTCCGTCGACACCCGAAAACTCCACGAAGCCGCCGACCGCGCCCTCGACTTCTAGCTCAAACCGTCGGCCGCCATCATGTCCGCACCGTACATCCCCAACCAGATGTTCCTGGTCAATCCCAAAGCCGACACCGAATCATTACTGGCCAACGCCAGCGAATCCCTGGCCTCGGCCACAGTGATGCTCGGCGACTTCGCCGCGCTGTTGGGCGGCACCCATCGCGAGACCCTGCTGGGTATCGCTCAGGTCGTCATGCTCGGCGAACTGGCGGTGAACGAAGCACTGGATAACGTCGATGTCCACCGCATAACCCTTGTAGGAGTGAGCCTGCTCGCGATAGCGTCGGTACAGCCAACATCTTCATCGACTGGCCCAGCGCCATCGCGAGCAGGCTCACTCCTACAGTTGACCGAGTGAAGTCCAGACATAAAAAAAGCGTCCCGAAGGACGCCAAAAGATTCACCTCTTACCAAAGGAGCAAGGAGCTTCTAAAGGTGAATTTGCATCAACCGCGCAATCAAAGAATCGCCAACGGATACTCGACAATCACCCGCACTTCATCCAGATCCGACTCGAACGCCGTGGCGCGGGTGGTGGCCTGGCGCAAGCGCAGTGACAGGTCTTTCATCGAACCGCTTTGCACCACGTATTTGACTTCGATATCGCGCTCCCAACGCTTCTGATCGGTCAGCGGATTGCCCTCGGCATCGCGGCGCATGTACACCGCGTTGGCGTTGGAATAGTCGGCATCCGTACCGCGCGCGTAACGGGTCATGAACGACAAACCCGGTACGCCGTAAGTGCTCATGTCGAGGTCATAACGCGCCATCCACGAACGCTCTTTCGGCGAGTTGAAGTCGCTGTACTGGATCGAGTTGTCGAGGAATATCGAATCGGACTGGCGCAGGTAATCGAAGTCGTCATTGCCGTTGTTGCGCTGGTGGGAGAGGGCGACCGAGTGGGCGCCGAGCTTCACGCCAATGCGCCCGCTCCAGATGTTGTTGTCGAACTCGCCGAGCAGTTGTTTGCCCTCGTCGACGGCCTTGTAATAGTTCAGGCCACCGAACAGCGACACATCATCGGACAGTGGATAGGTCCAAGCGGTACCGGCGTAATACTGATTCCACGCGTCTTTGAGGCGACTGGAATAGAGGCTGACGCTGAGGTTCTTGTTCAGCGCATAGTCGCCGCCGCCATAAGCAATCCACGGTGAGTTGACCGGTCCGGCGTAGAACGTCGCGAAGTTTTCACGCAGGTCGCTGGACACCGGCTGGCTCATTGCATGCAGTCGCCCCCCCTGTACCGACAGACCTTCGATGCTGGTGTTGGTCGCCGTTACACCGCGAAAGCTTTCCGGCAGCAAGCGTGAGTCACCTGCCGCGACAACCGGGTTGGCCGGGAATACATCGCCGATCCTGAGCACCGTATCAAACGCCCGCACTTTTGCCGCACCACCGACCTTGGTGTATTCATCCCGCGCCTCGCCGTCGCTGTTGACCGGTAGCACATCAAACGAGCTGCGACCACCATTGCGCCCGTCGCCGGTGTCGAGCTTCAAGCCGATCATTGCAAATGCATCAACACCCACCCCGACGGTGCCTTGGGTGAAGCCGGATTCGAACTTGCCGATCAGCGCATGTGCCCAGGCTTCTGAATAGCCATTACCTGTAGGGCTGGACTGGCCGTTGCGGTGATCTCGATTGAAGTACAAGTTGCGGTTGAGTAGCGTCAGGCTGCTGCCTTCGATAAAGCCTTCCGGCTTGTCCTCCGCCAACACTATGGATGGTGCGCAACCAGCCACTACCGCTAATGCGGCCATCGACATTCTTGAATTGTTAACCATCATTCACTCCTGAGGTTGGGCAGAACGGGAACGTGCTTCGGCGTGGGTTTTATTGTGCGGCGGGCAAGGCAAGGGCCGCCGGGATGGTCGCCGGGTGACATCGTTGCAGGCTGCTGATAACGCCAAGGTGATGAGGGCGTTACAATTTCGTCATGTGCAGGTGTATCGATTCAGATCCGCCAACCCGAAAATGTGGCGAACGCGCAGGGCGACAAACGGTCGATAGTGGCCACTGAATCAACACGGTTTTACCCGGTCGTATGGGCGGCTGCGCGCACCGCGTCCCGAAGGTGAGGGCGTGGGCAGCGCGGCCGATTCCGTCGTCAAGACCTTGGTTTTAGGGATGTGTTGAATGAAGCGCGCAACAACGATGCTGCTGACTGTGACCGCCGCCGTATTGCTCGGTGGCTGTGTCGCGGATTTTGATGATGACCACCGCCATGGCCGGCATTACGACCGCGATCACGGGCGCAATTACGATCATGATCGGCGCTGGGACGACCGCGATGACTGCCGCGATGGCCGTCGTTACTATCGTGATCGGGATGATGACTGATTGATTGACCGGCCAGAGGGCGTTCCCGTCAAGGAACACCCTCTGTCATTGCCTCTCAATTAAAAATGAGCGCTCGCCTGGACGCTGGATCGCGCAGGCCTTGAGGCCTCGATGTCCAGCAAATGGGTGGCGAGGATGTCGCTCAGAAAGCGGAATTGATCGTTGATGCCGACCACTTCATTGCTGAAATGGTTGCTCGCAGCAGGCATCAGCAGATCGTCGAAATCTTCGTTGAACACCAGCGCCTGAGTCTTGTGCGATACGGCGTGCTGATCGTAATAGTTGCTGCCGAACACCGGGAAACTCACGGAGAGTGTGACGTGGGTGTGAATCATGTTGTGAACTCCTCGTTGTGTCTCGGATGGGGCAATCGTGCCTTTCGTTGGCTGCGAGCGGAAGGCATTCGTGGCGATGGTGAATATCGACGGCAGTGATGGTCCGGGTTTTCGGGTGTCGCTGATGGCGCCAGACCAGGCAAAACCGGACAAACGGCCTTAAACCCACACCTATACTCAAATCTGTCTCCCCGGATCTTCAAGGACACCCTCACCGTGAATCCGCGTGCGCTGCTCGTCGCCGCCCTGTTGCTACTGGCCGGTTGCGCCACCTCGGCGCGGGCACCGGTGTCAGCGCCGCAAGCCGTGTTCGTCTCGCCGCAGACCTGGCAGCAGATCGACCGCGAAATCGTCAGCGCTTCGCAGCAGTCCACCGAGCAGGTCAAGCTGTTCGCCCGTGGCTCGATGGAACATTGGCGTACTCGCGTCTATCAGCAAACTGAAGAAAATTTCATCCCGTGGTTCAGCAGCTACTGGACCCAGGAATGGCTATCGATGAAGGTCAGTTGGTACACGGTCAGCGCTGGCGGCGAACAGGACGCTTCAGCCAAGCGCCTGGCGGCGTATCTGCTTGAGCAATATCAGGAAAGAGTGCTGGCGCCGGTGGCGGTGGAGATCGACCCGGACGCGATCCTCGGACAGGCCACCGAGTTTTATACGCAACTGATGGCCAAACAGATGCCGCTCATCGCCCAGCGTCACGGCGTGCCGGTCGCGCAGCTCAACGGGCATTTGCAGAAGATCCCGGCCATCGCCCTCGGCCCGCCGCCGGCACGGGATGCGTCGCTGCTGCAAGTCATCAGCACCGCGCCGTTGAACACCTTGCCGGCGTATGCCGCGCTGATCGACAAGATCCACACCGAGGGTGGCGCCAAGGGCATTGCCTCGACGGATGCCGGCATGGCCCCGGTGGCCAAGCGTGCCAGCCAGCGGATGGAGGCGGAAATGGCCCCGCGCGGGGCTGCCAGTGCGGTTGCCGCCGCTGCAGGTAAATTGGCTGGCGGGCTGATTTCGGTCGGTGTGGCGGGCATCCGCGCGATCATCCAGGCCAATGATCGGCCCGACAGCGAAGCGTTGATCCGCAGCAGCCTTGGCAGCACCTTCGACAAAGCCTGGCTGAAACTGGTGCAGAACCCGACGACTGGCGTCATGGCCGGCACATTGCACATGGCCGGGCAGGTTGAGCGCAATCTGGGGGAGGGCGATGAGCCGTCGGTCGGGTTGGGTGTGAATCATGTCGAATGGCAACCGCCGCAATCGACCAGTCAGCAGATCGAACCCAACGTACAAGGAGAATGATCATGGCTTACATCGATATTTTTGTGGCGCCGGTGCCGACTGCCAATCGTGAGCAGTACAAAAAACACTGCGATATCGCGGCGAAACTGTTCAAGGAATACGGCGCGCAGGACGTGGTGCAGTGCTGGGGCGATGACGTGCCGGACGGCAAAGTCACGTCATTTCCGATGGCGGTCAAACTCGAGGAAGGCGAAACGGTTTCGGCTGGTTGGCTGATCTGGCCGGACAAAGCCACCCGTGATGCCGGCATGGCAAAAATGATGGAAGACCCGCGCATGCAACCGGACGTCAACCCGATGGGGTTTGACGGCCAACGGATGATCTTTGGCGGCTTTAAAAACATCCTCGAACCCTGAGGCCAGCGCAAATCTCTTGTAGGCCTTCGTCTGCTCACGATGGCGCTTGCACATTCAAATCGTCATTGACTAACACACCGCTATCGCTGGCAAGCCAGCTCCCACAGGTTTTTTGTGAAGCCAGCAATGGTGGGCGCACCGCACGACCTTGTGGGAGCTGGCTTGCCAGCGATGGCGTCTGCACATTCAACACCTCATTGGCAGACCTGCCGCCATCGCGAGCAGGCGAAGGCCTACAGGTTTTGTGTTCACTCCGATGTGGGGGTGATACGGCAGCTTTTGCGCTCGCGGATCTGCTCGTCCGTCGGGCGTTCGCGGACGAATTCAAAGCGCGGCTCACCCTCGCTGTAGTGCACCAGCCAGCCCCATTCCAGTTCCTTCTCATCCTGCCCGGGTTGCGGCGGTCGGGCCCACCACGGTTCTTTGCTGAGGATCTCGCGCATGGCGGCCTCCGGTTTGATGGCAATCCTTGAACTATAGCTGCCTGTCGCGAGTCGTCAGATCAGGCTGTGTAGAATCCGGCAGGTCACGATGAACAGGGGCGCAGGGCCATGACCGATGAAACAAAGCGACTGTTTTTCGCCCTCGATTGCCCTCCGGTGCAACGCAAGGCGATTGCACAATGGCGAGCAGAGCTGGGCTTGCGAACCGGCAAACCGGTACCGGCCGACAATTTTCATCTGACGCTGCTGTTTCTCGGCGCGGTGCCATTGGCGCAGATCAACGAAGTCTGCGAGGCCGCCGGCCAAGTGCGTACGCCGGGTGAGGCGCTGAAGATTGCGCTGGATCGTCTGCAGGTCTGGCATCGCGCCGGGGTGTTGTCGCTGGCGCCGGAGCAGGCGCCGCAGGCGTTGTTGCGTCTGGTCTATGCGCTGGAGCAGGCGATGTTGCCTTTTGGCTTTGAAGAGACGCCTCGCGAGTTTCGCCCGCATCTGACGCTGGCCCGTGAGTACCGCGCGCCGGAGCCGGAATCCGCTACGCCGCCGGAGTTTTTTCTGCGCGCTGAACGCTTTGCTTTGTTCGAATCACACAAGGGTCGCTATCGGATTCTGCAAGACTGGCCGCTGATCTGAAGGTACAAAAAAAGGCGCCCGAGGGCGCCTGAGAATTCACCTGAACCGAGGGAGCCAGGTGAGGCCGTTCATAGCAGGGTGCAGCGGTGGTAAGGCGCTGCGTGAACGGGAAATTTTTCAGCACTGCATTGCTTCATTGTGGGAGCGAGCCTGCTCGCGAAGGCGTCGGCACATCCAATATTTTCGTCGCCTGTCTTACCGCTTTCGCGAGCAGGCTCGCTCCTACATTGTTGATCATCGGTGTTTTTATTTACCGAGCTTCACCCGGGTCCAGCCACGGGTCATGATCCGCTGGGTGGCAATCGGCTGATCCGGCACCGCATACAACGTCGCCATCACCGCATCTGTCGGGTACGAACCCGGGTCGTTGCGAATGGCTTCATCCACCAGTGGCGTCGCCGCCGCGTTGGCGTTGCTGTAGCCGTTGCTGTTGGTGATCTCGGCGATGATGTCCGGACGCATCAGGAAGTCCATGAACAGGTAGGCGTTCTCGACGTTGGCGGCATCACGCGGGATGGCGACCATGTCGTAGAAACTGCCGGCGCCTTCCTTGGGAATGCTGTAGTCGATGACCACGTTGTTGCCCGATTCCACCGCGCGGGCCTTGGCCTGCAGCACGTCACCGGAGTAACCGACCGCCACGCAGATGTTGCCGTTGGCCAGATCGGAGATGTACTTCGAGGAATGGAAATACGCCACGTTCGGGCGAATCTTCATGAACAGCGCCTCGGCTTCCTTGATGTGCGCGGTGTCCTTGTCGTTCACCGGGTAACCCAGGTAGTGCAGGGCGGCCGGAATCATTTCCGTCGGCGAGTCGAGGAAACTGATGCCGCAGGCTTTCAGTTTTTCAGCGTTTTCCGGTTTGAACAGCAAGTCCCAGGAATTGGTCGGGGCGTCGGCGCCGAGCACTTCCTTGACCTTGGCCGGGTTGAAACCGATGCCGATCGAGCCCCACATGTACGGGAACGCGTGGGCGTTGTCCGGATCACTGGCGGCGGCGTTTTTCAGCAGCACCGGGTTGAGATTCTTCCAGTTCGGCAGCTTCGATTTGTCCAGCGTCTGATAAACGCCAGCCTTGATCTGCTTGGCCAGGAAACTGTTCGACGGCACGACCAAGTCATAGCCGGATTTGCCCGCCAGCAAGCGCGCCTCAAGGGTCTCGTTGCTGTCGAAAACGTCGTAGGTCACGCGGATGCCGGTCTCGTCTTCGAACTTCTTGACGGTGTCCGGCGCGATGTAATCTGACCAGTTGTAAACACGCAGCACCTTGTCGTTGGCCTGGGCGCCCATGACGATTGCGCCCATTAAGGACAGTGTCAGCAGAGTCCTGCCAAACATTTTCATCGGTACAACTCCATTCTTCTTATTCAAAAACACAAAGCCAAAACTCGGTTAACAGCGCCTGCTTATGTAGGAGCTGTCGAGTGAAACGAGGCTGCGATCTTTTGATCTTCAAAAACAACGTCAAAAGATCGCAGCGTGCCGCAGCTCCTACTGGTCAAGCGGTGGCGGCTTGTTGCGGTTGCTGCCACGACTCGTTTGCGGTCTGATCCATCGCTTCCTGAATCGCCCGTTTGCGATTGGCCTCTGCCTTGCGGCCGAAGTACCAGACCAGGAAGGTTACCAGCGACACCGCCAGCAGAATCAGGCTGGCCACGGCGTTGATTTCAGGCTTCACGCCCAGACGCACGGCCGAGAACACTTCCATCGGCAAGGTCGTCGAACCCGGCCCGGAAACGAAGCTCGCCAACACCAGGTCATCCAGCGACAGGGCGAACGACATCATCCCGCCCGCCGCCAGCGACGGCGCGATCATCGGAATGGTGATCAGGAAAAACACCTTGAACGGTTTCGCACCGAGGTCCATCGCCGCTTCTTCGATCGACAGATCCAGCTCGCGGAGGCGGGCGGAGACTACCACCGCGACATAAGCGGCACAAAACGTGGTGTGGGCGATCCAGATGGTGACGATGCCACGCTCCTGCGGCCAGCCGATCAACTGCGCCATGGCCACGAACAGCAGCAACAGCGACAGACCGGTAATCACTTCAGGCATCACCAGCGGCGCGGTCACCAGACCACCAAACAGCGTACGACCCTTGAAGCGCGTTACACGGGTCAGGACGAAAGCGGCGAGGGTGCCCAACGCCACTGCAGCAATCGCGGTGTAGCAAGCGATTTCCAGCGAGCGCACCACCGAGCCCATCAGCTGCGTGTTGTCGAGCAAGCCGACGTACCACTTCACCGACCAGCCGCCCCACACGGTCACCAGTTTGGATGCGTTGAACGAGTAGATCACCAGAATCAGCATCGGCAGATAAATGAACATCAAACCGAAGATCAGCATGAACTTGGAAAAATTGAAGCGTTTCATCCCCGCGCCTCCATTTCTTTGGCCTGACTACGGTTGAACAGCAGAATCGGCACAATCAGGATCAACAGCATCACCACTGCCAGCGCAGATGCTACCGGCCAGTCGCGGTTATTGAAGAACTCTTGCCACAGCACGCGACCGATCATCAGCGTCTCCGGGCCACCGAGCAGCTCCGGAATCACGAACTCACCGACCACCGGAATGAACACCAGCATGCAGCCGGCAATAATGCCGTTCTTGGCCAGCGGCACGGTGATTTTCCAGAAGTTGTTGAAGTTGCTCGAGCCCAGATCCTGCGCGGCTTCCAGCAAGCTACCGTCGTGCTTCACCAGGTTGGCGTACAGCGGCAACACCATGAACGGCAAATACGCGTACACGACGCCGATATACACGGCAGTGTTGGTGTTGAGGATCTCGATCGGGTGATCGGTCAGCCCGGTCCACATCAGAAACCCGTTGAGCAGACCGTTGTTGCTGAGGATGCCCATCCACGCGTAAACGCGGATCAGGATCGCGGTCCAGGTCGGCATCATGATCAACAGCAGCAGGACGTTTTGCGTTTCCTTGCCGGTCTTGGTGATCGCGTAAGCCATCGGGAAACCGATCAGCAGGCACATCATCGTGCTCAGCGCCGCGACCTTCAGCGAACCGAGGTACGCCGACAGGTACAGCTCGTCTTCGCCGAGCATGGTGTAGTTGCCGATGTTGAGCAGCAGCTGGAATTTCTGTTCGGCGTAGGTGTAGATCTCCGAGTACGGCGGGATCGCCAGTGCGGCTTCCGAGAAGCTGATCTTCATCACCAGGAAAAACGGCAGCATGAAGAACAGGAACAGCCAGATGAACGGGATGCCGATCACCAGTTTTCGCCCGCTGGGCACCAGGCGCAGGAATTGCTGATTGAAGGTTTTCATGAGCGCAGTACCACGCCGCTGTCGTCTTCCCACCACACGTAGACCTTGTCGTCCCAGGTCGGACGCGCGCCGCGGCGTTCGGCGTTGGCCATGAACGACTGGACGATTTTGCCGCCGGGCAATTCGACGTAGAACACCGAGTGACCGCCGAGGTAGGCGATGTCATGCACCTTGCCTTCGGACCAGTTGTAGCGGAACTCGGGTTGGGTGGTGCTGACGAGCATTTTTTCCGGACGGATCGCGTAGGTGACCGACTTGTCCTGCACCGAAGTGCTGACGCCGTGACCTACGTAAATTTTCTGCTGCAAGTCCGGGCTGTGGATGATCGCGTGACCTTCAAGGTCTTCCACCACGGTGCCGTCGAAGGCGTTCACGTTGCCGATGAATTCGCAGACCATGCGGCTGACCGGCGCTTCATAGATATCGACCGGGCTGCCGATCTGCGCGATCCAGCCGAGGTGCATGATCGCGATGCGCTCGGCCATCGTCATGGCTTCTTCCTGGTCGTGAGTCACCATCACGCAGGTCACGCCAACGCGTTCGATGATCTGTACCAGCTCCAGTTGCATCTGCGAACGCAGCTTTTTATCCAGCGCACCCATCGGCTCATCGAGCAGCAACAGCTTCGGACGCTTGGCCAGCGAGCGGGCGAGGGCGACGCGCTGACGCTGGCCGCCAGACAACTGATGCGGGCGGCGTTTGGCGTATTGAGTCATGTGGACAAGGCGCAGCATTTCATCGACGCGGGCATCGATTTCGCTGGCCGGCAAACGGTCTTGCTTGAGGCCGAAGGCGATGTTCTGCGCGACGGTCATGTGTGGGAACAGCGCGTAGGACTGGAACATCATGTTGATCGGCCGCTCGTACGGCGGCATGTCGGTGATGTCCACGCCGTCGAGCAGAATCCGCCCTTCGGTCGGGCGCTCGAAACCGGCGAGCATGCGCAGCAGGGTCGATTTGCCCGAACCGGAGCCACCGAGCAGGGCGAAGATTTCGCCCTGATGGATCTCCAGGGACACATCGTCCACGGCTACGGTTTCGTCGAACTTCTTGGTGACACGATCGACTTTCACCAGCACCTTTTTCGGTTGCTGATGACCTTCAAGTGCCTTCCTGTAAGTGCTGGAGGCGTTTGCCATGTGAAACTCCCAACAGGTTTCGTTCGCCGGGCCAATGTGGCCGGGCTTAAGTGGATTGCAAGCCTGTAAGCGCAATTTCAGTCATTACACATCCCCTGTAGGAGTGAGCCTGCTCGCGATGAGGCCATGTCAGTCGACATCTCTGTTGACTGGTCTATTGCTATCGCGAGCAGGCTCACTCCTACAGGGGAATTGCGCATTCCTGACTGACCTTGCACTGCCGAGGGCTTGTTCGGCGCCGCCGTCCTGGCTGCCTGGGTCGTACTTGTTGTTATTACGGGTGTTGTTGTTCACGAATGACGGATGTGCGCAGGCACACCCGACGTCCGTGGGGGCAGTAAATCGTTACGTATTCTTTGCTTGGGTCAGCGCTGGTTGCGCCGCGCCGCCCGTTGCCGGCAAGCCGCGCCGAATGCCTGGAAAATCTTCAGGTAGTTCGGGTTGTCGAGCACTTGCCATTCCGGGTGCCATTGCACGCCGAGGGCGAAGGTCGGGCTGTGCTCGACCGAGACCGCCTCGATCAAACCGTCCGGCGCCACTGCTTCGGCACGCAGGCCGGGGGCGAGGCGGTCGATGCCCTGGCTGTGAATCGAGTTGACCTGGAACTCGCCCGGCAACTCCAGCGCTTCGAACACGCCGCCCGCCAATACCGTCACGGCATGGGCCGGTGCGTATTGCACGGCCACATCCGGGCTGTCGGCTTCGCGGTGATCGAGCATGCCCGGCAGCTCGTGCACCTTTTGATGCAGGCTGCCGCCGAACGCCACGTTCATTTCCTGGAAACCACGGCAGATGCCGAGCACCGGAACGCCCGCCGCGATGGCTGCACGCAATAGAGGAAGTGTGGTGGCATCCCGCGCCGGATCGTGATCCGTGCCGGGGGCGCTGGCCGGGCCTTGATAGTGGAAGGGTTCCACGTTCGAGGGCGAACCGGTCAGCAGCAGACCGTCGAGTTGACCGAGCAGGTCTTCGATTTCAGTCAGGTTGCCAAGGGAAGGAATGACCACTGGCAGCCCTTCAGCGCCAACGCTGACAGCACGTACGTACTTGTCGCCGCTGATGTGATAGGGGTGCAGGCCAATCTGTTTGACGCACGCAGTAACGCCGATCAATGGCTTGAATGCCATTTTTATTCACCTCGAAGTTTGACACTTGAACGAGCTTTTCCGGAGCTTAGCCTCGTTGATTTTAATTAACAACTGCCATGTAAAAAATTCTAAACGCCGTTCATCAAATCTTCATGATTCCCGGGGCTGTGGCGCCGGTATTGGCACGCAAGTGTTAAAAATAGCCCGAAAAATAAACCCTGAGCGGCCATCTGTTCGCTATTGACTTCACTTTGCCGTTCGGGTTGACTGGCTCGGCGAAACAGCAGTGAACATAATAATTAACAGCTAAATAGG
>Ga0160444_100310_pt1 | contig 33183 bp, 25 predicted proteins | sample HID1972K_E1MG_FD_108232 | JGI IMG/M metagenome (GOLD analysis project Ga0160444, IMG submission 108232) | Enriched pill bug-associated microbial communities from UW Madison campus, WI, USA - HID1972K_E1 MG | ecosystem: Host-associated > Arthropoda: Insects > Digestive system > Unclassified ... | reverse complement strand
TTGGCAGCACCATTGCCCACGGTTTCCTGTCGTTGTCGCTGATCCCCAAACTGATGGAAGACATCCTGATCCTGCCGCAAGGCGTGAAGATGGTGGTCAACTATGGTCTGGACAGTGTGCGTTTCATCCAGCCAGTGAAGGTCAATTCGAAAGTTCGCCTGAAGGTCGATCTGGGTGAAGTGACCGAGAAAAAACCCGGCCAGTGGCTGCTCAAAGCGACCGCAACGCTGGAGATAGAAGGCTCGGAAAAACCGGCCTACATCGCCGAGCCGTTGTCGCTCTGCTTCGTCTGATCGTTCCGGATGCGAAGCAGCGCACGCTGTTTCGCGTCATGTCTCTATTTATGCGACGCATAGCTGCGGCATACTCGGTCGCCTAATTGCCCGGATCCCGCTATGCGCTCACTCGCTTCTCTTGCACCCATTGCCCTGACCCTGATGCTCACCGCTTGCGGCGACGGCGAATCGCTGTTGCCGCCGGATGCGCGCCTGCCAGACGGCGGACGCTATCGCGGTGAACTGGTCGATGGCTTGCTGCAAGGTCAGGGGCGCGTCGACTACCCCAATGGCAGTTGGTACGCCGGTCAGTTCGACAAGGGCCAATGGCATGGTCAGGGCGAATGGCACGGCAGCAATGGCGAGGTCTATCGCGGCCAGTTCCAGCAAGGTCTGTTCGATGGCCAGGGCAGCCTGACCACCAACGCCAGCAGTTACACCGGCGGTTTCAAACAGGGCCGGCGCGACGGCGAAGGGACGCTGAAAGAAAACGCCATGACCTACCGGGGCGAGTTCAAGGCTGATCAGTATTCCGGGCTCGGTCGCCTGGAGATGGACGACGGCAGCTCCTACCAAGGCCAGTTCGCCCACGGCAAACCCAACGGCGAAGGCCAACGCGGCGATTCCAGCGGCAACTCGTTCACCGGGCATTTCGTCAACGGTCAGCTGGAGGGCAACGGCACCTTCAACAGCGCCGACGGCGACATCTATGTCGGTGGCTTCAAGAACAACCAGTTGCACGGCAAGGGTCGCTACGAAAACGCTGACGGCGATGTCTGGCTTGGCCAGTTCAAAGAAGGCGCGCTGACCGGCAAGGGCGAATTGATCGGCGCCGACGGCAGCCATTACATCGGCTCGTTCAGCGACTGGCGCTTCAGCGGCCCGGGCCGTTTGAACCTGTCTGACGGCAGTTTCTACATCGGCGGTTTCGACAACGACAGTTATTCCGGGCGCGGCACATTGGTGCTGACCGATGGCAGCGTCATGAGCGGCAGCTGGATCAACGGCCAGCGTGTACGCGATGCCGATGGCAAGTTGCTGCCCGATACACTTGAGCTCGGTTTGCTTGCTCAGGGCCGCCTGCTTGAAGACGCATTGGCCGCCATCCCTGCGTCGACCCCGGCGGTCGAGTTGTACACCCTGACCCTCGGCGGCGACGGCAAGCAAAGCGTATTCCTGCGTGAATCCGACTACGTCGCCAACATGCTCAACACACGCTTCGGCGCTTACGGCCAGATCCGGCTGGTCAACCACCGCGATCACCTCGGCGACCGGCCGATGGCCACCCGCGAGAACCTGCGCCGCGCCGCACAAACCCTCGCCGAGCGCAGTGGCCCGGAAGATTTGTTGTTCATCTACCTGACCAGCCACGGCACCGCCGAACATGAACTGGTCCTCGACCAGCCGCGCATGGAACTGGCCGACCTGCCCGCCGACGAACTCGCCGCCGTGCTGGCACCGCTGAAAAACCGTGACAAGATCATCGTCATTTCATCCTGCTACTCCGGCGGTTTCATCCCGGCACTGAAAGACGAACGCACGCTGATCATGACCGCCTCGCGCGCCGACCGGGTGTCCTTCGGCTGTTCGGAAGAAGCCAACTTCACCTACTTCGGCGACGCGCTGTTCGCCCAGGCGCTGAACCAGACCGATGATCTGGAGCAAGCCTTCAAACTGGCCAAGGCCACCGTCGCCGAGCGCGAGCTGGCGGACAATTTCGAAGCCTCGGAGCCGCAGATCTGGGCGCCGAAAACCGTGCTGTCGCACTGGCAACTGCTGCGTAAACAGCAAGCAAGAAAAGCTTTGCAAAGTGCTGCATTGAACGACGGAGCGATAAAGAGCAACTAAGCTGAACAGTATCAAGGGAGAGACACTATGTACTTGACGCCTCAGCACGTATTGCTTGCCGGAGCCACCGGTTTGACCGGTGAACATCTACTCGACCGTTTGCTCAACGAGCCAACGATTTCTCGCGTGCTCGCCCCTTCGCGTCGACCATTGGCCGAACATCCGCACCTGGAAAACCCGGTCGGCGATCCGCAGGCGTTTCTGCCGCAACTCAGTGGCCGTGTCGATATCGCCTACTGCTGCCTCGGTACCACGATCAAACAGGCCGGCTCGGAAGCGGCGTTTCGCGCGGTCGATCTGGACATGGTCGTGGCGTTTGCCAAGCGCGCGCGGGAAATGGGCGCACGGCATCTGATTGTGATCAGTGCGATTGGCGCGGATCCAAAATCATCGGTTTTCTACAATCGGGTCAAAGGCGAAATGGAGCAGGCCTTGCGTGCGCAGGACTGGCCGCAACTGACCATTTGCCGGCCATCGCTGTTATTGGGTGAACGGACTGAACCGCGTCTGGCCGAGCAACTGGCCGGGCCGTTGTCGAAGCTGATTCCAGGTAAATACCGTGGCATCGAGGCCTGCCAGTTGGCGCGGGCGATGTGGCGGTTGGCGCTGGAAGAACAGGACGGGGTTCGGGTGATTGAGTCGGATGATTTGCGCAAGCTCGGCAAATAATCTTCCGCCGCATGATCGTTCCCACGCTCTGCGTGGGAATGCAGCCACGGACGCTCTGCGTCCCAAAGCGTGACGCAGAGCGTCACCGGAGGCGTTACCACGCGGAGCGTGGGAACGATCTGTCTAACTACAATCCGCCTGTTGCCTGAAAACTCACGCCGATCACCGTCAGCAATGACAACGGCAACAACAGCGTATCCAGCAATGCACTCGCTGGCAGATCCACCCCCGGATAGCTCGGCGCCTCAGCCCCGAATCGGTCCATCGCGCAACACCCGCCATTCATTGCATACAAATCCAGCCGCGTCCCGGAATACACCACCGGGGCTCCCGGTTTGGCTGCATCCAGCGTGCGCGCGGTGGCGCACCCGCTCATCAATAACGCCAGCCCGATCACCAGCAGCTTATTCATCACTGCTCAGATGATGCTCACCCCAACGCGGCAGCATGTCTTGGGGAATGCCCAGCAGATTGAGAATCCGCGCCACGACGAAATCGATCAGGTCATCGATGGTCTGCGGCTGGTGATAGAAACCCGGCGAGGCCGGCAGAATGGTCACGCCCATGTTCGACAGCTTGAGCATGTGCTCCAGATGAATGCTCGAATACGGCGCCTCGCGCGGCACCAGAATCAACTGGCGACGCTCCTTCAAAGTGACATCTGCGGCGCGCTCGATCAGGTTGTTGCAGGCGCCGGTGGCAATGGCCGACAACGTGCCCGTCGAACATGGCACCACCACCATCGCTGCCGGCGCGCCGCTGCCCGAGGCCACCGGCGACATCCAGTCTTCCTTGCCGTACACGCGGATCTGCCCGGCGGCCGCCCCGGTGTATTCGGTGAGGAACGCCTGCATCATCTGCGGCTTGGGCGGCAGCGTGACATCGGTCTCGGTGGCCATCACCAGTTGTGCAGCCTTGGAGATCAGAAAGTGCACTTCGCGATCTTCACGCACCAGGCAATCGAGCAGGCGCAGACCGTACTGTGCGCCGGACGCGCCGGTCATCGCCAGTGTGATGCGTTCGGGGCCATTGCTCTCAAAACGAGTGTTCATTGCAGCGCCTCGGCGAGTTTGCCGTGCAGGCCGCCGAAGCCGCCGTTGCTCATGATCACCACGTGTGTGCCGGGCTGAGCCTGACTCTTCACGCGTTCGATAATGCCTTCCAGCGAATCGCTGACAATCGATGGCACGGTGCACAACGCGGCGGTGCCGGCCAGGTCCCAGCCGAGGTTGGCCGGGGCGTACCAGATCACCTGGTCGGCATCGACCACGCTGTCCGGCAAACCGTCACGGTGGGCGCCGAGTTTCATCGAGTTGGAGCGCGGTTCGATGATGGCGATCAGCGGTGCGTCGCCGATGCGTTTGCGCAAACCATCGAGGGTGGTGGCAATAGCGGTCGGGTGGTGGGCGAAGTCGTCGTAGATGGTGATGCCGCGTACTTCAGCGACTTTCTCCATGCGCCGTTTGACGTTCTTGAATGCGCTCAAGCCTGCGATGCCCATCGATGGCACTACACCCACGTGACGCGCAGCCGCCAGAGCCGCCAAGGCGTTGGCAACGTTGTGCTGACCGGTCAGCTCCCATTCGACGGTGCCTTGCGACACACCTTCGAACATCACTTCGAAGGCCGAACCGTCTTCGCTGAGCAGTTTGACCTGCCACTGACCGCCGGCACCGGTGGTCTGCACCGGGGTCCAGCAGCCCATTTCGATCACTCGCTGCAACGCCGGCTCGGTAGTCGGGTGGATAACCAGGCCTTCACTCGGGATGGTCCGCACCAAGTGATGGAATTGCCGCTCGATTGCCGGCAGATCCGGGAAGATGTCAGCATGATCGAACTCAAGGTTGTTGAGGATCGCAGTGCGTGGGCGGTAGTGAACGAATTTCGAGCGCTTGTCGAAAAACGCGCTGTCGTATTCGTCGGCCTCGATCACGAAGAACGGCGTACCGCCCAGACGTGCGGACACCGAGAAGTTCTGCGGTACACCGCCGATCAGGAAACCCGGGCTCATGCCGGCGTGTTCCAGCACCCAGGCGAGCATGCTGCTGGTGGTGGTTTTGCCGTGGGTGCCGGCGACGGCCAGCACCCAGCGACCTTGCAGCACGTGATCGGCCAGCCACTGCGGGCCGGAAACGTACGGCAGGCCTTTGTTCAGCACATACTCCACCGCCGGATTGCCGCGGGACATGGCGTTGCCGATCACCACCAGATCCGGTGCCGGATCGAGCTGCGCCGGGTCGTAACCTTGCGTCAGTTGAATGCCTTGGGCTTCAAGCTGCGTGCTCATCGGTGGATAGACGTTGGCGTCGGAGCCGGTCACGTGATGGCCCAGCTCTTTGGCCAGCACCGCCATCGAGCCCATGAAAGTCCCGCAGATACCCAGAATATGAATGTGCATAGTCGACCTCGTAAAACATGGCCGCAGGTTAGCGTAGGGAGGGGGAAATCGCACTCTTTAGGTGAGGGGCGGGGTGGCTGGGCCGTAACATCTCGACTCGACTGCAGACTACCGCCCTCACCCCAGCCCTCTCCCAGAGGGAGAGGGAGCCGATCTGCGTCATTTTCAAATCCTGAGTTCGGCTCGATATTTCAGGTCGGCGTAGATCAGTAGATCTGACTCGACCAGTCCATTTTTCGTCGGGAGAGGGAGCCGATCTCGGTTGCTTTCAAATCCTGAGTTCGGCTCGATATTTCAGGTCGGCGTAGATCAGTAGATCTGACTCGGCCAGTCCACTTTTCGACGGGAGAGGGAGCCGATCTCGGTTGCTTTCAAATCCTGAGTTCGGCTCGATATTTCAGGTCGGCGTAAATTGGCAGAACACCGCGGTCAGTCCCCTCTCCCTTTGGGAGAGGGCTAGGGTGAGGGCCTTCTAACTGACTCGCCGCTCAATCCCATGCTTACGCAGCTTCCTGTAAAGAGTGTTGCGGCTGACCCCCAGTTGCTGCGCCGTATGGGTCATGTGCCAGCGAGTTTGCTCCAGCACATTGAGCAGAGCCGACCGCTCGGCATCTTCCAGCGGATGATCGGATTCATCCACCGCTCGTACTGCCGGACTCCCCTGCCGAATCATCACCGGCAAATCCTCAATCCCGATCCGCCCTTCATCACACAACGCCGCCAATGTACGCAGCACATTGCGCAACTGCCGCACATTGCCCGGCCAGTTGAATGCCAGCAACGCCTGACGCGCCGCCTCGTCGATCATGATCGTGTCGCCGCCCGCCTCTTCAGCCAGCAAAAAATCCAGCAATTGCGATTTATCACTGCGCGCGCGTAGCGCAGGCAGTGCCACTTCCAGCCCGTTGAGCCGGTAGTACAAATCCTCGCGGAAGCTGCCATCGGCGACTCGCTCCAGCAGATTGCGGTGCGTCGCACTGATGATCCGCACGTTGACCGCTTCCGGTTCGCCACCGATCGGCACCACTTGTCGATCCTCCAGCACCCGCAACAACCGTGTCTGCAAGGCCAGCGGCATGTCACCGATTTCATCGAGGAACAAAGTGCCGCCATCGGCCTGCTGCAACTTGCCGCGCATGCCGTCCTTGCGTGCGCCAGTAAAACTGCCACCGCGATAGCCGAATAATTCACTCTCGATCAGGCTTTCAGGAATGGCCGCGCAATTGAGAGCGACGAAGGCTTTGCTCGAGCGCTGGCTGGCCTGATGCACAGCCTTGGCGAACGCTTCTTTGCCCGAGCCGGTTTCGCCATTGACCAATAGCGGCACGTCCCGTTCGAACACCCGCAGGGCTTTGCGGAAATCGGCTTGCAGCGCGGCGTCTCCCAGACAGATCCCGGACAGTCGGGGCGCTGCTATTGGTTTTGCCGCCTGCATGAGCGGCGTCGGTTTACGCGACTCACCGCGCAACACCGCGAACAGATGCCGGCCGTCGCGGGTGTGCAGCGGCCAACTGGCGCTGGCATTGGCGCTGGCGCGACCGAGCAGTTCATCCAGCGAGCAATCGAAGAACGCTTCGACCGGTTTACCGAGCAATCCTCCGCGAATATGCCCGAGCAGGTTCAGTGCACTCTGATTGACCGCACTGATCCGCCCCTCCCCGTCAAATGCCAGCAAGCCTTCGCTGAACAGCCCGACCGACTCGGCCTGCAAGTGGAAACGCAGCAACCATTGGTTATCGAAACAGCGCAGGAAGTAGCAGCTCTCGATCATCTTCGCCGACAGATTGACCAGCGCCATGGTATGGAACTGGCTCTGCCGCGAGACATCATGGCGCGCCGAAGACACGTCGAGGACCGCGAGCAATTCACCGTGTGGGTCGAACACCGGGCTCGCCGAACAGGTCAGGCCGGTATGACGGCCGCGAAAGTGTTCATCCTGATGAATCGTCAGCGCCTGACGCTCGACCAGACAAGTGCCGATGCCATTGGTGCCTTCGCAGGCCTCGCTCCAGTCAGCGCCGAGCCACAAACCGGCGCGCTCGAATATCTTGCGCTCGGCGGGTGCGGTGACGCAGTTGAGGATCACCCCGCGCGCGTCGGTCAGCAGCACCGCGTGGCCGGCGCCGGAGAGCTGTTGATGCAGGCTGCTCATTTCGTTGCCGGCGATCTGCAGAACCTGTTGCAGACGCTCGCGGCTTTCGAGGACGCGCCCGTGTTCGAGCACGGTCGGCGCCATGCTCAGCGCCGGGTCGAGGTGATAGTCCTCAAGGCAGCGAAGCCAGGAGCGCGCAATCGACGGATCGGCGCCGGGCCCGTGCAGGTGCGGCTTGCCCTGACTGACGGTGAGGACCTGCTGGGCATGGCGACTCAAATGGTTGTCGTGCATTTCTTATTGTTCTCCATATTCCCCGTGTAGGAGCTGGCGAAGGCTGCGATCTTTTGATCTTGTATTTTTGAAGATCAAGATCAAAAGATCGCAGCCTTCGCCAGCTCCTACAGGGGTTGCTGTGGGCTGAGCATCCTCCAGCTCAAGCACCATTGCAATGCTGGCAAGACTGCCCGGTCACACGCTGTGGCAAAAGCGGTACAAACTGTCACTCCAACTGTACCGAAACCGTCACAGGCACAATCCGCTCGTCCGACAAAAACCACGCAACACCTTGATTTACCTGACCTGCACGGCAGTGGCCCGACCTTTGCTCTACGCTTATAGCAAGCGCACTTGCGCGTTTCTCTAATAAGTACAAAGCCAAGGAGAACATCATCATGCGTTACGCTCACCCCGGTACTGAAGGCGCCAAAGTTTCGTTCAAAGCCAAGTACGGTAACTACATCGGCGGCGAGTTCGTCGCGCCTGTCAAAGGTCAGTACTTCACCAACACCTCGCCAGTGAATGGCCAACCGATTGCCGAATTCCCGCGTTCAACTGCCGAAGACATCGATAAGGCACTGGACGCCGCCCACGCCGCAGCCGACGCGTGGGGAGCGACCTCTGTGCAGGCGCGTTCGCTGATCCTGCTGAAAATCGCCGACCGCATCGAACAGAACCTCGAACTGCTGGCGATCACCGAAACCTGGGACAACGGCAAAGCCATCCGCGAAACCCTCAACGCCGACATCCCGCTGGCCGCCGACCATTTCCGCTACTTCGCTGGCTGCCTGCGCGCCCAGGAAGGCAGCGCTGCCGAAATCGACGGCAACACCGTGGCCTATCACATTCATGAACCACTGGGCGTGGTCGGCCAGATCATCCCGTGGAACTTCCCGATCCTGATGGCCGCGTGGAAACTGGCGCCAGCCCTGGCAGCGGGTAACTGCGTGGTGCTCAAGCCTGCCGAGCAGACTCCGCTGGGTATTTCCGTGCTGGTCGAACTGATCGGCGACCTGCTGCCACCGGGCGTGCTGAACATTGTTCAGGGTTACGGCAAAGAAGCCGGCGAAGCCCTGGCCACCAGCAAACGCATCGCTAAAATCGCCTTCACTGGCTCGACCCCGGTCGGCTCGCACATCATGAAATGCGCCGCCGAGAACATCATTCCGTCCACCGTGGAACTGGGCGGCAAGTCGCCGAACATCTTCTTCGAAGACATCATGCAGGCCGAACCGACCTTTATCGAAAAGGCCGCTGAAGGTCTGGTGCTGGCCTTCTTCAACCAGGGCGAAGTCTGCACCTGCCCTTCCCGCGCATTGGTGCAGGAATCGATCTACGACGAGTTCATGGCCGTCGTCATGAAGAAGGTCCTGCAAATCAAACGCGGCGATCCGCTGGACACCGACACCATGGTCGGCGCGCAGGCGTCCGAGCAGCAATTCGACAAGATTCTTTCGTATCTGGAAATCGCCAAGGGCGAAGGCGCCGAGCTGCTGACTGGCGGCAAGGTAGAAAAACTCGAGGGCAATCTGTCGACCGGCTATTACATCCAGCCGACCCTGCTCAAGGGCACCAACAAGATGCGCGTGTTCCAGGAAGAAATCTTCGGCCCGGTGGTGAGCATCACTACCTTCAAGGACGAAGCCGAAGCCCTGGCGATTGCCAACGACACCGAGTTCGGCCTCGGCGCCGGCCTGTGGACCCGCGACATCAACCGCGCCTACCGCATGGGCCGGGCGATCAAGGCCGGGCGGGTGTGGACCAACTGCTATCACCTGTATCCGGCGCATGCTGCGTTTGGTGGTTACAAGAAGTCCGGCGTTGGCCGTGAAACTCACAAGATGATGCTCGATCACTACCAGCAGACGAAAAACCTGCTGGTGAGCTACGACATCAATCCGTTGGGCTTCTTCTAAGCGGATGGGGGGCGAAGCAGTCGTTTCTGCATCGCCCCTCAGATAGCTTTCGCGAGCAGGCTCGCTCCCACAGGGAACTGCGTGCACCTGCAATGTTCGACTCGACACAACTCCAGTGTGGGAGCGAGCCTGCTCGCGAAAGCGGCGTGCCATTCAACCCGATGTTTCCTGACGGAGCACCCGGGCCAATACAACAATAAAAATGGTGAACCCTATGCCTAGCGAATCCCCGGCTGGCGCTCCGGCGTCCGGCGCTTCTGTCGACTTCGAAAAAGTCGGATCGGATTACTTTCAACAACGCGAACTGAAAAAAGGCGCCGCCGGCTGGGTTCTGCTGGTGGGTCTGGGCGTTGCCTATGTCATTTCCGGTGACTACGCCGGCTGGAACTTCGGTCTCGCACAAGGCGGCTGGGGCGGTATGTTTCTGGCGACGCTGCTGATGGCCACCATGTACCTGTGCATGTGCTTTTCTCTGGCCGAGTTGTCTTCGATGATCCCCACCGCCGGCGGTGGCTACGGTTTTGCGCGCAGTGCTTTCGGGCCGTGGGGCGGGTTTCTCACCGGCACCGCGATCCTCATCGAGTACGCCATTGCCCCAGCGGCCATCGCGGTGTTCATCGGTGCCTACTGCGAGTCGCTATTCGGCATCGGCGGCTGGATGATCTATCTGGCCTTCTACATTATTTTCATTGCCATCCACATTTTCGGCGTCGGCGAGGCGCTCAAGCTGATGTTCGTCATTACGGCCATTGCCGCGCTGGCGCTGGGGGTATTTCTGGTGGCAATGGTTCCGCACTTCGACGTCGCCAACCTGCTCGACATTCCGGTCACCGCCGCAGCGGGCGCCAGTCCGTTTCTGCCATTCGGCTATGTCGGCGTCTGGGCAGCGATCCCCTATGCGATCTGGTTCTTTCTTGCCGTTGAAGGTGTGCCGCTGGCAGCAGAAGAAACCAAGAACCCCAAGCGTGACCTGCCGCGCGGTCTGATCGGCGCCATGTTGGTGCTGCTCATGTTTGCCCTTTTGATTCTGATCGTCGGCCCTGGCGGTGCAGGCGCCAACTCGCTGCTGACCTCTGGCAACCCGTTGGTCGAAGCGTTGAGCAAGGCTTATGGCGGCTCGACCTGGATGGGCAGTTTCGTCAATCTCGTGGGCCTTGCCGGCTTGATCGCGAGTTTCTTCTCGATCATTTATGCCTACTCGCGACAGATTTTCGCGCTGTCGCGGGCCGGCTACCTGCCACGCAAACTGTCCGAAACCAATAAGAGCAAGGCACCGGTCCTGGCGCTGGTGATTCCCGGCATCATCGGTTTCGGCCTGTCGCTGACCGGTCAGGGCGATCTGCTTATTCTAGTGGCGGTGTTCGGCGCAACCATTTCCTACGTGCTGATGATGGCCGCGCACATCACTTTGCGGATTCGCCGCCCCAAAATGGACCGGCCGTACCGCACACCGGGCGGCATCTTCACCTCCGGCGTGGCCTTGGTGCTGGCGTGCATTGCCGTGGTGGCGGGCTTCCTGGTCGATCCACGGGTGGTAATCGGTGCCGCCGTCATCTATGGAGTGTTAATTGCTTACTTTGCGTTCTACAGTCGACATCACTTGGTAGCAGGCACGCCGGAAGAAGAATTCGCGGCGATCCAGAAGGCTGAGCAAGCCTTGCACTGAGTGCTGAGAATCCCGGCGCAGGCTCGGTCTGCGCCGTCACGGAGAATTGTGTATGGCCAGTTTCGCCCACACGGTCGGCGCCCAGACCTATCGTTTCGACAGCCTCAAGGACGTCATGGCCAAGGCCAGCCCGGCGCGCTCCGGCGACTTCCTCGCCGGCGTCGCGGCGCTCAACGACGGCGAGCGGGTGGCTGCGCAAATGGCGCTGGCCGACATCCCGCTCACGCACTTCCTGCAGGAAGCGCTGATTCCCTACGAGTCCGATGAGGTCACCCGGCTGATCATCGACACTCACGATAAACAAGCCTTTGCCGTAGTCAGCCACCTCACTGTCGGTGGTTTCCGCGACTGGCTGCTCAGCGACGCCGCCGACGAAACCAGCCTGCGCGCCCTCGCCCCCGGCCTGACCCCGGAAATGGTCGCCGCCGTGTCGAAGATCATGCGCGTGCAGGATCTGGTGCTGGTGGCGCAAAAGATTCGCGTGGTGACGAAGTTTCGCGGCACCCTCGGCCTGCGCGGGCGTCTGTCGACGCGCCTGCAACCCAATCACCCGACCGACGAGCCGTCCGGTATTGCCGCAAGCATTCTCGACGGCCTGCTCTACGGCAATGGCGACGCGATGATCGGCATCAACCCGGCCACCGACAGCATCGCCTCGATCTGCGCCATGCTGGAGATGCTCGACACAATCATCCAGCGCTACGACATCCCGACCCAGGCCTGCGTGCTGACGCACGTCACCACCTCCATCGAGGCGATCAACCGTGGCGTGCCGCTGGATCTGGTGTTCCAGTCGATTGCCGGCACCGAAGCCGCCAACGCCAGTTTCGGCATCAACCTCAACGTATTGCAGGAAGGCTACGACGCTGGCCTGAGCCTGAATCGCGGCACGCTTGGGCAGAATCTGATGTATTTCGAAACCGGTCAGGGCAGTGCACTGTCGGCCAACGCCCACCACGGTGTCGACCAACAGACCTGCGAAACCCGAGCCTACGCCGTAGCGCGACATTTCAAACCGTTCCTGGTCAACACCGTCGTAGGGTTTATCGGCCCGGAATACCTCTACAACGGCAAACAGATCATCCGCGCCGGCCTCGAAGACCATTTTTGCGGCAAGTTGCTCGGCGTGCCGATGGGCTGCGACATCTGCTACACCAACCACGCCGAAGCCGATCAGGACGACATGGACACCCTGCTGACCCTCTTGGGTGTTGCCGGGATCAACTTCATCATGGGCATCCCCGGCTCCGACGACATCATGCTCAACTACCAGACCACGTCGTTCCACGACGCACTCTACGCGCGCCAGACCCTGGGCCTGAAACCGGCGCCGGAGTTCGAGCAATGGCTGGCGAACATGGGTATTTTCACGCAAGCGGATGGCAAGGTTCGCTTCGGTAACAACTTGCCGCCGGCCTTCCGCCAGGCTCTGGCGCAACTGGGATGAGTCGTATGGATAAACCGCCCGTGGACCCACAAAACCCTTGGCTGGAACTGCGCCGCCTGACGCCCGCGCGTATCGCTCTGGGCCGCACTGGCACCAGCCTGCCGACCAGCGCGCAACTGGATTTCCAGTTCGCCCACGCCCAAGCGCGCGATGCTGTGCACTTGCCATTCGATCACGCCGGGCTCAGCGCGCAACTGACTGAGCGCGGGCGTGAGAGCCTGCTGCTGCACAGCGCTGCCGTGGACCGCAACAGCTATCTGCAACGCCCGGATCTGGGGCGCAAACTGAGCGATGACTCGGCCCAGCACTTGCGTGATTACGCGGCCGCGCATCCGGGCGGCGTCGATCTGGCGATTGTCGTGGCTGACGGCTTGTCGGCGCTGGCGGTTCACCGGCATACCTTGCCATTTATCACGCGACTGGAAGAACAGATGGGCGGCGATGGCTGGTCACTCGCGCCCGTCGTGCTGGTGGAACAGGGCCGCGTCGCGGTCGGCGATGAAATCGGCCAGTTGCTCGGCGCAAAAATGCTGGTGATGCTGATCGGCGAGCGTCCTGGCCTCAGCTCGCCGGACAGCCTCGGTTTATATTTCACCTACAATCCAAAAGTCGGACTGACCGATGCCTACCGCAATTGCATATCCAACGTGCGGCTCGAAGGCTTGAGCTACGGCATGGCAGCACATCGCTTGTTGTATCTGATGCGTGAGGCCTGTCGGCGGCAGTTGTCGGGGGTCAACCTGAAGGACGAAGCACAGGTTCAGACGCTGGAATCGGACGCCGGTGTAGACATGAAAGGCAATTTCCTACTCGATCCGCCCTCAACCTGAACCGTTTCCGCATTGCGTTTCTGCGCCGGTTTCAGGCAGGATCGATGCACGGCCGCCCGGGTTTCCCATCGCCGTCAGAGCAGTTGAAGACAGCCACTTGAAGACGAGACCTATCATGCGGATTATTCAAGCGACCCTCGAACATCTGGATTTGTTGACTCCGTTGTTCGTCAAGTATCGCGAGTTCTACGGTTCCCTGCCTTATCCGGACTCCTCCCGCGCCTTCCTCGAAAAACGCCTGCGGCGCAAGGAATCGGTGATTTACCTGGCGCTGGCCGATGATGACGACAAGAAGCTGATGGGCTTCTGCCAGCTCTACCCAAGTTTTTCATCGTTATCGCTCAAACGCGTGTGGATCCTCAATGACATCTATGTCGCCGAAGACGCGCGCCGCCAACTGGTCGCCGACAACCTGATCCGCACTGCGAAGAAAATGGCCAAGGAAACCCAGGCCGTACGCATGCGCGTCTCCACCAGCAGCAACAACAAAGTGGCGCAGAAAACCTACGAATCCATCGGGTTCAAGGAAGACACCGAGTTCAAGAACTATGTGCTGCCGATCAGCGACGAACTCTGATCGCGGATACAACCTGTGATGAGGGAGCCCGCTCCCTCAGAAACGCAAAACGCGTCCCTGACAATTGTTCACACCTCGACATCCCTCGCTACAAAACCAACGCGCTTTTCATCCTTCAGACCGTATAATCCCGATCTTTCCGGCTTGTAAGAAAAACTACACCCGCTTGTAGGCTTACACGAAGTCATCCGCACAGGCCTGCCGAGTCCGGCCGTCAAACAGGTGCCCCCATGGATTTCAACCCGCTCGACCTTATCCTGCATCTCGACGTGTACCTCGATTTGCTGGTGAACAACTATGGGCCATGGATCTACGCCATCCTGTTTCTGGTGATCTTCTGTGAAACCGGTCTGGTCGTGATGCCGTTCCTGCCTGGCGATTCGCTGTTGTTCATTGCCGGCGCCGTGGCGGCGGGCGGTGGTATGGACCCCGTGCTACTGGGCGGTTTGCTGATGCTGGCAGCGATCATGGGAGACAGTACCAACTACGTGATCGGACGAACGGCGGGAGAAAAACTGTTCAGCAATCCCAATTCGAAAATCTTCCGTCGCGACTACCTGCAAAAAACCCACGATTTCTATGACAAGCACGGCGGCAAGACCGTGACCCTGGCGCGCTTTCTGCCGATCATCCGTACCTTTGCGCCGTTCGTCGCCGGTGTGGCGCGGATGCCGTACCCACGCTTTTTCGGCTTCAGCGTGCTCGGCACCATCCTCTGGGTTGGCGGTCTGGTGACGCTGGGCTACTTCTTCGGCAATGTACCGTTCATCAAGAAAAACCTGTCGTTGCTGGTCGTGGCAATCATTCTGCTATCGCTGGTGCCAATGATCCTTGGCGTGGTTCGCGGCCGTTTCGGCGGCAGTAAAGCCGAATCGCACTAAGCAATGTGGTCGCTGAGCGCCTGGCGTCGCCGGCGCATCCTGGCGAAACACCCGATTGCCGACGACATGTGGCAACGGGTGCGCCATCACCTGAGCTTTCTCGACGGCATCACTGCCGCGCAAGACCAGTGGCTGCGCGAAGCCTGCGTGCTGTTCCTCGAAGAAAAACACCTCAGCGCCCTGCCCGGCGTCGAGCTGCACCAGGAGCAACGCCTGTTGCTTGCAGCCCAGGCGCAATTGCCGCTGCTCAATCTCGGTGATTTGAACTGGTATCAGGGTTTCCACGAAATCGTCCTCTATCCCGATGACTTCCTCAGCCCGCAGCGCCACCGCGATGCCAGCGGTGTCGAGCACGAGTGGGACGGCGAACACAGCGGCGAAGCCTGGCAACAGGGCCCGATCATTCTCGCCTGGCCCGGCGTCATGGCCAGTGGTGGCTGGGAAGGCTACAACCTGGTGATCCACGAACTGGCGCACAAACTCGACATGCTCAACGGCGACGCCAACGGCCTGCCGCCGCTGCATGCCGACATGCGCGTGAGCGACTGGGCCGAGGTCATGCAACAGGCCTACGACGACCTCAACCGCCAGCTCGATCGCAACCCCGACGCCGAAACCGCCATTGATCCCTACGCTGCCGAGAACTCGGCGGAATTCTTTGCGGTCACCAGCGAGTATTTCTTCAGCGCCCCGGATCTGCTGCACGAGGCTTATCCACAGGTCTATGCGCAGTTGCAGCTTTTCTACCGGCAGGACCCGTTGAGCCGGTTGCGGCAACTTCAGGCCACAGACCCGGTCTATCAGGCGCACGACTAAGCTCTGCACGACTTTCGGTACATGGCGTCGACGGCAGAATATGCCTATAATCGCCGCCACTTTTTGGTCAATCCGGCCAAGTGTTTTTGGTCAACTACGGGGGCAACGCCCAATGAGCTACAGCAAGATTCCGGCTGGCAAAGACCTGCCGAACGACATCTACGTCGCGATCGAGATCCCGGCCAACCACGCGCCGATCAAATACGAAATCGACAAAGACAGCGATTGCCTGTTCGTTGACCGTTTCATGGCCACCCCAATGTTCTACCCGGCCAACTACGGTTACATCCCGAACACCCTGGCTGACGACGGTGATCCCCTCGACGTGCTGGTTGTGACCCCTTACCCGGTCGCGCCAGGCTCGGTGATCCGCGCACGTCCGGTCGGTATCCTGAACATGACCGACGACGGCGGCGGCGATGCCAAAGTCATCGCAGTGCCACACGACAAGCTGTCCCAGCTGTACGTCGACGTGAAGGAATACACTGACCTGCCGCCACTGCTGATCCAGCAGATCGAGCACTTCTTCGCGAACTACAAAGATCTCGAAAAAGGCAAATGGGTCAAGATCGAAGGCTGGGCCGGTGCAGACGCCGCCCGCGAAGCGATCACCAAGTCGGTTGCCGCCTACAAAGGCTAAGCACCTGCGCTACGCGTGATGCTTGAAGAAAACCCCGGTTGATCCGGGGTTTTTTGTGCGCGATAACATGCACGTTAAACGGCTCGTTTAAAATCTGAACGACGCAGTTTTAACCTGTTTAATTTCCTACAAGAATGCCTTACATCCCGTCGCAAAATTCACCCCGCTTTTGAACGCCAGGTTTATTCAAACCGCTCTGGCACGGCCGTAGACTCTGTGTTTATGAGAAAGAACACTAGCGGTCCAAGATTCAAGGCACTCCTGGAAGCAGCGAACATCACCACCACGGGTTTCGCAAAGTTCTGGGGCACGGAAGCCCAAAATGTCCACAACTGGTACACCCGGGGCGTCCCGGCGTATCGCATGGAAGAAGTCTCACGCCTGCTGTCCGTCAACAGCGAATGGCTGAAAACCGGTGAAGGCAGCAAAGAGTCGCCAAGCCTCAATGCACCCGCCAGCAACGGCGACACCTTCGACGCCCACGCCATCTGCGGCGTCTACACCGTAATCGACCCCAACGACATCGACCTGGTGTTCTTCAAGGAAACCCCGCTTAGCAACGGCTCCGGCAAAACCCATGTCATTCAGGACCCGGATCAATCCATCCGCCTGCTCCGCGCCCAGCTCGATCAATTGGAAGTCAGACACTCAGACGCCATCTGCGCGCAAATGATCGGCAACAGCATGGCCGAGCGCATCGAAGACGGCTCCATTGTCGCCATCGACCGCGGCCTGACTCAGGTCGTCGACGGCGAAATCTACGCCATCGAACACGACGGCATGCTGCGCATCAAATACCTGCACCGCATGCCCGGCAACGGCTTGCGACTGCGCAGCCACAACAGCGCCGAATACCCGGACGAAGTGTTCCGCCCAGCGCAGATCGAGGAGCAAAGGATTCATATATTGGGCTGGGTGTTCTGGTGGTCGACGGTGAGCAAGCGCCGGCCGGTGGTGCCGTTTCTTTGACCTGATGCGTTTTTTTCGAGTCTGCACTGAACCCTGTGGGAGCGAGCCTGCTCGCGAAGAGGCCCGGACAAACGGTACAAATTCCGGATTTGTGGCGCAGAAGTCGCTCTAACCCGCACTTCAGGCTGGGAATCCCAAGCAAAACTCAGTATCCTGCGCCCCACATTTGCGCATCGACCCGCCCCGCGGCTCAGACAGCGCCCGACGCGGCAGACCAACGTCTGACCAAGTCCCACAGCCGGACGCAGATCCGGATGTACGTTTTGAAGGCTGGCAAGGCTTACCAAAAATAGGCCAAGCCAGTCCCCGAGAAGCCGGCCACAAGCCGGCTTTTTAATGCCTCAGAAATGCCGCCCTCCCGTCTAGAACTCAAATCATCTCTTGCCCAGCACAGAATACAGTTGATACCGTAAAGACAATTGTCATTACAGGTATTTCATCATGGCCTCCATCAATATTCGAATTGATGACGAACTCAAGCAGCGATCCTTCGAACAGTTGGAAAAACTCGGTGTAACGCCCTCCGAGCTTTTGCGCCAAACGCTTCAATACGTCGCCGAGCGAGGCAAATTGCCTTTCAAGACGGCGTTGATCAGTGATGAAGATGAAGCACTCATCGCTGTAGTCACGGAGCGTCTCGCTGCACCGCAGCGAGTCAAGGTCAGTCTGGATGACCTATAAACCTTGAGTTTGATCGCCGTGCTTTAAAGGAGTGGGACAAGCTGGGCGACACAATTCGCCAGCAGTTTAAAAAGAAGCTCGCAGAGGTTCTCAAAAACCCTCGGATAGAGACCAACCGGCTTCGCGAACTCCCGGACTGCTACAAAGTGAAGCTCAAAAGCGCAGGCTACCGCTTGATTTATCAGGTGCTTGATCAGGAAGTCCTGGTGTTCGTTGTGGCTATCGGGAAGCGAGAACGAGAGGCTGCTTACGATGTCGCGCAAGATCGACTTCCGCCGCAACGCTGAACAGCCTCACCCTCAACAATGATGCTGAAATTGTGCAAAAAGCTACTGCCCAATTTGATACACCCCCACCATTGCCGCGCCTCTAAAACCCAACACTTGCCAAACCCGACCCCCACGGTGCTAAATCCCGCCTCATAATCACCCCCTCTGTTTTTACCCGCATCCCCGACCCCGGCCGGATTCCGGTATTGAGCCTCACGGGAATCCATGGAATGGCCCTGCATATCCCGACCCTGCTGGTCGTTTCCGTCTTCGTCTTCTTTTTGATGGGGCTGTTGACGCTGCACGCCTGGTATCGCGAAACCCGCGAATCGCCGCTGGCCTACCTCGGCAGCATGATGCTGTTGGGCGCGCTGGGCGTGGTGCTGGTGAGTTGGCGGGATCGCGGGGTGGATTTCGTTCCGATCATCTTCGGCAACATTGTTCTGTTGCTCAGCGCCGCGATGAACTGGACGGCCATGCGCACGTTGACGGGTCGCCAACCTTACCTGCCGGGCATTTTGGCGGGTTCTGTGGTCTGGCTGCTGTTGTGCCTGATACCCGCCTTTTACGACTCGATGGCGAATCGAGTACTGATCTACTCTCTCCTGGCATTCGGGTATGGCGTGCTGACGACATTGGAACTCTGGCGCAACCGTCACAGCCTGGACGTCGCGTTCATGCCGGCGTTGGTGCTGACCGTTTTGCACACTATTTTCTACGCGGTGCGCAGCGCGACCGATGACGGGCTGCCGGTGACCAAGGCGTTGCTGGGCAGTGGCGAAGGCGTGCCGTTTTTTTCATTCATGCTCTTCGAGTCGATGTTGTATGTCATCGGCATTGCCTACATCACCTTGGCGATGGTCAAGGAACGCGCCGAACTCAAGCTCAAGGCCGCGGCGCTCAGCGATCCGTTGACCGGCATCGGCAATCGTCGCGCGTTCATGCAGCACGGCAGTCACTTGCTGGACGGCTGTCAGCAGCGGGCCGAACCGGCGGCGTTGCTCCTTTGCGATCTGGATCACTTCAAGCGTTTGAACGACACCTACGGCCATCCTGTCGGCGATCAAGCGTTGATCGCGTTCAGCGAAGTCCTGATGGAAAGCGTGCGCAAAGAGGATGTATTCGGGCGCATCGGTGGCGAGGAGTTTGCCTGTCTGCTCTGCGCATGCGATGAGCCGACTGCGCTGGAGACTGCCGAGCGAATCCGTCACTCCTTCGCCGGACTCTCCATTCTGGAACCGGGGCTGCTCAGCGTCAGTATCGGCGTGGTCACCACCCGTGAATCGGGTTACGACCTGTCGCGTCTGCTTTCGGAGGCGGATCAGGCGCTGTACGGCGCCAAGCATCAGGGCCGCAACCGGGTTCAGACGTTGCGCTCGTTGTATCTGGGGCTGGCGTAAAACCCCTTTTAAAGTTGTCGTCCAACGCAGTTGGCCGGCTATAAATCCGAGCAACGCTCCACAAGGAAGTTAGACATTGAATCCCCGCACGCTGAACTCACAGCTGAAATCCGTTGCCGCAACAGCTCTGTGCCTCTGCTTGACCGGGTGTGTCGGAGTAGGCATCTCCCTGCCAGAAAAAGTCACACTGAAAACCGACGCCTACCGAGCGCAAAGTTACCGCTCAATCACCCCACAAATCACCCGAACAGCAACATCGACGCCCACCCGCGAATGGTGCGGAATCACTGTCTGGGCGCTGGTGATTCCGGTGCCGTTGAAGCTGCCGGTTTGCCACTCGTACTCCGAGCAATCCTTCGGCAGTGACGAGTTCGGGAGGGAGACCGTTCTGCTCAACACCCGACAATCAGTGCCATCCCCGCTCTACGCCTGTGGCCCACTCATGGTGCTGGGGCCGATCGTTCACGGTTACGAAGGGAATGCGCTGTGCGGTGTTTTTCCTGACTGATCCGTTGATTCACGGATAACTGAACGACTTCACCAACGTCAGCTCACCCACCGCGCGCATCGGCACCACAAACGTCTCCATCTTCTCGCTCGGCGTGCCTTCCTCAGTAATCACCGTCACTTGCGCCGTGGTCAGCGGCTGCACCGGTTCATCTCCACCCTCGTCATCCCCGCGATAGCCACCGCCGTAGTAATTCACATACACCAGATACTGGCCCTTGATCGGTGCCGGCATGGCGAAGATTTCCGGGCCGTAGCCGGTGGTGACGTCGACGTCGAGCGCGGCGCCGTTAGGTGCGGTGCGGTTGCCGTACCAGATGTGCGCGCCGTCAGGGGTGACGAGGTGCAGGTCGAGGTCGGTGCCATCGCTGTCCCACGCCAGCAGTACGCGCAGTTTTGCCGGGGTGGCGCCGCCGCTGGTGTTGAGAAATTGCGTGCGATGACGTTGCTGGCCGTCGGGACTGCGCACTTCGACGCTGTTGCTGCCGTTGGGGAAGGAGAACGGGCGGTCAAAGCGGCCGCTGTCATCAATTTTCAGCGGCATGCTCACGCCGTTGACGATCAGGCGACCGGGTTCGTTGTCCTTCCGCGCAGCTTTGATCTCGCCGCTGATGCGTGCGGTGTTGGCTTGGCCCACCGGGGTATTGACCGACGAGGCCGGGTAGTTGACGGTCTGGCGGAAGCTTTCGCCTTCGCCTTCGGGGGCGCCACTGCGCCAGCCGCCGACCGGGGTGTCGAGTTTGACGCTGTCGGCGGCGATGGCCGGCGATAGCGCGGTCAATGTGCAGAGCAGCAGCAAGACCTGTGGATAGCGGAGTGTCATGGTCTATTCCAGCAAAAGGTGACGGGCGAGCCCTTCGATGTAGGTTTCATCCTGGCCGTTGGGATGTGCTTCAAAGGCCAGATGCAGATATTCGTGGGTCAGGTCGAGGCGATCCTGCAGGGTCAGTACGCCACGCACGTAAATACGTTGGCGTTCGCGATCAACGAAGGGCCGGCCGAAGGCGAGTTTGCACACGGCGAAGGTGCTGACTTCGTTGTAGCCGGTTTCGCTTTCCAGTGTCGGACGCCAGCCGCGACGTTGTTTTTGCAGCCAGTCTTGCGCGGCGGGCAGCGCTTCGCAGGAAGCAACCGGGTTGTCCCAACGGCTGAGGCTGGCACGCGGATAGGCGTGCAGCAGAATGGCGTCGTAACGCTGTCCGGCATTGGCTTGCTCGACAGCTTGTTGCCAGGCGAGTTTGTCCGGGCCGGGCTGGTCGGAGTGATAGGTGACCGTACTGCCGGCCAAAACCAGGTCCGCCGTCCATGCGGCGATGTTGCGGGATTCGGCCGAGGCCGGGCGCGGTGCGACGCGTTGGCGGTTGCTGCTGTCATCGATACTCAGGCAATCGCCGTTACGTGTAGCGTTTTGCAGCAGGTACGTGCGGATCGCTACGGCCAACGCCTTGGCGGCTTCGGCGGGTTCAGGTTTGGCTTCACGTTCCAGCACGCGGGCGACGTATTCTTCGCGATCAAGCCTTGCGACGAGTTTGTCGTTGAGCAGAAACAGTTCGCCGTCGCTGTGGATATCCAGCGCGTTGCCGTTGGCGAATTCGACGCGATAGTCGCCCTGCAACGGGCCGGATGTCGCGCGGCGATCACCCGCTAAGACCTTCGAAACTGGGTACTTCGAAAACAGGCTGACTTCGACACAACGCCCCGCCTCCGCGGGCCAGGCCGCCGGCAACACGGTCGCCAATGCCTCGCCGTAATGGCGCAAGACCATCTGACTGGTGCCACGCCCGCCAGCCCAGAGCGGCGAGCCGTCCGCCGTCCAACCGGCGAAACCACCCTGCCGCGATTGCGGGTCCTGATCGCCGAGCCAGCTCCAGGTCTTCACCCGCAGGCGCCCGCCCAGTTCACCGACGACATTGCCGTCCGCCGCATTCAGCACCACATCGAGCAACACCCGCCGCGCCTGATCCTGTGCCGGCAACGAGGCCTGGACCTTCAGCAGTTCAACCACGGAAACCCGTTGAGCCGGTTGCACCGACGGCAAATCCAGCAACCACGACGGCGCCTGCCGCGCCTGCCAATAGGTCCGCCAATCCGTCGCCGTAATGCCCAATCGCGCAGGCTCGAAATACAACCCGCAGGATTTCACCAGCGCCTGATCACGCTCGATCCTGCCGCCCGCCGCGCAGCAATAAACCTCTTCCTTCGACTGTCCGCGACATTCATATGCCGGCTCCAGTGCGCCGGTGTCCACCAGCCACGCGTAGACAAACAGCTTCCACAGGCTGCCCAGCGGCGTATCCAGCGATGACGGCAACGGTTCACGAGCGATCAGTTGTGTCTGATTCAGCGACAACAACTCGCCCTTATAGGCCACGCGCAACGGTTCATCCTGCGCCGTCGCCAGCGCAGGGATCACACACATCAGCAGCCACAGCAGCGGCCGGCTCATGTCAGTTGACCGTGACCTGACCGAGGGCGGCTTTCGCTTCCTGGGCCTGATGTTGCGGCGCGTAAACCTGCTTGAAACGCACCGGCGGCAGATTGAACTGGCCCTTCTGCGAGAAGCGCACCAGATGGCGCAGGCGCAACTCACCGCTCAACGCATCGACCGGCACCGCGTAAGCCAGTTGACCCGGTTCGAAACGCGCCTTCTCCAGCGCAGTCGGCTCGGTGCCGTCCTTGCCCTGCAACTTGATACCCCACGTGGTGCGCTCGACATCGGCGCCCGGTGGCAGCGGCACTTCGAGCATGCCGTAGCGCAGCGGTTTCGGCGCTTTACTGGTGAGGATCACTTCGTCCAGATACAGGCTGTCGCTGGACAGCGGCTTGGTGCCGACCGGCTCCAGTTTGAAGGTGAACGCTTCATCGCCCGGCACCAGTCGCGACAGGCGACGGGTGATGGTCACGGCCATTGGATCGAGCGCTGGTTGCTGGGTCTGGAAGCTCAGCGCCGCGCGCAGCGGACGCTCTTGCGTGCCGGACACCGTCAATACGCTCGGGACCGGTGTCGCGCCCTGCCACGTCCAGTACATCTCACCGGTTGCACCGTAGTTTTTCTTCCAGCCTTCACCCGGCGTCAATGCGATGGTCGGCGAAGCCTGGGCGATGCTGCGTTGCAGCCAGGTCAGCGCCAGCGCACGTTCAAGGGTGGATTGCTGTGGCAGCAGACGTTGCAGCAATGCTTGCGCACGCGCTTGATCGAACGCTTGCAGCGAAAGATTCAGCGCTTCGGCAAATGGCTGCGAGCTGACCGCCAAACGTTGTTGCGCAGCAGCCAGCTGATGATTGAATGCATCTGGCAAGGCCACTTTCGACTGCGAGGCCAGCGCTGCGGTCAACACTCGCGCCGCTGCCAGACCGAGCGCCGAGTCCGGATCGCTCATCACCAGACTGTCTTCGCCATCGTCGAGCATGGTTTGCGCATTGCCTTCACCGACCTTGGCCAGATCGTCCATCAAACCGCTGAGCAGTGTGTTCACCGGCAAATGCATCTGCTTGGCGAACGACAGAATCAGCGCCCGCTGCAGCAACGGCGTGTTCGGCGCCTGCTTGGCATACACCTCCAGCACGCGCTGCCAGTGCTCCGGCGGCAAGGTCAGTTCCAGCACTTGGCTGGCGTTAAAGTCGGCGTAATAGGCGTAAGCGGTGAGGAACGCATCCGGCTCACCGTCGTAACCCCACCAGGTGAAGCTCGCCGACGGCCCGGCCATTTGCACCAGACGCAGACGGCTGTTCTGCATGATCAGACGCAAGCGATCACGGATCTGCGGATTCGACGCCAGTGATGGATAGGCGATGCTCAACGGCAGCAAACGGCTGGCGGTTTGCTCGACGCCGCCATACGGATAGCTGAGCAGATCATCGAGTGCCGAACGGAACAGCGCTTGCGGACTGTCATCCAGACGCAGACGAATATCCGTGGCATCCGCCGGCAGACTCAGCGCAGTGTCGCCGCTGGCGACATCAAGGCTTTGCGTCTGCGTCACTTGCCAGCCGTCACCGGTCGCACTCAGGCGCACGGCGAGGGAGTCGGCAGTTTTGCCATCCTGCACCAACTCCGCCGTCCACTCGCCGGAAGCCAAGGCGAATGCTGGCAGCGGCAGGTAATTGATGCCGTTGTTGAGGGTCACCGGGACACGTTGTTCAGCGCCAGCGTAGTGGGTCACGAGTTCAGCCTTGACCGGTTTCTCGGCCTGACTGAACGCGAACACACCGAGTTGCGGCTGATCGCCCTTACGGAATTTGCTCGGCCCGCTCCACTTCAGGTACAGCGGTTTTTCCGAACGCACGAACTGCTTCTTCTGCCCGACCTGCCCATCATCGGCGATCGCGCGGGCGGTGATGCGCCAGCGGGTCAGCGAGTCCGGCATCTTGAAGGTGAAGCGGGTTTTGCCGTCGGCTCCGGTCAACAACTCTGGCTGCCACGCCGCAGTATCGACGTCTTCACGACGCGGTCGCTCCAGTACTTTCACCCCGCGCTCGCTGCGGTTGGCTTTGCCCGGTGCGCCTGGGCTGCCCGGCAACGCGACGTCGTAGCTGATGAACGACAGACTGGCGCTGGTGCGCACGTTGTTGCGGCGCGGGTGATAGAAGAACTGGTCGATGGTCGGCGCGACTTCCGGTTGCAGCGCGTAGACCATTTCGTCTACGACGCTGACAGTCAGATGCGCCGGAACGGCTTTGCCGGCGAACTGCGTGGTCAGGTCAACCGTGACGGTATCGCCCGGCAGATACACCGCTTTGTCGGTGCTGATCGCCACGTCGATTTGCGGCGCGATCACTTTGATCCCGGCGTTCTGGAAGCTGTACTGACCGCCCTTGGTGTAGAGCACGGAGAAGGTCAGGTTCGGCGCGAAGTTGTCCTTCACCGGGATGCGCGCGCGGTATTGAGTGTCGCTGAGCTTTTCCAGTTTCAGCCAGTCGCCGCCCTTGGCCAGCAGCGCAGTGGCTTCGACCTTGTCACGCTCCAGCGACAACAGCGCATCGCTGACCGGTTCGGGGAAAGTGATCAGCGCCAGCGCTTCATCGCCGGCCTTGTACTCAGGTTTATCGAGGACGATTTCCACGGTGCCCGGCACTGCTTTGACGCCGTCGCCAGTGACCGAATGCCCGGTGGCACCGAGCACGCGGCCGTGTTGATCTTTCAAGGTCAGGTTGTAGGTGCCTGGACGCTCGAAAGCGAGGCTGAAGCCTTTATCCGTCGCCGCCAGTTTGCCTTCACCGGTGCTCTGGTCTTCCAGGCGCACCCAGCCATAGGTGCTCGGCGTCACCGCTTTGCTTTGCTCGGTGCCGCCTTCGTTGGCGTAGCTGAACGCGACTTTGTCGCCCACCGCGCTGAAGCGTTGCGGCGCACTCAGACGGAAGCTCGCGGCGCCACGGTCGATGAGGATTTCCTTGGTGGTCTTGACCCGATAGGCCGCGCCATCGCTGGCGAACACGGTGAGCATGTAGCGGCTCGGCTTGTCGGCGGCCGGCAGATCAAGGGCCGCGCTGCCTTTGCTGTCGGTAGTCAGTTCGGTGCTGGTCAACTCCACCGGGAATTGCCCGAGGTATTGCAGCTCGTTGTCGACCATCGACAGTTGCTGGGCGCGCAGGCTCAGGCTCAGTTTGGCGTTGGCCACCGGTTTGCCGTCGGGGTATAGCAACACCAGACTGCCTTTGACCGGCTCGCCGGTGCGGTAATCCTGCTTGGCCAGGTTCAGCGAAATCTCGAAGTGCGGCTTGATGTACTCCGCCACACGGAAAGCACTGCTGTAGGCCTGATCCTTGTAGTTGAAGCGGATCTCGTAACCGCCCGCTACCGAGTTGTCCGGCAACTGGAAACGGCCCTGAGTGCCAGCCTTCGAATCGAGTTTCAGGTCAAGGTGTTGCAGCTCGGTGCCGGTGGCATCGAGCACGCTGACCGTGACATCTGCCGCCCCCGGCAATACCGAATCCCGCGCATTCTTGAATTCGCGACCAACGATTTTCAGCGACACCCAATCGCCCGGGCGATACAGCGGCCGATCGGTGAAGGCATAAAGTTTGGTGTCGTAGATTTCGCTGTCGTAATAGAAGTTTTCCGAGACGAATACGCCGCCCTCTTCATCCTCGCCGATGACGAACGAACGCTCCGGGCTGACGTGTTTCAGGCGCAGCAAGCCATCAGCATCGGTGGCACCGCTGCTCATCACGCCGAGGCCATCCGTCCACAGCACATTGACCTTCGGCACCGAGCTGCCTTCGTGTTTGCGCGCAGCCCAGACCAGCAGTTCATCACCGGCAATCTTGCTCACTGCGACGGTGTTGGAGACGAACACCATGGTGGTCGCGCGGTACTTGCCGATCAGCGCTTCGACCAGATACAGACCCGGTTTCAGATTACCCAACGGGATATAAACGTTGCCCGGCGCGACGCTGACGAAATCGCTGGAAGAGCCCGCGAGATTGACCCCGGCTGGCGGCTGAATCGGCTTGGCCTGCCACAACGGATAACGGAACTGGCTAACCACCGGCAGACCTGGAATCAACGCAAACTGCGGTTGCGCGTCGTACGGTGTCGGCGCGGCGATGGCGTTGCCCATTTTCAGTTCCGGCACTTCTTCGGTGACCTGTTTGCGTGACTCATAGGAGAACGCGCGTTGCATCACCCGACGGGATTTGCGGTACCAGTTGTCCCACAGGTACGCGAGGGTGTTGGACAGTCCTTCGCCCTTGAACTGGCCGTCGCTGACCACACGATGCAGGTTCTTCTGGCGCTTGAGGAAATCCAGCGGCTTGTCGATGCGATACACGCGAATGTCGGCGCCGCCATACGGTTCCATGCGGAAACGACGGTAATCACGGCCCGGCGCTTCGAGGCGCACCATCGCCTGTTCGTCGGCAGCAAAGCTGCTATCGGCCAGCAGGAAGAAGCTTTCACCGGAGACCGGCGTGTAGCCGCTCGGCTCGACCGAGTCTTCGGCGTTGACGCTGGCCAGTGGCAGCAACAGCGCCAGCAGCAAAGGAATTCGGGAGCAGAGTCGCAACATGCGGGCACCGGTCATTGGGAGAGAAAGTTCAGTCGATAGACGCCGATGAAGTTGGGGTTGGCTGCGTCGGGTATCCATCGGGTGTCCTTCCATGTCATGAGTTGCTGCAGGCTTGCCGAACGCATGCCGTTGTCAGTCGGGGTGGTGCTGCCGGTGTGATAGGCGATGTAGCGGCCCATCCAGATCATCAGGTGCTGGTCGTCACCCTGATCGAAAAACATCAAGTCCCCGGGCCGCGCCTGCGACACGTCGCGGCTGACCAAGTGGCTGTTGAACTGAATCAGTTTGATCGCGTTGACGTACGGCCCGACCTTGCCGCCGCCCTGCTGCCATTGCTGGGCGAGCTTGCGCTGATCATCGCTGAGCGACAGCTCTGGCGGCAGATAGCGATTGGACAGGCCATTGCTGCGCAGCCATTTGTCGTCGTGGACTTTCAGCGCTTCGTTGGCAGCGAAACGCACCAGCCCGGCACAGTCCTGCTGATACCAGCGCGGGCTCGGGCCTTGGCTCAGTTGCTCTTGGGCGATACGCACGAACCAGGCGCGAAACACTTGGGATTGCGCAGGGTCGAGCGCCGGCGCTTTTAAAGGTAGAGAGTCGACGGCGCGGGCGCCCGCACTCAGTAACAGCGCGAGCAGGCCGAGGCTGCGGATCAGTGCCGTCACAGCGCTTTCCATTCCAGCGGCAACCATTGCCAGTGACCGTCAGGCTCGCTGCCTTCAGGCAAGGTCAGGGCATATTTGCCGTAGCCGCCAAGGGTGCGCAGTTTCGGAATCAGGTAGGTTTGCGCGGCGTTGTAAAACACCGGCTCCATGTCCTGCGGCAGGCTATCGAGGGTTTCCTGTTGCATCAGCTGCGCCATCGAATCCGGGCCGAAGTAGATCGGCATCAGCACATCTTTTGGCAGCACGTCGGCCATCGGCGGGTAGCGTTTGTCGAGGGTGCCGAGGGCCTTGTCGACGAGTTTGTCATCGAGGGAAAACAGCAGCGTCGAACCGTGGCGAGCGAGGCTGACTTTCATGAATGCCTTGCCGGAAATCGCGTCCGGATTTTCCGCAGTCTTCGCCGCGTAGGGTCCGAAATTGGAGCTGACCTGACGCTGCCAGACGTGGTTCTGGCCTTCCTGTTTCTCGACCACCGGGAAGACGTTTTCTTCGACATTGGCCTCGAACGCACCAACCATCGAACCGAACAGCTTGCCGAGATCGCCATCAAGTTTGCTGCTGTCCTCGTCTTTCAGACTGGCCACCAGCAACGGCGTGTACAAACGCGAATCGGCGTACCAGCACAGGCCCGCCGCGCCGGCCACGTGTTCGGTGAGGGTTTGCGCCACAGCTTCGTCTGCGCCGAGCTTCACCAGCAATGGTTTTTGCGGTTCGGCCGCGACCGGCAAGGTCACGCAGGCACTGGCACCGAGCGGCATCGCCTGCCAGACCGGTTTGAAATCGAAGTCTGGCTGGTTTTCCAGTTCGTCCATGGCCAGGTAGCTGTGCCAGCCCTTGTCGTCCATGTCGAAACGCAGCCCGGCGAAGTTCGGGATGAAACGCTGATAGCCCATCGCGAGAACGCTGGAGTTGACCGACAGGCGCTGCTTGGTTTCCGGGGTTTTAGCCGGCAGACCGAACGCCTCAGGGAACAGTTTTTCGCCGTTGAGCAACGCCGCCAGCGCTTGTGGCGAGACGTGGCCCGACGCTTCGGAGACGCCGCTTTCCGGGTCGTAATACTTGGCCGGATTGGACAGCACTACCAGTTTGTCGCCGCGGGAGGCGAACAACAGGGCTTTGCTGGCGTTAAAGGTCAGTTGGTACAGCGGCACAGTGTCGCCGCCGACCTTGAGCTCGCCCATCTGACTGAGCTGCGTGTCATCCAGCGCAACCTTTGCCAATGGCTCAAGCAGTTTCGCCAGACCGCCACGGTCCATCACCAGCAGGAAATCCTTCAAGCGACCATCCGCGCCACGCCACAACGCGACGTCGGCCGGCTGATCGAAAAGCTCTTCGATCAGGCTGTCCTGCAGTTTCAGGTCATGCTCGTAGATGATCCGGCGCAGGCTGCCGATCATCCCGAGGCGGTCGGCGTGGGTTTCGTAATAGAAGACGAAATCTTCGGTGAGCGTGGCTTTGAGAAACGGCACAGTCAGCAAGTCCTTGGGCAACTGGCTTAGCGAGCGGGTTTCCAGCAACGCATCCGGACGGCTCAGGCCAAGCTTGTCACTGGCCAATTCCGCCGGCGGTGCCTTGGGCTTGAGCAGCAGCCAGCCAAAACCACCCGCCACCCCGGCCACCAGGCACAACCCGGCCAGCAACAGCGGCCAGCGTCGCGAAGGTTTGGCCGCCGGCGTGTCGGCAGCCGAAGTAACAGTGTTATCGCTCATCTTCTCGCTCATTTCCCAAAGCTCAGGATTTCATCCGTGGCGGAATGCTTAATAGTTGAAAGTCTTGACCAGCAGCAGATCACCGATCGCCCGCAGGGGCACGATGAACGTTTCGCGTTTTTCGTCGACGGTGTTTTCGTTGAGCACCAGCGTGATTTGCGAGGTAATGACCTCGTTCTGATTGCTGGTCTCCTCGAAGTTATAGCCGCCGTTGCCGAAGTTGCCCCAATAGTTGACGTAAACCAGATAGGTGCCGTGCAGCGGCGCGGTCATGGTGAACATTTCCGGGCCCGGGCCATCGACGCCATCCGGGTCCAGACCGCCGCCATTGTTCAGCGCCGGCCGCGCCCAGAACGCATGCTGACCGTCGGGGGTGACAATGTGCAGATCGAGCTCGGCTTTCGGATCGTCCCAGCCCAGGACAAGACGAATACGTGCCGGCGTGCGCAAGTTATTTGCTTCATAAAATTGCACGCGCTTGAGCGACTGGCCCTCGGCGCTGATCACTTCAACACTGTTGGAGCCGGCACCGAACGCGTACGGCCGGGCGAAACGCCCTTGGTCGTCGGTGTACAGATTCAGTGGATTGCCATTCACAGCGAGACTGTGCGGCGGGCGCATGTGGCCGATGGCTTTGAGCTGGCCCTGGATCATCGTGCGATTGCGCTGGACGCCGCGATCGATCGGCGGCGTCGGGTAGGCGACTTGCGGGTTTTCCGTGCGATCGAGCAGGCCGTGATAGCGCCAGCCACCCACCGGCTCCGACAGCTCGGCCGTCGGCGCCGCCAGCAGCGCGGGCGCGCAGGACAACCCGATCAACAGCCAAAGAAATGAACGCATGTAAGCCTCCTGCCATGCCTGAACGAAACCTTGCACCCGATCCTCGGTACTTCACAGCGGTGAAACTGCGTTTCGTCTGAAAGACCCGTGACTATGGGGTCGTAGAAGGCGCGAAGATTAGCGATTCGGCGGTTTTTTAACAATCGGATACATGTGCTTTTACTGTAGGAATCACGCCAATCCGGTGGACGGTGAGCCGAATAGCCGTCATATTCGGCTCACAAAATGAGCCGAATAGCTTTTCTATTCGGCTCACGGACTCAAGGCAGGCAACGAATGGCAACTCACTGGATCTGGCAGCAGCCCGATTGGCCCGACTTCAACTGGCAGGCAGAACGCCTGACGCCGTTGTTGCGTGAGTGTGTGCAGGCGCAAGGTCAGTTGATGGGTATGGCCGGTTCGGTAGGTGACTCTTTAGGGGCGCAGACCGAACTGGACGCCCTTTTGCAGAATATCGTGACGTCTTCGGCCATCGAAGGTGAGCAACTGAATGTCGGCTCCGTGCGGTCATCCTTGGCGCGACGTTTGGGCCTGGAGTTGATCGACGGCGATAACGTCAGCCAACGCAGTGAAGGTCTGGCGCAGCTAATGCTGGATGCCACCCGTCGACTCACCGATCCGTTGACCCTGAAACGCCTGCTGGAATGGCACCAATGGCTGTTTCCCGATCAAGAGGCTGACCTTACTGCACGCCGCATGCATGTGGGTGCACTACGCGGTGACGAGCCTATGCAGGTGGTATCGGGTCGCATTGATCGTCCAACGGTTCATTTCGAGGCGCCACCTCGCCAAGGTCTTGAGCAGCAGCTCGACCAATTTCTCCAATGGTTCGAGGCCAGCCAGCATCAGACAGCACTGGACCCGATGCTTCGCGCGGGCATCGCCCATTTCTGGTTCGTCACCTTGCATCCGTTCGACGATGGCAACGGTCGCCTGACCCGTACCATCACTGATCTGGCACTGGCGCAAGGCGAAGCTCAAGCGATCCGTTTCTACGCCATGTCGGCGAGCATTCTGGATGATCGTTCCGGCTACTATCGGATTCTGGAGTCGAGCCAGAAAGCCACACTGGATATCACTGAATGGCTCACATGGTTCCTGCAAACGTTGCTAAGCAGTTTGCAACAAGCCATCACTCGAATTGAAAGCGTGCTGGGCAAGACGCGTTTCTGGCAGGCACACCGTGAGTCCGAACTTTCGGCGGAGCAGGTTAAAGTGCTTAACCGCCTGCTCGACGGCGGCGAGCGGGGCTTTGAGCACGGCATCAGTGCCGGTCAATATCAAGCGGTGGCGAAAGTGTCGAAGGCCACGGCGACCCGGCATCTTGCGGAGTTGCTGGAGAAAGGTTGCCTGCAACGCTTGCCGGGGGGCGGTCGTAGTACGCGCTACCAGATCAACTATCCCGACAGAGCCAAACATTAATCTCACTTACCACAGTGCCATTTCTGTCCTTGGGAGGCGGCCCGCTCATTTGCCCATAAACCCCCTATCTGCTAGTGTCGCGCCGGTTTAACGTCAACCGGAAATCGCCGCCATGGCCCGCAAAAAAGCTGCACTGGATTTCGAACAGTCCCTCGCCGACCTGCAAACACTGGTCGAGCGTCTGGAGAACGGTGAATTGTCGCTGGAAGACTCGCTGACCGCTTTCGAGCAGGGCATCGGTCTGACCCGTGATTGCCAGGCAGCGCTGGCGCAAGCCGAGCAGAAGGTGCAAGTGCTGCTGGAGCGCGATGGCGAACTCGCCGAGGAACCCTTCGACGCGGAACAGCCAGAATGATTGCGGCGTACACGGCGACCAGCCAGACCCGGGTTAACGCAGCGCTGGAAACCCTGTTCAATGCGCCGTTGCCGGAGCTGGCGCGGCTTTACGAAGCCATGCGCTACAGCGTGATGAACGGCGGCAAACGCGTGCGCCCGCTGCTGGCCTACGCCGCGTGCGAAGCGCTCGGTGGCAAGGCTGAGCAAGCCAACGGCGCGGCTTGCGCGGTCGAGCTGATCCACGCTTATTCGCTGGTTCACGATGATTTGCCGGCGATGGACGACGACGATCTGCGTCGCGGCCAGCCAACCACGCACAAGAAATTCGACGAAGCCTGCGCGATTCTCGCCGGTGACGGTTTGCAGAGTCTGGCCTTCAGCACCCTGCTTGACCCGCGCTTGAGCGATTGCAGCAGCGACATCCGCCTGCAAATGGTCACCGCGCTGGCTAACGCCGCCGGCCCGGCAGGCATGGTCGGCGGTCAAGCCATCGACCTTGGTTCGGTCGGTTTGAAACTCGATCAGAAAGCCCTCGAACAGATGCACCGGCACAAGACCGGCGCGCTGATCGAAGTCAGCGTCAAACTCGGCGCTCTGGCCAGCGGCCGTGCCGAGCAGGATGAACTCAAGGCCCTGCAGTCATATGCACAGGCCATCGGCCTGGCCTTTCAGGTGCAGGACGACATCCTCGACGTCGAAAGCGATACCGAAACCCTCGGCAAACGCCAGGGCGCCGACATCGCTCGTGACAAACCAACTTACCCGGCCCTGCTCGGTCTCGACGCCGCCAAAGCCTACGCGCTGGAACTGCGTGATCAGGCCCTGCACGCCCTGCGACCGTTTGACGCGGCAGCCGAGCCTTTGCGCGAGCTGGCCCGGTATATCGTCGAGCGCCGCAGCTGACGGCGAATCCGCCAAAAAAAACCAACGCGTGGGCAGGGGGCGATGCATCAGGTAAACTGCCGCATCTTCTATACCTATAACGATTCGCCTGATGCCCACGACGTTTCATGAGATTCCCCGCAAGCGCCCGACCACGCCCTT
>Ga0160444_100309_pt1 | contig 33281 bp, 30 predicted proteins | sample HID1972K_E1MG_FD_108232 | JGI IMG/M metagenome (GOLD analysis project Ga0160444, IMG submission 108232) | Enriched pill bug-associated microbial communities from UW Madison campus, WI, USA - HID1972K_E1 MG | ecosystem: Host-associated > Arthropoda: Insects > Digestive system > Unclassified ... | reverse complement strand
CGAGCGCCGCGGTTGGCCACCAGGATCTTCTTAAACATTGCGCCCTCCGCGGCTCGATCGCCCGCACGCTTCGCGTGCCAGTGCGATGTGCCGGCCTTCGGCCGTCCGCGCCAAGGCGCGAGCACCGCGGTTGGCCACAAGAATCTTCTTGAACATTCAGCAGCTCACTCGATGACGAACAGCGGCTGGCCGTACTCGACCGCCTGGCCGTTCTCGCCGAGGATCTGCACGATGGTGCCGCTCTTGTCGGCCTCGATCTCGTTGAGGATCTTCATGGCCTCGATGATGCAGATGGTGTCGCCTTCCTTGACCTGGCTGCCAACTTCCACGAAGGCCGGGGCGCCCGGGCTGGAGGCGCGGTAGAAGGTGCCCACCATCGGCGACTTGACCACGTGGCCGGCCGGGGCCGCCGGTGCTTCCGCGGCCGGTGCGGCAGCCGCCGGTGCGGCCGATGCGGCGGGCGCAGCGATGGCCGGCGCCGCAGGCAAGGTCTGCACGTACTGCACCGGCGCCGGTCCGCCGCCCTTGACGATGCGGACCTTGCCTTCGGTTTCGGTGATCTCCAGCTCGGAAATATTGGATTCAGACACCAGGTCGATGAGTGTCTTGAGTTTGCGAAGATCCATGATTTTTTCAGCGCCTTTGCGGCCGAATGAGGTGTAATTTGCCTGAAATTCGGCTTATTTCGGCGTTTTCACGCCAACTATCGAGAAGCCTTCGGAATTCTAACCGTGAACGATTGCACGGTTCCACGCCTGGAGGTCGGCGGGCTCGAGCTTGCCTATTTTACGTGCTGCCACGCTGCCGCCGGCATCGACCACCAGCGTGAAGGGGAGCCCCCCGCCCGGATTGCCCAGGCGCTTGACCAGATCGGTGCCCTGCAGGCCCGCCAGCCCGTTGGGAAAGGACACCGGCGTGCGTTCGAGGAAACGGCGTACGGCGCTGGGCTGATCGATGGCCAATCCGACCACTTGCCAGCCGTTCGCCGCATGATCACGGAAGAAGCGGTCGATCATCGGTAGCTCTTCCACACAGGGCGGGCACCAGGTGGCCCAGAAGTTGATCAGCAGCGGCTTGCCCCGATGGGCCTGAAGCGCGAGTTCGCCGCCCTCCGGGCGGTCGAAGCGCAGCGTCCAGAAGGCGGCATCCAGGGCGCTGTCGCCGTCGACGCGATGGCGCCACCAGGCACCGCCCACGCCTGCCGCCGCGGCGACCGCGGCCACGCCGCCATACAGCCAGGTTCGCCGGCGCGTGTTCATCAGGGGTCCTCCTCGGACTGCAGCAGCCGCCGCAGCGCCTGCGTGTCGCCGCGCGGCACGCGGCCGCGGCCATCGGGCTTGAGGGCGCCGCGCAGATCGTCGAGGTCGTAGACCAGCAGATGCACCCCGATCTCCTCGCCCAGCATGCGGCTGTGCGCATGCACGCTCAGGGCCTCGACCTGCTCGCCGTGGAAACCGGCCACCATGCGCGGCTCGTAGTCCACGTGGTGGTCGATCAGCGCGATCTCCGCCGACTTGGAGTCGTCGCAGAACAGCTGGATGTAGACGTCCGACAGCCGCGTCGCGGTGCCGTGCCAGACGGCGCCGCCGACGTGCGGGCGGAACGCCGCCATGCGCTCCATCCACTCGAGCGCCAGCAGGCGCAGCGCGTGCAGCTCCTGCGGCTGCGTGTCGGCGCAGAAGACGCGGATGTAGTCGAGCACCTCGTCCTCCACCTCCTCGTTGGAAGGCAGCGCGGAGCGGGCCGGCAGGCCGAGAACGCGCACCGCGCGGCGCTTGGCCGGGCCGTACTCCAACCCCTCCTCGACCACGAGGCGGGCGGCGGCGGCGGCGATGTCGCGCTTGGAGCTGTCCATCGGCCGATTGTGCCCGGCCGCGCGCGATCGTCGAAAGACCCGTCGCGGCTCCCTAGAATCGCCCGATGCACATTCACATCCTCGGCATCTGCGGCACCTTCATGGGTGGCCTGGCGGCGCTGGCGCGCGAAGCCGGCCACCGTGTCACGGGCTGCGATGCGGGCGTCTACCCGCCGATGAGCGACCAGTTGCGCGCGCTGGGCATCGAACTCATCGAAGGCTACGGCGCCGACCAGATGGCGCTCGCGCCCGACGCGTTCGTGATCGGCAACGTGGTCTCGCGCGCCCGCATGGCCCCCACGCTCCCCGCTTCGCGTGGTTCGCTGCCCCCCGAGGGGGCGCTCGCCGCCTTGGGGCGGCTCGGCGGCGGCTCGGTGCCCGACGGCACCCCGAAGTTCCCCTTGATGGAGGCCATCCTCGAAGCGGGTGCACCCTACACCAGCGGGCCGCAGTGGCTGGCCGAGCACGTGCTGCAGGGCCGCCACGTGCTGGCCGTGGCTGGCACGCACGGCAAGACGACGACCACCTCGATGCTGGCCTGGGTGCTCGAATGCGCCGGACGGCAGCCGGGCTTCCTGGTGGGTGGCGTGCCCCTGGATTTCGGCGTCTCGGCACGGCTCGGCCAAGGCAGGGAATTCGTCATCGAGGCCGACGAGTACGACACCGCCTTCTTCGACAAGCGCAGCAAGTTCGTCCACTACCGCCCGCGCACCGCGATCCTCAACAACCTCGAGTTCGACCACGCCGACATCTTCGACGACCTCGCGGCCATCGAGCGGCAGTTCCATCACCTGGTGCGCACCGTGCCGGGCAGCGGCCGCGTGGTCGTCCATGCCGGCGAGGACAGCCTGCAGCGCGTGCTGGCGCAGGGCTGCTGGAGCGAGGTCGCGCGCTTCGGCGCGCCGCAGGCCGAATGGGCCGCCGAAGGCAGCCACGCCGCCTTCGACGTGCTGCACCGCGGCCGCCCCGCCGGCCGCGTGGAATGGGCGCTGTCCGGCGAGCACAACCGCATGAACGCCCTGGCCGCCATCGCCGCCGCCGAGCACGTGGGCGTGGCGCCGGCCGAGGCGGCGGCGGCGCTGGGGCGCTTTCGCAACGTGCGGCGCCGGATGGAGCTGCGCGGCACGGTCCGGCGCCCGGGCGGCGCGATCACCGTGTACGACGATTTCGCCCACCATCCCACCGCCATCCGCACCACGCTCGACGGCCTGCGGCGCACGCTGGCCGCCGGCGAGCGCATCCTGGCCGTGTTCGAGCCGCGCAGCAACACGATGAAGCTCGGCACCATGGCCGCGCAGTTGCCCTGGAGCCTGGAGGCGGCCGACCTGGCCTTCTGCCACACCGCCGGCCTCGAATGGGACGCGGTCGCCGCCCTGGCGCCGATGGGCGAGCGGGCCCGCACGGCGAATGCCGTCGAGCCGCTGGTGGCCCAGGTCGCGGCGGCGGCACGCGCCGGCGACCACATCGTGTGCATGAGCAACGGCGGCTTCGGCGGCGTGCACGAGAAGCTGCTGGCCACCCTCCAGGCGAAAGGCTGAACCATGACCACCCGCGCCCGGCAGCTCATCGAGGCGCTGCACCTGCAGCCGCATCCGGAGGGCGGCTGGTACGCCGAGGTGTTCCGCTCGGGCACGCGCATGCAGCCACCTGATGGGCGCGCGCCGCGCGATGCGCTCACCAGCATCTACTTCCTGCTCGAGGCCGGCCGGCATTCGCGCTGGCACCGCGTGCTCTCGGACGAGCTGTGGGTGCACCTGGAAGGCGTGCCGCTGGCGCTGTGGACCTGCGACGCCGGCCTGCGCACCGCGCCCTCGCACGTGCGGCTCGGGCCGGTGGACGCGCACGGCACGCGGCCCCAGCATGCCGTGCTCGCCGGCCAGTGGCAGGCCGCGCAGCCCGTGCAGGCGCACAGCAGCGGCGACTACGCGCTGGTGGCCTGCGCGGTCGCGCCGGGCTTCGACTTCGCCGACTTCGCGCTGATGGACCCGGCCGGCGACGAGGCGGCGGCGATGCGCCACCACTGGCCGACGCTCGCCGCGCTGATCTGAGCCTCAGCCGCGGCGCTGCTTGACGGCCTGAGAGAGCACGTCCAGCACGCCCACCGAATCGTCCCAGCCCAGGCAGGCGTCGGTGATGCTCTTGCCGTACTCGAGTGCGCCGATGGTGTCCTTGCCCGGCGTGAACTTCTGCGCGCCGGCCTGCAGGTGGCTTTCCACCATCACGCCGAACACGCTGCGGCTGCCACCGGCGATCTGCGCCGCGATGTCGCGCGCCACGTCCACCTGCTTGTGGTGCTGCTTGCTGCTGTTGGCGTGGCTGCAGTCGACCATCAGCGTGGGCGTGAGCCTGGCGGCCTCCAGGTCGCGGCAGGCCGCGGCCACACTCTCGGCGTCGTAGTTCGGCGCCTTGCCGCCGCGCAGGATCACGTGGCAGTCCCTGTTGCCGTTAGTCTGCACGATCGCGACCTGGCCGTTCTTGTGTACCGACAGGAAGTGGTGGCCGCGCGCCGCGGCCTGAATGGCGTCGGTGGCGATGCGGATGTTGCCGTCGGTGCCGTTCTTGAAGCCGATCGGCGCCGACAGGCCCGAGGCCAGTTCGCGGTGCACCTGGCTTTCGGTGGTGCGCGCGCCGATCGCGCCCCAGGCGATCAGGTCGCCGATGTACTGCGGCGAGATCACGTCCAGGAACTCGCTGCCCGCCGGCAGGCCCATCCGGTTGATGTCGATCAAGAGCTGGCGCGCGATGCGCAGGCCTTCGTCGATGCGGAAGCTCTCGTCCAGGTAGGGATCGTTGATCAGCCCCTTCCAGCCCACCGTGGTGCGCGGCTTCTCGAAGTACACGCGCATCACGATCTCCAGCGTGTCGGCGTACTTGGCGCGCTCGGCCTTCAGGCGCCGCGCGTACTCCAGCGCGGCGGCGGGGTCGTGGATCGAGCACGGCCCCATCACCACCAGCAGCCGGTCGTCCTTGCGCGCCATGATGTTGTGGATGGCGCGGCGGGTGCCGGTGATCAGCGACTCGACCGGCGTGCCGCGGATCGGGAAGAAGCGGATGAGATGTTCGGGCGGAGGCAGCACGTTGATGTCCTTGATGCGTTCGTCGTCGGTCTGGCTGGTTTTCTCGACGTTCGCGTACCAGGTGTCGCTGGCCGGGGCGGTTTTCGTGCTCATTCGCGCTGTCCTTCTCTCGGTGCTTGGATTCGTCGGGGCAAGAAAAAACCGCCGGGCTTGAGGCACCGGCGGTTCTGGGAGGTTGTCTGTCGTCTGCTTGCTTTACGCGCGCGCCTCTCGTCCGCCGGAAACCGGGAACCAAAAGTAGGCAAAGTAAAAGGCGCGAAGGGCGGACATGGAGTGGGAATGTAGCACAGCTGCGACGGAACGGATCGACACGTTGTATTTATGCGGTGCCGCCCACGGTCAGGCCGTCGATGCGCAGCGTCGGCTGCCCCACGCCCACCGGCACGCTCTGGCCTTCCTTGCCGCAGGTGCCCACGCCGGAGTCCAGCGCCATGTCGTTGCCGATCATGCTCACGCGGGTCAGCGCATCGGGGCCGTTGCCCACCAGGGTCGCGCCCTTCACCGGGTACTGGATCTTCCCCTTCTCGACCCAGTAGGCCTCGCTGGCCGAGAACACGAACTTGCCGCTGGTGATGTCGACCTGCCCGCCGCCGAAGTTGACCGCGTACAGGCCCTTGTCGATGCCGGCGACGATCTCCTGCGGGTCCTTGTCGCCGCCGAGCATGTAGGTGTTGGTCATGCGCGGCATCGGCACGTGGGCGTAGCTCTCGCGCCGACCGTTGCCGGTGGGGCGCACCTTCATGAGCCGGGCGTTGAGCGAATCCTGGATGTAGCCCTTGAGGATGCCGTCCTCGATCAGCACGTTGCGCTGGCTCGCATGGCCCTCGTCGTCCACGTTCAGGGAGCCGCGGCGGTCGGCGATGGTGCCGTCGTCCAGCACCGTCACGCCCTTCGCGGCCACGCGCTGGCCGATGCGGCCCGAGAAGGCGCTGGAGCCCTTGCGGTTGAAGTCGCCCTCCAGCCCGTGGCCGATGGCCTCGTGCAGCAGGATGCCGGGCCAGCCGGGGCCGAGCACCACGGTCATCTCGCCGGCCGGCGCGGGGCGCGACTCGAGGTTGGTCAGCGCCGAGTTCACCGCCTGGTCGACGTACTGCGCGATCTGCGCGTCGCTGAAGTAGGCCAGGCCGAAGCGCCCGCCGCCGCCGCCCGAGCCGATCTCGCGCCGGCCGTTCTGCTCGGCGATCACGGTGACCGACAGGCGCACCAGCGGCCGCACGTCGGCGGCCAGGGTGCCGTCGGCGCGCGCGACGAGCACCACGTCGTACTCGCTGGCCAGGCCGGCCATCACCTGCGCCACGCGCGGGTCGCGCCCGCGCGCCAGGCGCTCGACCTTGCCGAGCAGCTCCACCTTGGCGGTGCTGTCCAGCGAGGCGATGGGGTCGATGCCCTCGTACAGCGAGCGGCTGGGCGCGACCTTGCGGGCCGCGGCCTTCACCCGCGCGCTGCGGCCGGCGGCCGAGATCGCCCGCACGGTGCGCGCGGCATCGAGCAGCGAGGCCTCGGAGATGTCGTCGGAATAGGCGAAGGCCGTCTTCTCGCCGCTCACGGCGCGCACGCCCACGCCCTGGTCGATGCTGAAGCTGCCGGTCTTGACGATGCCCTCCTCCAGGCTCCAGCCCTCGCTGCGCGTGTACTGGAAGTACAGGTCGGCGTCGTCGACCCGGTGGGCCCGGATCTCGGCCAGCGCCTTGGCCAGGTGCGATTCGTCCAGGCCGAAGGGCGCGAGCAGGAGCTGCTGCGCCGTGGCCAGGCGCTCGATGGTGGGTTCGCGGGAGATCATTGGCGGATTATTGCTCGCCCCCAGGCTGCACGGCACTGCGTGTCCGCTTCGCCAACCCCCGACCGGGGGCAATGCCAGCGGCTCGGCGAAGCCGGTTCCGCGGCATTCCGCGCATGGCGCGCCCTGTTTCAGGGCTGTGCGCGGGTCAGCGGACTGCGTCGGCGATGGCCTGGAAGGCGCGCATGTGCAAGGGATGCGCCGGCCCGTTGGCCGCCACGGGCGAGGAGCCCAGGCGCACGATCACCACCTCGGCCGCCGGGTTGATGTGGATGTACTGCCCGTGGATGCCCGAGGCCTCGTAGGCGCCGTCGGCGTTGTGCACGATCCACCACTGATGGCGGTAGGAGTAGCCGGCGCGCGCCGGCTGGTTGCCGGCCTTGAACTTCTCGCGGTCGCCGCCGGCGCGGATCATGTCCACGGCGCCCTTGGCCAGCAGTTCCTGTCGGCCGAACAGGCCGCCCGTGCGCCCCTCGTTGCGCAGCAGCTCCCCGAAACGCGCCAGGTCGCGCGCGGTGGCGTTGAAGCCCGAGCCCATCGACTCGAAGCCCAGCCGGTCGATGTTGATGGAGGCGTCGTTCTCGGCGCCCATGCGCGACCAGATGCGCTCGCTCAGGTTCTGCGAGAAGGGCTTGTCGGTCACCCGGTGCACCAGCCAGCCGACGATCTCCGAGTGCACCGTCTTGTAGGCGAAGCCGGCGCCGTGCTCGCCCTCCTTCTTCAGCGTCTTCAGGAAGGCGATGGTGTCGCGCGGGCCGTTCCAGGTCGGCGGCATGGGCACCAGGCCGGAGGCGATCGCGTACTGGATCACCTCCGAGCCGGGGTCGGCGTAGTCCTCGCGGAAGCGCACACCGGCGGTCATGTCCAGGGTCTGCTGCACGGTCGCGTCTTCCCAGGCGGTGCCGGCCAGCTCGGGCAGGTACTGCGACACGCGCGCCGCCGGGTCGAGCTTGCCTTCGGCGATGAGCTGCGAGGCCAGCACGCCGGTGAGCGACTTGGTGACCGAGAACACCGCGTGCAGGGTGTTCGGCGTCATGCCGGCCCAGTAGCGCTCCAGCACCACGCGGCCCTTGTGCAGCACGACGATGGCGTCGGTGTAGGTGCGCTCGGCGTAGGCCTCCAGGTCCAGCCGCCCGCCCTGCGGATCGTCGAAGGCGAAGCCCGACCAGTCGCGCTCGGCGCGCGGCAGCTCGGCCGCCGCGCCGCTGCCGCGCCACACGTTGCGGCTGGGCACCAGCTCGCGCATGTGCTGCAGCGTCCAGCGCAGGTTGGGGAACTGGCCGCCGTTCTGGAAGGTGATCTGCCTGTCGGCCGGCGGCGGCGAACCCTGCATCAGGCCGAGGCGGACCGGGTCGCTCTCGGTGGCCGAGAGCACGCGCGGCGGGGGTGTCTGCGCCACGCTCAGGGTCCCGAAGGCCGCGAGCGCCGCCGCAGCGGCGGCGCGGACGATGGAAAAGGCCGGCATGGTGTCTCCTTGGGATGTCGAACGGCCGCGCATTGGAGCCCGCCCGCCGCTGCGGCGCTATCGCCCGGGTGACAGGCGCGCCGCGTCACGTCTGCAGCAGGCGCTTGCTGCGCGCGATCGACATCAGGATGCCCAGGGCCAGCCCCAGCGTGACCATGGCGGTGCCGCCGTAGCTGATGAAGGGCAGCGGCACGCCGACCACGGGCAGGATGCCGCTGACCATGCCCATGTTCACGAAGGCGTAGGTGAAGAAGATCATCGACACGCTGCCGGCCAGCAGGCGCGAGAACAGCGTCGGCGCCTCCAGCGCGATCGCCAGGCCGCGGAAGATCAGGAAGATGAAGGCGGCGATCAGGAACAGGTTGCCGGCCAGGCCGAATTCCTCGGAGTAGGCGGCGAAGATGAAGTCGGTGGTGCGCTCGGGGATGAACTCCAGGTGCGTCTGCGTGCCCTGCATGAAGCCCTTGCCGCCCAGGCCGCCCGAGCCGATGGCGATCATGCCCTGGATGATGTGGAAGCCCTTGCCCAGCGGGTCCTTGGTCGGGTCCAGCAGCGTGCACACGCGCTGCTTCTGGTAGTCGTGCAGCACGCGCCAGTCCACCCCGTCGACGCACAGATGCGGCTCGAAGGCGATGACCAGCGTGACGACGAGGGCCCCCAGGGCCACCGGCGGGACGATCAGCTTCCAGCTCAGCCCGGCGAAGAAGATCACCGACAGCCCGGCCGCGCACACCAGCAGCGAGGTGCCCAGGTCGGGCTGGCGCATGATCAGCCCGACCGGCAGCAGCAGCAGCACCCCGGCGGCGGCGAAGTCGAGCGGGCGCAACTGGCCCTCGCGGCGCTGGAACCACCAGGCCAGCATCAGCGGGGTGGCGATCTTCAGCAGCTCGCTGGGCTGGATCACCATGCCGACGTTGATCCAGCGCGTGGCGCCCTTCTTGGTGATGCCGAAGAGCTCCACCGCGATCAGCAGCGCGATGCCGACCACGTACAGCGGCACCGCCAGGCTCATCAGCCGCTGCGGCGGGATCTGCGCCACCACGAACAGGATGAAGCCGGCCAGCAGCATGTTGCGGCCATGGTCCATGAAGCGGGTGCCGTGGTCGAAACCCGACGAGTACATCGTCAACAGGCCGGCGCAGCCGAGCAGGAAGACCGCGAACGCGAGAAAGCCGTCGAACCCCTGGAAGATGGGCAGCACGCGCCGCACGAGAGAGGGTTGGTTGAACACGGCCGACATGGGGGCGGATTATCTGCGCCGCCGCCACAGCAGCGCCGCTGTCGGGCAATTGCGTACACGCGAACGCGCCGCTCTCGTGCAAGAATTCGTAGCGCGCAGTAAGTAAAAACGTTTCACACACAAAACGCGTCCCGGGAGGCGCCGCCCGCATGAGTCTGTCAGCCACCACCCATCTGCTCTATCTGCATGGCTTCCGTTCCTCACCCCGATCCGCCAAGGCGCAGGCCATGGGCCGGCGGGTGGCCGACGCCCATCCGGCGGTGCACTGGTGGTGCCCGCAGCTGCCGCCCTCGCCGCGCGACGCCATGGACATGGTCATGCGCGGCATCGCCGCCTGGCCGCGCGACGCGATGGCCGTGGTCGGCTCCTCGCTGGGCGGCTTCTACGCGACCTACGTCGCCGCGATGACGCGCTGCCGCGCCGTGCTGCTCAATCCGGCGGTCCACCCGGCGCGCGACCTGGGGCGGCACATCGGGCTGCAGACCTTCTGGCACGAGCCCGGGGCCCAGTTCCACTTCCGCCCCGAGTTCATCGGCCAGTTCGCCGCGCTGGAAGTCGGCCCGCTGCCGCGGCCGGAGCGCTGCCTGGCGATCATCGCCAAGGGCGACGAGGTGCTCGACTGGCGCGAGATGTCCGCCCGCTACGCCGGCTGCCGCATCAAGCTGCTGGAGGGCGGGGACCATGCGCTGTCGGACTTCGAGCAGGCGCACCTGGACGAGGTGACGGCCTTCCTCGATCTGGCCTGAGGACGCGTGCGGGGCCCGACCCGCATGGGACAATCGGGCGATGTTTGTATTGTTCGAAGAAGCCGGCAAGTACCTCGGCGGCCGCGTGCTCTCCGAGGCCGAGGCCTCGGCGCAGGTCGAGCTGGAGACCGGCAAGCGGGTGAAGGTCAAGACCGCCCACATCGTGATGCGCTTCGACAAGCCCGCCCCCGCCGCGCTGATCGGCGAGGCGCGTGAACTCGCCGCCTCGATCGACCTCGACCTGGCCTGGGAATTCGCCCCCGAGGGGGAGTTCGGCTTCGGCGAGCTGGCGGCCGAGTATTTCAGCGGCACGCCGTCCATCGCCCAGCAGGCGGGGGCGCTGTACGCGCTGTTCGAGGCGCCGCACTACTTCCGGCGCGCCGGCAAGGGGCGCTTCCGCAAGGCGCCGGCCGAGATCGTCCAGCAGGCGCTGGCCGCGATCGAGAAGAAGAAGGCGGTACAGGCGCAGATCGCCGAATGGGCGGCCGACCTGGCCGAGGGCCGGTGCCCGGCGCCGATCCGCGAGCAGCTCTACCGGATCCTCTTCAAGCCCGACAAGAACGCGCCCGAGTACAAGGCGGTGGTCGAGGCGGCGCGGGCCACGCAGCGCTCGCCGCTCGCGCTGCTGGAGCGCGCCGGCGCGATCGAATCGGCCTACGAATTCCACTGGCGCCGCTTCCTGTTCGAGAACTTTCCCAAGGGCACGGGCTTTCCGGCCGTGGCGGCACCGGCGGTCGACGAGCCGCTGCCGCTGGCCGAGGGCGTGGCGGCCTTCTCGATCGACGACTCGCAGACCACCGAGATCGACGACGCGCTGTCGGTGCAGGGTCTCGGGCAGGGCACGGTCACCGTGGGCATCCACATCGCCGCGCCGGGCCTGGCCCTGGCGCCGGGCAGCGCACTCGACCAGGTGGCGCGCGCGCGCATGTCCACCGTCTACATGCCGGGCCACAAGATCACCATGCTGCCCGACGCGGTGGTCGACGCCTACACGCTCGACGAGGGCGGCGAGCGGCCGGCGGTGTCGCTGTATGCGCGCTTCGACGAGGCCACGCTGGCGCTGCTGGGCACCGAGACCCGGCTCGAGCGGGTGCCGGTGGTGGCCAACCTGCGGCACGACCGGCTCGACGACGTGCTCACGCAGGCCTGGCTGGAAGGCGACGGCGGCAACGGCGCGCCCGAGGCGGTGCAGCAGCTGCACGCCCCGCTGGCCTTCCTGCATCGCCTCGCCCTGCACCTGAAGGCGCAGCGCGAGGTGGTTCGCGGCAAGCCCGAGAACTTCAACCGTCCCGACTACAACTTCCGGCTCGTCCGCGAGGCCGCGGACGGCGCCGAGCCCACCGGGCGCGAGCGCGTCGAGATCACGACCCGCCGGCGCGGCGCGCCGCTGGACCTGATCGTCTCGGAGGCCATGATCCTGGCCAACAGCAGCTGGGGCAGCTGGCTGGCCGAGCTCGGCGTGCCGGCCCTGTACCGCAGCCAGGCCAGCCTGGCGCCGGGCATCAAGGTGCGCATGGGCACCAAGGCGCTGCCGCACGCGGGCCTGGGCGTCAAGAGCTACGCCTGGAGCACTTCGCCGCTGCGCCGCTACACCGACCTGGTGAACCAGTGGCAGATCATCGCCGCCGCGCGCCACGGCCGCACCGCGGCGCTGGCCGCGCCGTTCAAGCCCAAGGACGCGGAGCTGTTCTCCATCCTTTCGGGCTTCGATGCCGCCTACAGCGCCTACAACGCCTACCAGGGCGGCATGGAGCGCTTCTGGACCCTGCGCCACCTGCAGCAGGAAGGCATCACCGAGCTGGAGGCCACGCTGATCAAGGACCAGCCGCCGATGGTGCTGGCGCGCGCCGATGCGCTGCCGCTGGTGTTCCCGGTGCTCGGCGCGCAGGGCCTGGCGCGCGGCGCGCGCGTGCGGGTGAGGCTGGGCGAGATCGACGAGATCGCGCTCGACGTGAGCGGCACGGTGGTCGAACGGCTGGACGCGGCGGCCGATGCCGCCACCGAGGCCGAGGACGACGAGGAGCCGGCCGCCGGCCCGCTGGCCATCGCGGTCGATCTCTCCGACACCGAACCCAGCGAGGCCGCCGAGAATTCACCCGCATGAACCTCAAGGATCTGAGCACGCTGCAGATCGCGCTGGGCCTGTCGGTCCTAGCGCACGTGGCACTGCTCGCGATCCGGTTCGCCGATCCGGCGGCGTTCGACCGGATGTTCCAGGAGACGCCGCTGGAGGTGATCCTGGTCAACGCCAAGTCCAGGGAGCCGCCGCCCGAGAAGGCCACCGCCGTCGCGCAGACATCGCTGGCCGGCGGCGGCGATCTCGACCGGGGCCGGGCCACCAGCCCGCTGCCGCCCTCGAGCTTCACCGCCATCGGCGATTCGGCCGAAGAGGCGCAGCGCCGCATCGACGCCATGCAGGAGCAGCAGATGCTGCTGCTGGCACGGCTGCGCGAGCAGCTCGCGGCCCTGCCGCTGCCCGACCCGCGCACGCCGGGCACGCCTTCCGAGGCCGACGCGCAGGAAGAAAAGCGCCGCCAGCTGCTGGAGCTGCTCGCGCAGATCGAGCGCCGGGTCAACGAGGAGAACGCGCGGCCCAAGAAGCGCTACATCAGCCCGTCGACGCGCGAAGCCGCCTACGCGGTGTACGTCGACGCGCTGCGCCGGCGCATCGAGGCGCGCGGCACCGCGCATTTCCCGCAGGCCGGCGGGCGCAAGCTCTATGGCGAGCTCACCATGCTCATCACCGTCAACTTCGACGGCAGCCTGCTGACCACCGAGATCGTCGAGAGCTCGGGCCATCCGCAGCTCGACCGCCAGGCCCAGGCGATCGTGCGCAGCATCGGCGGCTTCGGCCGCTTCACCGACGCGATGCGGCGCCAGGCCGATCAGATCGTGCTGCCCTCGCGCTTCAAGTTCACCCGCGACGACACGCTGGAAACCCAGCTCTCGGCGCCCTGACCTTCCGAATCATCCGACCATGGATCTCTACTGCGTGATGGGCAACCCGGTCGAGCACAGCCGCTCGCCGTGGATCCATGCCCGCTTCGCCGAGCTGACAGGCCAGCGCCTGGCCTACGAGCGGCGCCTGCTGCCCGTGGGCGCCTTCGCGCAGGGCGTCGACGACTTCCGGCGCGAGGCCGCCGCGCGCGGCGACGCGGCGCGCGGCTGCAACGTGACCGTGCCCTTCAAGTTCGACGCCGCCGCGATCGCGCAGCACACCAGCGCGCGCGCCGCGCTGGCGCAGGCCGTCAACACGCTGCGCTTCGAGGACGATGGCATCCACGCCGACAACACCGACGGCGCCGGCCTGGTGCGCGACATCGAACGCAATGCCCAAGTGCCGCTGGCAGGCCGCGAGGTGCTGCTGCTGGGCGCGGGCGGCGCGGCGGCCGGCGTGCTCGGCCCGCTGCTCGAGGCCGGCGTCGCGCGGCTGGCGGTCGCCAACCGCACCGAGCGCAGGGCCGTCGCGCTGGTGCAGCGCCATGCGGCCCTGGCCCTGCGCCAGGGTGCCGCGCTCGAGGCCTGGGCGCAGGACGCGGTGCCCGGCGCCTTCGACGTGGTCGTCAACGCCACCGCCTCCAGTCTGGCCGGCGATGCGGTCCCCGTGGCCGCGCGGGTGCTGCGCGAAGGCGCGCTCGCCATCGACATGATGTACGGGCCGGCGGCCGCCGGCTTCATGGCCTGGGCGCAGGCGCACGGCGCGGTGCCGCGCGACGGCCTGGGCATGCTGGTCGAGCAGGCGGCCGAGTCCTTCGCGATCTGGCGCGGCGTGCAGCCGCCCTCGGCCCAGGTCCTGGCCGAACTGCGCGCGCGGCTGGCGAGCGCATGAGGCCGCTGCTGCGCTGGATCGGCTGCCTGCTGATGGCGGGCGTGGCGCTCCAGCTCTACTTCATCGTGCGCATCGCCGCCATGGCGGCGATCGATCCGCAGTCCACGACCTTCCAGCGCAGCGAGGCGTGGCAGATCGCCACGCAGCGCAACGGCGAGCGCGCTTGGCGCCAGGCCTGGGTGCCCTACGCGCAGATCGCCGACACGCTCAAGCGCGCCGTGATCGCCAGCGAGGACGCCGACTTCGTGGACCACAAGGGCGTCGAGTGGGAAGCCATCCAGCGCGCGCGCCAGCGCAATGCCCAGGCCGAGGAACTGGCCGCCAGGCGCGCGGCCCGCGCCATCGCCCGCGGCAAGCCGGTGCGGCCGGTGCAACTGCGCGGCGGCTCCACCATCACGCAGCAGCTCGCGAAGAACCTGCTGCTCTCGGGCGAGCGGACCCTGCTGCGCAAGGGGCAGGAGCTGGTGCTGGCCACCGCGCTCGAGCTGCTGCTGGACAAGCAGCGCATCCTGGAGATCTACCTCAACAACGTGGAATGGGGCGAAGGCCTCTTCGGCGCCGAGGCGGCGGCGCAGTACTACTTCCGAAAGCCGGCGGCACGCCTGAGCGCCCACGAGGCCGCGCGCCTGGCGGTGATGCTGCCCAGCCCGAAATCCTTCGAGCGCCGGCCCGGCTCGGCCTACCTGAACAGCCGCACCGCCACCATCGTGGCGCGCATGGGCGCGGTCACGCTGCCCTGAACCCGGCGCTCCGTATCATCTGCCCATGCTTGCCAAGCTGACAGGATGGGTTCTGCTGGGCCTGGTGCGCCTGCTCACCGGCGCCCAGGCGCGCTGGGTCGGCTGCCCGCCCAAGGCCGAACAGCGCATCTACTTCGCCAACCATCAGAGCCACCTCGACCTGGTGATGATCTGGGCCGCGCTGCCCGAGGAGCTGCGCAGCATCACGCGGCCGATCGCGGCGCGCGACTACTGGGCCAACACGCCGGTCAAGCGCTGGATCACGACCGAGCTGTTCAACGCGATCTACGTCGAGCGCGGCGGCACGCCGGCGCCGGCCGCCGAGGGCGCGCCGCCGCCCGACCCGCTGGCGCCGCTGCAGCCGCTGATCGAGGCGCTGAGAAGCGGCGACTCGATCATCATCTTTCCCGAAGGCACGCGCGGCCACACGGGCGAGCCGCAGAAGTTCAAGTCGGGCCTGTACACGCTGGCGCAGATGTTCCCCGAGGCGGTGCTGGTGCCGGCCTGGATCGACAACGTGCAGCGCGTGATGCCCAAGGGCGAGGTGGTGCCGGTGCCGATCCTGTGCTCCGTCACCTTCGGCGCGCCGGTGTGCGTCGGGGACGGCGAGGCGCGCCGCCCCTTTCTCGACCGTGCGCGCGAAGCGGTGATCGCGCTGAGGGATGCATGAACGCCTTCCTGCGCAGCCTCAGCCCCACGCAGCAGATCGCCACGCTGTTCCTGGTCGTCTTCGGCCTGCTGGTCGTGGTGAGCGCCGCGACCTTCCTGCTCGGCCTGCGCGAGCGCCGCAACCCGGTGCACGACGCGCGCTGGCAGGAGGAGCTGCGGCATTTCCGCGAGCTGCTGCAGGTGACCTGGATCATGGCGCTGGTCTTCTGGATCGGCTGGGCGCTGGGCGAGACCGCGGCCACGCTGCTGTTCGCGCTGATCGCCTTCCTGGCGCTGCGCGAGTTCATCACGCTGTCGCCCACGCGCCGCGGCGACCACCGCAGCCTGATCCTGGCCTTCTTCGCGGTGCTGCCGATCCAGTTCATCCTGGTGGGCACGGCGCGCTTCGACCTGTTCACGGTGTTCATCCCGGTGTACGTGTTCTTCGCGATCCCGGTGGCCAGCGCGCTGGCCGACGACCCGAGCCACTTCCTGGAGCGCAACGCCAAGCTGCAGTGGGGCATCATGGTCTGCGTCTACGGCCTGAGCCACGTGCCGGCGCTGCTGCTGCTGTCCTTCCCCGGCTACGAGGGCAAGAGCGCGTTCCTGGTGTTCTTCCTCGTCGTCGTGGTGCAGACCTGCATGCTGGTGCAGCACCTGATCAACCGCCGCATCGAGCGCAAGCCCTTCGCGCCGAACATCAGCCGCAGCTTCAACTGGGCGAGCTGGGGCGCGGGCATGGGCATCGCGAGCGGGGTGGGCGCGCTGCTGTCCTTCATCACGCCTTTCCGCTTCGGCCAGGCCCTGGCGATGGCACTGGTGGCCTGCATCGCCGGCTCGATGGGCCACCTGGTGATGAAGGCGCTCAAGCGCGACCGCGGCATTCCCCACTGGGGCCGCAAGGGCGTGGGCGTGACCGGCGCCAACGGCCTGCTCGACCGCGTCGACGCGCTGTGCTTCGCGGCGCCGATCTTCTTTCACTCCGTACGCTGGTACTACGGCGTATGAGGACCACCCCCAGCCTCGCCCACTGCGTGTGGCTCGGACACCCCCTCGAGGGGGCACTCCCAGCGGCCCGGCAAAGCCGGTTCCGCGGGTGTTTCCGAACGGGTTTCGCTGCGCTTTCTCTTGAAAGCGTGAGGTGGCCCTGATGCGCATCCTGGGTATCGACCCCGGCCTGCAGACCACCGGCTTCGGCGTGGTGGACGTGGACGGCCATGCGCTGCGCTATGTGGCCAGCGGCACGATCAGCACCAAGCACCTCGCGCGCGGCGAGCTGCCGGCGCGGCTGAAAGTGCTGTTCGACGGCATCGGCGAGATTGCCGAGCGCTACCGGCCCGACGCAGCGGCGGTGGAAATCGTGTTCGTCAACGTGAACCCGCAGTCCACGCTGCTGCTGGGCCAGGCGCGCGGCGCCTGCCTGACGGCGCTGGTGGCCAACCACCTGTCGGTGGCCGAGTACACCGCGCTGCAGATGAAGCAGGCCGTGGCCGGCCACGGCAAGGCGGCCAAGGCGCAGGTGCAGGAGATGGTGCGGCGCCTGCTCCAGTTGCCCGGCGTGCCGGGCAGCGACGCGGCCGACGCGCTGGGGCTGGCGATCACGCACGCGCAGGTGGGCCGCTCGATGGCGCGGCTGGCCGAGGCGGCCACGCTGTCGCGGCGCCCGAGCGGGATGTACCGGCAGGGCCGCACCCGCTGAACGCGGCGGCTACAGCACCCGCTCGGCGATCAGCACGGCGAAGAAGCCCAGTGCCGCCAGCAGGGTCCACTTGAGCACGATCCAGCCCAGGCGCCGGTATCTCAGCTGCCCGGTGCCGGCATAGAAGGCGAAACACACGCCGGCCACCAGCAGCGCCATGAGGATGGCCCAGCGGAACAGCAGCATCGGCCTACCAGGCGCGCGCGACCTCGACGAAGCCGCGCGGCGCGCGCTTCTCGTCCGCGAAGGTCACGATCTCGTAGGCGTCGGCATGCGCCAGCAGCTCGCGCAGCAGCCGGTTGTTCAGGGCATGGCCCGAGCGGAAGGCTGTGTAGGCGGCCAGCAGCGGCTTGCCGACGATGTACAGGTCGCCCATCGCGTCCAGGATCTTGTGCTTGACGAACTCGTCGTCGTAGCGCAGCCCGCCCGCATTGAGCACCTTGGTGTCGTCCATCACGATCGCGTTGTCCAGCCCGCCGCCCAGCGCCAGGCCCTTGGAGCGCATGTACTCGACCTCCTTGGTGAAGCCGAAGGTGCGCGCGCGCGCGATGTCGCGGCTGTAGGAGCCGCTGCCGAAGTCGAACTCGAAGCGCTGGCCGGTGGAATCGACCACGCGGTGGTCGAAGTCGATCTCGAAGCTCAGCTTGTAGCCGTGGTAGGGCTCCAGGCGCGCCCACTTTAGCGCATCGCCCTCGCCTTCGCGCACCTCGACCGGCCGCAGCACCCGGATGAAGCGCCGCGGCGCCTTCTGCAGCTCGATGCCCGCGCTCTGCAGCAGGAACACGAAGGACGAGGCCGAGCCGTCGAGGATCGGCACCTCGTCGGCGGTGATGTCGATGTACAGGTTGTCGATGCCCAGGCCCGCGCAAGCGGACATGAGATGTTCCACCGTCTGCACCTTGGCGCCGCCGCGCGACACGGTGGACGCCAGGCGCGTGTCGGTCACCGCCTCGGCGTTCATCGGGATGTCCACCGGCTCGGGCAGGTCCACGCGGCGGAACACGATCCCCGTGTCCGCCGGCGCCGGGCGCAGGGTGAGCTCCACGCGCTGCCCGCTGTGCAGCCCCACGCCCACGGCGCGGGTCAGTGACTTGAGGGTTCGTTGTTGCAGCACACCCGGGATTTTAGGTGCCGCAGCCCCGCCCCGGGCCATGGCCCTTCTTATGGCCGCGATAGCCATGGTATGGAAATCAGCGCACGGCGATTGATGGTGCAGAAAGCGTGGCGAGCAGCCCGAGGTCGCGCCGAGGCGCGCAGCCGTACTTCGGTACGGCGAGCACCACAGGCGCGAGATCGGGTTGCGCAGCAGCTTTATGCGCCCCGGCCGCCGCCGGGCCGCCCCAAGGCGGCCGAGCCTCCCCCTCGGGGGGTGGAGTTACACGCGCGCAGCGCGTGAAAAGCCGGGGGGCCAAGTTCAATCAGCTTGGCGGCGGAGGAAGGCGGGGATCTCGAAGTCGTCCATGCCCCCCGACGACAGCGCATCCACCTTGGCCGCGGCCATGGTCCGGTTGGTGCGCCACACGCTGGGCACGGCCATGCCGTCGTAGTTGGGCTGGCCGGCCAGCCCGGTGCCCACCGTGGGCACGCCGAAAGGCACGTTGTCGGTGCCGGTGCGGATCACCTCGAGCTGGGGCGCACCGCGGCCCATGGCCTGGCGCGACAGGCCGGTGGCCACCACGGTGACGCGCATCTCGTCGCCCAGGCTCTCGTCGTAGGCGGCGCCGTAGATCACGTGCGCGTCCGGCGAGGCATAGGCGCGGATGGTGTTCATCGCCAGCTTCGATTCGCTCAGCTTGAGCGAAGCCTTCGACGCCGTGACCAGCACCAGCACGCCCTTGGCGCCCGACAGGTCGATGCCCTCGAGCAGCGGGCAGGCCACGGCCTGCTCGGCCGCGATGCGGGCGCGGTCCGGGCCGCTGGCCGCGGCGGTGCCCATCATGGCCTTGCCCGGCTCGCCCATCACGGTGCGCACGTCCTCGAAGTCGACGTTGACGTTGCCGTACTCGTTGATGATCTCGGCGATGCCGCCGACGGCGTTCTTGAGCACGTCGTTGGCGTGGCCGAAGGCCTCTTCCTGCGTGACATCGTCGCCCAGGACGTCGAGCAGCTTCTCGTTGAGGATCACGATCAGCGAATCGACGTTGGCCTCGAGCTCGGCCAGGCCCGACTCGGCGTTGGTCATGCGCTTGCCGCCTTCCCAGTCGAAGGGCTTGGTGACCACGCCCACGGTGAGGATGCCCATCTCCTTGGCCACGCGCGCGATGACCGGCGCGGCGCCGGTGCCGGTGCCGCCGCCCATGCCGGCGGTGATGAACAGCATGTGCGCGCCGTCGATGGCGGCGCGGATGTCGTCCACCGCCACCTCCGCGGACTCGCGGCCGACGTCGGGCTTGCTGCCCGCGCCGCGGCCGGTCAGGCCGAGCTGGATCGTCTTGTGCGCGTTGCTGCGGTTGAGCGCCTGCGCATCGGTGTTGGCGCAGACGAACTCCACGCCCTGCACCTTGCGCTCGATCATGTGGGCCACGGCATTGCCGCCGCCGCCGCCGACACCGATCACCTTGATCTGCGTGCCCTGGTTGAATTCTTCGACTTCGATCATTTCGATGGCCATGATTAACTCCTTGAATCTTTGCAGTTGCCTTGTAGGGATGTATTTCGTCTCTGTCTTGCGATGAACGCGCCAGGTGCTATGACGGTGGACCCGTTCGCCGCCATCGTTCGTTGAAGTGATGGGGCGGGCTGCCTTGAGCGAAGTACGGTCGGTGGTATTTCATCTCAGAAGTTCCCCACGATGAAGTCCTTGAAACGTCCGAATGCAGTCTTTACGGACCCGTTCTTCTGCGCGACCTTGTAGCCGCGCATGCGCGCGAAGCGCGCCTCCTCGAGCAGCCCCATCACCGTGGCGGCGCGCGGCTGCGCCACCATGTCCGACAGCGCGCTCGAATACTTCGGGATGCCGCGCCGCACGGGCTTGAGGAAGATGTCCTCGCCCAGCTCGATCATCCCGGGCATCACGGCGCTGCCGCCGGTGAGCACCACGCCGGAGGACAGCACCTCCTCGTAGCCGGACTCGCGCACCACCTGCTGCACGAGCGAGAAGATCTCCTCGATGCGCGGCTCGATCACGCCCGCGAGCGCCTGCTTGCTGAGCATGCGCGGACCGCGGTCGCCCAGGCCCGGCACCTCCACCTGCGTGTCGGGGTCGGCCAGCAGCTGCTTGGCGTAGCCGTTCTCGACCTTGATGTCTTCCGCATCCTTGGTCGGCGTGCGCAGCGCCATCGCGATGTCGCTGGTGATCAGGTCGCCGGCGATCGGGATCACGGCGGTGTGGCGGATCGCGCCGTTGGTGAAGATCGCCACATCGGTGGTGCCGGCGCCGATGTCCACCAGGGCCACGCCCAGCTCGCGCTCGTCCTCGGTCAGCACCGCCTGGCTGGAGGCCAGCGGGTTGAGCATGAGCTGGTCCACCTCCAGCCCGCAGCGGCGCACGCACTTGATGATGTTCTCGGCCGCGCTCTGCGCGCCGGTGACGATGTGCACCTTCGCCTCGAGCCGCATGCCGCTCATGCCGATCGGCTCCTTCACGTCCTGGCCGTCGATCACGAACTCCTGCGGCTCCACCAGCAGCAGGCGCTGGTCGCTGGAGATGTTGATCGCGCGCGCGGTCTCCACCACGCGCGCCACGTCGGCCGGCGTGACCTCCTTGTCCTTCACCGCGACCATGCCGCTGGAGTTGATGCCGCGGATGTGGCTGCCGGTGATGCCGGTGTACACGCGGCCGATCTTGCAGTCGGCCATCAGCTCGGCTTCCTTCAGCGCCTGCTGGATGCTCTGCACGGTGGCGTCGATGTTCACCACCACGCCGCGCTTGAGGCCGTTGGACGGCGCGATGCCCAGCCCCGCGAGCTTGAGCTCGCCGTTGGGCAGCACCTCGGCGACGACCGCCATCACCTTGGCAGTACCGATGTCGAGTCCGACGACCAGGTCTTTGTAGTCTTTGGGCATGAATGTCCTCGGTGTTTCTTCTCTCTCGCTATTTCTTCCCGGCGTCGGGCACCACGGTGGTGACGCCGCGCAGCCGCAGCGCGTAGGCCTCGTTGTGGCGCAGGTCGGCGCTCTCCACCGATTCGATGCTGCGGCCGTACTGGCCCGCGACCGCGGTCACGGTGCGCAGGAAGCGCTGCGTGCGCGCCACCACCTCCTCGCCCGACCCGCGGCCCATCTCGATCACCGCGCCGGTATCGAGCGCCGCCTGCCAGCTCCCTCGGCTGGACAGCGTGAGCGTCTGGATCGTGAGGTCGTAGGGCTGGAACACGGGCACCAGCACGCGGTACATGCCCAGCACGTGGCCGGCCTGGTCCTGCGGCCCGGCAAGCCGGGGCAGGCCTTCGCCGGCCTCGGCGACGTTGGCCTCGAACACTTCGCCGTAGCTGTTGACCAGCATCGACTCCGCCTCGCTGCCCCAGTAGGCCACCGGCACGTGCTCGGTGAGGGTGGCGCGCAGCTTGTCGGGGAACTCGCGCCGCACCACGGCCTTGCGCACCCAGGGCACCGATTCGAAAGCGGCGCGCGCCGTGGCGAGGTCCACGGTGAAGAAGTTGCCGGCGAGCTTGGGCGCCACGTTGGCGCGCAGGGTGATGGCGTTGTTGTGCGTGACGTCGCCGTCCACCTTGATGCCGCCGAGCGGGAAGAAAGGCTGGCGCAGCACCCACCATGCCCCGGCCGCCAGCAGCATGAACCCGCACAACGCGAAGAGCAGCGTCGCGACGATGTTCATGAGCTTGACGTCGAAGGGCACGGGCATGCTGTCGGCCATGGCTACCGTCCTTGCGGGTGCGCCGCGGGCGGCGCCGAATCGAGCGTGGCCGAGGCCAGCACCCGCAGGCACAGGTCTTCGTAGCCGATGCCGGCCGCGCGCGCGGACATCGGCACCAGCGAATGGCTGGTCATGCCCGGCGAGGTGTTCATCTCGAGCAGGAAGGGCTTGCGGTCGCCGGCGCGGATCATCAGGTCGGCGCGCCCCCAGCCGCGGCAGCCCAGCGTGCGGTAGGCCGCCAGCGCGAGGTGCCGGACCTCCTGCTCGAGCGCGTCGGGCAGGCCGCTCGGGCAGTGGTATTTCACCTCGTCGGTGAAGTACTTGTTCTGGTAGTCGTAGGCGCCGTCGGGCGCGGCGATGCGCACCACCGGCAGCGCCTGCGCCTCCAGGCCGCTGCCCAGCACGGCGCAGGTCACTTCCTCGCCCTCGATGAACTCCTCGCACAGCACGTCGGGGTCGTAGCGGGCGGACAGCTGCACCGCCTCCTGCATCTGCGAGTAGCCCTCGACCTTGGTGACGCCGATGGAGGAGCCCTCGCGCGGCGGCTTGACGATCAGCGGCAGGCCCAGCACGTCGGGCACCGCGCGCACCTGCTCGCGGCTTTGCTGGTCGAAGGCCAGGCGCACGTAGCGCGGCGTGCTCAGTCCGTCGGCCTGCCAGATGCGCTTGGTCATCACCTTGTCCATGGCCACGCTGGAGGCCATCACGCCCGAGCCGGTGTAGGGGATGCCCAGCAGCTCCAGCGCGCCCTGCACGGTGCCGTCCTCGCCGTGGCGCCCATGCAGGGCAACGAAGCAGCGCGCGAAGCCCTCGCGCCTGAGATCGGCCAGCTCGCGCTCGGCCGGGTCGAAGGCATGCGCGTCGACGCCGCGCGCGCGCAGCGCGTCGAGCACGCCGGTGCCCGACATGCGTGAGATCTCGCGCTCGGCCGAGGTGCCGCCGAACAGCACGGCCACCTTGCCGAGGCTGCGGGGATCGATGGAAGTCACGCTGTGCCTCCTCCTTGCGTAGGGGTTGCGGAAGGCGCCGCGCCGCCGAGCTCGACCACGCGCGCCGGCACGCCGCCGATGGAGCCGGCGCCCATGCACAGGACCACGTCGCCGTCGCGCGCGTTGTCCAGGATGGCGCGCGGCATCGCGGCGATGTCGTCGACGAACACCGGCTCCAGCCGGCCGGCCACGCGCAGCGCCCGCGCGAGCGAGCGGCCGTCGGCGGCCACGATCGGCGGCTCGCCGGCGGCGTAGACCTCGGCGAGCAGCACCGCGTCGGCCTGGCCGATGACCTTGATGAAGTCCTCGAAGCAGTCGCGCGTGCGCGTGTAGCGGTGCGGCTGGAAGGCCAGCACCAGGCGCCGGCCGGGAAAGGCGCCGCGCGCGGCGGCCAGGGTGGCGGCCATTTCCACCGGGTGGTGGCCGTAGTCGTCGATCAGCGCGAAGCGCCCGCCCTGCGGCGCGGCGGGCACCGCGACGTCGGCGTAGCGCTGGAAGCGCCGGCCCACGCCCTTGAACTCGGCCAGGCCGCGCAGCACCGCATCGTCGGGCACGCCCAGCTCCACCGCCACGGCGATCGCCGACAGCGCGTTGCGCACGTTGTGCTCGCCCGGCAGGTTGAGCACCACCCGCAGGTCGGGCAGCGTGACGCCGTTGCGCCGCTGCACGGTGAAGTGCATCTGCCCGCCCACGGCGCGCACGTCGATGGCGCGCACCTGCGCCTCCGCGCCGAAGCCGTAGCTGGTGACCGGGCAAGTCACCTCGGCCACGATCTCGCGCACCGCCGGATCGTCGGTGCACAGGATCGCGACGCCGTAGAAGGGCATGCGGTGCAGGAAGTCGACGAAGGCGCCCTGGAGCCGGGCGAAGTCGTGCCCGTAGGTTTCCATGTGGTCGGCGTCGATGTTCGTGACCACCGCCATGATCGGCAGCAGGTTCAGGAACGAGGCGTCCGACTCGTCGGCTTCCACCACGATGTAGTCGCCGCTGCCGAGTTTGGCGTTGGCGCCGGCGCTGTTCAGGCGGCCGCCGATCACGAAGGTCGGATCCAGCCCGGCCGCCGCCAGCACGCTGGCCACCAAGCTGGTGGTGGTGGTCTTGCCGTGCGTGCCGGCGATCGCGATGCCCTGCTTGAGCCGCATCAGCTCGGCCAGCATCAGCGCGCGCGGCACCACCGGGATACGCCGCTCGCGCGCGGCGATCACCTCGGGGTTGTCGGCCTGCACCGCGGTGGAGGTCACGACCGCGTCGGCGCCCGCGATGTTCGCCGCCGCGTGGCCGACGAAGGTGCGGATGCCCAGCGCGGCGAGCCGGCGCAGCGTGGCGCTGTCGGCCAGGTCCGAGCCGGAGATCGTGTAGCCCAGGTTGCGCAGCACCTCGGCAATGCCGCTCATGCCCGAGCCGCCCACGCCCACAAAATGAATATGACGGATGGCGTGCTTCATCTGGCCAGCTCCTCGCAGGCGCGCACCACCTCGCCCAGCGCCTCGGTCTTTTGCATCGCCTTGGCCCGCTGGGCCTTGTCCAGCAGGGTGGCGCGGTCGGTTTTCTGCAGCAGGTCGGCCAGCAATTCGGGGGTGAAGTCGGTCTGCTGGACCAGCCAGCCGCCGCCCGCATCGACGAGGAAGCGCGCGTTGGTGGTCTGGTGGTCGTCCACCGCCGACGGGAAGGGAACGAACAGCGCCGCCGCGCCCACGGCCGCGATCTCGGTCACCGTGCTCGCGCCGGCGCGCGCCACGATCAGATCGGCCTCGGCGTAGGCCTCGGCGGCCTCGTCGATGAAGGGCACGAGCTCGGCCTCGACGCCCGCGGCGGCGTAGTTCGCGCGCAGCTCGTCGATCTGCCTGGCGCCGCTCTGGTGCAGCACGATCGGCCGCGCCTCGGGCGCGATGCGCGCCAGCGCCTTCGGCACCACGGCGTTGAGCGCGCGCGCGCCCAGGCTGCCGCCGACCACCAGCAGCTTCAGCGGCCCGCTTCGGCCGGCGAAACGCGCCGCCGGCGCCGGCTGGCACATGAAGGCCGCGCGCAGCGGATTGCCGACCCAGCGCGCCTTGGCCAGCACGTCCGGGAAGGCGGTGAACACGCGGTCGGCCACGCTGGCCAGCACCTTGTTGGCCATGCCGGCCACCGAGTTCTGCTCGTGCAGCACCAGCGGCTTGCCCAGCAGCACGCCCATCATGCCGCCCGGGAAGGTGATGTAGCCGCCCAGGCCCACCACCACGTCGGGCCGCACGCGGCGCACCACGGCGATGCTCTGCCAGAAGGCGCGCAGCAGCCGCAGCGGCAGCAGCACCAGCGTCAGCGGGCCCTTGCCGCGCACGCCGCCGAACTGCACCGGCTCGAATTCGAAGCCGCGCGGCGGCACCAGCGTTTCCTCCATGCCGCCGGGCGCGCCCAGCCAGTGCACGCGCCAGCCGCGCGCACGCAGCTCCTCGGCCACCGCCAGGCCGGGGAAGATGTGGCCGCCGGTGCCGCCCGCCATGACCAGGGCCGCCTTGCTCATATGCGGCCACCTCTCATCAACACGCGATTCTCGTAGTCCACCCGCAGCACCACCGCCAGCGCGATCAGGTTCATCAGGATCGCCGAGCCGCCGAAGCTCATCAGCGGCAGGCCCAGGCCCTTGGTCGGCAGCGCGCCCAGGTTCACGCCCATGTTGATGAAGGCCTGGAAGCCGATCCAGATGCCGACGCCCTGTGCCACGAGGCCCGAGAACACGCGGTCCAGCGCGATGGCCTGGCGGCCGATGTGCATGATGCGGCGCGTGAGCCAGAAGAACAGGCCGATGACCAGCAGCACGCCGACCAGGCCGAATTCCTCGCCCAGCACCGCGAGCAGGAAGTCGGTGTGCGCCTCGGGCAGCCAGTGCAGCTTCTCGACGCTGCCGCCCAGCCCCACGCCGAAGATCTCGCCGCGGCCGATGGCGATCAGCGAGTGCGAGAGCTGGTAGCCCTTGCCGAGCGCATGCGCCTCGCTGAACGGATCGAGGTAGGCGAACAGGCGCTCGCGGCGCCAGTCGCTGGTCACGATCATGACGGCGAAGGCCATGACCATCAGTGTCGCGATGACGAAGAACATGCGCGCGTTGACGCCGCCCAGGAACAGGATGCCCATCGCGATCACGGCGATCACCAGGAAGGCGCCCATGTCCGGCTCGGCCAGCAGCAGCATGCCGACCACCACCACTGCGACGCCCATCGGCAGCACGGCGCGGAAGAAGCGCTCCTTGATGTCCATCTTGCGCACCATGTAGCTGGCGGCATAGAACACCATCGCGAGCTTCGCCAGCTCGGACGGCTGGAAGTTCATCACGCCCAGCGGCAGCCAGCGGCGTGCGCCGTTGACGACGCGCCCGACGTGCGGCAGCAGGACGGCGACCAGCAGCAGCAGCGAGATGATGAAGAGCCAGGGCGCCATGCGCTCCCAGGTCTGCATCGGAATCTGGAAGGTGATCAGCGCCGCCACGAAGGCGATGCAGAGAAACAGGGCGTGGCGCACGACGAAGAAGGACTGGCTGTAGCCGGCGCGCACGAAGCGCGGGTTGTCGCCCAGCGCGATCGAGGCCGAGAACACCATCACGAGCCCCCAGGCGGCCAGCGCGATGACCACCCACAGCAGCGCCTGGTCGAAGCCGAGCACCCGCACCGGCGCGGCCCGCGTTTGCGTGAAGCCGGCGCCGCCCAGGCGCACCGGCAGGTTCATCGGCAGCGCGTCGGCCGCGCCGCGCGCACGGCCGAACCAGCGGGCGAACCGGCTGCGGGGACTTGCGGCGGCGGCGTCCGTCATGCGGCCTCCTCGCTGGATGGCGGCGCGTCGGCCAGCGCCTGCACGCACTCGCCGAAGACGGCGGCGCGATGGACGTAGTCGTCGAACATGTCGAAGCTGGCGCAGGCCGGCGACAGCAGCACCGCGTCGCCGGCATGCGCACGCCGCGCCGCCAGCGCCACCGCCTCGGCCATGGAGGCGGCGTGCAGCAGCGGCACGCCGGTGTCCGCGAGCACGGCCTCGATGACCGGCGCGTCGCGGCCGATGAGCACCACGGCGCGCGCATGCTGGCGCACCGGGGCGGCCAGCGGCGTGAAGTCCTGGCCCTTGCCGTCGCCGCCGAGGATCGGGATCAGCTTGCGCTCGGCGCCGAGTCCGCCGAGCGCGGCCACGGTCGCGCCGACGTTGGTGCCCTTGCTGTCGTCGAAGTACTCGACGTCCTCGATGAGGGCGATCGATTCCACGCGGTGCGGCTCGCCACGGTACTCGCGCAGGCCATAGAGCATCGGCCCGAGCTGGCAGCCCGCCGCGCTGGCCAGCGCGAGCGCCGCCAGCGCGTTGAGCGCGTTGTGCCGGCCGCGGATGCGCAGGGCATCGGCGGGCATCAGGCGCTGCAGGTGGATCTCTTCCTCCTCGGCGGCGGCGCCGCGGCGGCGCTTCTGCGTCTCGTCGGCCTCGTGCGCGCGCACCAGCCAGGCCATGCCGTTGACGCGCTCGATGCCGAAGTCGGACGGCCGCTGCGGCAGCCCGTCGCCGAAGGTGAGGTGCGCGCGCACCTGCGGGCGCTGCAGCCGCACCTTGACCGGCGGCGGCAGCATCTGCATGACGGCCGGATCGTCGCGGTTGAGCACCATCAGTCCCTGCTGGCCGAAGATGCGCGCCTTGGCCGCCGCGTAGGCGGCCATTGCCGCCCCCACGCTCGCCGCTTCGCGTGCTTCGCTGCCCCCCGGGGGGGCGCTCGCGCCTTGGGGCGGCCCGGCGACGCTCGAGCCGTGCCAGTCCAGATGGTCCTGCGTGAGGTTGAGCACCGCCGCCGCCGTGGGCTCGAAGCCCTGCACGCCGTCGAGCTGGAAGCTGGACAGCTCGAGCACCCAGACCTCGGGCAGCGTGTCGGCGTCCATGTGCGCGCCCAGCGTGTCCAGCAAGGTGGGGCCGATGTTGCCGGCCACCGCCACCGTCTTGCCGGCGCGCTCCACGAGCTGGCCGGTCAGCGCCGTGACGGTGGTCTTGCCGTTGGTGCCGGTGACGGCGAGCACGGCGGGCGCGTAGCCCTGCGGCTGCGGCGGCGGCTCCACCACGACGGGCGGCGGTTCGGATTCGTCGTCGTCCTCGGCCATCGGAGCCGCTTCCTCGCCATCGATGGCGGCGGGCGCGGCCTCGGGCGTGTCCGTCGCCTCGGCAGGCGGCACGTCATCCGCGATGCCCGCCTCTTCGGCGACCGCCGGCACCTGCGGCGTGCGCAGATCCGCCAGCGCGTGCGCGAACAGGTCCAGCTCGCCGCCGATGGCCAGCCCGATGGCGCGCGCCGCGTCGAGCACCGGCGCCGCGGCCGCCGGCGACAGCCCCGGCGAGCGGTAGACGGCGCGCACCGGCGTGCCCTCCACCAGCGCGGCGGAGAAGTCGCCGCCGACGAACCGGGCCTGCGGCACGGCCTCGCGCAGCGCGGCCAGTTGCGGCGGCGCCTCGCGCGTGTCGGCCACGGTCACATGCGCGCCATGGCGGGCGCACCAGCGCGCCATCGCCAGGCCCGAGGCGCCCAGCCCCAGGATCAGCACGTGTTGGTCGTTCAGATGCCGCATGCGTGCCTCACCTCAGCTTCAGCGTGGACAGGCCCACGAGGCACAGCAGCATCGTGATGATCCAGAAGCGCACCACGACCTGCGTCTCGCGCCAGCCGCTCTTCTCGAAATGGTGGTGCAGCGGCGCCATCTTGAGCACCCGGCGGCCTTCGCCGAAGCGCTTCTTGGTGTACTTGAAGTAGGCCACCTGGGCCATGACCGAGATCGCCTCGACGACGAAGATGCCGCCCATCACGAAGAACACGATCTCCTGGCGCACGATCACCGCGATGGTGCCCAGCGCGCCGCCCAGCGCCAGCGCGCCGACGTCGCCCATGAAGACCTGCGCCGGATGGGTGTTGAACCACAGGAAGGCCAGTCCCGCGCCGGCCATGGCCGAGCAGAACACCAGCAGCTCGCCCGAGCCCGGGATGTTCGGGAACAGCAGGTACTTCGAATAGACCGCGTTGCCGGTGACGTAGGCGAACACGCCCAGCGCCGAGCCCACCATCACCACCGGCATGATCGCCAGGCCGTCCAGCCCGTCGGTGAGGTTCACGGCGTTGCTCGCGCCCACGATCACCAGGTAGGTCAGGATCACGAAGCCGATGCCGCCCAGCGGGTAGCTGATCTCCTTGAAGAAGGGCACCAGCAGGTTGATCTTGGGCGGGAAGTCCATGGCGAAGCCCGAGCGCACCCAGGTGGCGAACAGTTCCAGCACACGCCAGTTGGAACTCTCGGAGATCGAAAACAGCAGGTAGAAGGCGGCGACCAGCCCGACCAGCGACTGCCACAGGTATTTCTCGCGCGAGCGCATGCCTTCCGGGTCCTTGCGCACCACCTTGCGCCAGTCGTCCACCCAGCCGATGGCGCCGAAGCCCAGCGTGACCCACAGCACGATCCACACGAAGCGGTTGGACAGGTCGAACCACAGCAGCGTGGCGAAGGCGATGGCGAACAGCACCAGCACCCCGCCCATGGTGGGCGTGCCGCTCTTGGTCAGGTGCGTCTCCATGCCGTAGCCGCGCACCGGCTGGCCGATCTTCAGCGCCGCCAGCCGGCGGATGACGTAGGGCCCCGCGATCAGCCCGAGCAGCAGCGCGGTGAGCGCGGCCATCAGTGCGCGGAAGGTCAGGTACTGGAAGACGCGCAGGAACCCGAGCTCGGGCCAGAGCGTCTGCAGCCATTGGGCCAGGCTCATCAGCATGGTGTCTTGCGCGGCTCATGCGGCATGACCGGCCTCCTCGTGTTCTTGTGTGTCAGCAGCGATGGCCTGCACCACGCGTTCCATCCTCATGGAGCGCGAGCCCTTGACCAGGATGCTGGCCGTGGCCGGCAGCAGTGCGCGCACGGCGGCGTCCAGCGTCTCGATGGCCTCGAAATGGCGCCCTTCGGCACCGAAGGCGGCGACGGCATGCGCCGACGCGGCACCCAGCGCATGCAGCGCCTCGATGCCGCGCTCGCGCGCGTAGGCGCCGATCTCGGCGTGGAACTGCGCGCCCTGGTCGCCGACTTCCGCCATGTCGCCCAGCACCAGCAGGCGCGGGCCGGGCAGAGCGGCGAGCACGTCGATGGCGGCGCGCACCGAATCCGGGTTGGCGTTGTAGCTGTCGTCCACCAGCGTCAGCACGCGGCCATCGGCCAGGCGGCGCAGGCTGGCGCGCGAGCGGCCCTTCACCGGCGTGAAGGCTTCCAGGCCCTGCGCGATCTTCTCGAGCGACACGCCGGCCGCCAGCGTGCAGGCGACGGCCGCCAGGGCGTTGCCCACGTTGTGGCGGCCGGCGATGCGCAGCGCGAAGGTCAGCGCATCCAGCGGCGTGCGCACCTGCACCTGCCAGGCGCCGCCGCGCCATTGCGCGTCGACGAGCGCGATGTCGGCGTCGGCCTGCCCGCCGAAGGTCAGGCAGCGGCGCGGCGCGCCTTCGTGGGCCATCTCCGCCCACAGGGCGGTGAAGGCATCGCCATGCGGGAAGACGGCGGTGCCGTCGGCCGGCAGGGCCGTGAGCACGGCGCCGTTCTCGCGCGCCACCGCCTCGACCGTGGCCATGAATTCCAGGTGCTCGCGCTGCGCGTTGTTGACCAGCGCGATGGTCGGCCGCGTGACGGCGGCCAGCCGCGCGATCTCGCCGGGATGGTTCATGCCCAGCTCGACCACCGCGCGCTGGTGGTGCGCACGCAGCCGCAGCAGCGTGAGCGGCACGCCGATCTCGTTGTTGAGGTTGCCGGCGGTGGCCAGGCCGCGCTCGCCGCAGGCCGCCGCGAGGATGGCCGCGATCATCTGCGTGACGGTGGTCTTGCCGTTGCTGCCGGCCACCGCGATCAGCGGCAGCGCGAACTGCGCGCGCCAGCCCGCTGCCAGCGCGCCCAGCGCGCCCAGCGTGTCGGGCACTTCCAGGCCCGGCAGGCCGGCGGCGTCGAGGCCGCCGTGCGCGATCGCCGCGACGGCGCCGCGGGCGCGGGCCTCGCCCAGGAAGTCGTGCGCGTCGAAGCGCTCGCCCTTGAGCGCGACGAACAGGTCGCCCGCCGCCAGCGAACGCGTGTCGGTGTGCACGCGCGCCACCGGGGTGGCGGCGTCGCCGACCAGGCGTGCGCCGGGCACCCAGGCGGCGGCCTCGGCCAGCGTGAACATCGTCTCGGCGGCACGGCTCATGGCGAACTCCTGGCAGCCAGCGCGTCCAGCGCGTGCGTGCGGTCCGAGAAGGGAAGGCGCTGGCCGGCGATCTCCTGCCAGGCCTCGTGGCCCTTGCCGGCGATCAGCACCACGTCGGCCGGCGCAGCCTGGGCGAGCGCATCGGCGATGGCGCGCGCGCGGTCGGGCTCGACCCGCGCCGCCTCGGGGCGGCTCAGGCCGCGCAGCATCTGGCCGAGGATCGCTTCGGGCGATTCGCTGCGCGGGTTGTCGCTGGTCAGCACCACCTGGTCGGCGCGCGCCTCGGCCACGGCGGCCATCATCGGGCGCTTGACCGGGTCGCGGTCGCCGCCGCAGCCGAACACGCACCACAGCCGCCCACCGCGTTGCTGCGCGAAGGGGCGCAGGCCGTCCAGCGCCTTGTCCAGCGCGTCGGGGGTGTGGGCGTAGTCGACCACGGCCAGCGGCCGGCCGGGCAGGCTCACGCGCTCCATGCGGCCGGGCACGCTGCTCAGGCGAGCGCAGGCGGCCGCGGCCTCGGGCAGCGTGAAGCCCAGCGCGCGCAGCGCGCCGATCACGCCCAGCACGTTGGCCACGTTGTACTGGCCGATCAGGCCGGTGGCCAGGCGCTGCGGCGCGGCGCCGGCCTCGGCCACGGTGAAGGCCAGGCCCTGCGCCTCGTAGCCGATGTCCTGCGCCGACAGGCGCGCCGCGCCGCCGCGGGTCGACAGCGTCCAGAGGTCGGGACCGCCCTGCCCCAGCTCGGCCGTCAGCGCGGCGCCACGCACGTCGTCGATGTTCACCACCGCCGCGCGCAGCCCCGGCCAGCGGAACAACTCGGCCTTGGCACGCCAGTAGGCGTCCATGTCGCCGTGGTAGTCCAGGTGGTCCTGGGTGAAGTTGGTGAAGACGGCCAGCGCGATGCGCGTGCCGTCCAGCCGCCGCTCGGCCAGGCCGATGGACGAGGCCTCGATCGCGCAGGCGCCGAAGCCGCGGTCGGCGAATTCGCGCAGGCCGCGCTGCAGCACCACCGGGTCGGGCGTGGTCAGGCCGGTGTAGCGAAGCTCGGGCGGCACGCCGATGCCCAGCGTGCCCACCACCGCGCAGGGCGACGGCGCGCGGCCGGCGGCGGTGAGCGCCTCGGCCAGCCACCAGGCGGTGGAGGTCTTGCCGTTGGTGCCGGTGACGGCCAGCACCTCGATGCACGCCGACGGCTGTTCGTAGTACGCGGCGGCGATCGGTCCGGTCGCGCCCTTCAGGCCGGCGTAGCTGGCGACCGCGTCGCCGGCGAAATCGAAGGCCTCGATCCCCTCGTGCTCGACCAGGCACGCCGCCGCCCCTTGCGCCAGGGCCGCGGCGACATGGCGCCGCCCATCGGTGGCGGCGCCGGGCCAGGCGATGAAGCCGTCGCCGGCGGCCACCGGCCGGCTGTCGGCGTGCAGCGCGCCGCGCACGCGCGCGCGCAGCCAGCGGGCGGCGTCCTGGGGAGAGTGGAGCTGGGCGATCATCAGAAGCTCTCGTCCACGTCCTGCGCGACGACCAGGGGTTTGACTGCCAGATCGGGCGGCACGTTCATCATGCGCAGCGTCTGCTGCACCACTTCGCTGAACACCGGCGCCGCCACCAGGCCGCCGTAGTACTGCCCGGCGCTGGGCTCGTCGACCATCACCGCCACGATGACGCGCGGCTCGCCGATCGGTGCCATGCCGGTGAACCAGGCGCGGTACTTGCCCGAGGCGTAGCCCTTGCCGACCTGCTTGCGCGCGGTGCCGGACTTGCCGCCCACCGAATAGCCCACGGTCTGCGCGCGCTGGCCGGTGCCGCCGGGGCCGGTGGCCATCTGCAGCATCTTGCGCACGGCCAGCGCGTTGCTGGGCGAGAACACGCGCACGCCCACCGCCGGCTCCGCGCTCTTGAGGATGGTCGCGGGGATCACGCGGCCGTCGTGCGCGAAGGCGGTGTACGAGTGCGCCATCTGGAACAGCGAGGCCGACAGCCCGTAGCCATAGGACATGGTGGCCTGCTCGACCGGCTTCCAGGTCTTCCACGGTCGCAACCGGCCGGTGACCGCGCCCGGGAAGGCGATCTGGGGCTTCTGCCCATAGCCCAGCGCGGTGTAGGTGTCCCACATCTCGTGCGGGGTCATCTTCTGCGCGATCTTCAGCGCGCCGACGTTGCTCGACTTCTGGATCACGCCCTCCACCGTGAGCGCGCCGTAGTTGTGGGTG
>Ga0160444_100307_pt1 | contig 33900 bp, 27 predicted proteins | sample HID1972K_E1MG_FD_108232 | JGI IMG/M metagenome (GOLD analysis project Ga0160444, IMG submission 108232) | Enriched pill bug-associated microbial communities from UW Madison campus, WI, USA - HID1972K_E1 MG | ecosystem: Host-associated > Arthropoda: Insects > Digestive system > Unclassified ... | reverse complement strand
CGCTTAGTTTACAGCATCCTTCAGGGCCTTGCCAGCCTTGAACGAAGGATTCTTCGACGCAGCGATCTTGATGGTGTCGCCGGTCTTCGGGTTGCGGCCGGTACGGGCAGCGCGGTCGCGGACCTGGAAGGTGCCGAAGCCGACCAGCGTCACTGCGTCGCCAGCCTTCAGCGCCTTGGTGACAGCAGCAACGACGGCATCAACGGCGCGGCTCGACTCGGCCTTGGTCAGGTCGGCGGCTTCGGCAACGGCGTCGATCAATTCGGTCTTGTTCATTCTCTACAGCTCCTTATGCGGGGGACCCGCGGATTAGCCAGGGAAGCCATCGTCCGTTCGAAGACGAACGATCGCATTATGGTTCGGTTCGCCGAATCCCGGATGCAGCTGATTCGCGAGTGCTGCTTTTATACCAGCGGCCCTACACCCACGCAAGCCGAAAACCCAGCAATGACGCGGGTTTCGGCCGTTTGGACAACGCGCGTCAATGCTTGACGCGCGCCGTGGAGGGTGTCTTGCCCTTGTTGCGGACAGTGACGCGCTGCGCAGTCTTGCGCACCTTCTTCGGCGTCAGCGGACGTTCCAGGGCCAGGTCCAGTACTTCCTCGATGTACTTCACCGGCACGATCTCGATGTCGCGCGTGACGTTGGCCGGAATGTCGGCCAGGTCCTTGCGGTTCTCCTCCGGGATGATGACGGTGCGGATACCACCGCGCAGCGCGGCCAGCAGCTTTTCCTTCAGTCCGCCGATCGCGGTGACACGACCACGCAGGGTGATCTCCCCGGTCATCGCCACGTCGGCCCGCACCGGCACCCGGGTCAGGATCGAGACCAGCGAGGTCACCATGGCGATGCCGGCGCTGGGACCGTCCTTCGGCGTGGCGCCATCGGGAACGTGCACGTGCACGTCCTGCTTCTGCAGGAAGCCGGCATCGATGCCCATCTGGTCGGCGCGCGAGCGCACCACCGACAGCGCGGCCGAGGCCGACTCCTTCATCACGTTGCCGAGCTGGCCGGTCAGGATCAGCTGCCCCTTGCCCGGCACCAGCGTGGACTCGATCTGCAGCAGGTCGCCGCCCACCTCGGTCCAGGCCAGGCCGGTCACCAGGCCGATCTCGTTCTCTTCCTCGGCGCGACCGAAATCGAAGCGGCGCACGCCCAGGTACTTGTCCAGGTTGCTGCCGTCGACATGCACCAGCGCCTTCTTCCTGGCGCTGGCCTTCCGGCCGGCCTTGGCCGCCGGCCGGGCCAGGCCTGCGGGGCCGGCCAGCGCGATCTCCTTGACCACCTTGCGGCAGATCTTGGCGATTTCGCGCTCCAGGTTGCGCACGCCGGATTCGCGCGTGTAGTAGCGCACCACGGCCTGGATGGCATCGCCGGCGATCTCCAGTTCCTCCGGCTTCAGGCCATTGGCCTTGAGCTGCTTGGGCACCAGGTAGCGCATGGCGATGTTGAGCTTCTCATCCTCGGTGTAGCCGGGGATGCGGATGACTTCCATGCGGTCCAGCAGCGGGCCGGGAATGTTCATCGAGTTGGACGTCGCCACGAACATCACTTCGGACAGGTCCAGATCCACTTCCAGGTAGTGGTCGTTGAAGGAGTTGTTCTGCTCCGGATCCAGCACCTCCAGCAGCGCCGAGGACGGATCGCCACGGAAATCCATCGACATCTTGTCGATCTCATCGAGCAGGAACAGCGCATTGCGGCTGCCGACCTTGTTGAGGTTCTGCACGATGCGGCCCGGCATCGAACCGACGTAGGTGCGGCGATGGCCACGGATCTCGGCCTCGTCGCGCACGCCACCCAGGCTCATGCGAACGAACTTGCGGTTGGTGGCCTTGGCGATCGACTGCCCCAGCGAGGTCTTGCCCACGCCCGGCGGCCCGACCAGGCACAGGATCGGCCCCTTCATCTGCTTCACGCGCGACTGCACCGCAAGGTACTCGAGGATGCGGTCCTTGACCTTGTCCAGGCCGTAATGGTCGGCGTCGAGCGTGTCTTCGGCCACCTTGAGGTCACGACGCACCTTGGTGCGCTTCTTCCACGGAACGCCCAGCAGCCAGTCCAGGTAGTTGCGCACCACCGCCGCTTCGGCGGACATCGGCGACATCTGCTTGAGCTTGCCCAGCTCGGCCTTGGCCTTGGTTTCCACCGGCTTGGGCATGCCGGCTTCGGCGATCCTGCGTGCCAGCTCCTCCAGTTCGCCCGGCGCATCGTCGAGGTCGCCCAGCTCCTTCTGGATGGCCTTCATCTGTTCGTTGAGGTAGTACTCGCGCTGGCTCTTTTCCATCTGCGACTTGACCCGGCCGCGGATGCGCTTTTCCATCTGCTGCACGTCGATCTCGCCATCGACCAGGCCGACCAGCATTTCCAGCCGCTCGCCGACCGGCAGCACTTCCAGCAAGCGCTGCTTGTCGGCCAGGCGCACGCTGATGTGCGCGGCGATGGTGTCGGCCAGGCGCGCGGGCTCGTCGATGCCGGCCAGCGTCTGCAGGAGCTCCGGCGGCAACTTGCGGTTGGTCTTCACGTACTGCTCGAACAGCGACATCAGCGAACGCGCGATCGCCTCGATCTCGCGCGCCTCGCGGTCGTCCTCGGCATGGATCTCCACCGCCTGCCCCTGCAGCGCGCCATCACGCTCGCCGACGTGGCTCACTTCCACGCGCGACAGGCCTTCGACCAGCACCTTGATGGTGCCATCGGGCAGCTTCAGCAACTGCAGTACCTGCGCCAGCGTGCCGACCTGATAGAGGTCGGCTTCCTGCGGATCATCGGTTTCAGCCGACTTCTGCGCCACCAGCAGGATGCGCTTGTCCGCCTCCATCGCCTTTTCCAGCGCGTGCATGGACTTGTCGCGGCCGACGAACAGCGGGATGACCATGTGCGGGAACACCACCACGTCACGCAGCGGCAGTACCGGCAGGTCGAGAGTCTCAGTTGGGGAACGGGCCATGGGGGCTCCAGGAAGGGGGGAATGTCGCCTCCGGCCCGCGCTGGGCCGGAGACAAAAAAGCCGATGGCCCCGTTATGGGGCCATCGGCATCAGGATGCAAGCTGTCCAGAGAAAGTTCTATCAATTCAAGGAATTGGAAAGAATTACTCTGCCCCCGCGACCTTCTGTTCAGGCGCCGCTGGCGTCTGGTAGATCAGGTAGGGTTCGGACTTGTGCTCGATGACGCTTTCATCGACCACCACCTTGCTGACGTTCTCCTGCGACGGCAGGTCGTACATGGTGTCCAGCAGCACCGATTCGACGATGGTACGCAGGCCGCGGGCACCGGTCTTGCGCTTGAGCGCCTTGCGGGCGATCGCCGACAGCGCGTCGGGACGGAACTCCAGCTCGACGTTTTCCATCTCGAACAGCTTCTTGAACTGCTTGGTGATCGCGTTCTTCGGCTCGGTCAGGATGGTGACCAGCGCCGCTTCATCCAGCTCTTCCAGCGTGGCGACCACCGGCAGACGACCGACGAACTCGGGAATGAGGCCGAACTTGATCAGGTCTTCCGGCTCGACCTCCGCCAGCAGCTTGCCGATTTCCTGCTTGCGCTCGCTGCTCTTCACCTTGGCGCCGAAACCGATGCCGCCGGATTCGTTGGAGCGCTGCTGGATCACCTTGTCCAGGCCGGCAAACGCACCGCCGCAGATGAACAGGATGTTCTTGGTGTCCACCTGCAGGAATTCCTGCTGCGGATGCTTGCGACCGCCCTGCGGCGGCACGCTGGCCACGGTGCCTTCGATCAGCTTCAGCAGGGCCTGCTGCACGCCTTCGCCGGACACGTCCCGCGTGATCGACGGGTTCTCGCTCTTGCGCGAGATCTTGTCGATTTCATCGATATAGACGATGCCCTGCTGCGCCTTCTCGACATCGTAGTCGCACTTCTGCAGCAGCTTCTGGATGATGTTTTCCACGTCCTCGCCCACGTAACCGGCTTCGGTCAGCGTGGTGGCGTCGGCCATGGTGAACGGCACGTTGAGCAGGCGCGCCAGCGTTTCGGCCAGCAGCGTCTTGCCCGAACCGGTCGGGCCGACCAGCAGGATGTTCGACTTCGCCAGTTCGACTTCGTCGTTCTTCTGCCGGCTCTCGATGCGCTTGTAGTGGTTGTACACAGCCACGGCAAGGGTCCGCTTGGCGCGGTTCTGGCCGATCACATACTGGTCCAGGACCTCGAGGATCTCGCGCGGCTTCGGCAGCGAACTGCGCGCCGACTGCGCTTTTTCCTCAAGCTCTTCGCGGATGATGTCGTTGCACAGCTCCACGCACTCATCGCAGATGAATACGCTCGGGCCGGCAATGAGCTTGCGCACCTCATGCTGGCTCTTGCCGCAGAAGGAGCAGTAAAGAATCTTGCCGCTGTCCGTGGAACGACCTTGGCGGTCTTCGCTCATGCTTCGCTTACCCAGTTACCCCACCCGTGTGACGGGGGTTCAATTCGAGAATAACACAGGGCCGAGAGGGCACCAGTCCCGCTCGACCCTGCATGTACAGTCGGAAAACCGACTGTTTGGCTGTCATCAACCTGCCTGGATCGACTCATCCGGACGACGCTCCAGAACCTGGTCGACCAGGCCATAGGCCTGAGCTTCGACCGCGCTCTTGAAGTTGTCGCGCTCGGTATCGCGGGCGATGGTTTCCAGCGACTGGCCGGTATGGTTGGCCAGCACTTCGTTCAGGCGCGCGCGCAGGGTCAGGATCTCGCGCGCATGGATGTCAATATCGGTCGCCTGGCCCTGGAAGCCGCCGAGCGGCTGGTGGATCATCACGCGCGAATTCGGCAGCGCATACCGCTTGCCGGCCGCGCCGGACGCCAGCAGCAGCGCGCCCATCGAGGCGGCCTGCCCGACGCAGATGGTGCTCACGTCCGGCTTGATGTACTGCATGGTGTCGTAGATCGCCATGCCGGCGGTCACCACGCCACCGGGCGAGTTGATGTAGATGCTGATGTCCTTTTCCGGGTTCTCCGCTTCCAGGAACAGCAGCTGCGCCACCACCACGTTGGCCATGTGATCGTCGATCGGGCCCACCAGGAAGATCAGGCGCTCCTTCAACAGGCGCGAGTAGATGTCGTAGGCGCGCTCGCCACGGGCGGTCTGCTCGACCACCATCGGAACCAGGTTCAGGGCTTTGGTTCGGTTGTCCATTTCGTGAGGCACCTATGTTGAGGGAGGAACCACCCCGCGCCTTGCAGCGCGGGGCCTTTGCCGCATCACTCAGCCGCGGATGGCGTCCTGGAAGGACATCTTTTCCTCGGTGTGCTGGGCGCGCTCGGCGATCCAGTCGATCACCTGCTCTTCCATCACGCGGTTCTGCAGACCAGACATCAGCTGGGGATCGTTGCGGTACATCTCAATGACCTGCTCCGGCTCTTCATAAGTCGAAGCAATCAGGCGCATGGTTTCATTCAGGCGCTTGGGCTCCAGCTTCAGGTCGTTCAGGCGCGCCACTTCGCCGACCAGCAGGCCAACCAGCACGCGCTTGCCTGCCGCTTCCTTGAAGCCCTCATGGGCGTCGGCCGGGATGTCGCCCGGGTTGCGGCCGCTGCGGCGGATCTGCTCCACCTGCTGGGCCAGCATCGCGCGCGCTTCGTTCTCCACCAGGCGCGGCGGCAGTTCGACCGAGCCGTAGGCGGCGATCAGCTGCTCACCGACTTCGCGGCGCAGGCGATTCATCAGCGCGCCCTTCAGCTCGCGCTCCAGGTTGGCGCGGATGTCCTTGCGGAACTGCTCGACATCGCCACCCTTGACGCCGAAGCTCTTGATGAAGGCGTCATCGACCTCCGGCAGCGACTCTTCGGACACTTCGGTGACCTTGACGGTGACCTGCACCGTCTTGCCGGCCAGCGCTTCGACGCGCCAATCGGCCGGGAAATCGACATCCAGGGTCTTCTCTTCGCCCTTGGCCAGGCCGACCAGGCCCTTCTCGATGGCTTCGAACATCATGTTCTGGCCAACCACGATCGTGCCCTTCTCGACGCCTTCGGCCGGCAGGCGCTCGTCGCCCACCTGCGAGAAGGTCTCCAGCGCGACCAGGTCGCCTTCCTTGGCGCCACGCGCGACCGGCACCCAGGTGCGGCGCTGCTGGCGCAGGTTCTCGATCATCTGATCGATGTCGGCGTCGCCGATCTCGGCGCTGTGGCGGACCACGCTCAGCTTGGACACGTCGATCTCGCCGAAGTCCGGCACCAGCTCGACGGTGGCCACGAACGACAGCTCGCCTTGGTCGCCCTTGTCGATGCGCGGGCTGCCGACCACGCGCAGCTCATGCTCGCGGATCGCCGCGTCGAAGGTTTCGCGCAGCAGGCCATCCACGGCCTCGCCACGGACCTGCGCGCCGAAGCGCTGCTCGATCACCTTGGCCGGCACCTTGCCCGGACGGAAGCCCTTGATGCGCGTGGTGCGCGCGATTTCGCCCAGACGGCCACTGATGTGGGTCTGCAGGCGGTCTTCCGGCAGCGAGAAGCTCAGGCGGCGTTCCAGGTTGCCGGTGGATTCGATCGAAGCTTGCATGTTGACTCCTGCCACCGGGGGCCCCTGGCCGCCGGCTCGATGTGATGGACGAAAACGGGTTGTACGCACGCGGATAGCCGCCGCAGCCCTTTAGTTTGGCCGATATCGGGCGGCACTGCCAGCGCGGAGCCTTCAGGGCGACGGGCGCTGCGGGCCGGAACCGTCGCCGCGACGGTTCGACCATGGTGCGAAAGGGGGGACTCGAACCCCCACGCCTTGCGGCACTGGAACCTAAATCCAGGGCGTCTACCAATTCCGCCACTTTCGCGAGCCCGATGCAGCGCGCCATTGTCGCAGCCCCGGCACCCGCTGGGTAGACCCGTACCTGCCCGGCTGGCTGGAAACCGGGCGCAAGAAAAAAGCCACCAGGCTGACCTGGTGGCTTTCGTCTGGTGGGCCGTCAAGGATTCGAACCTTGGACCTATTGATTAAGAGTCAACTGCTCTACCAACTGAGCTAACGGCCCGAAATCGGGGCGCGAATTATGACCCGGCCGCGCGCCGGAGTGCAAGCGTTTTTTCCTGCGGCGACCGCATCCGCCGCACGGGAAAGAAAAAAGCCACCAGGATGTCCTGGTGGCTTCTGTCTGGTGGGCCGTCAAGGATTCGAACCTTGGACCTATTGATTAAGAGTCAACTGCTCTACCAACTGAGCTAACGGCCCGAAAAACTAGGCGGATAGTGTAACCAGCATCGCGCCTTTCCTGCAACGACCGGCACGCATGATACGCGCCAGCGCTTGAATCAGTGGGGTGGCTGAGGGGATTCGAACCCCCGACCACCGGAATCACAATCCGGTACTCTAACCAACTGAGCTACAGCCACCACTGAAACCATCGTTCCTGCAGCGATGCGCTGCGGCAGGACCTGTAATCCGTCCTCCAGCGCCAGCACCCTGAAAGCCGTGCCCGCTGAAGCGAGTCCGGCATTTTCATGGAGCCGGCACTGAAATGCAAGCATTTCTTCACGCCTGGAGAGCGCCGCGTGCCCGGCGGCGAATCCACGGTTCCCGCCAACACCCGCCGCGTGGCGACGCTTGCACCGCGGCCGATCACGACGACGCCGGCCATGGCGGCGCATCCGGTCCGACGCGGCATCGTGCCGCACGGCATCGATACCCACCCTTGCATATGTCGCTATCGGAACTGCCATCGCATCCGCCGAACGGGAATACGTGATCCATTGGAAAAGCAGGTGCCCCGCAGCCCCAGCCCTTGCCCCATCTACCTTGCCTGCACCGGCGTCCATAGGCCGTGCCACAAGCATATTGTCCCGATGATTCGGATATCTGATCGATCTTTATCAACGGTCGATCATCTTCCGCCTGGGCCTTGGGAACGCCGCAATCTTCATGGCAGCGTGCTGGAAACAGTCAGCAGGACACTTAGCCGCGCATGAACAATCCGCTTACCGCGTCTCTCAAACGACAACTGAGGCAGGCCGCAGTGTGCAATGGCCGCTCCATCAAGGAAGAACTGCGCGTACGCCTTGAGCAGACCTTCCTGCGCGAGGCGGCCATTACCCACACGCTCCTCGCGCGCATGCTGATGGAACACTGGCAACTCGACGCCGTGATCGCCCATCTGTATCGCGAGCAGGGCCGGCTGCCGGCGCGTCGGCCTTTCCGCCAGTGGCGTCCTCCTGGCTGGCTGGAGGCCACGCTGCCGCCGGGCATCGTTCGCGGCGAGTACGACGCGGTGATATCGGCCCTGTCCGCGCGTCGCGCCGACCTTGGACGCACGTACCTGCCATTGATGAACGCGCTCACGACCGGCAAGCCGGTGCCGGCGGCGGTGATGGCGGTGCTGGGCGTCTAGATTCCGCCTTGCTGCAGGCCATGCAGGTCGCGGGTGCCACCGTTGCGGCCGCGGCCTGCCGCCCCGTGCAATCCGACGGGTTCGTGGCCAGCCGGATCAGGGCCGAACCCAGCGCGAAGGAAACCGACCGCTGCCTGCCGTGCTTCACCCGGTTGATGGTGGATTGCGAGGTGCCACACGCGGCAGCGATGCGCGACTCGGTCCATTCGGCAGCCACGAGGGCCTGCACTGCATAGCGTGGGCAACAAAAGCTCATGACCGGGATGCTATTACTTGAAGAATAGATATTTCAATACGTAAACGAACTATGCCCCGGAGATCCGAGGGTAAACAATTCGTTTATGAATAAAGTGGCCGCCAATCTTCGCCAGTTGATCCGCGCCCGAGGCATCAGCGAGAACCAGCTGTCCCGCCACACCGATGTCGCCCAGCCCACCATCCACCGCATCCTTGCAGGGCACACCGCGGACCCCCGCGATGGCACGCTGCGCCCGCTGGCCGCATGGTTTGGCGTGACGGTCGAACAGCTGCGCACCGAGCTTCCCGACATCGACGCCGGCGGGCCGGAAAAGGGCCAGTACCGGATCAAGGAGGCGGCCGGCGTCGTCGTACGCGAGCGTCCCCATGACGTGGGTGTCGCGGAAGTGACTGCCAGGCTGACCGCAACGGAAGGAAGACCCAAAGTCGAGTTGATCGCGACAGGCGAGCGCATCGTCTACAACGCCGCGTGGTTCCCGATACAGCACGCCGCACCGGCGGATGTCAGGGTGTTCCGGGTCAGCGGCGACAGCATGGAGCGCACCCTTTTCGATGGCGACCGCGTCACGGTGAACCTGGCCGACACCCGCATCGCCGATGGCCGCGTGCATGTGCTGGCCATCGGCGGCCCGGAGCCGGACCTCAAGATCAAACGACTGTTCAAGACCTCCGACGGCCGGGTCCGCGTGGTCAGCGATCACCCGGACAAATCGCTGTATCCCGATGAGCTGCTGGGCGCGGAAGAGCTCGCCAGCGTGCTGGTGCTGGGACGGGTGATCGAGCGGAGCGGAGCGGAGCGGGCGGGCTCTAGGGCCTGGCTGGAAGACCGGATGCACGCAGATCAACGCGCCCAGCCTTCGCCACAATCGACTGCAATGGCGCGCCCGACAGGAATTGAACCTGTAACCGCCGGCTTAGAAGGCCGGTGCTCTATCCAGTTGAGCTACGGGCGCCCGAACCGGGTGGACCAACCCGCTCCAGCGTGAGCGATGGGTTGGTCGGGGTAGAGGGATTCGAACCCCCGACATCCTGCTCCCAAAGCAGGCGCGCTACCAGACTGCGCTATACCCCGGCGATACGTCATGCAGGGGGCACGGCCCCGAACAGACGGCGATTGTGAACAACCGTGCGGCATCCTGTCAACGCGCGCGACGGCCCGCACGGCAACAGCAGGCCCACGCGGGGCCCCACCCCACCGGGTGGAAGCGCGACGGACGACAGTGTCGCCAGCGGGCGATCGGCTATGCTGGCCGCAGCGGCCGGATGGCCGCCCCCACCTTCATTCGCACGGAGATCGCACATGCGCAGCGGCAACCCGGCTCTTTCCGAGTCCACCTTCCTCGACCTGGGCAGCGGCACCGTATCCGCCCGCGGCGACCAGGTCATGACCCTCAACGGTACCGTCAACAAGACCGGCGTGCTGTTGCTGCTGACCGTCCTGACCGCCGCGTTCGCCTGGAACCAGGCGCTGGTCACCAGCGGCGACATGGCGGGCACCCTGTCCCCGGCCGGCATGGGCTATGCGCTCGGCGGCGCCATCGGTGGCCTGGTCCTGGCGCTGGTCACCGTGTTCAAGAAGACCTGGGCCCCGGTCACCGCGCCGATGTACGCGCTGGTGGAAGGCCTGTTCCTCGGCGCCATCTCCGCGGTGTTCGAGCAGCGTTTCCCGGGCATCGTGTTCCAGGCCGTGCTGGCGACCTTCGGTACCCTGGTGGCGCTGCTGGTGGCGTACCGCAGCGGACTGATCAAGGCGACCGAAAACTTCAAGCTCGGCGTGGTCGCGGCCACCGGCGGCATCGCCCTGCTCTACCTGGCGTCGTTCGTGCTCGGCTTCTTCGGCGTGAACGTGCCGGTGATCCATGAAGCCAGCGGCTGGGGCATCGCCTTCAGCGTGTTCGTGGTCATCGTCGCCGCATTGAACCTCGTCCTCGATTTCGACTTCATCGAAACCGGCGTCGAGCAGGGCGCACCGAAGTACATGGAGTGGTACGGCGCGTTCGGGTTGATGGTCACCCTGGTCTGGCTGTACGTGGAATTCCTGCGCCTGCTGGCGAAGATCCAGCAGCGCTGAGCCTGGCGGTCGGTTGAAAGATCGAAAGGCGCCGGGTTCGGCGCCTTTTTTTGTGCAACGCCAGCCGAGCATGGCTCGGCTCTACCCAACGCAACGGGGCGCCCGAAGGCGCCCCGTTGTTCAGTGCAGTGACCGCTGCGATCACAGGCGGCTGGCGATGGCCCTGGCGAAGCCCATGGTGTTGCCGGTGCCGCCGAGGTCGCCGGTCAGCGAATCCTTGGCATCCATCGTGGCGACGATGGCCTTGCGCAGGCGCTCGGCATTCTCCGGCTGGCCGATATGGTCCAGCATCTGCGCGGCCGCCAGCAGCAGTGCGCACGGATTGGCCTTGCCCTGGCCGGCGATGTCCGGCGCGGTGCCGTGCACGGCCTCGAAGATCGCCGCCTTCTCGCCGATGTTGGCACCCGGGGCCAGGCCCAGGCCGCCGACCAGGCCCGCGCACAGGTCGGAGATGATGTCGCCGAACAGGTTGGTGGTGACGATCACGTCGAACTGCTCCGGACGCATCACCAGCTGCATGCAGGCGTTGTCGACGATCATTTCCTGGAACTCGATGTCCGGGTACTTGGCCGCCACTTCACGCGCGACGTTCAGGAACAGGCCCGACGTCGACTTGATGATGTTCGCCTTGTGCACGGCGGTGACCTTCCTGCGGCCGGTCTTCTGCGCCAGTTCGAAGGCATAGCGCACGATGCGCTCGGAACCCTTGCGGGTGATGCGGGTGCCGGAGAACGCGGTCTCGCCATCGGCCGAGACTTCCTGGCCTTCGGCCAGGTAGGCGCCTTCGGTGTTCTCGCGCACGGTGACCAGGTTGACGTTGTCGAAGCGCGACCTGGTGTTCGGGAACGTATGCGCCGGACGGACATTGGCGTACAGGTCGAAGTGGCGACGCAGGCTGACGTTGATCGACGTGAAGCCACCACCGACCGGCGTGGTCAGCGGGCTCTTCAGTGCCACCTTGTTGCGCGCGATCGATTCCAGCGTGGAAGCCGGCATCAGGTCGCCGTGCTTTTCCAGTGCGACCAGGCCGGCGTCGGCGTCTTCATACTCCAGGCCGGCATTGAGCTGGTCGAGCACGAACAGGGTGGCGTCCATGATCTCCGGGCCGATGCCATCGCCGCGGATGACCGTGATTTTCTGCGTCATTGATCAAATTCCGAACAGGGGGAAAAACGCCGTCCGGGGGTGCCCGGAGCGCCGGCGCGAGGGAAGTTTCACCGGCAATTATGCCTTAGCCTGGGTCATCAACCCAAATAGACAAAGGTCCCAGCCCCCGGCAAAGGCACAATTGCCCGCGCATTTCTCCTTGACCCCGCGCCTTCGGCGCGCCCCCTTGAACAACAAGGGGGCTCCTCACCGGATGGGTATCGGGTGGGCTGGGATGCGGTAGTGCCGGGCCATGCCCGGCAACCGGGGATCGTCAGTGTTCGTGGGCGGCGGGGGCTTCGGCGCCGCTTTCGAGCTGGTCGAGGAAATCCACCGCGCGGCGCAGGTGCGGGATCACGATCGAACCGCCGACCACCAGGCCGACCGAGAAGGTTTCGAAGAATTCCTCGCGGCTCACCCCGGCTTCCTTGCACTGTGCGACGTGGTAGCTGATGCAGTCGTCGCAGCGCAGCACCATCGAGGCGACCAGGCCGAGCAGCTCCTTGGTCTTCACATCGAGCGCGCCGGGCTGGTAGGTCTGCGTATCCAGCGCGAAGAAGCGCCGCACGACCTGGTTCGGCTCGGCCAGGATGCGCTCGTTCATGCGCTTGCGGAATGCGGTGAACTCGGCCAGGCGGTCGTTGCTGTCGTCTCCCGCGCTCATGCCTCGCCCTTCCCGGCCAGCAGCGGCTCCAGGCGACCTTCGCGATGCATCGCCATCATGTCATCGTAGCCACCGACGTGGACATCGCCGACGAAGATCTGCGGCACGCTGGTACGGCGCGTCAGCGCCATCATCTTCTCGCGCTCGGCCGGGTCCAGGTCGATGCGGACCTCGGTCCACTGCTGCCCCTTGCTCTTCAGGAAGTTCTTGGCCGCCACGCAGTACGGGCACACGGCGGTGGAATAGATCGTGATGGCGGGCGTGCCACCGGCGGTCGGGTCAAGCTGGGTCATGGGAAACTCCACGGGAAATCGACGGTCCATACATGGTAGCGGCGTGGTGGAATTTCCATGCCACGACCACGACACTTCAATTAACGTTTGGTTTCCTCCCGGCCTGCCACGCTGGGGGATGTTGCCCGAGGACCGCCTGCTTGCGACCGCTGCTGCTTTCCGCCGCCCTCACCCTTGCCCTCGGGATGCCTGCTGCCCGCGCGCAGGATTCGTTGCCGGACATCGGTTCCTCCGCGGGCGAGCTTCTGACCCCGGCGCGCCAGGCCGAGTATGGCGGCATGATGCTGCGCGAACTGCGCAACTACGGCTATCTGCTCGATGATCCGCTGGTCAATGACTGGCTGCAGACCATCGGCACCCGGCTTGGCTCCAACAGCGCCCAGCCGCGCCAGTCCTACACGTTCTTCATGCTCAAGGACCGGCAGATCAACGCCTTCGCCACGCTGGGCGGCTACATAGGCGTCAACGCCGGGCTGGTGCTGACCGCCGAACGCGAGGACGAAGTGGCGGCGGTGCTGTCGCACGAAATCGCCCATGTCACCCAGCAGCACGTGCTGCGCGGGGTCGAACGCGCGCAGCGCGACCAGATCCCGATCCTGCTTGGCATGCTGGCGGCGGTCGTGGCCGCGCAGCAGGCCGGTGGCAATTCCGCCGGCAACGCGACCATGGCCAGCATCGCATCCGGCATGGGCCTGATGCAGCAGCGGCAGATCGACTACACCCGGTCCAACGAATCCGAAGCCGACCGCCTCGGCATCCGCACACTGGCGCGCAGCGGTTACGACGTCGATGCCATGGCCGGCTTCTTCGAGCGCATGAGCGCCTCGATGCGCGGCAACGACGGCGGCTATACCGTGCCGGACTTCCTGCGCACCCATCCGGTCAACACCACCCGCATCAGCGAAGCCAAGCTGCGCGCCGAGCAGATGAAGAAGGACACGGTGTTGCTGACCACGGAAGTGCCCGGCGGCGTGCTGCGCGAACGCGTCGATCCCGGCGACCCGGCACTGTCCGACCCGATCGTGCGCCGGCAGAACCTGCTGCTGCCCCCAGGCATGCAGATCTCGGTCGGCCAGCTCAGCCGCGGCGCCAGCGGCCAGTTCGACTGGGCCCGCGAACGCCTGCGGGTGCTCAGCGCGCTGACCCCGGCCGAACTCGGCCGCGAATACCAGGGGCTGGCGCGCAGCCAGAAGGACGGCCTGACCCCGGCGCAGCGCTACGGCCAGGCACTGGCGCAGCTGAACGCCGGCAGCGGCGGCGCGGCCGGCGCAGCGCGCGCGCTGGCCGAGCTGCACGATGCCGATCCGGACAACCTGTGGGTGGCGCTGGCCCTCGGCGAGGCCGAGTCCCGCTCCGGGCACGCCGCCGCCGCCAATGCACGCTTCGAACAGCTGCTGCACGCGCACCCCGGCAGCCGCCCGGTGGCCCTGACCTACGCGCAGATCCTCAACGAACAGGGTGGCAAGGCAGCCGGCCAGCGCGCGCAGGAGATGCTGCGCCCGCTGCTGTCACAAAGTGGCAACGATCCGGTCTTCCAGCAGCGTTTCGCGCGGGCCAGCGAACTGGCCGGGGATACCACCCGCGCCAGCGAGTCGTACGCCGAAGCCGCGTTCCTGAGCGGCCGGCCGGAGCAGGCGCTGATGCAGCTGCAGGCGCTCAAGCGCCAGCCCGGGCTGGACTACATCACCCGTGCCCGCGTGGATGCGCGCATCGAACGCATCACGCCCACGGTGCTGGAACTGCGCCGCCAGGGCGTGAACGATCCGGAACTGGAACGGCGCTGATCGTTGCGCTGCGGTGACCGCGGCGCCGCATCGCAGGCGGCGTCGCCCGGCGGCGTCACAAAGGTGTCATCAAATCGTAGTCTACTGGCACCATTCCGATCCGATGAGCAACCTGGTGGGCACGTGCAGAAACGCATCCTGATCGTCGACGACGAACCCGCGATCCGCGAAATGGTGGCGTTCGCCCTGCGCAAGGGCGATTACGAGCCGATCCACGCTGGCGACGCGCGCGAGGCCCAGACCGCCATCGCCGACCATGTGCCCGACCTGATCCTGCTGGACTGGATGCTGCCCGGCACCAGCGGCCTGGACCTGGCCCGCCGCTGGCGCAAGGAAGCCCTGACCCGCGAGGTGCCGATCATCATGCTGACCGCGCGCGGCGAAGAGAACGATCGCGTCGGCGGGCTGGAGGCCGGCGTCGATGACTACGTGGTCAAGCCGTTCTCCGCCCGCGAGCTGCTGGCCCGCATCCGTGCGGTGATGCGCCGGGCGCGCGACGACGACGAGGACGGCAGCGTGGCGGTCGGCAGCATCCGCATCGACGGCGCCGCACACCGTGTGTTCGCCGGCGACCAGCCGGTGCCGATCGGCCCGACCGAATACCGCCTGCTGCATTTCTTCATGACCCATCCCGAACGCGTCTACACCCGTGCGCAGCTGCTCGACCACGTGTGGGGCGGCAGCGTATACGTGGAGGAGCGCACCATCGACGTGCACATCCGCCGCCTGCGCAAGACGCTGGAACCGTTCAGTGCCGACAACATGGTGCAGACCGTGCGCGGCGCAGGCTACCGTTTCTCCACCTCGACCTGAGTCGCGCCGCGCTGCCGCTACCGCGCCCCTCCTTCTCCGCCTGGAACCGCAATGCCCCGCACCATACGCTCCGCCTGGTTGAAGACCCTGGCCTCGCTGGCCGCGGTACTGCTGTTGGCGGGAGCGGTGGGGTGGCTGCTCGGCAACGGCTGGATGGGCGTGGCGCTGGCGGCGATCGGCGCACTGGGCTGGCACTACTGGCGGCTGCGCCGCGTGCTGGGGCGGCTGACCGCACGCAGGCGCTGGGACATCGCCCAGGGCACCGGGGTCTGGAACGAACTGGACCGCGTGGTATCACGCAACCAGCTGGAAATGCGGGTGCGCAAGCGCCGCCTGCTGGACATGCTGCGCAGTTACCGTGCCGCCGCCGCCGCGCTGCCCGATGCGGTGGTGGTGCTGGACCGCAACAGCCAGCGCGTGCAGTGGTTCAACGAAGCGGCGACCTCGCTGCTGGGCCTGCACCATCCCGGCGATCTCGGCCGCGCGCTGGTGGAGCGCCTGCAGCCGATGCCGCTGGCGCATTGGCTGGCTGGTGGCCGCAACGCCGAACCGATCCTCGACGTGCCCTCCCCCGTCGATCCGGCGATCCGCCTCAACCTGCGGCTGATCCCCTATTCGCCGGAATACTGGCTGCTGATCGCCCGTGACGTCAGCAAGCTGCTGCGGCTGGAACAGGTTCGCCGCGATTTCGTCGCCAACGTATCCCACGAGCTGCGCACGCCGCTGACCGTGGTGCACGGCTACCTGGACATGATGGATCCGGAGGATTTCCCCGGCACCGGGCCGATGCTGGAGGAGATGCGCCGGCAGAGCCAGCGCATGGCGCAGCTGGTGGAAGACCTGCTCACGCTGTCGCGGCTGGAATCGCAGGAACATGGTGAAGCGGAAACGGTGGCGATGGCGCCGATGCTGGCCACCCTGCGCCGCGAAGCCGAAGCGCACAGCCAGGGCCGCCACCGGATCACCGTCGAGGACCTCGCCGACGTGGACCTGCTCGGCTCCACCAAGGAGCTGCACAGCGCGTTTTCCAACCTGGTCACCAACGCCGTGCGCTATACCCCGGTCGACGGGCAGGTCAGCGTGGTGTTCCGCCGCGAAGGCGACGGTGCGGTGCTGTCGGTGCAGGACACCGGCTACGGCATCCCGGCCAACCACCTGCCGCGCCTGACCGAACGCTTCTACCGCGTGTCCAGCAGCCGTTCGCGCGAAAGTGGCGGCACCGGACTGGGCCTGTCGATCGTCAAGCATATCCTCGGCCTCCACCAGGCCCGCCTGGAGATCCAGAGCGAAGTCGGCAAGGGCTCCACGTTCTCCTGTCATTTCGACGCCGATCACCTGCGCATGCGCGGTGCGGTCGTCCCTGCCAACGCCGAAGAGCGAATCCCATGAACAGCGCTGCTCCCCTCTCCCTGCCCGCCGTGGCCGACAACGATCCGCTGCGCGATCCGGCGCTGTACATCAACCGCGAGCTGTCGCAGCTGGATTTCAACTTCCGCGTACTGGCCCAGGCGCTGGATCCGCAGGTGCCGTTGCTGGAGCGCCTGCGCTTCATGTGCATCTCCTGCACCAACCTCGATGAGTTCTTCGAGATCCGCGCCGCCGCCGTGCGCCATGCGCAGGAGTTCGGCCTGCCGCCGGCGCCGGACGGCATGAGCCCGCAGGCGATCCTGACCGCCATCCACGACCGCGCCGCCGAACTGGTGGACCAGCAGTACCACTGCTGGAACGATGTGCTGCGCCCGGCGTTGCATGAAGCAGGCATCGGCGTGCTCGGCCGCCATTCGTGGAATCCGCGGCAGAAGCGCTGGCTGCGCGCGTTCTTCCGCAACGAGATCATGCCGGTGCTGTCGCCGCTTGGGCTGGATCCGGTGCATCCGTTCCCGAAGATCCTCAACAAATCGCTCAACATCGTCGTGGTGCTGAAGGGCACCGATGCGTTCGGCCGCTCCGGCCACCTGGCCATCGTGCGCGCACCGCGCTCGTTGCCGCGCATCATCCAGATGCCGGAAAGCCTCGGCGAGGGACAGAACTTCGTGTTCCTGTCGTCGATGCTGTCGGCGTTCGTCGACGAACTGTTCCCCGGCATGGAAGTCCAGGGCGCCTACCAGTTCCGCGTCACCCGCAATTCCGAGCTGGTGGTGGACGAGGAAGAAGTGGAAAACCTCGCGCTGGCGCTGCGCGACGAACTGGTCGACCGCGGCTACCGGCCGGCGGTGCGGCTGGAAATCGCTCGGGACGTGCCGGGCGACATCGTGCGTACCCTGCTGCAGAACTTCGGGCTGACCGAGAACGCGGTCTACTACATCGACGGTCCGGTCAACCTCAACCGCATCATCCAGCTGTACGACGTGGTCGCCCGGCCCGACCTGAAGTATCCGCCGATGACGCCGCGCCTGCCGCGCGCGCTCCGCGACGGCGATGCCGAGGGCATCTTCGAGGTGGTCGCCGGCCAGGACCTGCTGCTGCACCATCCGTTCGATTCCTTCAGCACGGTGCTGGACGTGATCAGGCAGGCGGCGGTCGATCCCCATGTGCTGGCGATCAAGCAGACCCTGTACCGCACCGGCAAGGACTCGCTGATCGTGGAGGCGTTGATCCAGGCCGCGCGCAACGGCAAGGATGTCACCGTGGTGGTCGAGCTGCGCGCGCGCTTCGACGAAGAAGCCAACCTCGGCCTGGCCGACCGCCTGCAGGAAGCCGGCGTGCAGGTGGTGTACGGCGTGGTCGGCTTCAAGACCCACGCCAAGATGCTGCTCGTCGTGCGCCGCGAAGGACGGAAGCTGCGCCGCTACGTGCACCTGGGCACTGGCAACTATCACAGCGGTACCGCGCGCGCCTACACCGACCTGAGCCTGATCACCGCCGATGCCGACATCGGCAACGACGTGCACCTGCTGTTCCAGCAGCTGTCCGGGCTGTCTTCCAAGGCCGACCTGAAGCGCCTGCTGCAATCGCCGTTCACCCTGCACGCCGGCGTGCTCAAGCGCATCGAGCGCGAGACCCACATCGCCCGCTCCGGCCGCCCGGCACGCATCATCGCCAAGATGAACGCCCTCAACGAACCGCAGGTGATCCGCGCGCTGTACGCCGCCTCGCAGGCCGGGGTCCAGATCGACCTGATCATCCGTGGCGCATGCACCCTGCGGCCCGGCGTGCCGGGGGTATCGGACAACATCCGCGTACGCTCCATCGTCGGCCGCTTCCTGGAACACAGCCGCGTGTACTGGTTCGGCAACGATGGCGCGCCGGACCTGTTCTGCGCCAGCGCCGACTGGCTGGAACGCAACCTGCTGCGGCGGGTGGAAACCGGCTTCCCGATCCTCGATCCGGAACTGGCCAAGCGGGTCTACCGCGAGGTGCTGCAGAACTACCTGGACGACAACCTCAACGCATGGGAACTGCAGGCCGACGGCCGCTACCTCAAGCTGGAACCGGCGCACGATGAAGCGCCGCATTCGGCGCAGATGGGCTTGATGCAGGAGTTGTAGGGCGCGCCGCACCGACAGGTGCCGGCCGCTGGCCGGCAGACCGCCCTGCCCCACGTGAAGACCACGCGGTGACGAGCCGCCCACCCCTTCGGCTACCATTCCGGCATGCCCCAATCCTCCACTCCCCCCTCCCTGAAGGATGGCGAGCTGCTGGCCGCGATCGATCTCGGCTCCAACAGCTTCCACATGATCATCGCCCGCCACACAATGGGCCAGCTGCGGGTCGTCGACCGCCTGCGCGAGACCGTGCGCATGGCCGATGGCCTGGACGGCAAAGGCGGCCTGTCCAGCGAAGCCCGCCAGCGCGCGCTGGAATGCCTGGCCCGCTTCGGCCAGCGCATCCGCGACATTCCACCGTATCGGGTGCGTGCCCTGGCGACCAATACCGTGCGCCAGCTGCGTTCGCCGCATTCGTTCCTGATGCCGGCCGAAACCGCGCTCGGGCACGCGATCGAAGTGGTCAGCGGCCGCGAGGAAGCGCGCCTGATCTACCTCGGCGTCGCGCATGCGCAGCCGCCCAGGCCCGGCCAGCGCCGGCTGGTGATCGACATCGGCGGCGGCTCCACCGAGTTCATCATCGGCGAGGGCATGCAGACGCTGGAGCGCGAAAGCCTGCAGGCCGGCTGCATCGCCAGTACCCGGCGCTTCTTTCCCGGCGGCAAGCTCAGCCGCAAGCGCTGGAAGGATGCACTGACCGAAATCGGTACCGAGTTCCAGCAGTTCGCCACCAAGTACCGCGCGCTCGGCTGGCATGAAGCGCTGGGATCGTCGGGCACGCACAAGGCGATCAGCGAAATCTGCGCCACGATGAAGCTGAGCAAGGGCGCGATCACCGCCGAGGCCCTGCCGCAGCTGCGCGATGAACTGCTGAAGGCGAAGCGGATCGAGGACATCGCCCTGCCCGGGCTGTCCGCCGACCGTCGGCCGATCATCGCCGGCGGCATCCTGGTGCTGGAAGCGGCGTTCCAGGCGCTTGGCCTGCAGAAGCTGCTGGTCAGCAAGGCGGCGATGCGCGAAGGCATCCTGTACGACATCCTCGGACGCGCCAGCGAGAACGACCTGCGCGATGAATCGGTGGCCGCGCTCACAGTGCACTACGACATCGACGTCGCCCAGGCCAGCCGCGTGCAGGATACGGCGCTGGCACTGTTCGAGCAGGTGCAGGACGGCTGGAAGCTGGATGCCGACGATGCCCGCATGCTGGGCTGGGCGGCCCAGCTGCACGAGCTGGGCCTGATGATCGCGCACAGCGGCTACCACACCCATGGCAGTTACGTGCTGGAACACTCGGATATCGCCGGCTTCTCGCGCCAGGAACAGCAGATGCTGGCCGCGCTGGTGCGTACCCATCGCCGCAACGTTCCGAAGAGCGCGTTCGACGCGCTGCCGGAGCGGCTGGTGCTGCCGGCCAGGCGCCTTGCCGCACTGCTGCGGCTGGCGGTACTGCTCAACCGCGCGCATGAATCGACGCCGATGCCGGCACCGGAGCTGACCGCCGAGGACGATCGCCTGTCGCTGATCGTGCAGCAGGACTTCATCGATCCGCGTCCGCTGCTGCGCGCCGACCTGATCGGCGAGGTCGACGGCATGGCCGGCCTGGGCATGCAGTTCCGCCCGTTCGTCGCCTGAGGCAGCGCGGCACGCCCTGTCACGCCATGGTCGCAATCCGGTCATGGCGGGGACACGGCGCGCACCCAGCATGGCCGCAAACGGGAGGCTGCCATGCGCTACGCGATCGTCACCGAGACCTATCCTCCGGAAGTCAACGGCGTCGCACTGACCGTGCAGGCGCTCGAACTGGGACTGCGCCGGGCCGGCCATGACGTCGACCTGGTGCGTCCGCGCCAGGACATCGACGGCACGTCGCTGGAAGGCGGCCTGCTCGTCCCCGGCGCCTCCCTGCCGCGTTATCCCGGACTGCGCTTCGGCCTGCCGGCGCCGATCCGGCTCGGTCGCCATTGGCAGGCCAATCGCCCGGATGCGATCTACATCGCCACCGAAGGCCCGCTGGGCTGGTCCGCCCTGCGCTGTGCCCGACGCCTCGGCATCCCGGTCGCCAGCGGCTTCCACACCCGCTTCGACGAATACCTGCCCGATTACGGCGCGGCCTGGCTGCAGGCGGCCGCGCTGCGCTGGATGCGACGCTTCCACAACCAGGCCGATGCCACCCTGGTGCCGACCCGCGAACTGCAGGCCTTCCTGGCCAGCGAAGGGTTCGAGCGGGTGCGCCTGCTGGCCCGCGCGGTGGATGGCCGGCAGTTCGACCCCGCCAGGCGCGATCGGGCGCTGCGCGATGAGTGGGGCATCGATGACAACGGCTTCGCCGCGCTCCACGTCGGTCGCCTCGCGCCGGAGAAGAACCTCGGCCTGGCGGTGAAGGCGTTCCGGCGCCTGCAGCAGATCCGCCCGAAGGCACGTTTCGTACTGGTCGGCGACGGTCCATCGCGCGCGAAACTCGCCCACGACAATCCCGATTTCATCTTCTGCGGCGTGCAGCGCGGCGAAGCGCTGGCCCGCCACTTCGCCAGCGGCGACCTGTTCCTGTTCCCCAGCCGCAGCGAAACCTTCGGCAATGTCACCCTCGAATCGATGGCCAGTGGCGTGGCCACCGTCGCCTTCGATTACGGCGCCGCACGTGAGTACCTGCGCAACGGCCACAATGGCGCCGCCGTACAGGACAATGCGCAGTTCCTGGAGGCGGCGGTGCGGTTGGCCGGCGACGACGCCCTGCGCCGCGCGCTTGGCGGCCAGGCCGCAATCGACATGAAGCGCCTGCAACCGCAGCAGGTGGTCGCCGAATTCGATGCCCTTCTTGCCGGACTGGCCAATGCCCGGAGGCCGCATGCGCACCACGCCGCTTGAAGTGTTGCTGGGCCGCGAAACCCGCTGGTGCCGGCGGGCCAACCTGTACTGCCGCCGGCGCCGCATCCGCTCGCTGTTCGCGGTGATCAGCCGGCTGGGCGACGGCGTGTTCTGGTACGTACTGATGGGCGCACTGGTCCTGCTGGATGGCTTCGACGGCCTGCGCGCCAGCGTGCACATGGCCGCCACCGGCGTGGCGGCGCTGCTGCTGTACAAGGGACTGAAGCGCTGGACGCGGCGTCCGCGCCCCTACAAGGCGGACATGCGCATCCGCGCCTGGGTGGCGCCGCTGGACGAGTTCAGCTTTCCCTCCGGGCACACCCTGCATGCGGTGTCGTTCACCATCGTGGCGCTGGCCTACTACCCGTGGCTGGCGCCGCTGCTGCTGCCGTTCACCCTTGGCGTGGCGGCATCACGCGTGGTGCTCGGGCTGCATTATCCCAGCGACGTGCTGGCCGCCACCGGCATCGCGGCATTGCTCGCAGCGGCCAGCCTGGCGTGGTGGCCGCTGGGGTTCTGATTGACGTGTCCGATGGCGTACCGGCAAGCGGCGGCACCCGCCCAGGCGTACGGCGATAGAATGGCTCCATGAGCACGCTCTTCATCTCCGACCTGCACCTGGACGCCAGCCGTCCGGCCATCACCGATCTGTTCCTGGACTTCCTGCGCCGCGAAGGGCCCGGTGCGGACGCGCTGTACATCCTGGGCGACCTGTTCGAGGCCTGGATCGGCGATGACACCCCCTCGCCTGCCGGCGACGCCGTGGCGACAGCGCTCAAGGCGATTGCCGACGCCGGCGTGCCGGTGTACTTCATCCGCGGCAACCGCGATTTCCTGCTCGGCGAAGACTACGCCCGCCGATCCGGGATGCGGATCCTGCCGGACCCGAGCGTGATCGACCTGTACGGCAAGCCGGTACTGCTGCTGCACGGCGATCTGTTGTGCACCGATGACATCCCCTACCAGCAATTCCGCGCGCAGACCCGCGACCCGGCATTCCAGGCGCAGTTCCTTGCCCAGCCGCTGGCCGCGCGCATCGCCTTCGCGCAGAAAGCGCGTGACGCCAGCCAGCAGCGCCAGGCGGAGATGAAGCAGGACGACCGCAGTCAGTTCGAAACGGTCACCGATGTCGCCCCGGCCGAGGTGGAGGCCACGTTCGCGCGTTATGGCGTGGATACGATGATCCACGGCCACACCCACCGTCCGGCCATCCATGAGTTGCAGGTGGCTGGCCGTGCCTGCCGGCGGATCGTGCTCGGCGACTGGTACGAACAGGGATCGGTGCTGCGTGTAACAGCCGAAGGCATGACGCTGGACACACTTCTGAGCAGGCCGCGCGGGTAAAAGCCGGGCTCCATGCGGGCCAGGCGCGGTGATCGTCAACGGAATCCGGCAACGATCGCCCTGGCCTGGTCGAGCACGCGGCGATTGTCCTCATCCTGCGCGGTGCCGGTGGGCACGCCCTCATGCATCAACAACGGGCTGGACCAGTAGCCCACGCGCCGGCACCCTGTCGGACAGTCGTAGGACATCACCGTGCGCCAGCCCAGCGCGCGTGGTGGCTGGTACCAGTATCCATGGCCATGGGCGAACGGCTCACGCGCCGGATCGCGCCTGAGGTCATGCCGGGCCCCGTGCAGGTGGCCGACCTCATGGCCGAGCACGAAATCGCCTGCCATGCACTGCTGCTGCAGGACGATAAAGGCGGTGTCGGCGGCAGCGCCGATTTCCGAAGCGATTCCACAGGCCGCACCGCGATCCAGCACCAGGATGCCGACATCCGCCGCCAACCGGTCGCGGTGTGCATGGATATCGTCCATGAAGCCATCGGCCGGGTGCTGGAAGCGGCGCAGGTCTTCGTCCATGTTGCCGCTTTCGGCGTAGAGCGAGGGCGTGTATCCCGCCAGTTCCAGTCGCATGTCCAGCCGGCTGTTGCGGTAGCTCTGGTTCGCCTCGGCGATCGCCAGCTGTACCAGCGCCTGCATGTCGCCGGGATATGCCGCGACCGCCGCATCGGTGGCCGTCACCAGCACGCGGATCACCGCTTCTCCTGCCGAAGCCGGCGGCGTGTTCGCAGGCGCCGCCTGTGATGGATCGCGCAGCCGCTGCAGGCGGCCAGCCGGAGGATGGTCCGGGGGCAACCGCGATCGATCGACCTGGACCAGCAGGTGGCCCTGCCCCTGCACCGGCAGCAGCCGGTACGGCACGCCATCGACATGGAAGCTGCCGGTGATGCCGGCCTGCGAACGCACCAGGGTCACCGTGGCGTCCGCCAGGTCGGCCCGCTCCAGCTGTCCTTCCCACAGCAACCCGCCGCCGGGCAGGCGTTCGCCATGGGTCCGGCGGGCACGAAGCGCATGTCCGCCGAGCGCGAACTCCAGCTGCCGGGTCGGCAGGTCCACCATGGCCGGATCGACCCGCAACCAGCGCGCCTCGGCGCTGGACGGTAGCGCCAGCAGCGCATCCACGGAGGTGGGCCGGGTCATCGCAGCGGGCGGCGGTGCGGCGACGAACAACGGCGCCGCGGCCAGCGTGCAGGACAGGCAGGACAGGCCGCAGGGCAGCAGCAGCCGCAGCGCGCGGTTCATGTATTTCATGACGGTCTCCAAGGGGGCGCCGGGCAGCGGCGGCAGGGTGGGCTTGCACGCCCGATTCCGACACCCCGGTGCAGGCCGCTGCATCAGGGAATGCCTGATCGCGTCGATTACGTGAGCTGCATCGTGGTGCTGCTGTTCCGATGGCGACGCATCGCCGCTACATTGTCCCGGTGCGTGGGCAAGGGGGAGGCAATGGCGACGGCAGACAGCGATCCAGATGCCTGGGCCGGCACCGATGTGCTGCACATCGGCTTCTTCTTCGATGGCACCCGCAACAATGCCCGCAACCTTGATGCCGGCGGTGTCCATCCATCGTCCACGCCGTTGCCGGCCGCGGTCCGCGTAGAAGATGCCTCGACCTACCAGAGCCGGCCGAGCAGCAGCCACGACAATGGACCAACCAACATCGCGCGGCTTCATCGCCTGTATGGCGATACGCGCGATGGGGCGCCGGGCCCGCTGTCACTGGCGATCTACACCGAGGGCGTCGGCACCCGCGATGGGCAGCCGGACGATCTCATCGGGCTGGCGTTCGGCACCGGTGCAACCGGGATCCGTGCCAAGACCGAGCGGGCGCTTCGCGAGCAGTTGCCAGATGCGCTGCGGCAGCTGTCGCGCACCACGTCGTTGCCGATCGCCGGTGTGCGCGTGGATCTGTTCGGTTTCTCACGAGGCGGCGCCTCGGCACGCGCGGCCGCCGTGGAACTGGCGCAATGGCCTTCGGCCCGCTGGCAGGGCCTGCTGCGCGAGGCCGGGCTGACGATTGCCCCGTCCTTCACCTTGTCCGCGCCGGTGGTGCGTTTCATCGGCCTGTTCGACACCGTGGTCGCGCTCGGCGGCAGGCGCGGTGACCCGCCACTGCACCTGCGCCTGCCGGCCGGCATCGCCGACAAGGTGGTGCAGCTGGTGGCGCGCGACGAACACCGCGTGCATTTCGCGCTGACCTCGGTGGCACCGGAACACGAGGAGATCCAGCTGCCGGGCGCGCACAGCGACATCGGCGGCGGCAACATCCGCAGCGAAGAAGGCCCGAAACTGCTGACCCGGCCGCGCGGCCAGCGCATCATGAAGCATCCGTTCGCCGATTTCGCCACGCCCGACAAAGCGTGGCTGTACGCCACCCCCAGCCACCGCGAGGCCGAAGTGCAGGCCATGGAATGGCGCCGGCAGCTTGGGCTGGACGCCACATCGATCTGGGTGGACAGCTGGCACCAATGGCAGCAGCAGCGCCAGGCGGGCAGTCCCAGCGTGTTGCCGACGGCGGTGCTGTATGTGTATTCGGCGGTGGTGTTGAAGCGGCCGATCGACTGGCGCTACCAGCTGGTCGCGCTGCGGCTGATGCACCAGCGCGCGCAGGCGGCGGGCGTGGCGTGGGCCAGTGCGCCGGATGACGTCGCCGACATGGCGCTGCCGGAGGAACTGCGTTCCATCGCCCGGCAGCTGATTGCGGGCGGCCCGCTGGATGAAGCGCAGCACGCGCTGCTGCGTCGTCGTTACCTGACCCGGTCCGCACACTGGAATTTCGATGCACTGGGCGATACCGCGCTGACGTTCGCGGCCGACGCCGGGGTCAGCGAACTGCCGTTCCGGCCTGGGCCGGGGCTGTTCTACATCAACCGGCCGACCGAAGATGGACGACGCGTGGTGCTGGGCAACACCTGAGCATCGTTCGTGTTGCGGCCGCCGGCTCTACCGGCCCAGGTCGGCGAGTTCTTCGGCGTCGAAACCGGCCAGCAGGCGCGCGTCGATGTTGAACGGGCCATGCAGGTAACCACCGGCGTATTCCTGCAGCAGCGCCTTGAAGCGTTCGCGCGGTTCCACGCCGGCGCGCGCGCAGTACCAGCGGTACCAGCGCGACCCGGCCGCCACGTGCGCGACTTCCTCGCGCAGGATGATCTCCAGCACGTCGGCGGTGGTGTCGTCGCCCAGCGCGCGCAGCCTGTCGATCATGCCCGGGGTGACATCCAGCCCGCGCGCTTCCAGCACGCGCGGCACCAGCGCCATGCGCGCCAGACCATCATGCGCGGTCTTCTCGCACATTTCCCAGAGGCCGTTGTGCGCGGGGAAGTCCGCATACTCATGGCCATGCGCCAACAGGCGCTCACGCAGCAGCATGAAGTGGCGCGATTCGTCGTCGGCGCAGCTCACCCAGTCCGCATGGAACGCGCCGGGCAGGCCGCGGAAGCGGTACACCGCATCCCAGGCCAGGTCGATGGCGTTGAGTTCGATATGCGCGATGGCATGGATGAATGCCGCGCGCCCTTCCGCGGTGCCCAGGCCACGTCGCGGCAGGTCACGCGGATGCACGAGCTGCAGGGCCGGCGGTCGGCCCGGCATGCGGATCGGCTCGGCGGCGGGCGCTTCGGCCGGTACTTTCAGCCCGCCGCGGCGGAATGCCGCCGCATGGGCCTGGGTCAGCGCGACCTTGCGCAGCGGATCGGCTTCGGCCAGGCACTGCTGCGCCGCGCGCAGCAGGTCACCGCCGACGTCGGGCACCGCCAGCGCCTCCACGGTCAGGCGCGGCGCTGGTGCTTGGCGTCGTCCGAACGCAGCTGCTGGATGCGTTCAAAATACCCCGGCTCGATGCCGGTCGGGTAATGGCCGTTGAAACACGAGGAATCGAAATTCACCAGCTCCGGATTGCCTTCGCGCACCGCCGCTTCCATGTCCTCGATGTCCTGGTAGACCAGCCAGTCGCAGCCCAGGTGCTTTTCGATGTCTTCCACGCTGCGGTTGTGCGCGACCAGTTCCTCGGCCGCCGGCATGTCGATACCGTAGATGTTCGGATAACGCACCGGCGGCGCGGCGCTGGCCAGGTAGACCTTGCGTGCGCCGGCGTCGCGCGCCATCTGCACGATCTGCTGGCTGGTGGTGCCGCGCACGATCGAATCGTCCACCAGCAGCACCACGCGGTTGCGGAATTCCAGGTGGATCGGATTGAGCTTGCGGCGCACCGACTTCACCCGTTCGCCCTGCCCCGGCATGATGAAGGTGCGGCCGACGTAGCGGTTCTTGATGAAACCCTCGCGGTACTTCACCCCGAGCACGTTGGAGATTTCCAGCGCGGCATCGCGGGAGGTGTCGGGGATCGGGATGATGGTGTCGATGTCGTGGTCGGGGCGCAGGCGCAGGATCTTCTCGCCCAGCTTGATGCCCATGCGCATGCGCGCCTTGTGCACCGACACGTTGTCGATCATCGAATCCGGGCGCGCGAAATACACGTACTCGAAGATGCACGGGGTGTGCTCGGCCGGCTCGGCGCAGATTTCCGAGAACACTTCGCCGCGTGCGGTGATCACCAGCGCTTCGCCCGGCTGCACGTCGCGCACGCGCTGGAAACCGAGGATGTCCAGCGCCGCCGATTCGGAGGCGACGATGTATTCATCGCCTTCGGCATGGCTGCGCTTGCCCAGCACCAGCGGACGGATGCCGTGCGGATCGCGGAACGCGACCAGGCCCAGGCCGAGCACCACGCTGACCACCGCGTAACCGCCCTTGCAGCGACGGTGCACGTGCGATACCGCGCGGATCGCCGCTTCCGGGGTCAGCTGGCGTTGCGCGTCCAGCTCGTAGGCGAACACGTTCAGCAGCACTTCGCTGTCCGAATCGGTGTTGACGTTGCGGCGGTCCTGTTCGAACACCTGGCGGCGCAGATCTTCGGTATTGATCAGGTTGCCGTTGTGCGCGAGCGCGATGCCGTAGGGCGAATTGACGTAGAACGGCTGTGCCTCATCCATGCCTTCCGAACCGGCGGTCGGATAGCGCACGTGGGCGATGCCGACCCGGCCTTCGAGGGTGGACATGGTGCGCGCATCGAACACATCGCGGACCAGGCCGTTGGCCTTCTGCACGCGCAGTCGCGTGCCATCGGCGGTAGCGATGCCCGCCGCGTCCTGGCCACGATGCTGGAGGACGGTCAGGCCGTCATAGAGCTGCCCGGCGACGTTCTGGTTGCCGACGATTCCGACGATGCCACACATGTTGCGCTATCTCCGCTGGGCGATGCCCATCTACAGTGAAGGTGGCCATGCCTGGCCAGGGGAACCGTTCCTTGCTGGAGCGGCCGCGCCCGGGCGGGTGGGCGCCGGATCACGGTCGGCCGATGGTGCCGGGGCTGTCGCATGCTCATCCGCTGCGCCCCTGGCCGGGTCCACGGTGCGCGGCCATCCGCGTCCCGCCACCACCTCGCCGAGGACACCATTATCGCCTGTCGCGCCCGGCTTTCCCAAGCGCCATTCACCCTCCCCCGCGGGATCGGCCGCTGGCGGTTGCTCCTCCCCGGGCAGCAGGCCATCCAGCGCCGGCGGCAGGCCGCCGGGCAGCATCTGCTGCACGCTTTCGATCGGGCGGGTGACATCGGCCAGCTGCGACTGCATCCAGCCGACCACCGGCTGCAGCACCAGGCGCAGCCGCGACTGCTGCCAGACCGGCTCGGACGGCAGCGAGGTGAAGCCGGCGACCAGCAGCAGCACGGCACAGATCAGGCCACCGCGCAGCACGCCCAGGCCACCGCCCAGCAGGCGGTCGACACCTCCCAGCGCAACCGCCCGCAGCGCGGTGCGCAGCAACAGGCCGATCAGGCTGACCACCACCATCACCGCGATGAACACCAGCAGGTAGGCGCCGACGATATGGCCGGTGCCGGGTGGCCCCGGCGCCGCCCAGGCCTGCGCGACCGGGTTGCCGAACTGGAACGCGGCCCAGCCACCGAGCAACCACGACAGCGTTCCGGCCACGATGCCGACGAAACCGCGCACGAAGCCCAGCAGCGTGGACACCGCGATCACCGCCGCCAGCACCAGGTCGATCATGGCGATGGCGTCGGGCCCGGCGCGCCTTCATGGGCCTGCGCACCGCCCGGATCTATGCACGGCATCAGGGATGCGGCCGGACCATACCGGCCACGCCGACCCGTGCGGCGACCTGCGCCTTCAGCTGGTCGGCCTCGGCCCGGTCGGCAACCGGACCGACCCGCACGCGGTTGAGGGTGCCCTTGTCGGTCCGCACCTGCTCCACGAACGCGCTGAAACCCGCCGCGCGCACCTTGTCGCGCAGGGCGTTGGCGTCGTTGGCCTGGGCGAACGCGCCCAGCTGTACCGCAAAGCCGACACCGCTGGCGGCAGGCGCGGCCGGTGCCTTGACCTCGGGTTTCGGCTCCGGCCTGGCGGCAGGCGGCTTCTCCGGAGCGGCCGCAACCGGCTTTGGTTCCGGCGTCGGCGGCTGCGGACGCGCCTGGGTGGCGGGCGTCGGTGCGCTTTCCGGCAACGCCTGGGTCTGCACCGGGTTGCCCGCCAGCGGCGCGGTGGTTGCCGGGGACGGGGCTGTCGCCGCGACGTTCGCCGACGCGTCGTCGTCGGCATCCAGGGTGACCACTTCGGCGCGCACGTCGCTGCGGATCTTCACTGCCTGCAGGCGCGCGGCTTCGGCCTGCGCGCGATCGGCGAAGGGCCCGACGCGCACGCGCCAGGCCGGCTTGCCGTTGATCGTGGCCTGCTCGCTGAATCCCGGCAGCCGTGCACCCTTCAGGTGCGCGATCACCGCATCGGCGTGCGCCTGGCTGGCGTAGGCACCGAAGCTGACCGCGAAATTGCCCGCGGCGACACCCGCACCGGTATCCACCGTGGGCGGCGTTGCATCCGCCTGCTCCTGCAGCGGGGCGGCGCCGTGCAGGCCGCTGTCGCCTCCGGCAGGCGCGGCCAGCGACAGTTCACGGGTTTCGAACTGCGCGTTGGCCGGCGCGCCGGGCACCTCGATGGGCACGCTGTCGGCACTGCTGTCGCGGGCCGGGCCGGTCACCAGCATCGGCAGGAAGATCACGGCAAGCGCCACCAGGACAATGGCACCGATCAAACGATGTTTCAGGGACGTATCCACGGATGGCAGGCAGCATGTGGGAACTGCCGGTGATTATACGGCCCGGGGGTGATGCGGCGGCGTTGACGGCTGAATGGATGGCCCCGGTATCAGCCGGCCAGCCATTGCAGCGCTGCGCCGGCGGCATGGAACGAGCCGAACACCAGCACGCGATCGCCCGGCCCGGCCTGCGCCAGCACCTCCCGCAGCGCATCTTCCACGCTGGCCGCCTGCGCGGCACCATCCGCGGCAGTGCCTGCCAGCCGGGCCGCCAGCGCCGACGCCGGCTGTCCGCGCGCGCCGTCCACGCCCGCCACCGTCCACGTCGCCACCGCATCGGCCAATGCCTGCACCACGCCCGGTGCGTCCTTGTCCTGCAGCGCGGCGTACACCGCGTGGGTGCGTCCGGGCACCGGATCGGCGCGCAGCGCGCGCGCCAGCGCGGCGGCGGCCTGCGGGTTGTGTCCCACGTCGACCAGCACCGGTACGCCGGCGTGCTCCACCCGCTGCAGGCGTCCCGGAACGCGCGCGGCGGCGATGCCCTCGGCATAGGCGGCGCGTGGCACCGGCCGGCCCAGCGCGCGCAGCGCCGCGATCGCCGCACCGGCATTGGCCAGCTGGACCGGGCCGGACAACGCCGGCATCGGCAGCTCCATGCGCGTGGAAACGTCGCGCCAACGCCAACGCTGCGCGTCGATGGGCTCGCAGAAATAGTCGCTGCCGGCGCGGATCGCGTTCGCCCCCAGCTGGTAGGCGCGGCGCAGCACGCTGGAGGGCGGATCGATCTCGCCGAGGATCGCCGGCTTCCAGCCGCGGATGATGCCGGCCTTCTCGGCGCCGATCGCTTCACGATCCGCGCCCAGCCAGTCCACGTGGTCGATGTCCACCGTGGTGATCACCGCGACATCCGCATCGACGATGTTGACCGCATCCAGGCGTCCGCCCAACCCGACTTCCAGCACCGCCAGGTCCAGCCCTGCCGAAGCGAACAGGTGCAGCGCGGCGAGCGTGCCGTATTCGAAGTAGGTCAGGGTGATGTCGCCGCGCGCGGCCTCGACGGCACTGAACGCGGCGACCAGCGCTTCGTCGCTGGCATCCTGGCCGTCGATGCGCACGCGCTCGTTGTAATGCAGCAGGTGGGGTGACGTGTAGGCACCGGTCTTCCAGCCGGCCCGGCGCGCGATCGCTTCGATGAAGGCGACCGTCGAGCCTTTGCCATTGGTGCCGGCGACGGTGATCGTGCGCCGCGCGGGCGTCCCCAGCCCCATCGCCGCGGCGACCGCGCGCACGCGCTGCAGGCCCATGTCGATGGTGGCGGGATGCTGGCGTTCGATGAAGGCCAGCCAGTCGGCCAGCGAGGCAGGAGTATCGGTCACGATGGAACGTCCGGGCGTTTCAGGGTCAGAGGGCGCGGTGCTTGGCTTCGCCGAAGAACGGGGTGTGGTGGGCGCAGTCGTTCAGGCGCACCACCTCCAGTTGTTCGATGTCCGGGCCTTCCAGCAAATTGAGCGTGGTGGGTGCCTGGCGGAACGTCCACAGGCGGCTGATCGGCAGGCCCAGCACCTTGCACAGGATCACCCGGTTGACGGCATCGTGCGCGACCACCAGCAGGGTGTCATGCTCGCCGAGACCCTCGGCGGCGCGCGCCAGCCCGCGCCAGCTGCGGTCCAGCACCAGCCGCAGCGATTCGCCGCCGGGCATCAGCACGGTATCCGGCTCCTCGCGCCAGGCACGCAGGCGCGACGGGTCCTTGTCATGGATCTCGCTGGCCAGCAGGCCTTCCCATTCGCCGTGGGCGATTTCCTGCAGCTCCGGCTCGGTCAGCAGCATCCCGGCGCGCTCGCTGCCGAGTGCCAGCTGCGCCGTGCGCTGCGCGCGCGACAGGGGCGATGCCACCGCACGGGTGATGTCCACCGACTTCAGGCGCTCGCCCAGGGCCGTGGCCTGGGCTTCGCCGATCGGCGACAACGGTATATCGATCTGGCCCTGGTAACGGCCTTCGGCATTCCACGGCGTTTCGCCATGGCGGGCAAGCAGGATACGCATGCGGGAATCGGGTCCTGGGGGAGGAGGCGCCCGGGCGTTTCGTTCACGTCCTGTGAAAACGCGCGGGACGGGCATGATACCGCGCCGCGCCCGGCGGCATGCCCCCCATGGGCTGCCCATGGGGGTTCCTGTACCTCATGGGCTGACCATGGGGCTCCTGCACCCATGGGTGGGTGACGACCGTTGGTCGTCACCGCCTTTCCAACCCGCCGACCCTGGGTCGGCGCTACCCCACCCTGGCGGTTACCTGGCCAGGTTCAGCTCTTCCAGCAGCTGCGGTGCCGGCGCCACTTCCTGCATGATCCACTGCATGTAGCGGCTGTCCACGGCGATCATGCGGGTCATGATCGGATCGAATACCCAGTTCGAGCTGACCGATTCCCAGTTGCCGTCGAACGCCAGGCCGACCAGCTTGCCGTGCGCATCGAGCACCGGCGAGCCGGAGTTGCCGCCGGTGATGTCCAGGTTGGACAGGAAATTCACCGGCACCGAACCGATCCGCTGGTCTTCCAGCCCGCCGTAGCGCTTGGCCTTCACCGCATCCAGCAGCGCCTTCGGCGAATCGAACGGGTCGGCGCCGGTCTCCTTGGCGGCCACGCCTTCCAGCGTGGTGAACGGGGTGTACGCCACGCCGTCCTTCGGTTCGTAGCCCATCACGTTGCCGAAGGTGATGCGCAGCGACAGGTTGGCGTCCGGGTACACGAACTCGCCTTCGCTCTTCTTGTAGTCCGCCAGTGCCTGCAGGTACAGCGGTCGTGCGGTCAGCGATTCGCCTTCGCGGATCTTCTTCTGCTCTTCCTGCTTCAGCAGTGCCGGCATCGCCGCCACCGCGTACTGGATGGCCGGGTCGGTGCTGGCCTCGAACGCGGCACGGTCGGCCTTCAGCCACTTCAGGCGTTCATCCAGGCTGCCCAGCTGCGTACCGGCCAGCCTGGCGACCAGCGCGTCGACGGCGGCGGAATCGCTGCCCGCCAGCCACTGGTTCAGCGCCTCGTTGTCGCGCTGCGCGGCCGGCAGGGCCACGTACTGGCTCAGCCAGTACTGCTGCAGCTGCTGGTCCATCTTCGCCACGTAACGGCGCTCCATCTGCCGCACGCCTCCCTCGATGGTCGGCAGGTCGCGATCCTGGTAGCCGGACTCGCGCTCGGCATCGGGCCGGCTGCGCTCGATCGCCAGGCGGTACAGCGTGACCGCCGCGCTGACAGCCGAGGTGTTGTTGAACTGGCTTACGAACAGATCGCGCTCACGGGTGGCCTTGCTGGCCTCCAGATGCCTGATCAGCTGTTCATGCGCTGCCAGCGCGGGCTTGCCGGCAGTGCCCTGCTTCTTCAGCCAGGACAGCACCGCGGCTTCCTCGGCCTGCTTCTGGCCGGCCGCGTCGATGCGCTTGAAGCCTTCCAGCTGGCCGGTGTAGTTCTTGGCCACGTTGTTCATGCCGGCGGCGGTGGCGGCGTACTTCACCTTGACGTCCGGGTCGGCCTTGCCAGCGTCTTCGATCAGCTTCAGCACCGCGGTGTAATGACGGGCGATGGTCGGGTAGGTCCAGCCGGCGGTCTCATTGAACTCGGCTGCCAGCGCATAGCGGTTGGTGCGGCCGGGGTAGCCGGCCACCATCACGAAGTCGTCGGCCCCCAGCGGCTGGTCGGCGAACTTCAGGAAGTGCTTCGGCTGGTACGGCACGTTGTCGGCCGAGAACGGGGCCGGCTTG